>Ga0187843_10000170_pt1 | contig 52192 bp, 54 predicted proteins | sample SpaLakP09_SKY_43_FD_134516 | JGI IMG/M metagenome (GOLD analysis project Ga0187843, IMG submission 134516) | Oligotrophic lake water microbial communities from Sparkling Lake, Wisconsin, USA - SP09_SKY_43 | ecosystem: Environmental > Aquatic > Freshwater > Lake | place: USA: Sparkling Lake... | reverse complement strand
GCGCGGCGGGCGTGACTGACTAAAGGCCCTTGGGGTTCGAGCCGTATTTGTTCGAGCCGGGTTTGCCGTCGACCAGACCGACCCAGAGCAGGAAGCCGAAATTCACCAGGAAGAGGAGGCCAAGGATGCCGAACGCCGGTCCAATCAGGGCCAGGATGGCGGCCGGATCTTCATTCTCGAGCGCGGTGGCGTTCATGAAGACCGAGGCACCGACGCTGACGAAGATCATGATGAAGCCGACGATGTTGGCGACGAACGGAACGGCGGCGACCCAGCCGCTCATGCCCAGGTCATGCAGGCGCTTCACGGTGATGGCCAGGTTGGGCCAGATCAGCGCGATCGAGATGACAAAGCCGATCAGGGGTATCCACCCGGCCACGACGCCGACGCCCAGGCAGATCAGCCAGCCGATCCAGAAATGCGAGCGCCGTGTCCGGCCCTCGAACGAAAACAGCAGCTTCTGCCAGTCAAAGCCCTGAATCTGGTGGGAATTTTCTGTCGTCATATCGCCCTCCCGTGCGCCGGACACCGTGTCCGTTGGCGGTCAGGATGACCGAACGCTGCTCGCCCGACAAGCGAAAGCCGGTGGCGACGCAATATGGACCATGACGAGGAGTCTGATGGCCTTTCATGAGGTGAGTCTGCCCGCGCGGCTGGCGTTCGGATCGACGGGCGGGGTGGAGCGGCGGACGGAGATCGTGACGCTGGGGTCCGGGTTCGAGCGGCGGTCGACGCCGTGGGCGCACGGGCGACGGCGCTATCTGATCGGGGCCAATCTGCGGTCGCTGGACGACATGGCGGCGTTGACGGGATTCTTCGAGGCGCGGCGGGGGCGGCTGTACGGGTTCCGGTTCCGGGACTTCGCGGACTGCAAGTCATGCGCGCCGGGGGCGGCGATCGGGCCGCTGGATCAGGTCCTGGGCGAGGGTGACGGGATGCGGACGGCGTTCCCGCTGATCAAGCGGTACGGCGAGGACGATGCCGCGCTGGAGCGGCGGATCGCCAAGCCGGTCGAGGGGACGGTGCGGGTTGCGGTCGACGGCGCGGAACTGGCGGCGGACGGCTTTACGGTCGATGCAGCGACGGGCGTGGTGGCGTTGGACGCCGCGCCGGATGCCGGTGCCTCAGTGACCGCGGGGTTCGCCTTCGACACGCCGGTGCGGTTCGACGCGGACCGGATCGAGGTGACGCTGGAGAGTTTCGACGCCGGGCGGATGGCGGCCGTGCCGCTGATCGAGGTGCGGGTCTGAGCCATGCGAACCGTACCGGAGGAGATGGCCGCCCGCATGGAAAGCGGGGCGGCGAAGCTGTGCCACGCCTGGCTACTGAAGCGGGTGGACGGGGTTGAACTGGGGTTCACCGATCATGACCGCGACCTGATCGTTGAGGGTGTGCCGTGCCGGGCGGCGAGTGGCTGGACGGCGGGGGCGGCGGACAGCGCCGTGGGATTGAGCGGCGGGTCGGCGGCGGTCGCGGGCGGGCTGGACGATGCGGCCATCACGGACGCCGACGTCGAGGCCGGGCTGTATGACGGGGCGTCGGTCGCGCTTTGGCGGGTGGACTGGGACCGGCCGGATCTGAAGGTGCGGCTGTGGTCGGCGACGCTGGCGCGGATTCGCCGCGACGGCCCAGCGTTTACCGCCGAGCTGGAAGGGCCGCTGGCGAAGCTTGAGCGGGTGGTCGGTCGAACCTATGGCCGGGACTGCGATGCGATGCTGGGCGACGGCCGCTGTGGCGTCGATCTGGAGGCGTTTCCGGGCGCGGTCTGCGACAAGCGGTGGGAGACCTGCGTCGGGACGTTCGCCAATGGCGTAAATTTCCAGGGCTTTCCGGACATTCCAGGCGACGACTTCCTGACCGCGGCACCGGTCGAGGGCGGGCGTCATGACGGCGGGAGCCGGCGATGAGGGCGGCAGTGGTGGCCGCCGCGCGTGGCTGGCTGGGGACGCCGTATCGTCATCAGGCCAGCGTGCGGGGCGAGGGCACCGACTGTCTGGGTCTGGTTCGCGGCGTCTGGCGCGAACTGGTGGGAGACGAGCCGGAGGCCCCGCCGGCCTACCAGCCGGACTGGGCCGAGGTCGGGGGTGAGGAGACCCTGCTGGCGGCGGCGCGGCGGTGGCTGACGGAGGTTCCGGTCGAGGCGGCAGCCTTGGGCGATGTGGTGCTGTTCCGCATGGCACCGGGGTGCCCGGCCAAACACTGCGCGATCCTGAGTGACATGAGCGGGACCGAGCCGCGGATGATCCACGCCTACTGGGGCCGGGCCGTGGTGGAGAGCTGGATGGGATCGTGGTGGCGCGCGCGACTGGTCGCCGCCTTTCGCTGGCCCGCCGTTGAAACTGGCCGGGGAGGCTGAGCATGGCGCAGATGATCCTGGGCGGCGTCGGTCAGGCGATCGGCGGGCCGATCGGCGCGGTGATCGGATCGACCCTGGGGCGGGTGATCGACCAGCGGGTCGTCTCCAGCCTCGAGCCGGCGCGACAGAGGGGGCCGCGTCTGGAGACGCTGAAGATTCAGGGGACCGCCGAGGGCGCCCCGATGGCCTGTGTGTTCGGGCGGGCGCGGGTGACGGGACAGGTGATCTGGGCGGCGCGCTTTCTGGAGGCCCGGCGCACCTCGTCCGGCGGCAAGGGTGGGCCGCGGATGGTGGAATACGACTACTCCCTGAGCTTCGCGGTCGCCCTGTGCGAGGGCGAGATCGACGGTGTCGGAAGGGTGTGGGCCGACGGGCGGCTGATGGACCTGTCGGGCGTGACGATGCGGGTGCACCGCGGCGGGCTGGCGCAGACGGCCGATCCGCTGATCGAGGCGGTGGAAGGCGCGGCGCCGGCGTATCGCGGCACGGCCTATGTGGTGTTCGAGGACCTGCCGCTCGGGCCGTACGGCAACCGGCCGCCGCAGCTGGGCTTCGAGGTGTTCCGGCGAGCGCGGGGAGACGGACCGAGGCTGGAGGACCGGCTGGAGGGGGTGTGTCTGATCCCCGGAGCCGGGGAGTTTGTGCTGGCGACCGAGGCGGTCATGCGGCGCGACGGGCTGACCCGGACGACGGCGGAGAATCTGCATGCGGCCGTGGGGCAGGCGGACCTGACGGTGTCGCTGGATCAGCTTCAGGCCCAGTGCCCGAACCTGAAACGGGTCAGTCTGGTGGTCGGCTGGTTCGGGGATGACCTGAGGGCGGGCCATTGCACGATCCGGCCCGGCGTGGAGCGGACGGACAAGGCGACGGAGCGGCTGACGTGGTCGGTTGCGGGGCTGGGACGCGGTGACGCGCATCTGATCACGCAGAACTCTGGCGGCCCGGCCTATGGCGGGACGCCGTCGGATGAGAGCGTGCGGCAGGCGGTGGCGGCGCTGAAGGCCCGGGGGCTGGAGGTCACACTGTATCCGTTCCTGCTGATGGATGTGCCGGCGGGGAATGGCTTGCCGGATCCGTATGGTGGAGCCGAGCAGGCGGCCTACCCCTGGCGCGGACGCGTGCGGGCTGAGGACGGGTCAGGCGCGGCGGCGGCGGTCGCGGCGATGTTCGGGACGGCGGACGGCTGGGGACTGAGGCGGCTGGCGTTGCACTATGCGGCGCTGGCGGCGGAGACCGGGGCAGACGGGCTGCTGATCGGCTCGGAAATGCGGGGGCTGACGACGACGCGGGACGCGGGCGGCGGGTTTCCCGCGGTCGCAGAACTGCGGACGCTGGCGGCCGAGTGCCGGGCGGTGGTCGGGCCGGATGTCGCGATCAGCTATGCCGCCGACTGGTCGGAGTATGCCGGGGTGCGGAGCGGGGGAGAGGCCCTGTTCCACCTCGATCCGTTGTGGGCGGATCCGGCGATCGATTACGTCGGGATCGACTGGTACCCGCCGCTGGGCGACTGGCGGGCGGGGGATGGCGGCATCGACGGCGCGGTCTTCGCGGTACCGGACGACCCGGCGGGGCTGGCGGCCCAGGTCGCGGGCAGCGAGGGGTTCGACTGGTTCTATGCCTCGGACGGCGACCGGGCGGCGCAGGTGCGGACGCCGATTGCGGACACGGCGCACGGCGAGGACTGGGTGTTCCGGGTCAAGGATCTGAAGGGCTGGTGGTCGAACACGCACCATGACCGGCCCGGGGGCACCCGGAGCGCGACACCGACCGACTGGGTCGTCGGGATGAAGCCGGTCCGGCTGACGGAGTTCGGGTGCGCTGCGGTGGACCGCGGCGGCAATGCGCCGAACCTGTTCCAGGATCCGAAGAGCGCGGAGAATGCCCTGCCGGCGTTCTCGACCGGCGCGCGCGACGACCGCATGCAGCGGCGGGCGCTGGAGGCGGTGCTGGGGCATTTTGCAGAGGCCGACAACAACCCGGTCTCGCCGGTCTATGGCGGGCCGATGATGGCGGCGGCGGACGCCTGGTGCTGGGATGCGCGGCCCTGGCCGGCGTTTCCGGCCCGTGAGGATGTCTGGGCCGATGCAGGTGCATGGCGGACCGGGCATTGGCTGAACGGTCGACTGGCGGGAGAGACGCGCGACCTGGTCGCGGCGGTGCTGAGGCGGGGCGGGCTGGCGGACGGTGCGTTCGAGGTCGGCGGCTTCAGGGGCGAGGTGCAGGGCTATGTCATCGACCGGCCGATGCGGACGCGGGACGCACTTGAGCCCTTGCTGGCCGGGCTCGGCCTGATCGCGGCGGAGCGGGGCGGCCGGGTGGCGGTGGTCGGGGACGAACCGCCGGTCGCGGAACTGACGCTGACGGGTATGGCGCTGCCGGACGAGGGCGGGAGCCTGAAGGCGGTGCGGGTGCTTGAGCTGCGGCCGGGGGTGGCGCGGGTGCGCTATATCGACGGGGAGGTCGGGTATCAGACCGGTTCGGCGGTCGTGCGGTCGACGGGCGAGGGCGGCGGGGTCGATCTGGACCTGCCGGCGGTCTGTTCCGGCGCCCTGGCGCGGGCGGCGGCGGAGCGGGCGCTGGAAGCCGGCGGCGCCGAGCGACTGACGATCCTGCCGGGCCCGGTCGAGGCGCTGGCGCTGGAGCCGGGCGATACGGTGACGGTCGAGGGCCGGAGCGGCGGCTGGCGGGTCATGCGGCTAGACAGGGACGAGACGCCGTTGGCGGTGCTGGAGCCGGTCACGGTGGTCGTGGCTGGAGAGGACGACGGTCGGCCGTCAGCGGGCGAGGCACCGATGCCCCCGGGCGCACCCTTCTTCCGGATGATCGAACTGCCGCCGCTGATCGGCAGCGAGGCGGATGGGCGGCCGATCGTGGTGGTGGCGGCGGACCCCTGGCGGCCAATGCGGGTCTTCGCTGGTCCGGACGCGGGATCACTGACGGTGCGGGGCGAGGTGGCGCAGCCGGCGACGGTGGGGGTGCTGGTCGAGGCCCTGGCGGCGGGTCCGCGGCAGCGCCGGGATGAGGCCAACGAGATGCTGGTCCGGGTGGAAGGTCGGGCGCCTGAGAGCCGGTCCGATGCGGCGGTGTTTGCGGGTGGCAATGCGGTGGCCGTTGAAGGTGCCGAGGGTTGGGAACTGGTGCAGTTCCGGACCGCGACCCTGGTCGGCGGCGGGGTCTGGCGGCTCTCAGGTCTGTTGAGGGGGCAGCAAGGGACCCGTGCATCGGGCGGGCCGGGCGGGGCGGTGGTGGTATTCCTCGATCAGGCACCGGCAAGGGCGGAGACCCCGGCTGCGGAGCGGGGACTGCCGTTGATCTGGCGGGCCGGGCCGGCAGGTGGACCGGCCGGAGGCGCGGGGGTGAGCGAGATCGGGTTCGCGACTGAGGGCGTGCATGAGCGACCCTGGTCGCCGGCGCATCTGCGGGCCGCGGCGCGGGCAGATGGCGGCTTCGATCTGGGCTGGATCCCGCGGTCGAGGATCGATGGCGACCGGTGGGACGGCGAGTCGACCGCGTCGGGGACGATGCGGTTCCGGGTGCGGGTGCTGGACGGTGACGAGGCGGTGAGGGTGTTCGAGGTCGAGACGGCCACCGCGACCTGTGTCGCGGCGGACCTCGCGGAGGATTTTCCCGGCGGTCTGGACGGGAATTCGCGGGTCGCGGTGGCCCAATGGGGAGAGGGATATGGCTGGGGGATGGAGGCGTTCGTGGCGCTGACGGCCTGATTTGCTCCGGCTCCCTTTGCGCGGCGCACGCGATGCCCTAACTGACACTCTCAAGACTGATGGAGCGGCATTCGACGTGGCGGGCGATCCCTACAAGGAACTGGGCGTTTCGAGGGGCGCGAGCGCGGACGAAATCAAGAAGGCGTTCCGCAAGCTCGCCAAGGAACTGCATCCCGACAAGAACCCGGGCAATACGGTCGCCGACGAGCGGTTCAAGCGGATTACCGCCGCCTTCGACCTGCTGGGCGATGCAGAGAAGCGGGCGAAATTTGATCGGGGCGAGATCGACGCCGACGGGCGCGAGCAGTTCCGCGGCTTCGGCGGCGGCGGCGCGCGCGGCGGACCCGGCGGCAATCCCTTCGGTCAGGGCGGCGCCCGGCAGCAGGGTTTCGAGAATATCGATCTCGACGAGCTCTTCGGCGGCATGTTCGGCGGCGGTGCCCGGCCGGGTGGCGCGCGGCCCGGCGGATTCGCGTCCAAGGGTCAGGACGTCAAGGCGACGCTGGAGATCAGTCTCGAGGATTCGATCTCGGGGGCGACGCGGCGCATCCAGTTTTCGGACGGCCGGATGCTGGATGTTGCGATCCCGAAGGGGGCCAGTGACGGGCAGACGATCCGGCTGAAAGGCCAGGGCGCACCGGGACGGGGCGGTCCTGCCGGCGACGCGCTGATCGAGCTGAAGGTGGCGAAGCATCCGGTCTTCACCCGCGACGGTGCGGACCTGACGATGGATCAGCCGGTGGCGCTGTTCGACGCGGTGCTGGGCGGCAAGGTGCCGGTGCGGACGCCCGAGGGAACGGTCAGCATGACCATCCCGGCGGGCTCCAGCTCGGGCAAGGTCCTGCGACTGAAGGGCCGGGGCGCGTTCGCGGACGGCAAGCGCGGTGACCTGCTGGCCAAGCTGATGGTCACCCTGCCGGAGGACAGTGCCGAGCTGACCAAACTGGCGCAGGCCGCGCGCGACAAGGGGCCGGTCCGGCCGTTCCGCGACTGATGGCGAGCAAGCCAAACCTCAAGCCTGGGCGGCCTTGGTTCTCGGCGGGGCCGACGGCGAAGCGGCCGGGATGGTCGTCGCAAGCGGTTTCGCACGCGCTGCTGGGGCGTGGCATTCGCGCGCCGGAAGTGGTCGAGCGATTTGCGCACGGGCTGAGGCTGACGCGTGAGTTGCTGCAGGTCCCGGCAGATTGGGTGCTGGTCTATGTGCCGGGGTCCGACACCGGCGCGGTCGAGGCCGCCATGTGGTCGATGCTCGGTGAGCGGCCGGTTCAGGTGCTGGCGTTCGAGAATTTCGGCAAGGTGTGGGCGACCGACGCGGTCGAGCACCTGAAACTGGAGCCTGAGGTCATCTCGGCGCCGTGGGGCCAATGGCCGGATACCTCGGCGGTCGATCCGACGAAGGATCTGGTGTTTCCCTGGAACGGGACGACGTCGGGTGTGTGTGCGCCGGATGCGGACTTCATCGCGGAGGACCGCGAGGGGATTGTCATCTGCGATGCGACCTCGGCGGCCTTCGCCATGGCCCTGCCATGGGCCAGGCTGGATGTGGTGACCTTCAGTTTCCAGAAGGCCCTGGGCGGAGAGGCGGGGCTGGGCGTGGCCGCCCTGTCGCCACGCGCGATCGAGCGGCTGGACCGCTATGCGCCGCCGCGACCGGTGCCCAAGTTGCTGCGCCTGCGCGACGGCAAGGGTTTCGACCGGCTGCTGGCCAGCGGGTCGATGCTGAACACCTTTTCGGTCTGGACGATCGAGGACTGGATCGATGCGGTCGAATGGGGGCTGTCGGTCGGCGGGCTGGAGGCCCTGATCGCGCGGACGGAGGCGAACGCCGCGGCGCTCGACGCCTGGGTCCGGCGGACGGACTGGATCGACTATCTGGCCTTAGACCCGGCGACCCGGTCGACGACCTCGGTCTGCCTGAAGATCGTCGATCCGCGGGTGACCGCCATGCCCGAGGATGCGCGGCAGGCGCTGGTCCGGCGGATGAAGGCCCTGGTCGAGGACGAGGGCGCGGCCTTCGATATCGAGAGCCACCGCAACGCCCCCGCCGGCCTGCGGATCTGGTGTGGCTGTACCGTCGAGACGGCGGACATCGAGGCTCTTACGCCGTGGCTGGACTGGGCGTTCGAGACGGCGCTGGCGGAATAATGACGCTGCGACGGGACACCTGCTGATTCCCCGGCTATAGGCTGCGCCCGCATTCCGAAATCCCGGACAGCGGAGAAAAGCCTTGGCGAACGTTGCAGTAGTCGGCGCCCAGTGGGGCGACGAGGGCAAGGGCAAGATCGTCGACTGGCTGTCGAACCGTGCCGACATGGTCGTGCGGTTCCAGGGCGGGCACAACGCCGGCCACACGCTGGTGGTGGACGGCAAGGTCTACAAGCTGGCGCTGCTGCCCTCGGGCGTGGTGCAGGGCAAGCCCTCGATCATCGGCAACGGCGTGGTGGTCGATCCCTGGCATCTGGTCGGCGAGATTTCGAAGATCGAGGCGCAGGGCATCCGGATCAGTCCCGAGGTGCTGATCGTCGCCGACAACGCCTGTCTGATCCTTCCGATTCACCCGGCGCTGGATGTGGCGCGCGAGGCGGCCGCCAGCGCGCCGGGCGCGCGGATCGGCACCACGGGGCGGGGCATCGGCCCGGCCTATGAGGACAAGGTCGGGCGCCGGGCGATCCGGGTCTGCGACCTCGCCAATGCCGAGGACCTGAAGGTCAAGATCGACCGGCTGCGCTCGCACCACGATCCGCTGCGCGCCGGACTGGGGCTGGAGCCGATCGACCCGGAGGCGCTGCTGGCCCAACTGCTGGAGATCGCGCCGAAGATCCTGCCGTATGTGCAACCGGCCTGGCGGGTGCTGGATCGGGCGCGGCGGGACGGCAAGCGGGTGCTGTTCGAGGGCGCGCAGGGGGCCTTCCTGGACGTGGACCACGGCACCTATCCCTATGTGACCAGTTCCAACACCGTGGCCGGTCAGGCCGCAGCGGGGTCGGGCATCGGGCCGCGCGGGGTCGGCTATGTCCTGGGAATCGTGAAGGCCTACACCACCCGGGTGGGTGAGGGTCCGTTTGCGTGTGAACTCAATGACGAAGTGGGAACGCATCTGGCGACGGTCGGGCGCGAGGTCGGGGTCAATACCGGCCGGGCGCGGCGTTGCGGCTGGTTCGACGCGGTCCTGGTGCGGCAGTCGGTGGCCATCAACGGCATCGACGGCATCGCCCTGACCAAGCTGGATGTGCTGGACGGACTGAAGACGCTGAAGATCTGCACCGGCTACCGGATCGACGGGCAGGTGCTCGACTATCTGCCGTCCAGCCTGAAGGCGCAGGCGGCGGCGGAGCCGGTGTTCGAGGAAATGGACGGCTGGAGCGAAAGCACGGCCGGTGCGCGCAGCTTCCGCGACCTGAACGCCAATGCCGTCAAATACGTCCGCCGGATCGAGGAGCTGATCGGTGCGCCGGTGGCCCTGCTTTCGACGAGCCCGGAACGCGACGACACGATCATGATGCACGACCCGTTCCGGGGATAGGCGACCGGGGCGTCGGGCACCGAAACGCCAGCGTTCAACGGGCCTTAACCCACAGGCGCTAAGCACGAACCTCCGAGGTGGAGGTCCGCGTCTTGTTTGCAGTCGATCGTCGTGTGCTGGCGAAGTTGGGACCCGTGGTCAAACGGGTGCTGATCGTCGACCCGAACCCGCACGCCGCGCGCCTGCTGACCGACATCATGAAGGGGCTGGGCTCACGGGACATCGTGGTTCAGCCGGACGAGAAGCGCGCCCTGTTGTCGGCGGCGGAGCTGGAACCGGGCCTCGTGTTCACCGAGCGAACCGGCGAGGGGCTGGACGGCGAATCCCTGGCGCGGGCGTTCCGGCGCTCGGACATGAACTGTCGCCGGGCACCGATCATCATGATCACAGCCGATGCGACCGCGCGGTCGATCCTGGGGGCCCGGGATGCGGGCGTGCACGAGTTCCTTCGCAAGCCTTTCACGAGCGCGGACCTGTTCAAGCGGATCGAGAACGTCGCCATCAAGCCGCGCGACTGGGTCGAGGCCGTCGGCTACATCGGGCCCGACCGGCGTCGGTTCAACTCAGGCGAATTCTCCGGCACCGGAAAGCGCAAGGCCGATCGGCCGGCGACGGGCGCCGCCGGGCTGGCGGAGACCAAGGATCAGGCGATGCGGATTCTGGGCGCGGCGCTGGACCAGTTCGACAGTGATCCGATGCAGGCGGTGCGGGCCATCCGCGAGCAGGCGGCGACGTTGAAGATGCTGGCGATGAAGGCGTCGGACTCTCGCATGGCTGTCGCTGTCGGCGCCCTCGAGGTTTCGATGGCCGAGGGGCCGCCGACCAAGGCGACGCTCGCTGCGCCGATCGGAACCCTGCTGGCCATGCATCATGTGGCACCGGTCGCCCGGGCCGGCTGAGGACCTCAGTCCAGCAGTCCGGCGAACGCGCTTACCACCCGGGGCCAGGCCGCAGAGGTGGGATCGATGACCTCGAAATGCCCCGCGCCCTCCAGCACGACAGACTGCGCGGGATCGCCCCGGGCGGCTGCGGCTGCGGCGTAGTCCTCGCCGAAACGCGGCGGCACGATCGGGTCGAGCGCTCCGGAAATCACGATCTGCCGGTCGCCCAGCGGAAGCAGGGCGGGCGGAGAGGTGTCGGCAAAGACGTCGCGCCCGCCGGGCTGCTGGACGCCGACCAGGCCGTCGATGGTCGAGGGGCCGCCACAGGCGTCCGGGCCCGTCCGACGATAGGCGTCGAGGTCGGCGATGCCGGCGAGCGATACGACGCCCCGAACCGACAGGGGAGCCGCAACGTGAAGCGGGCTGTCGGCGGGCAGGCGATCACGGGCCGCCACCCAGAGCGCCAGATGACCGCCAGCGGAATGTCCCGAGACCGCGACGCGCCGGAGGTCGAGTCTGTTTTGTGGGGCGATGGTGCGCAGATGATCGAGGCCCGCGGCGATGTCCTGGAAGGTACCGGGATAGCCGCCGCCGGGATGCCCGATGCGACGGTATTCGAGGTTCCAGACGGCGTAGCCCCGGTCCCGCAGGTCTGCCGCCATATAGTCCATCAGCTCGGTGCCCGGCAGGTCGGCACGCCAGCAGCCGCCGTGGATCAGCACGATGACGGGATGGCGGCCGCGTCCCCGGGGGAGCCAGAGCTCGCCGAACTGCAGGGCGTCTGCCCCGTAGGCGATGCGTTGGTCAGCCGTGGCGCGGGGCCGGGCCAGAAGCTGGCTGAAGGTGATCGGCGTGCGGGTCTCGACGGGGGCGATGAGCGTCGGCGACGGCGCGCAGGCCGTCGACGCCAGCAGGCCGGCAAGGGCGGCGGTCATCAGACGCATCAGGCGGTCCTGTCGAAGTCGCCGTTTCGCTGGCGCTGCGGCTCACTGTAGAGAGCAGGAGCCGTCCGGCAACCGGAGCCCGAGAGAATGACCATGCGACAGGACTGTCTGGACCGGGACGCCACCGACCCGCTGGGCGCGGTGCGGGAACGGTTCAGTCTGCCCGACCAGATGATCTATCTGGACGGCAATTCGCTGGGCGCCCTGCCCGTCGCGTCCGCGGAAGCGGTGCGGGTTGCGGTCGAGCGGCAGTGGGGCGGCGACCTGATCGCCAGCTGGAACAAGCACGGCTGGATCGGCCTGCCGCAGAAGGTCGGGAGCAAGATCGCGCGGCTGATCGGTGCAGAAGCGGACGAGGTCGTGGCGGCCGATTCCGTGTCGGTGAACCTGTTCAAGCTGGCGGCGGCCGCTGTGGGTGCCCGGAGGGATCGACGGGTCGTACTGACCGAAGGGGGCGATTTCCCGACGGATCTCTACATCCTGCAGGGGCTGGCCGGGTTGATGCCGGATGTCGAACTGCGCGTCGTGGAGCCGGGCGGGATCGAGGCCGCGCTGGACGACCGGGTGGCGGTGGTCCTGCTGAGCCACGTCCACTACCGCAGCGGCGCGGTGCGGGACATGGCGGGACTGAGCGCCGCGATCCGCGCGGTGGGCGCGCTGGGTCTGTGGGACCTGAGCCATAGCGCCGGTGTTCTGGACGTCGATCTGAACCGCGACGGTGCCGATCTGGCGGCGGGCTGCGGCTACAAATATCTGAATGGCGGTCCGGGCGCGCCGGCGTATCTGTTCGTGGCCCGACGCAATCAGTCAGCGCTGCGCAATCCGCTGTCAGGCTGGATGGGCCATGCGCGACCGTTCGATTTCGTCGACGACTATGCGCCGGCGGCGGGCATCGACCGGTGGCTGTGCGGCACGCCGCCGATCCTGAGCCTGACCGCGCTCAATGCCGCGCTGGACGCGTTCGACGGGGTGGAGATGGCGACGGCGCGGGCGAAGGCGGGCGCGCTGGGCGACCTGTTCATTGAACGGGTCGAGGCGCGATGCGCCGGCAAGGGTCTGGCGCTGGCCAGTCCGCGTGAGGCGGCGGCCCGCGGCGGGCAGGTCTCGTTCACCCACCCGCACGGCTGGGCCGTGATGCAGAATCTGATCGCGCGGGGCGTGATCGGCGATTTCCGCGCGCCGGATGTGATCCGGTTCGGTTTCGCGCCGCTGTACGTGCGCCACGCGGACGTGTGGGATGCGGTCGAGGTCCTCGGCGATATTCTCGACAGCGAGAGCTGGCGGGATGCCCGGTTCCAGACGGTGGCCACGGTGACCTGAAGGTGGGCGGCCCGTGAGGGCCACCCACCCGCGGCATCTATGCGTCGACCAGGTTCCGCTCTTCGGCGGCGGCGCGCATGGCCTTCTGCAGCTTCTCGAAGGCGCGGACCTCGATCTGGCGCACGCGTTCTCGGGACACGCCGTACTGGCCGGCGAGCTCCTCAAGCGTGACCGGATCATCCTTCAGGCGGCGTTCCGTGAGGATGTGCTTCTCGCGGTCGGTCAGCTCATGCATGGCTTCTTCCAGCAGGCCGCGGCGGATCGATTTCTCTTCGTCTTCCGCCAGCTGGGTCTCCTGCGAGACCGCCGTGTCGTCGGCCAGCCAGTCCTGCCACTCGCTCTCGCCGTCGGCGCGCAGGGGCGCGTTCAGTGAAGCGTCGCCGCCGAGGCGGCGGTTCATGTTAGTGACCTCTTCCTCGGACACGCCCAGCGTGGTGGCGATCGCCGAGAGGTGTTCGGGACGAAGATCGCCTTCCTCGAAGGCCGAGATCTGGCTCTTGGCCTTGCGCAGGTTGAAGAACAGCTTCTTCTGCGCGGCCGTGGTGCCCATCTTCACGAGCGACCAGCTGCGCAGGATGTATTCCTGGATCGAGGCACGGATCCACCACATGGCGTAGGTCGCCAGGCGGAAGCCCTTGTCCGGATCGAATTTCTTGACGGCCTGCATCAGGCCAACGTTGCCCTCGGAGATCACCTCGCCGATCGGCAGGCCGTAGCCGCGATAGCCCATGGCGATCTTGGCCACGAGGCGCAGGTGCGATGTCACAAGGCGGTGGGCGCTCTCGGCGTCCTGGTGCTCGGTCCAGCGTTTGGCGAGCATGAACTCTTCGTCTTTCGCAAGCATGGGAAACTTGCGGATTTCCGTCAGGTATCGCGACAGTCCCTGTTCAGGCGACATCACCGCGAGTGATCTGGTTACAGCCATATGGTCCCTCCGACCGTGTAAACGAGCGGGTCCTTCGGAGGCGGCCACCCAATGTGCACCGTCGCCTCACCCCTCAACCGATGAAATAGGGTCGGGTTTCCGCACTTGTCAGTGGCGGATGGTCACACGAAAGCGTGACCGTTGCCCCGGCGCCACGGCACCGAATGGTTGAGGGTATAGCGGAAAGTCCGTCCTTAATCAAGACTGACTGTGTGACTAGAGCGCCGTGAGGCTCTGTTCGAGCAGGCGCATGTCCTCGGGCGGCGCTGTTTCAAAGCGCAGCGCCTCGCCGGTCACCGGGTGAATGAAGCCGAGAATGGTCGCGTGGAGCGCCTGCCGGGTCAGGCCGGCGGTCTCGATGGCGGCGCGGACCAGATTGGCCGGACTGCCCGTGCCGTAGACGGGGTCGCCCAGCAGCGGAGAGCCTTTCGAGGCCATGTGCACCCGGATCTGGTGGGTGCGGCCGGTGTGAAGAGTGCAGGCCACGCGGGAGGCGAGGGGCGGGGCGGCCGGCCGGCTGCCCTTTCTCGGCGATGCGCCGAACAGGGCCTCGACCACATAGTCTGTGATGGCTTCGCGCCCGCCGACCCGGAGCACCGCCATCTTCTTGCGATCACCGGTCGAGCGGCCGAGGTTCGAGACGATGCGGCCCTTCTCGGGCTGCGGCGCGCCACGGACCAGGGCGATATAGGTCCGCTCGATATCGTGGGCGGCGAACAGGGCGGACAGACCGGCATGGGCGGCGTCCGACTTGGCCGCGACCATGACGCCGGAAGTGTGTTTGTCGAGGCGGTGGACGATCCCGGGACGCGCGACACCGCCGATGCCGGAGAGCGAGGTGGCGCAATGGTGCAGCAGGGCGTTGACGAGGGTGCCGGTCTCGCTGCCGGGAGCCGGATGGACCGCCATGCCGGCCGGCTTGTCGATCACGATCAGATGCGCGTCCTCGAACAGGACGGTCAGTGGAATGTTCTCGGGCTGGGGAATGGCGGAGATGACGGCCGGCATGGCGACGGCGTAGAGGCCGGGCAGGGCCTTGGCCGAGGCGCTGGAAACCGGCTGGCCGTCGCGTGTCACGGCACCGTCCGCCAGCAGGGCCTGGACGCGGGCGCGGGACAGGGTCGGAAAGAGGTCGGACAGGGTCTTGTCGAGACGGGCACCACCCGTCGTGAGCCTGGCCTCCAGAACCGGCGGGAGGTCTTCGTCGGCGGCGAATTCTTCGATCAGGGGGTCGTCAGACACGGGGCGCTCCGCCGCTCGGGCCGGGCGGCAGGGCGGTCTAGCACGTCGCAACCGCCTGCAGGCAATGTGCGAACTTGGCGAAACAGCCAAGCTGGGCCATCCTCGGGGAAGCTTAGAGGGACGGAGCCGGGCCATGAGATTGTTGCTGCTTGCCGCCGCCGGAGGCGCGGCGCTCGCGCTGGCCAGCTGCGCCACCATGTCCAAGGACCAATGCCTGGCCGGTGCCTGGGGCGAGGTGGGCTATCGGGACGGGCTGGAAGGCCAGCCGATGACCCTGCTGGCGGACCATGAGAAGGCTTGCGCGGAATATGGCGTGGCACCGGACGTCGTCGCCTACAGTTCGGCCCGCAACGACGGGCTGAACGGCTATTGCCGGTGGGAACGCGGGTTCCAGGAAGGCCGGGAGGGTGACACCTATCACGGGGTCTGCACGCGGCAGCAGGAAGAGGAATTCCTGCCGGCCTATCAGGACGGCCAGGTGGTCTATGCGGCGGAACAGGCGCTGACGAATGCGCGCAGCAGCGTCGCAAGCCTCGGTTCGCGCCTGGAAGAGCTCGACGACAAGATCACGGCGAAACAGGCCGAGGCGCGGGCGGAAGGCCTGACCGACGAGCAGCGCGATGCCATCCGCAACCGCATCCAGGAAATCCGCCGCGAGCGGGCGGACACCGAGCGCGACTGGCGTCGGGCGCAGAGGGCGATCGACGATGCCGAGCTCGACGTGCGCGACGTCCGCCGTCGCTTCCAGGGCCAGTACGGCGGCTGGTGAGCCGCCGCTTCTGACGGATCAGGCGGCCTTGGAGGCCGAGGAGCCGAAGTGCGGGTTCAGTTCCCCACTGGCGTAGCGCTGGGCCATCTGCGCCGTGGAGAGCGGCCGGATCTTTGAGGCCTGACCCTCGCAGCCGAACTGCTGATAGCGCTCGACGCACAGCTTGCGCATGGCCTCCTTGGCGGGCTTCAGCCAGGCGCGCGGATCGAACTCGCCCGGCTTTTCCGCCAGCAGTTTGCGGACCGCGCCGGTCATGGCCATGCGGTTGTCGGTGTCGATGTTGATCTTGCGCACGCCGTGTTTGATGCCGCGCTGGATTTCCTCAACCGGCACGCCCCAGGTCTGGGGCATCTGGCCGCCGTAGGCGTTGATGATGTCCTGCAGGTCCTGCGGCACCGAGGACGAGCCGTGCATGACCAGATGGGTGTCCGGCAGGCGGCGGTGGATTTCCTCGATCACATTCATGGCGAGGACCTCGCCGTCCGGCTGGCGACTGAATTTGTAGGCCCCGTGGCTGGTGCCCATGGCGATGGCGAGGGCATCGACCTTGGTCTGGCCGACGAAGTCCACAGCCTGGTCGGGGTCGGTCAGCAGGGCGGAGTGATCCAGCTTGCCCTCGAAGCCGTGGCCGTCCTCGGCCTCGCCCATGCCGGTTTCCAGCGAGCCCAGCACGCCCAGTTCGCCCTCGACCGAGACGCCGCAGCTGTGGGCCATCTGGACCACGCGGCGGGTGACGTCGACGTTGTACTCGTAGGAGGCGGGGGTCTTGGCGTCCTCTTCCAGCGAGCCGTCCATCATCACCGAGGTGAAGCCGTACTGGATGGCGGTGGCGCAGGTGGCGGGGCCGTTGCCGTGATCCTGGTGCATGCAGACCGGGATGTGCGGATACAGTTCGGCGAGGGCGTCGATCAGCTTGGCCAGGACGATGTCATTGGCGTAGCTGCGGGCACCGCGGCTGGCCTGGATGATGACCGGGGCGTTTACCGCCTCGGCGGCCTCCATGATGGCCAGGCCCTGTTCCATATTGTTGATGTTGTAGGCGGGCAGACCGTAGTCGTTTTCAGCCGCGTGATCGAGAAGCTGTCGCAGCGTGATGCGCGCCATGGGGTGTCTCCTGAGCCCGTGAGTTTTGCCGGTTGTCTAGCGTCAGAGGCGCGTGAAGTCACGCATTGTTACAGGCCGCCATCGTTCGCGACGGAAGGACGTCAGGCCCGCAAGGCCTCGACGCCCGGCAGGGGCTTGCCCTCCATCCATTCCAGGAAGGCACCACCGGCGGTGGACACAAAGGTCATGTCGTCCGCCACGCCCGCGTGATGCAGGGCCGCGACCGTGTCGCCGCCGCCGCCGACGGCGATCAGGACGCCGGCCTTGGCGAGGGCGGCCGCACGATGGGCAACAGCGACGGTGGCCACGTCGAACGGCGGCACCTCGAACACGCCGAGCGGACCGTTCCAGATCAGCGTCTTCGAGGCGGTCAGGGCGTCGACGAGACGCGCGACGGTGGCGGGGCCGGCGTCGAGAATCTTGTCGTCGGCCGACAGCGGCTGGCCAGCGACGACGGGGCGCGCGGCCGCGCCGGGCTTGACCTCGGTCGCCACCACGAAGTCCACGGGCAGCAGGATCTCGCAGCCGCGGGCCTTCGCCTCGGCGAGGATCTCACGGGCCGTGTCGGCCATGTCGCGCTCGGCCAGGGAGCCGCCGATGTCGATGCCTTGGGCGAACAGGAAGGTGTTGGCCATGCCGCCGCCGATGGCGAGGCGGTCGAGCTTGCCGACAAGGTTCTTCAGCAGGTCCAGCTTGGTCGAGACCTTGGCCCCGCCGACGATGCCGATCACCGGCTTCTTCGGCTTGCCGAGGGCCGCGTCGAGCGCGTCGAGCTCGCGGCGCATCGACTCACCGGCATAGGCGGGCAGCAGACGGGCCAGCCCCTCGGTCGAGGCGTGGGCGCGGTGGGCGGCGGAGAAGGCGTCATTGACATAGACGTCGCCGAGTTCGGCCAATTGCGCGGCGAAGGCCGGATCGTTGGCTTCCTCGCCGGCGTGGAAGCGGACGTTTTCGAGCAGGACCACGCCGCCCAGCGGCAGGTCGGCGATCATGGCCTTCGCCTCATCTCCCACGCAGTCGGTCGCGAACCGCACCGGGGCGCCGAGCAGGTGTTCGAGGTCGTCGACCACGGGCTGCAGGCTCATCGAGGGGACGAACTTGCCCTTGGGCCGGTCGAAATGGGCCAGCAGGGCGACGCGGGCACCAGCGTCGCGCAGCTTGTTGATCGTCGGCAGGGCGACGCGCAGGCGGGTATCCTCGGTGACCTTGCCGTTCTCCATCGGGACATTGAAGTCCACGCGGACGAGGGCGGTCTTGCCGGCGAGGGCGGGGGCGTCGTCGAGGGTGCGGAAGGTCATCTTGTTTCTCGAAATTCGTCCGGCACCGCCGGTGCTCGGTCAGAAGGCATTGCAGACGGGATAGGCCATCAACCAGTTCTGCCAGGAGAACCAGACAAAGGCGGCGCCGATCAGAGACCCCGACACCCAGGTGATGGGCGACCGAGGGTCACGGCGCACAAACGACACGAAGGCCCAGATCCAGATCAGCATCAGCAGGGCGAAGACAAGCGTCATCCCCATGTCGAACAAACTCGTGCCAGGCATGCGTCCATGCAGAACGGCGCGGGACCCGGCCGGGTCAGACGCGCCGAAATTGTGTGCAAACTCCGCCGGCCAAAGGATCATGTTGCGGATCAGGCAGCCGAACGTGACGCCCATGCTCGCAATAAGGCCGGCCATCGCAAGGACGACGGCCTCGAGCAGGCGTCGGCCATTCGGGCCGATCCGGCCCATCAGATCAGCTTGCTCATCACCAGCGCCGTGTCGGCCATCCGCGTCGCGAAGCCCCACTCGTTGTCGTACCAGGTCAGTACATGGGCCAGCTTGCCGTCGACGACCTGGGTCTGGGGCAGGGCGGCGGTGGAGGAGGCGGCGATGTGGTTCAGGTCGGTGGAGACCAGGGCCTCGTCCGTCGTGGCCAGAACACCCTTCATCGGGCCGTCAGCGGCGGCCTGGATGGCGGCGTTGATCTCCTCGACCGTCACTTCGCGGCCGGCGACGACCTTCAGGTCGACGACCGAGACGTTCGGGGTCGGCACGCGGATCGAGGAGCCGTCCAGCTTGCCCTTGAGGGCCGGCAGGACGAGGCCGAGGGCCTTGGCGGCGCCGGTCGAGGTCGGGATCATCGACAGGGCGGCGGCACGGCCGCGGTAGAGGTCTTTGTGCATCGTATCCAGCGTCGGCTGGTCGCCGGTGTAGGCGTGGATGGTGGTCATATAGCCGCGCTCGATGCCGAACAGGTCGTGCAGGACCTTGGCGACCGGGGCCAAGGCGTTGGTGGTGCAGGAGCCGTTGGAGACGATGATGTCGTCGGCGGTCAGGGTATCATGGTTGACCTTGTAGACGATGGTCTTGTCGGCGCCGTCGCAGGGGGCCGAGACCAGAACGCGCTTCGCGCCGGCGGTCAGGTGGGCCGAGGCCTTTTCCTTCGTCGTGAAGATGCCGGTGCATTCGAAGGCGATGTCGACGTTCAGTTCCTTGTGCGGGAGCCTGGCCGGGTCACGCTCGGCGGTGACCTTGATCTTGCCCATGCCCACGTCGATCCAGCCGTCGCCGTGTTCGATCGTGCCGGGGAAGCGGCCGTGGACCGAGTCATACTTCAGCAGGTGGGCGTTGGTCTCGACCGGACCCAGATCGTTGATCGCCACCACTTCAATATCGCGACGGCCGTGCTCGACGATGGAGCGCAGGACGAGGCGGCCGATGCGGCCGAAACCATTGATGGCGACGCGGACGGTCATGGGGCGGTCTCCGGAGAAGCGGTGTCAGGGTTGGCGCTTCAATGAAGCCGACGGGCGCGGCGATCAACCCCGCGCCCGTAACAAGACGTGATCGACTGTAACGCTTCGGGCGGTCAGTCCGCTGAGGCCAGGGGGAGGTCCAGCCGGGCGACCAGGCCGCCGTCGCTCCGGTTGGTCAGGGTGACATCGCCGCCAGGGGCGCGCGCCGCCTGACGGGCGACGGTCAGGCCAAGGCCCGCCCCGCCGGTCTCGCGGCTGCGGGAACGCTCCGCGCGGTGGAAGGGCTCGAACACGGCCTCGAGTTCGTCTTCGGGCAGGCCGGGGCCGTCATCCTCCACTGTGATCACCGCACGACCGTCCATGGCGAAGGCCTTCACCCGGGCCGCGCCGCCGTATTTGACGGCGTTGGCGATCAGGTTGGCCAAGGCGCGCCGCAGGGCGGCGGGATCGGCCTCGACCCCCAGGGCGCCGCCGCCGTCGAAGGCCACGGCACCGCCGGTCTCGGAGAAGCCCGAAGCGCAGTCGGCGGCGAGCGCGTCCAGATCGAAGGTCTCGCGCCGTTCAGGCGTTGCCTCGCCCCGCACATAGGCCATGGCCTGGGCGATCAGGGCATCCATCTCCTCGATGTCAGCGGCCATGCGGTCGCGCACTGCCTCGGGTGCCTGTTCAGCGCGGAAGCGCAGACGGGTTAGGGGCGTGCGCAGGTCGTGCGCGATCGCGGCGACGGTCTGGGTCCGGCGGCGCATGTGGTCACGCAGGGAGGCCTGCATGTCGTTGAAGGCGTGGATGGCGGTGCGCACCTCGCTGGGGCCGGAGGGCGTCAGCGGCTCGGCCTCGGGATCGGCACCCAGCCGTTCGGCGGCGTCGGCGAAGACGCGGATCGGCCGGGTCAGCCTGCGCGCCATCCACCAGACCAGCGGTGCCAGCAGCAGCATGGATATGCCGAGGGCCAGCAGAATGCGCTGCTGCCAGGGCGAAAGCAGGCCACGCGGCGGCTCGACCGTGGCCCAGCGTCCGTCCGGCTGTCGAACGGAGGCGGAGAAGGGCGCGAAGGTCAGGCTGTCGGCGCGGACGGTGAACTGATGGGTTTCCCGGTCGATGACGAAGGCCTCGCCCTCCGGACCGCGCGGCCCGCTGTGGTGCATCCGCAGCTGGGCCTCGATGTCGGCACCGCGCCGTACGACCACGGATTCTTCGGACCCGGGGGGCGGAACGGCGATCACAACGGGAGGCGGGGCGCGGTTCGCCGCGCCGACCGCCGGGCCGCCTTCAGGACGCACGAAGACGAAATCCATCCGCCGTTCGGACAGCCCGCCTTCGTCGGGCCCCGGAACGCGCTCGCGGCGCGGACCATGATCCACCGTTACCCGTACGGCTTCCCGCTCCACGCCCAGCCGCTGCGCCAGACCCGCGCGGATGGCCATCGCCATGGGATCGATCTGCATATCGACCTCCGGACCGGGCGGCCGGTCGACGATGCGGCGACGCAGGGCGCGGCCGTCGGCGGTCTCGGCCGGCTGGCCCTTCAGGGCGTCGGCCGCCGCGCCGATGCTGAACCCGGCCGGGCGAGGCTCGGGCGCGAGGACGACCACGCCAAAAGCCACCGCCTGGGACATCACCACGGCCAGCACCGCCAGGGCGGCCACCTGGACCAGAACGGGGAAGGAGGACGGCCCTCTCATGCGACACCCCGGGTCGCGCCGTTGTGCCGGTCGACCCTGACGTCGAACATATAGCCCTCGCCTCGCAGGGTCTGGATCATTTCCAGACCGGAGCCGTCATCCAGCTTCTTTCGAAGCCGGCTGATCTGCACATCCATGGCCCGGTCGAAGACATCGGCCTCGGCACCCCGGGCGCGTTCCAGCAGCTGGTCGCGGGTCAGTACCCGGCCCGGCCGTTCGGCGAAGGCACGCAGCAGGGCGAACTCCCCGGCCGACAGGGACACGGCCTGCCCATCCGGCCGGGTCAGTTCCCGGCGCAGCAGGTCAAGCCGCCAGCCGGCAAAGGCCAGGGCCGGGCCTTCGGCCGCGGCCTCGTCGCGCGGGCGGCGCAGCACGGCGCGGACGCGGGCCAGCAGTTCGCGGGGATTGCAGGGTTTGGCCAGGTAGTCGTCGGCCCCCAGCTCCAGGCCGATGATCCGGTCGGTGTCCTCGCCCATGGCCGAGAGCATGACGATCGGCGGCCCCTTGCCGGCCAGACGGCGGCACACCGACAGCCCGTCCTCGCCCGGCATCATCAGGTCCAGTACGATGAGATCCGGCACCTGCTGAGCGACGGCGCGGTCCATTTCCGCGGCCGAGGCGGCACCGACCGCGTCGTAGCCGTGCAGGACCAGATAGTCGCACAGCACCTCGCGGATGCCGGGGTCGTCGTCGACAACGAGAATACGGGGAGCGGCGTCGGCTTGCATGGAGGCCATTGTGGCGAACCTGACGCTCGCCGTCATTTCAGCTTTGAAACAAACGGCGGCTCATCTGAAACACTGCCGAAAGCAGGCCGTGGTCGAACATGGGCTGCACAACAAGGAGCCAATCGCCCATGCTGACCCTCATCGCCCTCTCCGCCATCCTGACGCAGCAGACGCCGGCATCGCCGGCTCCACCCGTCCACACCCGCGTCATGGTCATGGGTGCTGAAGGCCCCGGCGGCCTCGACAGGGACGGCGACGGCCAGATCACGCGCGAGGAGTTCGCTGCGCCGATGAACGATCACTTCGCCCGCATGGACGCCGACAGCGACGGCCGCCTGTCGGCCGAAGAGATGTCTGCGGGTCACGGTGCCATGGGCGGTGAAGCGCACGACATCCGGATCATGCGTGGGCCTGGCGGGCCCGGTGAGCATGAGATCCGGGTTATCGGCGGTCCGGGCGGTCCGGGCGGCCCGGGCGGCCCGGGCATGCGGCATTTCGAAATGCGCCGGGCGCATCCAGGCGGGGACGCCGGTGCACATGCGGAGCATGCCGGCGAGGGCGAGGCCCGGACCATGGTCTTCGTCGGCGGCCTCACGGGTCCGGGCGGCGAGCGCGAGATCGTCATCCACGGCGGTCCCGACGGTCATGCCATGATGGACGGGCCGCACGGCGAGGGCGGGCCGGGTGAGCGGATCGAGATCCGGCGCGTGGGCGGCCCCGGCGGCGAGAACGACCTGGATGCCGACAATGACGGCAAGATCAGCGAAGCCGAGTTCAGCGCGCCGCTGCGTGAAGCCTTCGCCCGGATGGACGCCGATCACTCCGGCTTCATCGAGGCCGGGGAACGCGGTGCCGGCGGCAGCGAGGTGTTCGTCCATCGCATCGAGACCCGCTCGGGCGGCGAGGACTGACCGCCGGTGACTTCGTGACTTGAAAGGCGATCGAGGCGCGCTCTAATGGCGTCATGATCCTGCGGCGTCTGCTTCACATTCTGTCCGCCTCGGCGGCGATGGGCCTTGCGCTCATCGCCGCTCCGGCGTTGGCGGCTGAACCGGGATCGCCGGATGTCGCGTCGCCGCCGGCGGCCGCCACGCCGGGGCCCGAGCGGGCGCGGATGAACCAGAGGGTCTTCGACCGCGTCTGGAGCGAGGTTCGCAGCCAGTACTATGACCCCGGCCTGCATGGCGTGGACTGGAACGCCGCCCGGCAGACCTGGCGGCCGGTCGCATTGACGGCACCGGATGACCGGACCCTGTATCGCGCGCTTGGCGACATGCTGGACCTGCTGGATGACGACCATGCCGGTGCCGCACCTCCGGCCGTGGCGCGCCGTCAGGACACCCTGCGCCAGCGTCGCCCGGCCATCGGCGTGTCCCTGCGGCCGGAGCCCTCGGGCGATGCCTGGCTGATCGAACAGGTGCGGCCGGGTTCGCCCGCCGCGGAGGCCGGCGTGGGCATAGGCTGGCGTCTGGTGACCGGCGAGGGCGCGCCCTGGACACCCGACCAGGACATCGCCGAGGGCCGGGCGGTGACGCTCTCGCTGATCGACGGCGACGGCCTCGCGCGCCCGCTCACCCTGACGCCCCGCATGATGGAGCCGACGCCCGCCTTCGTCGCGGATCGCTCGCGGCCGGGCGTTCTGGTGCTGACCGTGGACGGCTTTGAGCTGGGGCTTGGCCGCTGGATGGGCGCGCAGCTGGAAAATCTGCCGCCGGAAACCGACGTCGTCATCGACTTGCGCGGCAATCCCGGCGGGCGGCTGGCCGAGGCCGATGCGGTGCTCAGCTGCTTCCTGCCGCGCGACCGGTTGTGGGCGGCCCGAACCGGCCGCTCGGGACGGCGGGTCGAGCTGCGGACCGCGGGCGGGTGCGGGGATCTGGACGCGCCGGTCGGCAATGACGTGGCCGTGCTGGTGGATGCCAACAGCCGCAGCGCGGCCGAGCTGACGCCGGCCGCCTTGCAGGAGGCGCGGCGCGCGGTGGTGGTCGGGGCACCGACGGCGGGGGCCGTGCTGATCTCGCAGGAGACCCGCCTGCCCGATGGCGGGCGGCTGAGCCTGAGCCGCGCCGACTTCGTCACCTCGGGCGGGGTTCGGCTGGAAAAGCGTGGCGTGACGCCGGACATCGCCGCGCCGCTGACATTGGAGGACCGCCGCGCCGGGCGCGATCCGGGTCTGGACGCCGCCGTGGCGGCCCTGGCCGTGGCTCGCCCGGAGCCGGCGTTGGCCTTGCAGGCCGCCCCGGCGCTCTAGCCCGCGACTACCCGAACCCGGGACGCCGCTTCGCGTGCCCGCTCGCGGGCCTGCTCAACCGACTCGCCGCGCGCCGTGGCCACGCCCATGCGGCGGCTGACATAGCTCTCGGGCTTGCCGAACAGGCGAAGGTCGGCGGTCGGCACCGACAGGGCCTCCGCCACGCCCTCGAAGGCGACCCCCACCGCATCCATGCCGCCATAGATGACCGCGCTGGCACCGATGTCGCGCTGGCTGACGTCGACGGGCAGGCCGAGGATGGCGCGGGCGTGCAGGGCGAATTCGCTCATGGTCTGGGTCGCGAGGGTCACCAGGCCCGTGTCGTGCGGTCGCGGCGAGACCTCCGAGAACCAGACCTGGTCGCCCTTCACGAACAGCTCGACTCCGAACACCCCGAGGCCGCCGAGCGCATCGGTGACCTTGCGGGCTATGTCCTGTGCGGAGGCGAGGGCGGCGGGCGTCATCGCCTGCGGCTGCCAGCTCTCGACATAGTCGCCCCTGACCTGCCGGTGGCCGATGGGAGCGCAGAAGTCGGTGCGAACCGCGCCGTCCCGCAGGGAGCGAACGGTCAGCAGGGTGATTTCGAAGTCGAAGTCGATCCGGCCCTCGACGATCACCGTCGCCGTCTCGACCCGTCCGCCGGACTGGGCATAGGCCCAGGCGTTGGCGGCGTCCTCGATCGCCTCGATCATCGACTGGCCCTTGCCCGAGGACGACATCACCGGCTTGATGAAGACCGGCAGGCCGATGCGGTGCGCGGCCTCGGCCAGTTCGGCGGCGGAGGTGGCGAAGGCGTAGGGGCTGGTGGGCAAGCCCAGGTCCTCGGCCGCCAGCCGGCGGATGCCCTCGCGGTTCATGGTCAGCTGGGTGGCCCGCGCGGTCGGGATCACCGTCGCCAGCCCGGCGGCCTCGATCTGCGCCAGCACATCCGTGGCGATGGCCTCGATCTCGGGCACGATGATGTGCGGGGCCTCGGCCAGGATGACGCCGTTCAGCACCTGCGGATCGGTCATCGGAATGACGTGGCTGCGATGGGCGACCTGCATGGCGGGTGCGTTGGGATAGCGGTCGACAGCGATGACCTCGGCGCCCAGCCGCTGCAGCTCGATGGCCACCTCCTTGCCGAGTTCTCCTGAGCCGAGAAGCATGACGCGGACGGCGCTGTCAGAGAGAGGGGTGCCGAGTTTCATGGTTTGCTTTCCAGCGGTCAGTTCGCGGGCGGGGGTACGGCGTACAGGCGGCGGAACGCGTCGAGCGCGGCCCCGTGATAGATGGTGGCGTGGGTTTCATCCGGGCGCGGCTGGAAGGTCCAGGTCAAGCCGGGGCGGGCGTGTTCCCGCAGGTTGGCGGTCAGGGTCTCCATCAGCGACTGCGCTTCGGCCCCCTCGTTACCCATGGTCAGGATCAGGGTACGTGCATCGTTCGAATGGTCGCGAAGGTGAGCGCCCGACTGTTGCGCCAACCGTCCGCCGTCCCACCAAAGGCTGGGGCTCACGGCGACCCAGGCGTCGAACATCTGCGGTTCCTTGAGGAAGGTCTCAACGACGAAGAGACCCGCCAGCGACTCGCCCATCAGCGCGGTCTCGCCGTTGGTGCGGAAGCGGGACTCGACGAACGGCTGGACCTCATCGGCGATGAAACGTCGAAACCTGTCGGACTGGCCATGCGTCGGATAGCGCGCGATCAGTTCCGGGTTTTCGGTCGGCAGGGCCAGTTCGTTGCGGCGGTCCACCGAGGCGATCCCGATCAGGATGATGTCCCGGGTCGTGCCGTTGACCGTGCCGAGCTGGGCCAGGCCCGAGATGTGATGGAAGTCCTGCCAGGTCGTCCCGCCATCCAGGAGATAGAGCACCGGGTAGCTGCGGCCACTTTCTGCATAGCCGGGCGGGAGCCAGACATTGATCTCGCGCGTCGTTCCCAGGACTGCGGAGGACAGGGCGTAGGACTGGCCGATGATGATCGGCGTCGGTTCCGACTGCGCCGCGACCGACGATGCCGCCGCCACAATCGCGCCGCTCGCCAGCAGGGCCGCGATCGCGCATCGCAAACTCATCTCGTCTCCCCGGCCGGTTCGATCAGATCCCAGGCGTTGCCGTACAGATCCTCGAAGACCGCGACGACGCCATAGTCCTCGCGCCGGGGCACCTCACGGAAGTGGACGCCTGCCGTGAGGAAGGCCGCATGGTCCCGGTCGAAATCCTCGGTTTCGAGGAACAGCCAGACCCGCCCGCCGGACTGGTTGCCGACCGCGGCCCGCTGTTCGTCCGTTGCGGCGCGCGCGAGCAGCAGCGAGGTCTGGCCGCCGCGCGGCGTGACCCGGACCCATCGCTTGCCCCCGCCCCGATCGGCGTCCTCGCTCAGTTCAAACCCCAGCTTGCCGACGTAGAAGGCGATGGCCTCGTCATAGTCGCGGACCAGCAGGCTGAAGGCGGCGATGTGGGCCATCAGCCCTTGAGCCGTGCCTTCGCCGCCGCGACCACCGCTTCCGTGGTGATCCCGAACTTCTCGTACAGGACTTCGGCCGGGGCGCTGGCGCCGAAGCCGGTCATGCCGACGAAGGCGCCGTCCTCGCCGATGAACCGTTCCCAGCCCTGCTGGATGGCGGCCTCGACGGCGACGCGGACCGTGCCGCGGCCGATGACCGAGGCCTGGTATTTGGCGTTCTGCTGGAAGAAGAGCTCGAAACAGGGGACCGAGACGACGCGGGTCGGCGTGCCTTCGGCTTCAAGCACATCGGCGGCGGCGAGCGCGAGCGCCAGTTCCGTGCCCGTGCCGAACAGGGTGACTTTCGCCGCGCCCTTGGCGGCCCGGATTTCATAGGCCCCCTTGGCCGACAGATTTCCGTCCGAAGCGACGGTGCGCACGGCCGGGGTCTTCTGGCGCGACAGGGCAATGGCCGAGGGTGCGGTCTTGTGCTCCAGCGCCGCCTGCCAGCACTCCATGGCCTCGACCGTATCGGCCGGGCGGAAGACGAGCAGGTTCGGAATGGCGCGCAGGGCGGCCAGATGCTCGACCGGCTGGTGCGTGGGGCCGTCCTCGCCGAGGCCGATGCTGTCGTGGGTCAGGACGTGGATCGCCCGCACGCCCATCAGGGCACCGAGGCGGATCGCCGGACGGCTGTAGTCCGAGAACACCATGAAGGTGCCGCCGTAGGGGATGATCCCGCCGTGCAGAGCCATGCCGTTCATGGCGGCCGCCATACCGAACTCGCGGATGCCCCAGTTGACGTAGCGGCCTTCATAGGACGGCGCGTCGAAGATCGGCGTGCCCTTGACGAAGGTGTTGTTCGAGCCGGTCAGGTCGGCCGAGCCGCCGACCAGTTCGGGGATGGCGGCGAACAGTTCGTCCAGCGCCGCGCCCGAGGATTGGCGCGTGGCCTGGGCCGGCTTCGTCTCGACCAGTTCGGCGATCTTCGCATTCAGGGCATCGAAGGCACCCGCCGGCAGGTCGCCCTTCATGGCGCGCGTGAAGTCGGCCGCCTGCGACGAGGCGTTCAGCCGGGCTTCCCAGGCCTTGCGCTCCTTCGCGCCACGACGGCCGACCTTCTTCCAGGCCTTTTCGATCGCCTCAGGCAGTTCGAACGGCTCATGGGTCCACGACAGACCGAGGCGCGTGGCCGCAATCTCGGCCGCGCCCAGCGCGGCACCGTGGGTCTTGTGGCTGCCTTCCATGGTGGCGGCGCCGCGGCCGATCTTCGTCCTGCAGGCGATGAGGGTGGGCTTGTCCTGGCGGGTCGCCCACTGCAGGGCCGCCTTGATGGCCTTCATGTCATGGCCGTCGATGGCCTTGACCGCCCAGCCGGCAGCCTTGAAGCGTGCCTTCTGGTCGGTCGCGTCCGACAGGGAAACGGCCCCGTCGATGGTGATGGCGTTGTCGTCCCACAGCACGGTCAGCTTGTTCAGCCTGTACCGGCCGGCCAGGGCGATCGCCTCCTGCGACACGCCCTCCATCAGACAGCCGTCGCCGGCGATCACCCAGGTGCGGTGATCGACCAGGTCCTTGCCGTATTTGGCGGCCAGATGGCGCTCGGCCATGGCGAAGCCGACGCTGTTGGCGAGGCCCTGGCCCAGCGGGCCGGTGGTCGTCTCCACGCCAGGCATATGGCCGAACTCGGGGTGACCCGCGGTCTTCGAGCCCCACTGGCGGAAGTTCGACAGCTCGTCCCTGGTCGCGGCCTTGTAGCCGGTCAGGTGCAGCAGGCTGTAGATCAGCATCGAGCCGTGGCCGGCCGACAGGATAAAGCGATCCCGGTCCGCCCAGTCAGGCCGGCTGGCGTCGAACTTCAGGAATTTCGAGAACAACACGGTGGCCACGTCGGCCATGCCCATTGGCATGCCGGGGTGGCCGCTCTTCGCCTTCTCGACCCCGTCCATGGACAGCACCCGGATGGCATCGGCCATCTGCTTGGGGGTGGCCTTTGCGGATACGGTTTTGGCGTCGGTCACGGCGGGACCTTTCGGCGGGAGGCGGAAAAAGGGAGGCGCGCCGCTTTACCCCGACGCGTCGGCGGGTTCTATACGGATTCTGGAGGATGTGACCCGAATGGATGCTGCATCGGCCGCCAAGGACCGAGTCGACCGCGCACTGGCGCTGCTGGAACGCCGTCTGCTGGAGCTCAAGAGCCGGGCGGCCGGCTCCAGCCGCGTGCCGGACGACGACCTGTTCGCGCCTGAACCCTCGACCGAGACAGACCGCGCGCGCATCCATGAGCTGGAAGCCGCCGGCCGGGACGCCGCCGAGGCCCTGTCGCACGCCGCCGATGCGATTCGCGAAAGTCTTGCCGAACAGGAGGCCCGCTGATGGCGACGGTGACCGTCGAGATCAACGGCCGCCCCTATGCCGTCGGTTGCGCCGACGGCCAGGAAGAGCGCGTCCGCATCCTCGCCAAACAGTTCGACGGCCATGTGCGTCAGGTGGCGGGCGAGGTCGGCCATGTCGGCGACATCCGCCTGTTCCTCATGGCGGGGCTGATGCTGGCCGACGAACTGCATGAGGTCCGGCTGGGCAATCCCGGCGCCTCCGCCGTGGCCGCCGCGGCCTCTGCCTCGACCGACGGCGTCGCCGAGGCGCTGAACGCCGTCGCGGCCCGGCTGGAGAAGATCGCCCAGGGTCTGTGACCCCCGGCCATTGTTCCGCCCCCGCTTAGGGACTATCTTGATCAACGGCGGGTCCTGCTGCGGCTCTCGTCGAAGGCAACATTTCCTTGCGACCTTAATTCACTCAAAGGGAGCTGTCCCTGATCAGGCCCGTGGGCCTGGGCACACGGCGCCCACCTGGCTACCCAGGTCGAGAGGATTTAAACGCCCTTCACGGTTCTTGCGGCGCCGCCAACCCTTCCCCCTTTAGGGCGCTAACGCTCGCGACGCGGTCGCTCGCTGCTTGAGCGCGGCCCATGCGCGGAGTAGGGCTGCCGCGCGTGCTCGACGCGGCCGGACGGGTCCTTCCATGACCGACAAGCAGCAGCTCCGAGCCGCCATGCGGGCAACGCGCAAGCGTCTGGCCGGGCTGGACGCCGGAGCGGCCGATCGCGCCGCCGGGCAAGCCGGTGCCTTGCCGCCCGGCCGGATGGTCGCCGTCTATCGCGCCATCGGATCCGAATTGGATGTCGAGGCCCTGTCGCACGCCCTGATCCAGGCCGGCCGCGAACTCTGCCTGCCGGTGGTGATCGAGCGGGACGCCCCGATGATCTTCCGTCGATGGTCTCCGGGCGAGCCGCTGGAACTGGATGAAGCCGGCGTGCCCGCGCCGTTTCCGCTCGCCGAGGTGGTTGAGCCCGATCTGATCCTGACGCCGCTGCTGGCCTTCGATGCCCGGGGCGGCCGGCTGGGGCAGGGCGGGGGCTATTACGACCGGACCTTCGCCGCGCGGCCTGATGTCACCCGGATCGGCTTCGCCTATGCCGGCCAGCAGGTCGACGACCTGCCCGTCGAATCCCACGACATCCGTCTGCATGGCGTTCTCACCGAGACCGGCTATAGACCCTTCGCATGAGACTGGCTTTTTTCGGTGATGTCGTCGGCAAGTCTGGACGGGACGGGCTGAGCGATCACCTGCCCGGCCTGAAGCGCGACCTGAAGCTCGATTTCGTGGTGGTCAACGCCGAGAACGCCGCGGGCGGTTTCGGCATCACCGAGAACACGGCGCGCGAGCTGTTCATGGCCGGCGCCGACTGCCTGACGCTGGGCAATCACAGCTGGGACCAGCGCGAGGCCCTGACCTATATCGTGCGCGAGCCGCGCCTGATCCGCCCGGCCAACTATCCGCGCCTGATGGACGCCCCCGGGGCGGGCGCCAATCTGTTCGAGACCCAGAGCGGCAAGACTGTGCTGGTCATGAATGTGTTGGGCCGCATCCACATGGATCCGATGGACTGCCCGTTCAGCGCGGTCGAGAAGGAGCTGGCCGCCTGTCCGATGGGCATGGCCGCCGACGCCATCATCGTCGACATGCATTGCGAGGCGACCTCCGAGAAGATGGCCATGGGCCATTTCTGCGACGGCCGCGCCTCGCTGGTGGTCGGCACCCACACCCATGTCCCGACCGCCGACTGCCAGATTCTGCCCGGTGGCACGGCCTACCAGACCGACGCCGGCGGCTGCTGCGACTACGACAGCGTCATCGGCAATGAGAAGGAAGAGCCCCTGCGGCGGTTCACGACCCGGCTGTCGGGCGGGCGTTACACACCCGCGCACGGCCCGGCGACCATCTGCGGCGTCTATGTCGAGACCGACGACAAGACCGGTCTGGCCACGCGGGTCGAACCGATCCGGGTCGGCGGACGGTTGAGCCAGGCGATTCCGGTAGTGGCTTGACGGCAAAGTTTACGAGCGTAATCTAGGCAGATTACAAACGTAGTCTGGAGATCTCGCCATGCGTCCATCCCTGTCTCCCGTCGTCGCCGGCCTGATCGCGGGCGTTGTCGGGGTGGTCTGTCACGGGATCATTGAGGCCCGGATCGACCGCACGGTGCTGCAATCCTGAACCCGGCGCGCATACCGGTCACCCAGGCCGAGAGCGCGGTGCTCGCCGCGCTCTGGAGGCGCGGTCCCCAGTCTTTCGCCTCCCTGATCGAGGAGGTGAGGGCCGGCCAGCCCTGGGCGGATGCGACCATCAAGACCCTTCTGCATCGCCTGATGCAGAAGGGGGCGGTCCGTTCGCAGAAGGACGACGGTCGCCTGCGCTATCACGCCGTCATCGACCGCCAGGCCTATGTCGAGGGCGAGGTGCAGGACCTGCTGGACCGGCTGTTCGACGGCAAGCCTGATCGACTGGTCGCCTTGCTGGCGGACCGGCTCGACCTCTGAATCAGGCCGCGACCACCCGCGCGTCACCGCTGGCAACAGCGAATTTCGCGCGCGTGGTCAGGGTTCCGCCCCGTTCCGACACCTTGTCCAGCACCTTGAACTCGGTCTGCCAGCGCTCGGGCGTCACGTCGCAGACGACATAGCCGCGCTGGGCGTTGTTGAACTTCAGGAACGGATTGTCGGCCAGATAGCGTCGTCCGTCCGCCCGCTGATCCTGACCGTCGCCCGATGAGCTGATCGAGGTGCCCACGAATTCCGAGGCGATCGGCGCGCCTTCCGGGTTGCGGCTGTCACGGTAGAGTTCACCCGCATAGTTCTGATGCTCGTCGCCGGTCAGGACGATGGTGTTGCCGATCCGGCGTTCCCGCAGCCGGTCGAGCAGCCTTTGCCGCGGGATCGCATAGCCCGCCCAGCTGTCGAGGTTGTAGCCGGGCTCCGGGCCCTCCTTGCGGTCCAGATCCATCACCATGATCTGCTGGGCCAGCACCTTCCAGTGCGCCTGCGACTGGTCGAGGTTGCGGTACAGCCAGGCCTCCTGGGCCTGACCGAGCACCTGGGCATCGCGGGCCGACACGGCGGCGCAGGTCGTGCCCCAGGCATCATCGCAGGGCTGGTCCGAACGGTTCGACCGGGTGTCGAGGAAGTTGAGGTCCAGCAGGTCGCCCCAGGCGGCGTGACGATACAGCTGCATCTCCGCCCCGCGCGGGAAGGCTGACCGGCGGAGCGGCATATGCTCATAGAAGGCCTGGGCCGCCGCCTGCCGGCGCAGCATGAAGACCTCGGGCGGCACGCCGTCATCGATGTCGGAGACCCAGTTGTTCGCGATCTCGTGGTCGTCCCAGGTGACGAACCACGCGGCCGCGGCGTGGCTGGCCTGCAGGTCGGTGTCCAGCTTGTACTGGGCGTAGCGCCGCCGGTAGTCGTCGAGGCTGTAGACCTCGCCGCCCAGGTGCTGGCGCGGGCTTTCGATGGTCCCGCCCGAGCCGGTGTAGGTCCGGTTGCCGCGACCCTCGTAGATGTAGTCGCCGTAGCAGTAGACGAAGTCCAGGTCCTCGGCCGCGATCTTGCGGTGGGCGGTGTAGAAGCCCTGCTCATAGGCCTGGCAACCCAGCACGCCGAACCGGGCCTGCGCCACCGACGCACCGACAGCCGGGGCCGTTTTCGCCCGCCCCGAGGGGGTGCGTTCGGTGCCGGCCGTAAAGCGGTAGAAATAGTCGCGGCCGGGCTCCAGTCCCGAGACCTCGACGTGGACCGCGTGGCCGAGCTCGGGTCGCGCGATCGCCTCGCCCCTCTGCGCCACGTTGGAAAAGCCGCGATCGGTTGCGACTTCCCATTTTACCGGCACCGGAGCCGAGGGCATGCCGTGGCCGATCTCGAGCGGGCGGGGGGCCAGACGGGTCCAGATGACGAAGCCATCAGGGGTGGGATCGCCGGCGGCGATGCCCAGCTGGAACGGGTATTCGGCGAAGACCGGATCGGCCAGGGCCTTGCGGCCTGACCCCAGCACGACCCCGCCGGCACCCAGCGCCAGCATGAGGCCTCGGCGGGAAACAGAATCGAGCGAACGCATGCGGACCTCCGGGCGGCGACGGTCCAGACCTAGCCCGGATTTGTGACGCGCGTCACCGGGTCTCGGCGGGCGAAGGCCTCCAGGCCCGCATCTCGGCGATCTCCCGCGTCTGCGCGTCCTTGACCAGGCGGGCCATGCGCAGGATTTCCGGGTCGCGCGACTGCGCCAGCGCAACATCCGCCATGGCCACGGCGCCGCGGTGGTGTTCGATCATCTTGGCGATATAGGCCTCGTCCACGGTCTCGCCCGAGGCCTTCGCCATGTCGGCGTGCATGGCGGCTTCGGAGGCGGCAAAGGCCTGGTCGCCCGGCGTCTCGCCATGGCTGACCGCGTGCGCCGGTGCGGACACAACGCCCTCCTGCACCGTCGCGGCGTGGTTCTCGGCCGAGGCGTCGCGCAGGGCCTGCTGGACGGGATCCCCGCCGCCGTCACAGGCCGACAGGGTCAGGGCAAATGCAGCAAGGGCGATCGGTGCAAGGCGCATCAGGCGTGTCCTTCAATCCAGGTCGGCATCCAGCCCTCATGCATCTCGCGCAGGTGATCCAGCGGCAGGCGGAAGAGGTCGCCGCCGGGGCCGCCCGAGGCAAAATCACGCCCGTTGGCGCGGCCGACCACCGAGGCGCGCAGGCCGGCGGCCTGGGCAGCGGCGATGATCTCCGTCGCATCGGCCACGGCGACCAGATAGCGCGCCTGGTCCTCGCCGAAGAGCAGGATGTGGGCGTGGGCGTCCGAGCTGGCATCCAGTTCCACACCGCAGTCAGAAGCGAGGGCGATGTCCGCCGCCGCCCCGATCAGTCCGCCGTCCGACAGGTCGTGCACACAGGTCAGGGCTCCGGCCTCGATCTGCTCGCGGACGAAGTCGCCGGTCCGGCGCTCCAGGGCGAGGTCGACCGGCGGCGGGGCACCGTCTTCGCGGCCCAGCACTTCGCGCAGGTAGATGGAGGAGCCGAGCTCGCCCTTGGTCTCGCCGATCAGCACAAGGACATCGCCCTCGACCATGCCGCCGAAGCCGACGACCACATCGTAGTTGGTCAGCAGGCCGACAGCCCCGACCGTGGGGGTCGGCGGAATGGCCGCGCCATTGGTCTCGTTATAGAGGCTGACGTTTCCGCTCACGACCGGGAAGTCCAGCACGCGGCAGGCCTCGGCCATGCCATCGATGGCGCGGACGATCTGGCCCATGATCTCGGGCCGCTGCGGATTGCCGAAATTGAGGTTGTCGGTGATGGCGATGGGCAGCGAGCCCACGGCGGTCAGGTTGCGCCAGGCCTCGGCCACGGCCTGTTTGCCGCCCTCATAGGGGTCGGCCTGGACATAGCGGGGCGTGCAGTCCGAGGTCATGGCCAGACCCTTGTCCGTGCCGTGCACCCGCACCACGCCTGCGTCGGCGGCGGTGCCCGAGTCGTGCAGGGTGTCGGCCATGACGTGGCGATCATACTGCTCCCAGATCCAGCGCTTGGACGCCATGTCGGGGCAGCAGACCACCTTGATCACCGCATCGACCCAGCTCTCGGGTGCGGGGACGTCGGCCGGGGCGAGGCGCGGCTGCAGCGTGGGCTGGACCCACGGACGGTCATACAGGGGCGCGTCGTCGAACAGCGGGGCCAGCGGCACGTCGCAGACCGTTTCGCCATGGTGCTTCAGGACCAGCCGGCCGGTGTCGGTGGTGACGCCGATCACGGCGGCGTCCAGTCCCCACTTCCTGAAGATCCGGTGGCCGTCTTCCTCGCGGCCCGGCTTCAGCACCGCCAGCATCCGCTCCTGGCTTTCCGACAGCATCATTTCATAGGCCGTCATCCCCTCTTCGCGCTGGGGCACGGCGTCCATGTTCAGCTCGATGCCGACCGCGCCCTTGCCGGCCATTTCGACCGAGGATGAGGTCAGGCCAGCGGCGCCCATGTCCTGAATGGCGGCGACGGCACCCGAGGCCATCAGTTCGAGTGTCGCCTCGATCAGCAGTTTCTCGGCGAACGGGTCGCCGACCTGCACCGTCGGGCGCTTCTCGTCCGAATCCTCATCAAACTCGGCGGAAGCCATGGTCGCGCCGTGGATGCCGTCGCGGCCCGTCTTGGATCCGAAATAGACCACCGACAGGCCCGGCGCCGGGGCGGCCGAATAGAACAGGGCATCGGCCTTGGCCACGCCCACGCACATGGCGTTGACCAGGATGTTGCCGTTGTAGCCGGCGTGGAAATTGGTCTCGCCCGCCACCGTCGGCACGCCGACGCAGTTGCCGTAGCCGCCGATGCCGGAGACCACGCCCTTGACCAGCCGCTTCGTCTTCTCGTGCGACGGATCGCCGAAGCGCAGGGCGTTGAGCAGGGCCACGGGCCGCGCGCCCATGGTGAAGACGTCGCGCATGATGCCGCCCACGCCCGTCGCCGCACCCTGATAGGGCTCGATGAAGCTCGGGTGGTTGTGGCTCTCCATCTTGAAGATGCACGCATCGCCATCGTCGATGTCGATGACCCCGGCGTTCTCGCCCGGTCCGCAGATGACGCGGGGGCCCTTGGTCGGGAATTTGCCGAGGTGGATCTTCGAGGATTTGTACGAGCAGTGCTCGGACCACATCACCGAGAACACGCCGAGTTCGACGTTGTTGGGCTCGCGCCCCAGCCGGTCCAGGACGACCTGATACTCGTTCGGGGCCAAGCCGTATTCGGCGGCCAGTTCGGCCATGGTCTTTTGGGGAGCGCTCATGGGCGCGCCTTCTAGCCGTTGAACAGAGTCGTGTCAGCCACTGCTTGGGACGCGTGGGCGATCAGGGCTCAGGCGGTCGTCCGTTCGACGCCGGCGCGCAGGCGGAACGACAGCACGATGGCCCCCACCAGAACGGTCACGCCGGCAGCCAGAGCCACATAGGCCAGCATAGGGTTGCGCGCCTGCTCGGCGACGAAGGCACCGAGCAATCCCCAGGCGATCGGCAGGCCATAGGCCAGGGTCCGCAGCCGCTGCGTGACGCCGAGCGCCACGCCCGCGACAACGACGATGGCCAGAATCGCCCAGACGGTCGGCGACAGAACCTCGGGCAGCCAGCCATTGCCGGTGGCCACGGTGATCAGATTGACCGGGGCCGCGATCGTCAGCCAGCCGGCCAGCATGGCCAGCGGCCAGACGGTCATCCACCGGTCACGGTCGCCGCGGGGCAGGGCGCGGATGGCACTGGCATTGGCCAGCAGGGGAATCAACAGGACGGCCAGAGAGCCGAAGATCAGCACGATCGTCGCCATCTCCTGGTCGAAGGCCGCCGCCACGACCCACCAGCCGATGCCGAGCAGGGCGGCGACCGACGGCCAGCCCAGGCGGTGGATCAGCACACTCTCCCCGGTCTGGGGCAGGGCTTGCCGGACCGCATAGACCACCAGCCAGAGATAGATCACGCCCCAGATGGCGAAGGCGTAGCCGGCGACCTTCAGGGTGGTGTCGCTGTCGGCGGCAAACTCGGCCGGGCTCTGACCCCATTGAAGCAGAACCTGTGTCTGGCCGATGACGATGGCGAAGATCGTGGCGGCCAGCACCACCAGTCGACGGGTCATCTGCGACGGTGTGGGACGGACAATGGACATGGCGACTCCGAATGCGGTGATCACCAGTACGCGCTCGAACGGTGAAGGTTCAATCGGCCCCTGTCGTGGTCGGTTTGACGCTTTCATCTTGACGGACGCCGTTCGCCCGCCTCCGATCTGCAAATGGCGAATACCGAACAGGGCCTCCGTGCCGCGCTCGAAGCGGCAGACCGCGCGCTGGCCGCGAATCCGCGCGATCTGGCGTCTCTCATCGCCAAGGGCGACGCCCTTGAGGGGCTGGGCGACAGCCGGGCCGCGGCCAGCTTCTACAGCTCGGCCCTGCGCACGGCGGGCGACGGCAGGGGTCTGCCGGCCAGTGTGATCGCGGACCTGCGCCGCGCCCAGGCCGCTGTCCAGGCACAGGCCCAACGGTTTGAGGCGCATCTGGCGACCAGCCTCGCCGGCGCGGGCTTCAGCCCCTCCAACTCAAGCGATCGCTTCGCCCTGTCCCTCGATCTGATGGCCGGCCGCAAACGGCTGTACCAGCAGGAGCCGCGCTTCTACCTGTTTCCCGGCCTGCCCCAAGTCCAGTTCCAGCCTCGCGAGACCCTGCCGTGGCTGGGGGCGATCGAGGCGGCGGCGGGCGAGATTCGCGCCGAACTGGACGCGTTGCTGGCCGAGCCCGAACTGTTCCGCCCCTATGTCGAGCCGCGTGCGGACCGGCCCAACCGGGACGCCGTCGGCATGATGTCGAACGCCGACTGGAGCGCCCTGTTTCTGTGGAAGGACGGGGAGGAACAGCCCGGGATCGCCCGACGCTGCCCGCGCACCCTGGCGGCGCTGGCTGAGGTCCCGCTGTGCCGCGTGCCGGGCCGGACGCCGTCGATCCTGTTTTCGAAGCTGAAGGCCGGCGCGCGAATCCCGCCGCACCACGGCCTGATAAATACGCGCCTGATCTGCCACCTGCCGCTGATCGCACCGCCGGGCAGCCGGTTCCGCGTTGGCAATGACACGCGCGAATGGCGCGAGGGCCAGGCCTGGGCGTTCGACGACACCATCGAGCATGAGGCCGCGAACGACAGCGGTCAGGACCGCACCATCCTGATCTTCGACGTCTGGAAGCCGGAGATGAGCGAGGAGGAGCGGGCGCTGGTTTCGGCCCTGTTCCAGGCGGTCGACGCCTACGGGGCCGGCGGCCAGGCCTGGGGAGTCTAGGTCTTCAGGCGGGCCGGGTTGCCCACGGCGGTCGCGCCCTGGGGCACATCCCGCGTGACCACCGATCCGGCACCGATGATGGCGTCATCACCGATGGTGACGCCCGGCAGGATGATGGCCCCGCCACCGATCCAGACGTTCCTTCCGATCGTGATGGGCCGCCCGAACTCGATCCCTTCGGCCCGCTGGACCGGATCGCGAGGATGGTCGGCGGTAAGGATCTGCACCCCCGGACCAATCTGGGTCTGGTCGCCGATCTCGACCTCGCACACGTCCAGCACGACGCAGTTGAAATTCATGAACACGCCGCGGCCGAGCCGGATGTTGTAGCCGTAGTCGCAGTGGAACGGCGGCCGGACGATCGCGCCTTCGCCGACCTCGCCCATACGCTGGCGCAGCAGGTCGCGGCGTTCGGCCGGGCTGGCCGCCATGGCAGCGTTGTAGCGGGCCATCCATTGTTTGGCAGCGGTCTGGTCGGCCTGAAGCTCGGGATCGCCCGGATCATAGGGCAGGCCCGAGATCATCTTCTGGCGTTCGCTCATGAACATCGGTCGGCCCCCGGGACTGCGCCCCGGGAGATCGACCGACACGCGGCGTCAGGTCAAGGCCGCAGACCGAATCAGGCCGCCGCGAAGACGCTGCGGAACAGGGTCGCGCCGTCGGCGGAGCCGAGCTCTTCCTCGAACGCCCGGTCCGGGTGCGGCATCATCCCCAGGACATTGCCACGGGCATTCTGGATGCCGGCGATGTCGGCCACCGAGCCGTTGGGATTGTCGACATAGCGGAAGACCACCTGCCCCTCGCCCTCGATGCGGGCCAGGGTCTCGGCGTCGGCGAAATAGTTTCCGTCGCCATTTCCCTGGGTCATGACGACCTCGCGCTGGCCCTGGTAGCCGGCGGTGAAACGGGTCTGGCCGTTCGCCACGGTCAGGGCGATCGGCTTGCAGACGTATTTGAGCCCGGCGTTCCGCAGCAGGGCGCCCGGAAGCATCCCGGCTTCGCACAGGATCTGGAAGCCGTTGCAGATGCCGACAACCGCCACACCGTCGTCCGCGGCCTTCTTCACTGCCTGCATGACCGGCGACTGCGCGGCCATGGCACCGCAGCGCAGATAGTCGCCGTAGGAAAAGCCGCCCGGCAGGACGATCAGGTCGAGGCCCGACGGCAGTTCCGTCTCCTGGTGCCAGACCATTTCGACGCGCTCGCCGGTGGAGCGTTCGACGGCGACCTTGCAGTCGCGGTCGCAGTTGGAACCCGGGAAGACGATGACGGCTGCGCTCATGGCGCGGCCCTGTAGCAGCGTTTGCCGCTCATGTCAGGGTCTGGCGCCCTCGGGCGTCTCACGCCGCACCCGGGCGAGGAAATCCGTCATCACCTCGACCCGGTCGCCGGCCAGCGCCCGGGCCGCCGCCGTCTTCAGGCGCGGCGGAATGTCGACAGCGAATCGCTCGATCCGACCCAGCGCCTGATCGTAGTCCGGTCGGTCGGCGGTCGCCGCCAGCAGTCGCGCGGCACCGAGGGCCCCGAGAAAGTCCAGCGCATCGGCATCGTGCAGGACGATGGCTTCGGCGCCTTCCGGCTCCTTGTCGTACATGTGGCCGAGGATGGCGGCGCGCACGGCGGGGAATTTCTCCATTGGAAAGCCGGCCTCCGTCAGGAAGGGCTCGGCCAGTTCCACCGACCGGACCGCATGGTCCTTTCCGGCGACCGCGAAGGGCGCGATCCCGCCCCAGTCGTGCAGGAAGGCCGCGGCGAACAGGACGTCAGAATCGACGGTCAGTCCCTCGGCCGCGGCCAGAGCCATGCCCAGCACATAGTTGCGCTCGGAGTGCCGCACACCCCAGCTCGGGTGCTGGAGATGGGTGTTGGCCTGCTCGTACACCGCGCGCCGCCACGGGCTGTCGAGCGGGATGCCCGCCGGCGTCGCCGTCAGGGGTGCCGCGACTGCTGCAGGCTCCTGCGCCGCCGAAGCGCTCGCCGGGGCCAGCAGAAGCGCGCCCGCTGCGATGGCCAGAACCAGGGTCTTCATGCCGCCTCTCCCGATGGATGCGTGCTCAGCCGCGGTTCTCGTACACGCCGGTGATCGAGGCCCTGGCCAGCGTATGGAAATGCAGGTTGAAGCCGAACACGGCACCTGAATTCTCCGGCGTGACCTCAAGGCGCTCCGTGTCCACGGCGAAGACGGTGAAGATGTAGCGGTGCGGCCCGTGGCCTGCAGGCGGCGCGGCACCGCCGAAGCCCGGCTCGCCGAAATCCGTGCGGCCTTCGACCGCGCCCTTGGGCAGGCCGGCGGACGAGGCACCCTCGGCCAGTTCGGTCACATCGGCCGGAATATTGGCCACGGTCCAGTGCCAGAAGCCCGAGCCCGTCGGCGCGTCGGGATCGTAGCAGGTGACGGCAAAGCTCTTCGTGCCTTCGGGCGCGGCGGACCAGCCCAGCTGCGGCGACCGGTTGCCCTTCGCATACACCTGGTGGTCCGGCAGGGTGCCGCCGTCGGCGAATCCCGTGGAGGTGAGGGTGAAGGTCATGGGGCGCTCCTGGCTGCGTATGGACTGACCCTAACGCACGAACGCGGCCCGCGTCGCTAGTGCGCCGCTTCCTTCGCTGCCGGCGTGAAGGCCCGATCGTCGGTCAGGCCGCCGGCCAGGGCCGCGGCGAAAATCAGCGCGCCGACGACGACAAACGCGACGACCGAAAAGCGGATCAGCCGGTTCATGCGACCTCGATGCGGTAGCTTTCGATCACGGTGTTGGCCAGCAGGGTCTCGCACATGCGTTTGACCTCGGCGGCCCTGTCCTCGACGCCATCGGCGAGGTCGAACTCGATCATCTTGCCGACGCGGGCATTCGACACGCCGGTCCAGCCCAGGCCGTGAAGCGCGCCCTCGACGGCCTTGCCCTGAACGTCCAGCACGCCCGGCTTGAGGAAGACGTGAACCTTGACCTTCGCCATCAGTGCAGTCCCCCCTGAATCACGGTCGGCATATCCTTCATGATGCCGAGGCGGCGGGCCACCTCGGTGTAGCTTTCGATCACATTGCCCAGATCGCGACGGAAGCGGTCCTTGTCCAGCTTCTCGCCCGTGTTGGTGTCCCACAGGCGGCAGGAGTCGGGGCTGATCTCGTCGGCCAGAAGCACGCGCGAGAAGTCGTTCTCCCACACCCGTCCGAACTCGATCTTGAAGTCCACCAGGGTGATGCCGACCGCGCCGAACATGCCCGACAGATAGTCGTTCACCCGCACAGTCATGGCCAGGATGTCGTCCAGCTCCTGGGTCGTGGCCCAGTTGAAGGCGGTGATGTGCTCCTCGGTGACCATCGGGTCGTTGAGCTCATCCTTCTTCAGATAGAATTCGATGATCGAGCGGGGCAGGTGCGTGCCTTCGTCGATGCCGAGACGCTGGCTCATCGAGCCGGCGACGATGTTGCGGCAGACGACCTCGAGCGGGATGATCTCGACCTCGCGGATCAGCTGCTCGCGCAGGTTCAGCCGCTTGATGAAGTGGTTGGTCACGCCGATGCCGTTCAGGCGCGACATGACGAACTCGCTGATACGATTGTTGATCACGCCCTTGCCCTCGAGCTGGGCCTTTTTCTCGCCGTTGAAGGCGGTGGCGTCGTCCTTGAAATACTGGATCAGGGTGCCGGGCTCGGGTCCTTCGTAGAGGATCTTGGCCTTGCCCTCGTAAATCTTCTTGCGCTTGACGTTCATGGTGGTTGGTCCGGACGGGGCACGACGGAAACGGCTATCGCGCGGCCAGATGGGGGTCTGGGCGGCTCAATCCGGAATCGGGCGGGCGGGAAAAGTCGCGGGAACCCTTAGCGGATGCGGTGCCGCGACACAAACCGATGGCATTGCGGCAAGGCCTGCCGTCGCGGTGTCGCAACCCGGCGAGTTCCGGTTGCGTTCGGCTATGGGGTGGCTATAGACCACCTCGACTGCGGCCGTGCTTTCAGGCCGCCCAAACGGAGCCTAGCGACGCCCATGACCACCTTCGACGATCGGGAAAAGGGCTTCGAGTCCAAATACGCCCTCGATCAGGCACAGGAGTTCAAGGCGATCGCCCGGCGCAACAAGCTGCTGGGTCTCTGGGCCGCCGAGAAAATGGGTCTGAACGCCGACCGCGCCGAGGAGTACGGCCGCGCGATCGTGAAGGCTGACTTCGAACAGCCGGGCGAGGAAGACGTCTATCGCAAGATCGCCCAGGACCTCGAAGGTGCCGGCCTGACCGTCTCCGAAGGCGAGATCCGCCGCAAGATGGACGAGCTTTCGTCGGTCGCGCGCGAGCAGATTCGCAACGACGAATAGTCTGCCGAGGCACTCGAACGAAAAAGGGCCGCTCCAGTGATGGAGCGGCCCTTCTCGTATCCGGCTGAGGCCGGGTTTAGTTCGGCATCACCACCGTATCGATGGCGTGAATCACACCGTTCGAGGCCGGAACGTCGGCCTGGACAACGCGCGAGACGCCACCGTTCTCGTCGGTCAGGGTGACCGAGCCGTCGGCACCGATACGGGCCGTCAGCACGCCGCCTTCGACCGTGGTCAGGGCGGCGCTGCCGCCACCGGCCTGGATCTGCTGCGTCAGAGCGGCCGCATCCACCCGCCCCGGGACCACGTGATAGGTCAGGATCTTGGTCAGGTCGGCCTTGCCGGCGGGCGCCATCAGGGTCTCACGGGTCGCGGCGGGGACCTTTTCAAAGGCGGCGTTGGTCGGGGCGAAGACGGTGAAGGGGCCGGCGCCGCCGAGGGTTCCGGCCAGATCGGCCGCGGTCACGGCGCTGACCAGGGTGCTGAAGTCGGCATTGCCCTGGGCCACGGCGACGACCGTGCCGGTGGCGGCCGGAGCCGGGGCCATGGCGGCGGTGTCGGCAGCGGTGGCGTCCGCCGGGGCGGCCTGCTCGGCGTTGTTGCAGGCTGCGAGGGCCAGCAGGGCGGCGATCGATACGCCGGCAAGCGTGGCGGTGCGGGTGAACTTCATGGGTCTACTCTCCTGAGCGACCGCCCTGTCGGCGGTTCGCGGGGAGGTACTGCTCAGCGGCCCAAAGGATGCATGCCCGCCCGCAATCAGGGCGCGACACGTGACCGCACCCCTCCACCTGTCAGAGAAATCTTGTCAGGCCCGACCAGGCCGCCGCCTTCTCCGACAACGGCCGGGTATAGGCGGGGCTGGAAGAGGGCAGATCGATCAGGTCGATGCCTGCAGGGCGCAGGAGGGTGCGCCTGCCCAGCCTTGCGGCCGTTCCGCCATTGAAGGCCACGGCCCGCAGGGCGGGCAGGGTGTTGATCAGCCGGTTCAGATCGGCGGCCTCGACGTCGCGGATGGCGGTGTCCAGACTTCCGGGCCGACGGGCGCTGGCGATCACATCCCACAGGCCCACGCCGGCCGCCTTCAGCGCCTCCAGCCGGTCGGGGTAGGGCTGGGCCACAAGGTCGACACCGATCACGCCGCCGACCAGTCGCCAGAAGCCGTTTTGCGGGTGGCCGTAGTACTGACCGGCCTTCAACGAGGCGTCGCCGGGCAGGCTGCCGAGGATCAGCAGTCGCGTGTGCGAATCGACGACAGGGTCGAAAGCGCGCTTGAGGCTCACGCCGTCCCGAACACGCGGGCGAACACCGTGTCGACGTGTTTGGTGTGATAGCCGAGATCGAACAAGGCCTCGAGCTGGCTGGCCGGGAGGGTCACGCGGGCGTCGGCCTTCAGGAAGTCGAGGAACCGCCCCTCGCCGCGCCAGACCTTCATGGCGTTCTCCTGCACCGCGGCATAGGCGTCCTCGCGCGACACGCCCGCCTGGGTCAGGGCCAGCATGACCCGCTGGGAGTGCACCAGCCCGCCGAGCAGGTTCAGGTTCTTCTCCATATTGGCCGGATAGACGTTCAACCGCTCGACCACGTTGGCCAGCCGGTGCAGGGCAAAGTCGAGGTGGATGGTGGCGTCGGGGCCGATGCCGCGTTCGACCGAGGAATGGCTGATGTCGCGCTCGTGCCAGAGGGCGACGTTCTCCATCGCCGGCACGACCGCCGACCGGACCAGACGGGCGAGGCCGGTCAGGTTCTCGGTCAGGATGGGGTTGCGCTTGTGCGGCATGGCCGACGACCCCTTCTGACCCTTGTCGAAGAACTCCTCGGCCTCCAGCACTTCGGTGCGCTGCAGGTGGCGGATTTCGGTCGCCAGTCGCTCGATCGACGAGGCGACGACGCCAAGGGCCGCGAAGAAGGCGGCGTGACGGTCGCGTGGAATCACCTGGGTCGAGACCGGCTCGACCTGCAGGCCCATCTGGTCAGCCACATAGGCTTCCACCGCCGGATCGACGTTGGCGAAGGTGCCGACGGCCCCCGAAATGGCGCAGGTGGCGATCTCTTCCTTGGCCGTCAGCAGACGCCGCTTCGCCCGCTGGAACTCGGCGTGATAGCCGGCCAGCTTGAGACCGAAGGTGACCGGCTCCGCATGGATCCCGTGGCTGCGGCCGACGCACGGGGTGAGCTTGTGTTCCTTCGCGCGGGTCTCCAGCGCCGTCAGAACGCGATCAACGCCCTCGATCAGCAGGTCAGACGCGCGCGCCAGCTGGACCGCGAAACAGGTGTCCAGCACATCCGAGGAGGTCATCCCCTGGTGCAGGAAACGGGCTTCCTCGCCGACGATCTCCGACACATGGGTCAGGAAGGCGATGACGTCGTGTTTGGTGGTGCGTTCGATCTCGTCGATCCGGTCGGCGTCGAACACCACATCCTTGCCCTTGGCCCAGATCGCCTCGGCGGCCTCGGTCGGGATCACGCCCAGTTCGGCCATCTTCGTGGCGGCATGCGCCTCGATCTCGAACCAGATCCGGTATTTGGTCTCCTGGGACCAGATGGCGACGGCGGCGGGGCGGGAATAGCGGCTGATCATGGGCGCGGGGTGTCGGTCTCATGCGTCCCTGAGTCAACCGGCGGCTTGTCGGGGTTCGTGAATTCGGGTCTGGTCCGATCGCCCAAGCCGTCCGGAGGAGCCGATGAACCGGCGCGAATTGATTGCCACCGCCACCGCTGTGACTGGCGGGGCCCTGACCCTCCCCGCGCGGGCTACCGCAGCGACGCGGGCCTCGGGCCGGCTGCGGCTGGGCATGATCGGTGTCGGTATGCGGGGCCGGGTTCTGCTGCGGGAGCTGGTGCGCCGCGACGACGTCGAGGTGGTGGGCCTGTGCGATATTGAGGCCTTCACCCTCAATGAGGCGCTGACGCAGTTCACTGAAGCCGGCCGACCGGCACCCCGCCTTTACACCGGGTCAAACGAGGCCTGGCGTGAGATGCTGGCCTCGGCCGATCTCGACGGTGTGGTCATCGCCACCCCGTGGGAGCTTCACGCCCCGATGGCCATCGGGGCCATGCGCGCGCGCGTCGCCGTGGCCTGCGAGGTCGTGGCCGGGATCACGATGGACGACCACTGGCGGGTGTTGCGGACCCAGCAGGAGACCGGCACGCCCTATATGCTGCTGGAAAACGTCTGCTTCCGCCGGGACGTGATGGCGGTGCTGAACATGGTCCGTCAGGGCGTGTTCGGGGAGATGATCCATCTGGAGGGCGGCTATCAGCACGACCTGCGTGAGGTGAAGTTCAACGCCGGCATTCCCGGGGAGGCCTATGGCGGTGGGGTTGAATTCGGCCGCCAGGGCTGGTCCGAGGCGCGTTGGCGCACCCAGCATTCGGTTGACCGCAACGGCGACCTCTACCCCAGCCACGGCATCGGTCCCTGCGCCATGTGGGCCGACATCAACCGCGGCAACCGCTTCACCCATTTGACCAGCTACGCCTCCAAGGCGCGGGGACTGCACAATCATGTCCTGGCGAAGGGGGGTGCCGATCACCCCAATGCGCAGGTGAATTTCCGCCTCGGCGACGTGGTCCAGACGATGATCGGCTGCGAGAACGGCGAGACGGTCCTGCTGAGCCACGACACCAACCTGCCGCGCCCCTATTCCCTGGGCTTTCGCGTTCAGGGCGAGAAGGGTCTGTGGATGGACGTCAACAAATCCATCTATGTCGAAGGGCAGAGCCCGCGGGCGCACCAGTGGGAGGCTGCGCAGGCCTGGCTGGACCGGTACGACCACCCCCTCTGGAAGGCGCACGCCGCCGATGCCGAGGGCGCCGGCCATGGCGGCATGGATTTCTTCGTCATCCACGCCTTTGTCGAGGCGCTGAAGGCTGGAGCCCCGATGCCGATCGACATTTATGACGCCGTCACCTGGAGCGCTGTCACGCCGCTGTCCGAAGCCTCCATCGCGGCCGGGAACCGGACCGTCGACTTCCCGGACTTCACCGAAGGCAACTGGCGCGACCGCACGCCGATCTTCGCCCCCGCCTGACTTCGAGAGCATTCGCCATGGAACTGATCATTGGCCCCCGGCTGTATTCGACCTGGTCGCTCCGCCCATGGCTGGTGCTGAAGCGCTGCAAGGCTGACTTCACGGTGCGCGAGATGGACATCTATTCCCCGGAAGGCCAGGCCGAACTGGAACAGATATCGCCATCCCGCCTCGTGCCCCTGCTCGAGGTTGAGGGCATCAAGGTCTGGGACTCCATGGCCATCTCGGTCTGGTGCGCAGAGCGCTATCCCGAGGTGCGGCTGTGGCCCGCCGATCCTCACGCCCGATGGCTGGCCCGGTCGGCGGCGTGCGAGATGCATGGCGGCTTCACGGCGCTGCGGAACGACTGCGGCATGGGGCCGGACCACACCATGGTCGGACCGGACCGCTCGCCGCCGCCCAAGGGCGAAGCGGTCGAGCGCGACATCCGCCGCATCGTCAGCCTGTGGATGGAGATGCGCGGACGCTTCGGCTCCGGCGGGCCCTGGTTGTTCGGCGAATGGTCCGTGCCCGACGCCTTCTTCACCCCCGTCGCCACGCGGTTCCGGCATTACCAGATCGATCTGGCCGCCCACGGCGACGACGGCACGGCCGCGGCCTACCGCGACGCGCTCCTGGCCCAGCCGGACTTCCTTGAATGGTCGGCCGAGGCGCTGTCGAACCGTTAACCGACCCGCGGAACCCGGTCTTAAGACAACAGCGGTATATCCGGGGCTTCAGGAGCGCAGAAGCGTTCAGGGGTCCGCAGATGTCCATGCCCGCCGAACAGCCCGGAGCAAGCCGTCCCAGCCTGATGGTCTATGGCCTGATGATCGTGATCGCCTGCTGCCTGCCGGCCTTGCTGCTGGTCAATATCTAGTTCGCGCTGACCGCGGGGGCGGCCGCGACCTCGAGCGGCGGCACCGGAACCGGCGGCGGCGCGACATAGTCGAGCGACAGCGGGATCAGCGTGGCCCCGGACGCCACGGCGTCCAGCGTATTCAGCGGCCGGCCGTTCATGCGCTGGTAGATCCAGTAGGCCGCCACGACCTTTTCCACATATTCCCGGGCCTGGGGCACGTCGATCGTCTCGATCAGCAGCAGCGGATCGGCGTCATGGCCCAGCTTGCGCACTGCATCGACCATGGGCCCGGGCCCGGCGTTGTAGGAGGCCGCCGCCCGCAAAAGGTCGCCGTTGATCGCCGGCAGGGCCAGCACGCGGTTCACATAGGCCTGACCCAGGCGCGCATTGACGTTGGGCTGGAACAGTCGCTCGGGGTCGCTGACGAAGGCCCGGTCGCCGGTCAGTTCGACGGCGGTGGTGGGCATGACCTGCATCAGGCCATAGGCACCGGCACCGGACCGGGCGCGGGCGTTGAAGCCGGTTTCCTTGCGGGCGATGGCATAGACCAGCGAGCGTTCGACGGTGAAGCCGCCGTCGGGCTCGATGACCGGCTGGGCGTAGCGGGTGGCGTCGATGCGGCGCACATCGTCGCCTGAGCCCGTCACCCGCGGGCCCAGCGCCCGGCCCAGCGCGGCCCAGAGCTGGCGGCCCCGGTCGGTGACGGCGGCGCGAAGGCCGGTGCGCAGTTCCTCGCGGGCGTCGGCGCGACGGCCGACCTCGAAGAAGGCGACGGTGCGCCGCGCGCGCGGCTCGGTCCGGATGAACTCGTCCAGTTCGTCGGCGCCGACGCCGATCGGCTCTTCGGCTTGATATGAGGCCGGGCGCAGACTTCCGGCGGCATAGGGCGTCGGCCCCAGGTTTTCGATCACCGGCTCCTCGCCCAGCTGACGCAGGGCGATCTGGCCGTAGAAGGTGGCCGGCCAGGTGGCGGCGCGGTGCAGCAGGGGCTGGACGCGATCCTGCTGGCCGGACCGGCCGGCCGAACGCGCGGCCCAGAAGGCGGCACCGGAACGCACCCAGCCATCTTCAGTCGGATCGTCGAGAACCCGCTCAAAAGCGATCTTGGCGGCGGCGAACTCGCCGAGACGATACTGGGCCAGGGCGACGGACCACCAGTCGCCGATCTGCTCGCCGATCGTGACCGCGCCGCTCAGATCCTCCCGGTTCAGGGCGACGCGAGCCGCCTTCATCGGGTCGGCTTCGGTATTGCCGCCGGCGGCCTCGATACGGTTCCAGTAGCGGCCACCGCCCATGCGGGAGGGCTGCCTGGGCTCAGGCGCGCCGTCGGGGCGGCGTCGCATGGCGAGGTTCCAGGCGCGTTCCGCGACGGGAAGGTCGGCATACTCCTCCAGCCAGGCCGCCAGTTCGTCGTAGGTCGCCGTGTAGTCGGCGTGGAACAGGCGCTCGAATTCAACCTGTCCCAACAGGACGTGATCGTTGGCCTGACGGGCCGAGTTGCGGGCGGCTTCGAGGTCTCCGCGACGCAGGGCGTCGAAGGCGGTGGTGTAGTTCAGGCGGTCCGCGGCGCTCAGCGTGGAAGGCGGGCGGCGGTCGTCCTCTTCGGCGTGCACGGCGCCGGCAAAGGCGAACAACGCCAAGGCCAACGTCGGCGCGAAAATCGCGCGGCGGAAATCAGATCGCACTTGAGGCGGCCCCCCTGAGAGCATCGAACGGCCGGTCTCGATCCGGATCAATTCGCGCTGTTCGTTCGGTCGTCAGGCCAGAAAGGCGCCACCGCCCCGACCCGTGTCAATATTTCACCCCTTTTTGGGGCGGTTTTGAGTCTGAACGGTGAACGAGCTTGGCCGTTAGCCCTCGATCCGCGCCGCCAGCGACAGCAGGTCCGCCCAGGCCTCGCGCTTGGCGATGGGTTGGCGCAGCAGGAAGGCGGGATGCAGCGTCGGCAGGGCCGGGGCCGACACGGCACCCTCCGCCAGTCGCCATTCGCGCCACTGTCCGCGCATCCGCATGATGCCCTCGTCGGTCGCCAGCACCGATTTGGCGGAGGCAGCGCCCAGCAGCAGGACCGCCCTGGGCTTAAGCAGGGCGAAGGCGCGCTCGACAAAGGGCGCGCACACCGCCTGCTCCGCCGCCGTCGGCGTGCGGTTGCCGGGCGGTCGCCAGAAGACTGTGTTGGTGATGAACACCCGGCCCTCGAGCCCCGCCTCGGCCAGCATCCGGTCCAGCAGCTGGCCCGCCTTGCCGATGAAGGGCTGGCCGCGCTCATCCTCTTCCGCGCCGGGGCCTTCGCCGATGATCAGCACCTCGGCCTCGGGATTGCCGCGACAAAACACCGCCTGCTTCGCCCCCATGCCGCGCAGCGGGCAGCCCTCGAAGCCGGCGATGGCCTGACCCAGAGCCTCCAGCGTGTCAGCACCGGCCGCCAGCCGCCGCGCGTCTGACAGGGCGTCGCCGGCCGGAATGATGGGCGTCACCGAGGCCGTGGCCTTCGCCACAGCCTTGACGGCCGGCGGCGGAACGACATGCGTCCGGTCGACCGGGGCGTCCTCGAAACAGGCGTCGACGCCCGCGTCCCGCCAGAAGGCGAGCAGGCTTTCGGCGCTGGCGGTGTCGAGGTGCGGCGTTGTCATCGGGTGGATGCGCACAGGGATAGTCCTTGACCACCCTTGCGTCACCTTCCGATAAACGGAAAACAGCAAGACCCCACGGAACGCGAGGACATCCACCATGGCCGAGAACGCCATCGAAGGCGGCGCAACCAACGCCTGGCAGGAAGCCGTGATCGACAAACTGCCGCCCGCCGAGGCCCTGGCCGGGGTCGAGCGCGAGGTGATGGAGTACGACGTCGTCATCGTCGGTGGTGGCCCCGCTGGCCTGTCCGCGGCCATCCGCCTGAAACAGCGGGCGGAAAAGGACGGCAAGGAAATCACCGTCGCCGTGCTGGAGAAGTCGGCCGAGGTCGGCGGCCACATCCTGTCTGGTGCCGTGATTGATCCGAAGGCGCTGAACGAGCTGTTCCCCGACTGGAAGGAACGCGGCGCGCCGCTGGAGACGCCGGTCACCGAGGACCGGTTCATGATTCTGGGGCCCATGGGCCAGGCCTCGCTGCCCATGCCCCTGCTGCCGCCGATCATGCTCAATGACGGCTGCTACATCGCCTCGCTGGGAAATGTGGCGCGCTGGCTGGGCGAACAGGCCGAGGCGCTGGGCGTCGAGGTCTATCCCGGCATGGCCGCCAGCCATGTTGTCTGGGACGAGCCGTCCGGGCGGGTGAAGGGTGTGGTCGCCGGCGTCTTCGGCATCGACCGCCACGGCAAGCCCACCGACGATTTCCAGCCCGGCATCGAACTGCACGGCAAATACGTTTTCATCGCCGAGGGCGTGCGCGGCTCGCTGGCCAAGACCATCATGGCCCGCCACAACCTGTGCGACGACGCCCAGCCGCAGAAATATGGCATTGGCCTCAAGGAGTTGTGGCAGGTCCCGGCCGAGAAGCACCGTCCCGGCCTGGCCCAGCACACCACCGGCTGGCCGCTGGACGAGTTCACCGGCGGCGGCAGCTTCATGTACCATTTCGGCGACCGCTACGTGGCCATCGGCTACGTCGTGCACCTGAACTACAAGAACCCGTTCCTGTCGCCGTTCGACGAGTTCCAGCGCTTCAAACATCACCCGGCGATCAGTGAGCATCTGGAGGGCGGGACCCGCATCTCCTACGGCGCGCGTGCCATCACCGAGGGCGGCTTCCAGTCTGTGCCGAAGCTGTCGTTCCCCGGCGGTGCCCTGATCGGCTGCTCGGCCGGGTTCGTGAATGTGCCGCGCATCAAGGGCAGCCACAATGCCATGAAGACCGGCATGCTGGCCGCTGACGCCGCCTATGACGCCGTGCAGGCCGGGCGCGCGGGCGATCAGCTGGTCGAATACCAGGCCGCCTATGAGAAGAGCTGGGTCTACAAGGAGCTGAAGCAGGTCCGGAACGCCAAACCCTATCTGTCGAAATTCGGCACGACGATCGGCGGGGCGCTCGGCCTGTTCGACATGTGGTTCTCGTCGCTCTTCCGCGTGAACCTGCCGTGGACGCTGAAGCACGGGAAGACCGACGCCGCTTCGACCCAGAAGGCCGCGAAGCACCAGGCGATCGCCTATCCGAAGCCGGACGGGAAGCTGTCGTTCGACAAGCTGTCGTCGGTGTTCATCTCGAACACCAACCACGCCGAGGAACAGCCCGCGCACCTGAAGCTGCTGGATCCCTCGATCCCGATCCGGGTCAATCTGCCGGAATATGGCGAGCCGGCGCGGCTCTACTGCCCGGCGGGCGTCTACGAGGTCCTGTACGACGAGGACGGCACGTCCAACCCGCGCTTCCAGATCAACGCCCAGAACTGCGTCCACTGCAAAACCTGCGACATCAAGGATCCGTCGCAGAACATCGTCTGGACCACGCCGGAGGGCGGCGGCGGGCCGAACTATCCGAATATGTGACGCCAAAACTTCTTGGGGCGGGCGAGAGGCCTTGTCGCCGCCGCATAATCCGGGAAGGGTCGCGTTCATGCGCCTTTCCCGCCTCGCCCTTCTGCTCTCCGGTTGCGCCCTGACGGCGCTGGCCTCGCCTGTGTTGGCGCAGGATGCGCCGATTGTGGTGCCGCCGCCTGCCGCGCCCGCAATCGTGATCCAGAATGAGGCGGCGGCCCCGGCTCCCCCTGTCGTCGTTGCCATTCCCGCCGAGTGGTCGCCGGTCCCGGCCGATGAGTTGGGGCGGACCGCCTATGGTCTCTATCTGTCCGGACGACTGGCCGCCTTCCGGGGCGACACTGTCATGGGTGCCGACCTGCTGGCCCAGAGCCAGGCCCTGACCCCGGAGCAGCCTGTCGTGGGCGAGGAAGCCTTCCGGTCAGGCCTGTTCGCCGGGGACCTCGAGACGCTGGCTGAGCTCGCCCCCTCGGTTCAGGACACGCCGTTGCTGGCGGAGGCCGCGCGGCTGGTCGTGATCGTGGACGACCTGAACAATGGAGACGCCTCGACCGGCCTGTCCATGCTCCGGCAGCAGCCCTTCGCCGAGCCGTTCGAGACCATCGGGCGATACATCATGCCGTCGGTCGCGGCTGCGGCTGGCGACTGGGACCTCGCCCTGGCACCGGTCACGGCACCGTCCACCGACATCGACTCGCTGGTGCTGCGCCATCAACGGGTGAGGCTGCTGGAAATCCGCCGGCGTAATGCGGAGGCCG
>Ga0187843_10000169_pt1 | contig 52292 bp, 48 predicted proteins | sample SpaLakP09_SKY_43_FD_134516 | JGI IMG/M metagenome (GOLD analysis project Ga0187843, IMG submission 134516) | Oligotrophic lake water microbial communities from Sparkling Lake, Wisconsin, USA - SP09_SKY_43 | ecosystem: Environmental > Aquatic > Freshwater > Lake | place: USA: Sparkling Lake... | reverse complement strand
TGGACGGCGACACCCGGCAAGCGCGCCAGCGCTTCGGCGGCGTTCTTGTCCGGCAAGCCGCCGATATCGTCGCTACTGACGACACTGACGATATTGTCGGCCTTCTGCTGGGCGGCCAGGGCGCGCCGCATGCTTGAACGCTGTCCGGAAACGAGCACGATATCGACAGCTTGCGCATTGTCGCCGGACGTCGCTTCGGCGGCGACGGCGCTGGCGGCGCATAGCTGCAGGACGCACAGCGCGATGAGGGTCAGTTGCAGGGGGGGATGATGGATAGTCATGTCTGGCCGTATGGTTGGATGAAAAACGGCACGAGTCTAGATTGCCAATATGTCCATCTCGTGACAGGAAAGCCGGTGGACGGCGCGCCCGCCCGGGATCAGGCCGCCGTGAGCTGAAATGACCCGCCCTGCTCCCCGGGCAAGCTGCATGGCGACGCCTGTTTGAGCCGATCCGACCGTGGCGCCTGCGCCGATCGCACCCGGCGTGTCATCGTCCCGTCATGCCACGTCCATACAATCGGGCGGCATTAACCTCACAGGCGAACCGCCCCATGCTTCGATCCCACCGCCCACTGATCTTTTTCACCTCGATGGCCGTCCTGGCCACCATGGCGGTCTACGCCACCGGCGGCAGCGCCAAGCCGCTGGCGCAATGGCGCTGGATCGACGTTGCCGGCGAGGCGAGCATCGCCGTCATGGCATGCAGCTGGTTCCTGGTTGTGCTGAGCAGCCGGCCGCCGGGCCGTGTCACGACCCTGCTCGCGACCGGCCTGGCCGGACTGATGCTCGGCGCCGTGGCCGACTGCCTGGACGAATTTTTCAGCGTGCCCAAGGGGCAGCACTGGAACCACATCATTGAAAGCGGCATCACCCTGGCCGGCATGCTGAGCCTGACGTGGGGCCTGCTCTACTGGCGCCAGGAACAATTGATCGTGACCGAGCACCTGCAAAAGCGCGAACGGGTATTTCGCGACCACCGCTCCTTCGACCAGCTGACCCAGGTGGCCGATGCCGACTACCTGCGCGCCCAGCTGAGCATCGAACACGCCAGGGCCGAAGGCGAAAGCTGCCTGCTGATGCTGGACATCGACAACTTCCACCTGGTCAACCGCGACTTTGGCCAGCGCGAAGGCGACCGGGTGCTGCAGGCGGTGACCCAGGTGCTGCTGCTGAACCTGCGCAATACCGACCTGCTGTGCCGCTATGCGGGCGACCGATTCGCCGTGCTGCTGCCGTCGACCCAGGCCGATGCCGCCTATGCCCTGGCCGAACACCTGCGGCGCGCGGTGGCCAGCCTGCGCCACCATGCCCAGCGCAGCGGCCAGCCCATCGCGCCCACCATCCGCACCACCTTCCGCACCGTCGACGCCGACCCGCGCCAGTTGCTCAAGGAATTGAACCGCGCCCTGGAGCGCCGCATGCCCTACGCAGCTGCCGGGTCGGAAGCGCCAGGCGTCGCCCCGGCGCACGCTTGAACCAGTACTGGCAAGCAGGCGATGCCTGCATCCGCGCCCAGGACCAGCCGGCCCTGGTGCTCGACTACGCGCACCGGCGCGAGCTTGCCGAACGCCTGGTCTTTCCCGGGACCGGGCTCGACGGCTGGGACTTGCCCGATGCCGACCGCACCTTGACGCCGGAACAATATCTTCGCCTGCTGTCCAATGTCGCTTCCGGGCTCAAGAGCGCCGACACCAGTTTCCAGCTGGGCCAGCACATGCTGCCCGGGCACTTCGGCAACATCAGCCACGCGCTGACCCAGGCTCACAGCCTGCGCGACGCGATCGGCATGCTGCGGCGCTACCAGTTGCCACTGAGCCCGCTCCTGGCGCCGCGCTTCGCCGAGGAAGGCGGCCTGGGCATCGTGTACTGGACGCCGGGTTTCGGCGTCACGCCCATGCAAGGCTTCCTGCTTGAAATGCAAATGACCGCGTTCAGCGCGATGTGCCGCTGGCTGAGCGGCGAAAAGCTGCCGTGGCGCTTCTGTTTCAACCGTACCCAGCCACGCTATACCGAGCAGTTCGAAGTGCACCTGGGGCCGCGACTGCGCTTCAATTGCCAGCTCGACGCCATGCTGATCGACGCTGCCTGGCTCGACCACCCCTGGCCTCGCGGCAATGCCACGGCGGCCGCGATCGCGCTCAGGCATGCTCCGCCGAAAGCCGAACAGCGCGCGCTGCTCAGTGCCGTGCACGACTACCTGCTGGAGAACATCCGGCGCTCGCCTACGCTGGAGGAAACGGCCACCGCCTTCGCGGTCAGCCCGGCCACGCTCAAACGGCACCTGGCGCGGCATGGCAGCCATTTTCAGGCAGAACTGGATCAGGTGCGCGCCCATGTGGCGCTGATGCTCATGCATCGCGGCCACGACAATGACGCCGTGGCACGCCACCTGGGCTACCACGATGCAAACAATTTCCGGCGCTCGTTCAAGCGCTGGACGGGAATGACGCCCCTGCTGTTGCGGCAAGGAATACAAGCCTTCATGGCCTGAGACGCCATCCGGAAACTACGAATTTTCTGCCGGACAATTGCGCCGAACCTGACGTTTCGGCGGGAGAGTCGCGCGCTACGCCGACAAAAACTACTGCACTCGCAATGATGCAGCAATGATTATTTCGTGACGTCCCCCGCGCCATCGCGCCAATCTTCGGGTTGTATTTATTTTCGGCGGACGCCCGTTTGACGCCCTCGCATCGCGGGACGACTATTGGCCCCGCTGTTCATCAACAATAAAAACTTTCGAGACAAACCGATCATGACCCAGAAAGGGTGCCAACGTGTTCACCAGAAACCCAACCTTGCACAATCTACTGGCCTTTCTCTGGCTAGTAATGCTCTCATCAACCCAACTCGCTTCCGCGGCAACGCATGAAGCGGAATCGGCCGTCTTGACGGGCGGCGCCGTGATCGCCACCGACCATTCCGGCTACGCAGGAAGCGGCTTCGTGGGCGGCTTCACCGACGCCAATATGGGCTTTGCCCAGGCTGCCATTCAAGCGACCGCGCCAACGGCCGGCACCTACAACCTGGCGCTGCGCTACGCGAATGGCACCGGCGTCACCAGGACCCTGAGCCTGTACATCAATGGCACCAGGATCAAGCAGTCGAGCTTGCCGGCAACGGCCAATTGGGATACCTGGGGCACCGTGTCCGAAACGGTGACGCTCTTGTCCGGCAATAACACGATCGCCTACAAATACGAGTCGACCGACAATGGCAACGTCAACCTGGACAACATCACGGTCGGTGCCATTGCCGGCGTCAACCTGGCCAGCGGCAAAGTTGCATCCGCAAATGGCAGTAACGGGAGCGGCAACTACGGCGCCACGAATGTCAATGACGGCAACACGGGAAGCTATTGGGAAGGCACGTCCAACGCCTACCCCAACAACGTGACCGTGAACCTTGGTTCGACCATGTCGGTAGGCCAGGTGGTCTTGAAGCTTGCGCCGAACTGGGGTACGCGGACCCAGACCTTTTCGGTCTCGGGAAGCACCGACAACACGAACTGGACCACCCTGGCCGCTTCGGCCAGCCATGCCTTCAACCCAGGCACCAGCAACGTCGTGACCGTCAACCTGACGACGGCGTCGGTGCGCTATGTCCGGCTCAATTTCACGGCCAACACGGGCGCGTCTGCGGGCCAGGTCGCCGAATTCGAAATCTATTCGGGCGGCGGCACTGTTCCACCGACCACCTTGCCCGACCTCATCGTCACCAACCTGAGCTGGGCGCCGTCCAATCCTGTCGGCGGCAATGAGATCACCTTCTCCGCCACCGTCCGCAACCAGGGCACCGTGGCAACCGCTGCCGGGACGAAACTTGGCGTGGCCTTCTTCATCAATGGCACCCAGGTCAACTGGTCCGATACCTTTACATCGTCCCTGCCGGCCGGCGGCGTGACGGTGCTGACGGCGAATGCGGGCAACGCCGGCAAGGCGACGTGGACCGCCACCGCGACCAGCGGAAGCGCGCATGCGGTCAAGGCCACTGTCAACGACCAGCAACTGATCGCCGAAACCAACACCACCAACAATACCCTGACCGGATCGATGTCGGTGGCCACCCCGCCACCGCCGCCTGCGCTGACAAACGGCCTGTACCGAATCCGGAACTACTGGCAGGCAACCCAATACCTGTACGAGTCCGGCGGCAAGGTCATGTACGGCACACCGGCGGCCAGTTCCCTGTCGTCCCAATGGGCCCTGGTGGACCAGGCAGGCAAGAAAGTATTGTGGAATGCCGCGACCGGCAATTCGATCACGGTCACTGGCGTGGCTACGTCTGCCGATCCCTTGAAGACCGCCTATACGGATGGATCGAACAACGCCCTGTGGACAGTCGCGGGTGCGTCGAACGCCGGTTATTACAACATCCAGAACGTCGCCCAGCCATCGTGGAATGTGACCGTGGAAGGCTTGAAGGGCTTCGCCCAGTGCTATGCCATCACGCCGACCTGGGGCAGCCCGCAGTGGGCCTTCGAATACGTGGGTCCGGTTCCGGCCAAGCCGGTTGCGAAACCCGACCTGGTGGTGAGCGACATTAGCTGGAGTCCGGAGAAACCGGCCATCGGACAAGCTGTCACGTTCAAGGCCACTATCAAGAATCAAGGCGATGGCGCAACGCCGGCCGGCACCACCAACAAAGTATCTTTCGCCGTGGACGGCACTGCCGTGACCTGGTCCGACAATTACAACACTTCCCTCGCTCCCGGCGCCTCCGTCACGCTTACCGCCAATGCTGGCGTTGCTGGCTCGACATGGAACATGGCTGGTCCGAACCAGACCATTACCGCCACTGTCAATGTGCCGAACCTGATTGCAGAGAGCAACACCGCGAACAATGCCTTCAGCAAGGTGCTGACCAATAAGACTTATGGGGCTTCCCTGCCCTACACCAGCTTCGAAGCCGAAGCGGCGACTTACCAGGGCACGCTGATCTCGGGGAACAGGACCTGGGGCACGCTGTCGTCCGAGGCCTCGGGCCGGGCGGCGGTGCAACTTGCCGGCAACGGCCAGCATGTTCAGTTCACCCTGACTGCGCAGGCACGCGGGCTGGTGGTGCGCTATTCCATCCCGAACACCAGCAATAGCGCGGTCTACAATGCGGGCCTGAGCCTGTATGTGAATGGCGTCAAGAAACCCGACCTGGTCCTGACCAACAAATTCAGCTGGCTGTACGGCCTGTATGGTACCGAAGGGGGCCAGATCCGCTGGTCCAAGAATCCGAACGCCACGCCCGCCAATCCGCATCGCTTCTTCGATGAAGTGGCGGTCATGCTCGACGCTGCCTACCCGGCCGGAACGACCATCAGGCTGGTGCGGGAAACGTCGAACCTCAACTTCGCCACCACGCCCACCGTCACGCTGGACTTCCTGGAAGCCGAGCCGATTCCCGACGCCCTGGTCAAGCCGGCCAACTACCGTTCGATCGCCGACTTTGGCGCCGTGGCCAACGACGGTGTCGACGACACCGCAGCCTTGAACAGCACCATTGCCGCAGTCAAGGCATCCGGCGGCGCATTTGTCGGCGTCTGGATTCCGGTAGGCACCTATCACCTCAATACGGGTACGCCCGGGCCTGGCTACAACGGGCAAGGCACCCGCATTTATCTCGATTCCGGTGTGTCCATCAAAGGCGCCGGCCCATGGTGGAGCGTGCTGGAAGGCGCTTACGCCGGCATCTATGCCAAGGGCGGCAACATCACCATCGCCGACCTGAAGATGAATTCGTACGACAATATCCGGGACGACGCCAACGGCGTGTCCGGCATCGAAGGAAACCTCTCCAACTCGACGGTGCGCAATGTCTGGATCGAACATGCCAAGGTAGGGCTATGGGCGACCCAGTCCTTCAGCCAGGCTGGCACCGTTGATCAAGCCACGATCACCGGCAACCGATTCCGCAATGTCTGGGCCGACGGTCTCAATCTGCACTACGGCACCAGCAACAGCGTGGTATCGAACAACAGCATCCGCAATTCGGGCGACGATGCCATGGCCATGTGGTCGGACACCTATCTCGACACCAACAACTCTTTCGAGTTCAATACCGTCCAGATGCCGGGCCTGGCCAACGGCATCGCCATCTATGGCGGGCAGAACAATTCGGTCCTGTCCAACCTGATCACCGATACCATCGACAATGGGGCCGGCATTTCCTTCGGTACCAATTTCAATCCGCCATCCCTGACCGGCACCCTGAACATTTCGGGGAACATGCTGATACGGACCGGGTCCTACCACCACGACTACCAGTACAACATCGGCGCGATCTGGGGGCTTTGGCTCAACAGCTCGGGACTGTTGAATAATCCGACGGTCACCGTGTCGAACAACCAGATCCAGGACAGTACCTACTCGGGTATTTTCATCGAGGAACCTTCGACCGGCGCTGCCATGACCTTCTCGGGAAACCAGATCACCAATGCCGGCACCTACGGGATTGAAATTCGTCAGTCCGCAGCAGGGACGGCGACCTTCACCAACAACACGGTCACTGGGGCGCCACTGGGAAACGTGAAAAACAATGCGACCAACTTCACGATTGTGGATGGCAACTGAATGAAGGCGCTCCCGTAGCGCGGCCACGCGCCAACAGAGTGTCACCTGAAAAAGCCCTGTGGAAACAGGGCTTTTTTTCGGAAAGTCCAACGCGCAGAGCAAAATGCGATAATTGTCCGTGAGATTTTCGGAAAAGTAAGAAGACAAGCTATTGGGAATGTGAATGCTCAAGTTCTTGCCACATGGGGAATATCAGCTTCGACTTGAAGGACGCGTACTCGTTTCCGAACTGGTCGGCCCCTGGAATCTGGAACTGGTCGACACCTGGATGAAGGCGGCACACCCGATGGTCAAGGAACTGGCGGCCACGGGTCCTCATGTGCACCTGACCATTGTCACCGGTTCGCTGCTGTGTACCCCGGAGTCTCTCGACAGGCTGGCCGACGTTATCGTCTATACGACCGCCAAGATGCAATGCATCGGCAATCCGGTCGTCGCGGCGGAAAACGTCGAAGGTCGCGCGCTGTTTGAACAGATGTACGCGCGAATCTACGATGGCAGTCCGCCACGCGGCCTTTTTCTCGATTACGCCAGTGCCAAAGCATGGTCGCTTGAACTATTGGCGGAAAAAGGCTTTTAGACACGGCTAGTCCTGAACGATGCTTCCGTCCGTCACGCGCCCGGCCGCACCACGGGATGTGGCGACACGCAGGGAGAACTTGCCGGATTATTGGGAAACTTACTTACGCGGTTCGCCCCCATCTTCAGCACATGCTTCAAGAAAAATTTTCAGCGAAATCCGCCCTTCCCTCTGCAATCCCTTGACATCCTTGGCGTAGAAATCTGCACTACCATTGAGCCCAAGGAATTCACCCCGGAACAGTTGAATATCGGAATCGAAAGTAATGACTGCCTGTTGGCCCCCTATGGTCATCGTATTTTGCACACCCATGATTTAACTCCGTGATCCTCAAACCATTTACGGATAGGGACTTGGTATTCTAGATGATTGCTCGCAGATTCATTTGCAAAAAAAAGCTCGCCGAAGCGAGCTTTTGATCAACAATTAATTCACCTTCAACAAAAATCTCACTCCCATTCGATGGTCGCTGGTGGCTTGCCGGAAATGTCGTAGACCACGCGGTTGATGCCCCGCACTTCATTGATGATGCGGTTCGACACCTTGCCCAGCAGGCTGTGCGGCAAGTGCGCCCACTGCGCTGTCATGAAGTCCAGCGTCTGCACCGCACGCAATGCCACCACGTATTCATAGGTGCGGCCATCGCCCATCACGCCCACCGGTTTGACTGGCAGGAACACGGCAAACGCCTGGCTGGTCGCTTCGTACCAGTTCTTCGGCGCTTCACCGGCATCGATGCTTTCCAGCGCAGGCAGTTCGCACGGCGTGTTGCGCAGTTCTTCGATGAAGATGGCATCGGCACGGCGCAGCAGGTCGGCGAAATCCTTCTTCACTTCACCCAGTATGCGCACGCCCAGGCCCGGGCCCGGGAATGGATGGCGATACACCATGTCATGCGGCAGGCCGAGCGCCACGCCAAGCTTGCGCACCTCGTCCTTGAACAGTTCGCGCAGCGGCTCGAGCAGCTTCAGGTTCAGCGTTTCCGGCAGGCCGCCCACGTTGTGGTGGCTCTTGATGGTCTGGCCCTTCTTGCCCTTGCCCGCGCTTTCGATGACGTCCGGGTAAATGGTGCCCTGCGCCAGCCACTTGGCGTTTTTCAACTTGCCCGCTTCGACCTGGAACACTTCGACGATTTCACGGCCGATGATCTTGCGCTTGGCTTCCGGATCGGCAACGCCGGCCAAGTGGCCCAGGAACTGGTCTTCCGCGTCGATGCGCAGCACCTTCACGCCCAGGTTCTTGGCAAACATGTCCATGACCATCTTGCCTTCGTCCAGGCGCAGCAGGCCGTGATCGACGAATACGCAGGTCAGCTGGTCGCCGATGGCGCGGTGGATCAGCGCGGCGGCCACGCTGGAATCGACGCCGCCCGACAGGCCCAGGATCACTTCGTCGGTACCGACTTGTTCGCGGATCTTGGCGACGGCTTCGGAAATGTAGTCCGGCATGTTCCATTCGGATTTGCAGCCACAGATTTCGTGCACGAAACGGCCCAGGATGGCCTTGCCCTGCATGGTGTGCGTAACTTCCGGGTGGAATTGCACAGCATAGAAGCGGCGCTCTTCGTCGGCCATGGCCGCCACCGGGCAGCTCGGCGTGTCGCCCATCAGCTTGAAGCCTGGCGGCATGTCGAGCACCTTGTCGCCGTGGCTCATCCACACTTTCAGCATGCCGTGGCCTTCGTCGGTGACGAAGTCGTTGATGCCTTTGAGCAGCGCGGTGTGGCTGCGCGCGCGCACTTCGGCGTAGCCGAATTCACGCACCTTGCCGTTTTCAACCTTGCCGCCCAGCTGGGCCGCCATGGTTTGCATGCCGTAGCAAATACCCAATACCGGCACGCCCAGTTCGAACACCGCTTGCGGTGCGCGCGGCGATTCGCCGTCCAGCGTGGAATTGTGGCTGCCCGACAGGATCACGCCGGCGGCGCCGTAGTTGCGGACGAATTCGTCGCTGACGTCGTACGGGAAAACTTCCGAAAACACACCGGCGTCGCGGACGCGGCGGGCGATCAGCTGGGTAACCTGGGAACCGAAATCGAGGATGAGGATTTTAGAGTGCATGGAGGGCGCTATGAGTAGTAACTGGAATCTGGACGCTTGAAAAGCAACGCGGCGAACTGGTCGCCGCGTTGACTCTGCTTTTTACTCGGAACGGTAGTTCGGAGCTTCTTTGGTGATTTGCACGTCGTGCACGTGCGATTCGCGCATGCCGGCCGAGGTGATCTCGACGAATTCGGCTTTTTCGCGCAGTTCGTCGATCGACGCGCAACCGCAGTAGCCCATCGACTGGCGCACGCCGCCGACCAGCTGGTAAATGATCGCCAGCACGCTGCCCTTGTAGGCAACGCGGCCTTCGATACCTTCCGGCACGAACTTGTCAGCCTTGGCCGATGCGTCCTGGAAGTAGCGGTCGGCCGAACCGTCCGCCATGGCGCCCAGCGAACCCATGCCGCGGTACGATTTGTAGCTGCGGCCCTGGTACAGGATCACTTCGCCCGGTGCTTCTTCGGTGCCGGCGAACATGGAACCCATCATGACGGTCGAGGCGCCTGCCGCCAGTGCCTTGGAAATGTCGCCCGAGAAGCGGATGCCGCCGTCGGCGATGCAGGGCACGCCGGTGCCGGCCAGTGCTTCGGCCACGTTCGAAATGGCGGTAATTTGCGGTACGCCCACGCCTGCGACGATGCGGGTGGTGCAGATGGAGCCAGGGCCGATGCCGACCTTGACCGCGTCGGCGCCGTGCTCGACCAGCGCCAGTGCGGCGGCAGCGGTAGCGATGTTGCCGCCGATGACGTCCACTTTCGGGTATTTGGTTTTGATCCACTTGACGCGGTCCAGGATGCCTTGCGAGTGGCCGTGGGCGGTGTCGACCACCAGCACGTCGACGCCGGCAGCGACCAGCAGGTCGATGCGCTCTTCGTCGCGCTGGCTCACGCCAACGGCAGCGCCAACCAGCAGCTTGCCCTGGGCATCTTTCGATGCGAACGGGTGCTCGTGCGACTTCTGGATGTCTTTCACGGTAATCAGGCCGCGCAGTTCGAATTCGTCGTTGACGACCAGCACGCGCTCGAGGCGGTACTTGTTCATCAGGCGCTTCGCTTCGATCGGGTCGGCGTCTTCCTTGACGTACACCAGTTTTTCGCGCGGGGTCATCTTGGCGCGGGCTTCGGCGTCGAGTTCTTCTTCGAAGCGCAAATCGCGGTTGGTGATGATACCGACAACAGTCTTGCCTTCGACGACAGGGAAACCGCTGATGCCATACTGTTCCGTCAGGGCGATGACGTCGCGAATCTTCATGGTCGGCGGGATCGTGATCGGATCACGCAGAACACCGGCTTCGAAACGCTTGACGCGCGCTACCTCGCGAGCCTGGTCCTTGGGGGACAGGTTCTTGTGGATAATGCCGATTCCGCCTTCCTGGGCCATGGCAATTGCCAGGCGGGCTTCGGTGACCGTATCCATCGCTGCGGACAGCAAGGGAATATTGAGGGCAATATTGCGGGTCAGGCGAGTTTTGAGGGAGGTGTCGGCTGGCAGGACGTTCGAATAAGCCGGGACGAGCAGCACATCATCGAACGTGAGTGCTTTTTGAAGTAGACGCATAGCATTTTCCTATTGGCGCAAAAGCGAATTATACAGAAGTTCGCGCTAGCCGTCTCGAAAGGGCCTCAAAATGGCCGGAATTGACGTATGCTCGTTGACAGGAAGCCCGATTCACGGTGAAATCGAGCCTCGGATTACGCACAAGAAAGATTCACATGAACAACTTTATCGGGAAACGGGGATCGCAGCTCCTCGTCGGCGGCTTGATGCTGGTCTTCGCCGGCCTGTCCCACGCACAATTTGTATGGATTAACGAGAAAGGTGTGCGGCAGTTTTCGGACCGCCCGCCTCCGGCCAATACGCCAGCCAAGAATATCCTGAAGGCACCGGGCTTGATGCAGGGGGCTGCAACCGAAGCGGCGCCGACGGCACCGGCCGCTGGTGCGGCAGTGGCCAAATCGGGCCCGCCTACCCTGGCCGACCGCGAAACGGATTACAAGAAGCGCCAGTCCGAGAAGGCCGAGGCAGACAAGAAATCGACGGAAGACAACGAAATGAAGGCGGCCAAGAAGGCCAATTGCGATTCTTCGCGCGCATTCAAACAGCAGCTCGATTCGGGTCAGCGCCTGAGCACCACCGACAAGAATGGCGAGCGCAGCTATATGGATGATGCGCAGCGCAAGGAAAAACAGGCGCAGGCTGCGCGCAATCTGGAAGGTTGCAACGATTGAACTGAGGGCCGCCGCTCAAGCGGCCTTTTTCTCCGCCCGCTTGCGCCGCGAATCCTTGGGATCGGCCACCAGCGGCCGGTAGATTTCTATCCGGTCACGCTCGCGCAGCACCGTATCGAGCGGGCGCTTCTTCCCGAACAAGCCCACCGGCTGGGTCGCCAGGTCGATGCCCGGAATATCCTGCAGTATCCCGCTCAGCCCGATAGCTTGTTCAATCGTGGTCCCCTGCTCCACCACCAGGTCGCGGAAATACTCGCGCAAGGGCGTGGCATAGCACACCTGGATGTGAATCGGATCAGCCATACACCGTCTCGGCACGTTTACAGAAGGAATCGACCATGCTGTTGGCAATCACGCCAAACACCGGGCCGATCAGCTGTTCCAGGATCATGCTTGAAAATTCGTAGTGCAGGTCGAACTCCACTTTGCAGGCATCGGCCCGCAAGGCCTTGAAGGTCCAGGTGCCGTCCATGGTCTTGAAAGGACCGTCCACCAGCTTCATCTTCATTTGCGTAGGCCGTGTGTTATGGTTGCGCGTGGTGAAGGTCTGGTTCACGCCGTGAAAATGAATGGCGAGGCAGGCAACGAGCGCGTCGTCGGTCCTTTCGATGACCTTGACGCCGCCGCACCACGGCAAAAATTTTGGATAATCTTCCACTTTGGCCACCAGGTCGAACATTTGTTCGGCACTGTAGCCAAGAAAAACTGTTTTATGCACTACTGCCATTAATCAACCGTTTGTTATGATGTTGGATATGTTGCAGAGTTTAACTGAACCCCACATTTTAGCGATTTCATGAGTATTGTTGATAATAAAAAAGCCTTCCACGACTATTTCATCGAAGACCGATGGGAAGCCGGTGTCGTGCTCGAAGGCTGGGAAGTCAAGGCCATCCGCGATTCGCGCGTCCAGATCAAGGAAGCGTACGTCGTCGTGCGCGGCGACGAACTGTTCCTGTTCGGCGCCCACGTCAGCGCGCTGGCCACTGCCTCATCCTTCACCCATCCGGACGCCGTGCGTACGCGCAAGCTGCTGCTGCACCGCGCCGAACTGGACAAGCTGATCGGCAAAGTCGAACGTTCCGGCTACACCCTGGTGCCGCTCAACCTGCACTACAAGGGCGGACGCGTGAAATGCGAAATTGGCTTGGCCAAGGGCAAGAAGCAGCACGACAAGCGCGCCACCGAGAAAGAACGCGACGGCAAGCGCGAAGTCGCCGCCGCCATGAAAACCCACTCGCGCTAAGCGGCCGGGCCTGCCATGCGCAGGCTCAGCCGCCAGCACAGGAAACTTCCCACCAGGCCCGCCAGCACCCCGCACGCCAGCTTGAGCGCGCTATCGAAGAGCATGGGCGCCAGCAAGCCCGACACCATCGCAAACAGCATCATCTGGATAAACGACAGCATCGACGATGCCAGCCCGCGGTTATCCGGAAACTTCGCCAGCGCGCTGACCTGGATCGCAGGCATGGCAATGGCCAGGCCGAATGTGTACACCGCCAGCGGCAGCACCGCCCACGGGACGTTGGCAACAAAGATAGAGTTGTACGCCACGTTGACCAGCCCTGCCCCGCCCATGATGGCAAAACCCAGCCAGATCATCCTGCCCGGCGCAATGCGCGAGGCCGCCTTGCCGCCCCAGGCCGAACCGATGGTCATGCCGCCGATCATGGGAATGAACAGCCAGGCGAACGCCGTTTCCGGCAGTTGCAGGATTTCCATGATGAAGTTGGCGGCCGAGCCGATGTATAGCGACAGCCCGCCAAAGGCCAGGCCAACGGCCACCGACAGCAGCAGGAACTGGGGATGGCGCAGCACTTTCAGGTAGTTGCGCGCAATGGCGATGCCGTGGAAGGCGTGGCGCTGGCTTTTCGGCAAGCTTTCAGGCAAACCCTTGTACACCAGCAGTATCATCAACGCGCCGAACGCGGCCAGGAACAGGAAAGTGGAACGCCAGCCGAAGTGCACGTGCAGGTAGCCGCCCAGGATAGGTGCGATGGCGGGCGCCAGGCCGAACACCATCATGATGTGAGACATGATGCGCTGCGCGTGGGCTTGGTCGTGCGAATAGCGGTCCTGGACGATGGCCTGGCCGATGACCGAGCCGGCGCCCGCGGCCAGTCCTTGCAGGGCGCGGCAGGCCAATAGCCAGCCGAAGGTGGGCGCGAACACGGCGCCCAGCGATCCGACGGTGTACATGGCCAGCGCGATCAGGATCACGGGACGGCGGCCGAAGGAATCGGACAGCGTGCCGTAAAACAGCATCATGAAGGCGAAGGTGAACAGGAAGATGCTGAGGGTTTGCTGCACGGCCAGCGGGCCGACGCCGAATTCGCGGCCGATGGCAGGTATTGACGGCAGGTAGGTATCGATCGCCAGGGCGCCAACCATGCCGAGGCACGCAAGTATTACCGTCAACAGTCTCTGCATGCCATGGCGCTTTCGTCAAAAGACGAATTTTACCGTAACGTTGCAATGTCAGTTGAGCCCCCCCCATCGCCCTCGCGCAGGCGGGGGCCTATAGCACGCCGACCAACTTCGATAGCGTGCTATGGGCCCCCGCCTGCGCGAGGGCGATGTAGTGGGAGTTTATTTGGTGGCGCTGCCCAGCGGCATGCCGAAGCGCTCACCGCGCGGCATCCAATTGCCCTCGATATCGGCCGACACCAGGATCCGCACCGCGCGCCCGATCAGCAGGTGGCGCGGCACCAGGCCGTAGTAGCGCGAATCGATGCTGTTGTCGCGGTTGTCGCCCAGCATCAGATACTGGTCGTCGGGTATGGTCATCGGTCCGAAATTGCGGCGAGCGCCAATTTGCGGCAGCACCTGGATACGCTGCGTTTGTTTGCCATAGGATTCGTCGAAGCGCTGCGCCGCCACCAGCTGGCCATCGCCGAAGTGCTCCAGCAATTCGCCGACCGGCACGTAGCTGGCCTGCTGGCCATTGATGGTCAGCCGTTCGTCGTGCATTTCGATCACGTCGCCCGGCACCGCCATGATGCGCTTGATCAGGCGCGTACCGTCGGCGGGTGACGAAAACGTCACCACGTCGCCGCGCTGCGGCTCGCCGGTCCTGGCGACCACCATGTCGGTCAGCGGCACCTTGACGTTGAAAGCCAGGCGATTGACGAACACCACGTCGCCTTCCAGCAGCCCGGGGCGCATGGAGCCCGACGGAATCGGATTCCAGTCCGCCACCGCGGTGCGGAACACGCCGAACAGGCATAGGAAGACCAGGAAACCCTTGTTCGCGCGCAGCCAGCTTTTCATGCCCATCTCCCGACAGAATGTGTGATGACTCCTTATACCCTTGCAGACTTTGGCAATCCTTAAGAGCGCACGGCAGCTCAGTGCGGCTTCATTTCGTCGGCAACGGCGCGCAGGGCCATGTTTTCAATCAGGCCCGGCGCGAACAGCTTCAGGAAGCGCCCGATTTTCCCCTTGGCCGTCATCACCACGTCGCGCTTGCGGGCATTCATGCCGGCCACGATCAGGCCCGCGCATTCTTCCACCGGCATGGCCTTGTCTTCCTTCAGGCTGCTGCTACCGAGCGGCCTACCGTCGGCCCCGTAGCCGCGGTGGCGAATCCGGGTGGCCACCACGCCCGGATAGGCGATCGTCACGCTCACGCCCGCGCTCTTCATTTCGGCGCGCAGGGATTCGAAAAATCCGTTCATGGCGAACTTGGTGGCGCCGTAGGCATTGCGCCCGGGCACGCCCACCAGCCCCGCCAGCGACGATACGGCCACGATGCTGCCCCTGGCCGCCTTCAGGTGAGGCAGCGCCGCGTGGGTGCACCACACCGCGCCCCACAGGTTCACGCGCATCAGGTCTTCGTACCAGCCCAGATCCTGCACGTCTTCGAAATTGGCATGGGCCGAACGGCCCGCGTTATTGATCAGGGCGTCGATGCGCCCGAAGCGCCCGACTGCCTGGGCCACCAGTGCCTTGCATTGTTCCTGCACGCCCACGTCGGTCTGCACCGTCAGCGTCTGGGCGCCCAGTGCCGCGCATTCGCCGGCCACGGCGTCGAGCATGTCCACATTGCGCGCCGCCAGTACCAGGCCCACGCCTGCGCCGCCCGCCGCGGCAAGCTGGCGCGCGACTTCGGCGCCTATGCCGTCCGATGCACCGGTGATGATGATCACTCTCATTGTCAGCCTGTCATTCAATTGTGAAATCTGATACTACATCGAAAGGGCAGCCTTGGGGCTGCCCCACGCGCCTGCTTAATGGCTTGGCAGGTCGCCCGTGTCGTACTGGCGGATCTTGGCGATGATATGCGGCGGCAAGGGGCTGATCGCCTTGGCGTGGTTGGCGAACACAATCTGCTGGCGGCCGACGGACACCAGCACCCCGCCCGAATAGAACCGGAACTCGAGCCAGAACGAGCAACGGCGGATATCGTAGGCGTTCAGCTCGCAGGAAATCTCCTGGAACGGGAAGGTTTCATGGACATAGTCCTGGCGCGCATGCTTGGTGATGAACACGCCTTCGGCTTGCAGCATGTCGGGCGCGATGCATTCGAAGAACCAGCGTTCGCGCGCGATACCCTGCCATTCGAAATAGCGGGCGAAGTAGGTATTGCCGTAAGCGTTGGAATCCTTCAGGTAAATCGTCATCGCATTGATGAAGGTGCGGCCGGGGCTGCGCAAGGCGCGGGGCATCAGTGGCGCAGTGAACAGGGCGTTGGCTGCTGCTGGCGAATGGGTAGCGGTAAGTGTCGACATGATTGATTTCCCTATAAGTTATGGATCGCATCCGGCCGGACGCGACGCCCAAGAATCATTGCGGGCCATTAACCAATAGTTGGGGTTTTATGCTTGAAGTCTGATCTAGCGCAAACTTCGTTCAGAAACTTCCGGCATTCTCATGGACTATAACAAATGGCATTGCTACTGTTACAAGTCATCGCACCACGCTTGCTGCCGTGTGTCAGCCCAAGGGAACTATGTATTCGATCCTGCCCGCATTCGTCGCCCTGCTGTTCCTGGGGTATGGCGCCTATGTGCTTGGTTCGCGCGGCGCCAACCGGACGGCGCTGACCTTCTTTTTCCTGTGCTTTACCACCTTCGCCTGGCAATTCACCTGGGCTGTGCTGTTCCAGGTCCGGGACGAGGAACTGGCTGTCATGCTGGCACGCGGCGGCTATTTCCTGATCCTGTTCCTGCCCACCACGCTGTACCACTTCATTGCCGAATTGACGCGCCAGCGCAGCGAAGCGCGCGCGGTCAGGATGTCCTACGCCATCTCGGCCGTCATGGGCGCCAGCCTATTTTTCAGCGACGCCATCGTCGCAGGCGCCTATCACACCTTTTTCGGCTATTACCCCAAGGCAGGCCCGCTGCATCCGCTGCATGTGCTGCAGACGTCGATCGTGGTGTGCCGCGCCGCATGGCTGCTGCTGCGCCAGCTCAAGGTCGCCGTGTCGACGGAAAGGCTGCGTCTGCGCTATTGCCTGGCCAGCCTGCTGATCTACTTCCTGGCGGCGATCGACTATATGTGCAATTACGGCCTTGAAATCTATCCGCCGGGCGTGATCTTCATCGCCATCAGCCTGGGCATCATTGCGCAGGCCATGGCGCGGCATAACCTGCTGGCCAATCCCATGGTGCTGGCCGCGACCGTGGCGCACGAACTGCGCACGCCGCTTGCCACCATCCGCAACCAGGCGCGCTTCATCAAGAGGGCGATGCCACAGCTGATCGCCGCCTACGAAAATTCGCAGCTGCAGGACGGGGCACAAGGCACCCTGCCGCCCGCGCACCTGGACTATTTGCGCGAGCTGGGCAGCGATATGGAGTCGGAAGTGTCACGGTCGAACTTTATCGCCGACATGGTGCTTGCCTCGGCCAATCCGGCGCTGCTGGGTACGCACGATTTCGAGTCGCATTCGATAGAAAAATGCGTTGCACAGGCGCTGGCGTCCTACCCCTTCGACAGCGCCACGCGGGCCAAGGTGGTCTTGCAGGAGACCGAGGATTTCCATTTCCACGGGTCCGATACCCTGCTCATTTATGTGCTCTACAACCTGATCAAAAATGCGCTGGCAGCTGTCGATGGCCTGGCGCACGGAAAGATCGAGATCGCCTTCTATCGCGACCAGGGAAGCAACAAGCTGATCATCAGCGATACCGGGCACGGCATACCCGAGCATGTGCTGCCGCACGTTTTCGATCCCTTCTACACGACCAAAAATACCAAGGGTACGGGGATGGGACTGGCGTTTTGCCGGCGCGTGATTACCTCGTTCGGAGGCAAGATCCGCTGCCGCTCGCGCGAGGGTGCGTTCACCATGATGGCGATGGAGTTTCCGGTGACCTGAGCGAGGCTAGTCATCATCCAGCATGTCCGTTATGGATCTGACGACGCCGGGCCTCTGAGTGCCGAAGTCGTCTCCTACCGGGTCACTTCCCGACCGATAGCGTCCCGACGCCTTTTCCGGTTTTCGGTGCACGGCAAGGACAAGCAGCGCTCCGAGGATGGGAACAAGCCACACCAGGAGGATCTGCAGGGCTTTCTGCAAGGGCTCCGAATATTCATCCCGCCTTACCGCGAGCGTGGCGATTATATTCAGGAGTCCTATTGCAACGAGCAGGAATACGAAAAGTGCGGTAGTCAATGCAGCCCCTCAATTCAGAGCGAACCTATTACTTCTGCGCTTTCACGATCTGCATCGCGCTGGCAATCAAGCCGCTCATCTCGCCCAGGTTGGCCGGCACGATGATCGAATTGTTGGTCTTGGCCAGTTCGCCGAAGGCATGCACATATTGCTCCGCCACTTTCAGGCTCACCGCATCCTGTCCACCCGGCGCATTGATGGCCGCGCCGATCTGGCGCAGTGCATCGGCATTCGCTTCGGCCAGCGCAATGATCGCCTTGGCCTGGCCTTCGGCGCGGTTGATCGATGCCTGCTTTTCGCCTTCGGAGCGCGCAATGGCGGCCTCGCGCTCGCCGGTGGCGATATTGATCTGTTCCTGCTTGCGCCCTTCCGAGGCAGCGATCAGCGCCCGCTTTTCGCGTTCCGCCGTGATCTGCGCCTGCATCGAATGCAGGATCGATTCCGGCGGCGTCAAGTCCTTGATCTCGTAACGCAGCACTTTCACGCCCCAGTTCGCGGCCGATTCGTCGATCGCATTGACGATGGTGGTGTTGATGTGGTCGCGCTCTTCGAAGGTTTTGTCGAGCTCCATCTTGCCGATGACCGAACGCAGCGTGGTTTGCGCCAGCTGGGTAATGGCTGCCAGGTAATTCGACGAACCATACGATGCGCGCATGGCATCGGTGATCTGGAAGTACAGGATGCCGTCGACCTGCAGCTGCGTGTTGTCGCGCGTAATGCAAACCTGCGGCGGCACGTCGAGCGGAATTTCTTTCAGGATGTGCTTGTAGGCGATGCGGTCGATGAAGGGGATGACGATGTTCAGTCCCGGCGCCAGCGTTGCATGGTATTTGCCGAGCCGTTCGACGACCCAGGCGTGCTGCTGCGGCACCACGTTGATGGTTTTGAAGACGAATACCAGTGCCACGATAAACAGCACCGTGGTGGCGATTCCGAGTGATTCCATGGCTTGCCCTCTTTCGTTTTGGTTGTTATGCGTTGGCCAGTACCAGGCGGCTGCCCTGGACTTCGACGATCTTGTATTGGCCGGCGCCGGGAATGGCGCCCGGCGCCAGGTTGACGTCCCACTGCGCGCCGCGGTACATCACGCGCGCCGTGCCCTCGGTCCAGGTATCGACTTTGACATGCTGGCCGATGTCCATGTTCACATTGGGATCGCGCGCGGGGTCCTGCTTGCTCGGACGGCCGAAGCGGCTGCGGTGCAGCAGGCCCGTCGCCACCACGCCGATGACGGCGGCAATCAGGATTTGCATCGGCAAGCTCATGCCCATCAAGGCGGCAGCGGCGCCGAATGCGGTGCCGATGGCAATCATCAGCACGTAGAAGGTACCGGTGAATAATTCAAACACCACCAGTACGCCGGCTGCGATCAGCCAGAACATCCATTCACTCATGACGCTTCCTTTCGAGACTGGACGAGGTAGGGTGGAAAAGCGAAGCGCCTTCCACCATGCTGAGTCAGCAAGGTGGAAGGCGCTTCGCTTTTCCACCCTACATTCTTTCGAGACTAGACGAGGGCAGTCTATCGCGTCTGGACATTGTGTCAATCAATTTGTCGCGACCATGAAAAATGCCGTCGTCCCCGAGCGGGGATGACGGCATTCGTGGAGCCGAACCGAACTTACATCGCGGCCAGTTTCTGCCAGGTGTCGATCACGGAATCGGGATTGAGCGACATCGATTCGATGCCTTCGCTCATCAGCCATGCCGCAAAGTCAGGGTGGTCCGAAGGACCCTGGCCGCAGATGCCGATGTACTTGCCTTGCGCGCGGCAGGCCTTGATCGCCATCGACAGCAGCGCCTTGACCGCAGGGTCGCGCTCGTCGAAGTCGGCCGCCAGCAGCGCCATGCCCGAATCGCGGTCCAGGCCCAGGGTGAGCTGGGTCAGGTCGTTCGATCCGATCGAGAAGCCGTCGAAGTGTTCCAGGAATTCATTGGCCAGGATCGCGTTCGATGGCACTTCGCACATCATGATCAGGCGCAAGCCGTTTTCGCCGCGCTTCAAGCCATTCTTGCCCAGCAGGTTCACGACTTTTTCAGCCTGGCTCAGCGTGCGCACGAACGGCACCATGATCTCGACGTTGGTCAGGCCCATGTCGTTGCGCACCCGCTTCATGGCCGCGCATTCCATCTCGAAAGACTCGGCGAAGTCGGGCGACAAATAGCGCGCCGCGCCGCGGAAACCGAGCATCGGATTTTCTTCGTCCGGCTCGTAGCGCGAACCGCCGATCAGCTTCTTGTACTCGTTCGACTTGAAGTCGGACAGGCGCACGATGACCGGCTTCGGCCAGAACGCGGCGGCGATGGTGGCAATGCCTTCGGCCAGCTTGTCGATGTAGAAGGCTTTTGGCGATGCATGGCCGCGCGCAACCGATTCCACGGCCTTCTTCAGGTCGGCATCGATATTCGGATACTCGAGAATCGCTTTCGGGTGCACGCCGATATTGTTATTGATGATGAACTCGAGGCGGGCCAGGCCCACGCCGCCGTTCGGAATCGACTGGAAGTCGAATGCCAGCTGCGGGTTACCCACGTTCATCATGATCTTGGTGGCGATCGGCGGCAGTTCGCCGCGCGCCACTTCCGAAATCTCGGTCTCGAGCAAGCCGTCGTAGATCTTGCCTTCGTCGCCTTCCGCGCACGATACGGTGACGAAGGTGCCGTCCTTGAGCAGTTCGGTCGCGTCGCCGCAGCCAACCACGGCAGGTACGCCCAGTTCACGCGCGATGATCGCGGCGTGGCAGGTACGCCCGCCACGGTTGGTGACGATGGCCGAGGCGCGCTTCATGACCGGTTCCCAGTTCGGGTCGGTCATGTCGGCGACCAGCACGTCGCCCGGCTGGACGCGTTCCATGTCGGCCGGATCGTGGATCACGCGCACGGGACCGGCGCCAATTTTCTGGCCGATCGCGCGCCCCGAAGCGAGCACCGTGCCGCTGCCCTTGAGCTTGAAGCGCTGCTGGGCATCGGTGGCCTTTTGCTGCGACTTGACCGTCTCCGGACGCGCCTGCAGGATGTAGAGCTTGCCGTCGCGGCCATCCTTGCCCCACTCGATGTCCATCGGACGGCCGTAGTGGTTTTCGATGATGACGGCGTACTTGGCCAGTTCCACCACTTCGGCGTCGGTCAGCGAATAGCGGTTGCGCAGTTCGATCGGCACGTCCACGGTCTTGACCGAACGGCCGGCCTTGGCTTCGTTGGTGAACTCCATCTTGAGCAGCTTGGAACCGATGTTGCGGCGGATGACAGGCGACTTGCCCATTTCCAGCATCGGCTTGTGCACATAGAATTCGTCGGGATTGACCGCGCCCTGCACCACCGTCTCGCCCAGGCCATAGCTGGAGGTGACGAACACCACGTCCTTGAAGCCGGACTCGGTATCGATGGTGAACATCACGCCGGCCGCGCCCAGGTCGGAACGGACCATGCGCTGCACGCCGGCCGACAATGCCACTTCGGCGTGGGTAAAGCCCTTGTGCACGCGGTAGGAGATGGCGCGGTCGTTGTACAGCGAGGCGAACACGTGCTTCATTGCTTCGAGCACGTTATCGATGCCGACCACGTTCAGGAAGGTTTCCTGCTGGCCTGCGAACGATGCATCCGGCAAGTCTTCGGCGGTGGCCGACGAACGCACGGCGAACGACATTTCGGTTTCCGAATCGGCGACCAGGCGTTCGTAGAAGGTGCGGATTTCCGCTTCCAGTTTTGCCTGGAATGGGGTGTCGATGATCCATTGACGGATCTCGGCGCCGGCCTGGGCAAGCGAACGCACGTCGTCGATGTTCAAGCCTTCGAGGCGGGTGGCCACGCGGTCGGCCAGCGAAGGGCCTCCGTCGATGCTGTGGGTGAGGAAATCGCGGAACGCTTCGGCCGTGGTGGCGAAGCCGCCAGGCACGCGCACGCCGGCTGCGGCCAGCTGGCTGATCATCTCGCCCAGGGACGCGTTCTTGCCGCCCACGGATTCGACATCGGTCATGCGTAACTGTTCGAACGGCGCAACGTACACGCCGGTACGGTCGGGCTCCTTCAGTGCTGCGTTAGTCATACTGGTCATAATAAACACCCTTGCTATTGATAGAAATCTTCGCGTACCGCAGGCTGGCGACTAGTTCTTGTTATTCTTGGTGTCGTACAGCACAATAAATCCATTGAAGAGCATTTTACAGCTTGCGCAGTAAATTAACACTGTACAACCTTGAAACATTGTCAGCTTAGGAACTTCCCGCCACATGAGTACAGAACCACGTCCACCGCTTCCGACTTCCGCCCGTACCGTCTTTTTTGTGTCGGACGGCACCGGCATTACCGCCGAAACCTTCGGCCACGCGGTCCTGACCCAGTTCGACCTGCGTTTCCGCCAGGTGCGCCTGCCTTTCATCGACACCGTTGACAAGGCGTACGAGGCAGCACGCCGCATCAACGAAGCCTTCGCGATCGACAACCAGCGCCCCATCGTCTTTTCCACCCTGGTCAAGCCCGACCTGTCGGACGTGATCCGCAAGGCCAATGGCATGCACATGGACTTGATCCAGACCTTCGTGGCCCCGTTGGAACAAGAACTGGGCGTCAAGTCGACCCATACCATCGGCCGTTCGCACAATATCGTGGACAGCGAGGAATACAAGAACCGCATCGAAGCCATCAATTTTTCGCTGGCGCACGACGACGGCCAGTCGCACAAGAACCTGTCGTCGGCCGATGTGATCCTGGTCGGCGTGTCGCGCTCGGGCAAGACGCCGACCAGCCTGTACCTGGCCATGCAGTACGGCATCAAGGCCGCCAACTACCCGCTGATTCCCGACGACTTTGAACGGGGCAAGCTGCCCTCCTCGCTGCCGCCCTTCCGCGGCAAGATATTCGGCCTGTCGATCACGCCGGAACGCCTGTCTGAAATCCGCCATGAGCGGCGTGCGGGCAGCAAGTACGCCTCGATCGAGAATTGCCGCTACGAAGTCAACGAGGCCGAACTGATGATGAAGCGGGAAGGCATACGCTGGCTGTCGTCGACCACCAAGTCGATCGAGGAAATCGCGACCACGATCCTGCAAGAAATCAAGCCGGACAGGCGCGAGTACTGATGCCATGAAGCGCCGCCAGCTCCTGCAACTGGGTACCGCCCTGACCGGGCTGGCCAGCTGTGCGGGTGCATTTTCCCAGGCGGAAACCCGCAAGGTCTTGCGCATCGTGACGTCGCACCTGCCGCCCTGGGTGATCGAAGGCGGAACCGAAGCCGGTGCGGCGCAAGCACTGGTGGTCGAGCTGCTGCGGCGCCTTCAAATGCAGCCGGACATAGAATACGTGCCCTGGCTGCGCGCCCAGCACCTGACGGCAACGCGGCCCAGGACGGCGATCTTTCCGCTGACCCGCCAACCCAAGCGCGAGACGCTGTTTCGCTGGCTGGCACCGCTGTACGAGGAGAACTACATCTTCCTCACCGGCCATCACAGCCGCTTCGATATCAACCGGATCGGCGAAATGAAGAGCAGCCGGATTGCCTTGCTGCGCGGTGGCGCTCAAATCTCGATGCTGCAAGAACTGGGTTACAGGCGCCTGGTGGAGGCGTCATCCATTGAAGAAGTCCACCGCTTCCTGCTGGGCGGGATGGCCGATGCCTCTTTCGGCGAACGCAACATCATCGCCAATTCGCTCAGGACGCGCGGCCAGATCGACGACTTCGTTATCAGCGCGCCGGTGCGCACCACCACGGCCTGGCTGGCCGGATCACGCGATTTCGATGACGGCCAGGTCAGCCAGTTCGAAAGCTCCATGGCGGACATGATGGCCGACGGCACCCAGAAGCGCATCCTCAAGAAGCACGGCCTTGCCTGAGCTTCAGCCGGCGTCGTCCTTGGGCTTGAAAATGAGTTCCTCCGGCTTTTTGATCCTGCGTACCGTGCCGTTCAGCGCACGCTGAATGACCTGCTCGGACACGCCCCGCTTCATCAGGAAGGCCCATGCCACGGCAGCGCCGACGGTCGCGTCGAGAAACAGCGCCTGGTCGACCAGATGGGCGGTCCAGGCATCCTGCCGCTCGACCCATCGCACTTTGATCGTCTTGTCGTCCATTATGTCGCTCCCGGCCTGCGGTGCTTCAGCGCCTGGCTCACGTGTGCGGCGTCGCCACCGGGGCGAACTGGCAGGAGTTCGAGTGTATTCAGCCCAGCCAGCAGGCTGTGCTCGTCGACATTTTGTACAAAGTACTTCATCCGGTTCCCCAAACGAATCGCAATTGCCAGCCTGGGCGGACATTTGTTGATCTTGGAATTGGAATCGGCGGATGGGGCCGAAGGAAAGGAAAAACACCGGCTTCGAGGGCGGGGAAACCAGATGGTTACAAATATATCCCAGAAAAGCGAAAGAGTGAAGCGGTGTTTGGTAGCAATAGGACCTGCTTGAACCCCAATACAAGGCGCTGGCGAAAAACGCATTCAATGCATTAACTTTGCTTCCCGGGGACACCTTGCCGTCAGGCATACTGTCGAGTCAGCATAAGGGGTTCAGGGATGAAGATGAAGAAGTGGCTTATTTCGCTTGGCGTCGTGACATGGGCAACGGCAAGCGGCAGCGCGGTGCTGTCCGGCCCCGAAAAAACGGAAGTCTGGACGCCGGCGCCACCGCTCGTGAAGCCGGGCAATGGCCAGCGTCCCCCTGCCGATGCGATCGTCCTGTTTGGCGGACAGGATCTGCGCGAATGGCGCATGGCGGCCGATCCGGGGAAGCCGGCGGCGTGGCCTGTGTCCAACGGGATACTTACGGTTGGTAAAGGAAGGGGGAATATCCAGACCAGCCGGCATTTCACCGATTACCAGTTGCACCTGGAATGGCAGAGTCCGGATGAATCCAGCGGCGCCGGGCAGCAACGCGGCAACAGCGGACTCTTTCTCGCCTCGACCGGCCGGGGCCATGAAGGATACGAACTCCAGATTCTTGCCTGTGAAGACAATCCGACCTACGCCAATGGGCAGGCCGGCAGCGTGTACAAACAGCTCATTCCACTGGCCAATGCCTGCGCGGCGGGAAAAGAATGGCAGAGCTACGACGTCGTGTGGACGGCGCCACGCTTCCATGCCGACGGTTCGCTATTGTCGGCGGCGCATGTCACCGTGCTGCACAACGGCGTACTGATCCAGAACCACGTCAAGCTGGCCGGCGAGACCGTCTACGAAGGCGCGCCTTCCTACCGTGCGCACGGCGCGGCGCCGATCAAACTCCAGGACCACGGGGATGGGGTAAAGTTCCGGAATATCTGGATCAGGCCGCTTGGCCGCCAGTAGTGCACCAGACTGCGGGCTAGTAGCGCAGGGGCTACGAAACCTGCCTGGCTTCAATACTTGTCCATTCTGAAAGCAGATCGGAAACGGAATCAAGGAATGCCTGCGCCTGATGCTGGGTCATAGTCATGTTTGCTCCATGAGCAATCCGATTTCGTTTGCCCATGAAATCCCGGAAGAAATCGATCTTCGTTACGGAGATTTCACCTTGCGAGTACATATGATTGAGAAGTGCAAGTGAAGGAAGCCGATCGACCGGAATAAGTTGTTCAATCGCCCTCTTTCGCATCGCTCCCTCGAAGACACTCCATAGATAAAGGACAGCCGGCTCCAACGCATCGTCGCCAATCAGACGTTCAACCTGCTTCAATTTCGTCAACAGTTGACTCCAGGTCGGGAACCCATCCGGTGTAAGCGGGATATTCAGCGTGTCGACGTCCTCCAGGGTGAGCAGCAAGAACCGCCATCCGGCGTGAGTTGAAATTTCCTGTGCCAGCCACTGCAGTCGATCAACAGAGATCCCGCTCGCGCTGGCCTTGACCTCGATAATCAGTCCCGCATCATCTTTCATGGCGACCAGGTCCGGTGAGTAACCGTCCAAGTCAAAGGGAATGGCGCCGGCAGTTGGTGACGTCAGGACGACATAGCCTTCGTTCCGGTATGCGGATGCCAACGATTCCAGCTTGCGATCATGCAGATTTTTCTGTGAGGTGTTCATAAGTAATTCTCCAGATGCTGCGCATTGCAGATCTTTACGTACACACACTCATTGCCGTAGGCGACACCGCCTTGCAGCAGGGATGGCAAGAAAGTGACATCAATCGGTTCCGAAAGGAATCGGCGATGGCTATCGACATCCGACACCAAAAAATCGTCCTCAAATACCAGGCCGACAAGCGCATCTTGGATCGGTTTGATGATGTTGTCTATATCTGCGGGCGAATTGTCGCAGATGTACACGATTGAACACCGCAACGCCGTTGAGGAAATCGGCCGGCGATCCTGTGGCCATGCCTTTGCGGCTTCTGCGCGAACGTAACTCTTCCACGCCTGCAGATTTTTCCGGTTCTTGGTCTGCAGCGATACAGGTCGCTTGGGAATCAAGAACTCGAAAGGTTCCATGTCTTCGCCTGGTGAAAGTGGACGTTGCTATCGCACGAACCCTTACTGCGGGATCAGAAAAACTGCATCCAGTCTTCCAGCCAGCCCGGGAAGGCATCGGCTTTCATCGGCTTGGCGATGTGATAGCCCTGCGCGTAGGTGCAGCCCAGGCCTTGCAGGAAGTCCCAGTCGTTGCGGGTTTCCACGCCCACCGCCACGGACTTGCGGTCCAGGCTGCGCGCCAGGCTCAGGCAGGAGCTGAGCACGGTGCCCAGCGGCCGGCGGCGTGAGGCGCCGTCGACGAAACTGCGGTCGATCTTCAGTTCGGAAAACGGTACGCGCGCCAGCAATTGCAAATTCGAGCGGCCGGTGCCGTAATCGTCGATGGCCAGGCCATAGCCCATGATGCGCAGGCGCACCAGGCGCTCCAGGAAGCTCGGGTCATTGGTCAGCACCGCTGTCTCGGGCATTTCAAAGGTCACGTACTGGGGCAGCACGCCGTGGCGCTCGGTGCAGGCCGTGATCTGCTGGATGAAGGCAGGATGGGCCAGCGTTTCCGCGGCCAGGTTGATGGAAATTTCCATCGGCAGGTTGCGGTCCTGGAATTCGCGGCAGCGCTCGACCGATTTTTCGATCATGCTCCAATCGAGGAAATCGATGCGGCCGTTCTGTTCCAGCGCATCGATGAACGATGCCGGGCCCAGGATGCCATGCTCCGGATGGTCCCAGCGCGCGAACACTTCGAGCCCGCGCACGATGCCGCTCTCGAGTTCGATCTTGGGCTGGAAATACGGTTCGAACTGGCGCGCCTGCAAGCCCATGCCCACTTCGGCGAAGCTGAAATTGGGGATCTTCTTGCGCGATACCGGCGCCGCCGGCGGCTGGTAATGCTCCAGCAGTTCCTGCAGCGGCATGCTGTGCACCGGCGTGCCTATCGTGCCCAGCAGGTCCAGGCCGTAGGCCTGGGCCATGGTTTCGACCGAGAACAGCAAATTATTGTCCAGCGCACCGACGATGATCACGCGCGCCCGGCAATTCATGGCCGCCAGGCTGCGGATCAGTTCCAGCCCGTCCATGCCGGGCAAGGCGATGTCGATGATGGCGACGTTGACGGTCGGCGTAAAGGTATCTTGGAAGCAGCGCAGCGCCGTGTGCCCGTCCGGCACTTCGGTAATCTGTGTGGCGCCGAGACCGCCGAGCATGTCGACCAGCGACTTGCGCAGTCCGGGATCTCCTTCAGCCACTAAAAAATGCAAATGCGCGATATCCATCTTTATCCCAAGAAAGTCACGCTTCTAGATTACCCCCGAATTGTTAATTCGTCTATAAATGTTTCTGCCGAACCTGCTCGAAGAAGCACACCGCCGCGCAGGCTGCAACATTTAACGATTCGATCTGTCCGAGATGGGGGATAACAAGCTGATTGCTCGACAATGCTAGCAGATCATCCGCCACTCCTTGCCCCTCGTGACCGAATAACCACGCGACTGGTTGACGGAGGTCAACTTCATATAAACGTTGCTTGGCGTAGCCGCTGGTGGCCAGCACGGGCACCCTGGCGCCGCGGATCAGGGCGGCCAGGTCCACGTTTTCGAAGATCTCCACCACGAAGTGCGCGCCCATCGCGGCGCGCAGCACTTTCGGCGACCAGCAGAAGGCGGTACCGGCGCTGCAGAACACCTGGGTGATGCCGGCGGCGGCGGCGCTGCGCAGGATGGAGCCGACATTGCCCGGATCCTGCAGGTTGTCGAGCAGGACCGCCGTGGTGGCCAGCGCCTGGGGCACCACCAGGGCCGGGGTCTCGATCAGGAACATCAGGCCCACGCCATGCTCGACCTGGCTCAGGGCGTTGTAGAGCGCGTCCGGCATGACGGTGCAATGCGCATGCGCCGCTTCGCACCGGGCGACGATGTCGTCCACTTCCGGGTTCGCCAGCGCTGTCTCGGACAGCAGGCAGTGGCGCGGCGCGCCGCGCATGGCCAGGTAGGACTGGCACAGGTGCACGCCGTCGAGCAGGGTCTGGCCGGCCTTGCGGCGCGCCTGCGAACTGCCCGCCAGGTGCTTCAGGTCCTTGTACAGCGGGTTATCGCGCGAGGTGATGGTCTTCATGCTGCGTCGTCCAGGGGGGAATCAAAATCGAAAGCCATCGAGGCGCTCATGCAGGCATCGCCAGGCGCGGCCGGCAGTACCGCGCGCACCGGGGCAAACGAACGCCGGTGCACCGGGCTGGCGCCGAATTCGCGCAGGCGCGCCAGGTGCATGGCCGTGCCGTAGCCCTTGTGCTGGTCGAAGCCGTATTCGGGATACAGCTGGTGCAGCGTGACCAGCGCCGCGTCGCGCGCGGTCTTGGCCAGGATCGATGCGGCCGAAATGGCGTGCACCTTGTCGTCGCCTTCGATGATCGGATGGCAGCGGATCGCCATCTTGGGACTGCGGTTGCCGTCGATCAGCGCCACCGTGGGTATGGTCGCCAGGGCCTGCACGGCACGCGCCATGGCCATCATGGTCGCCTGCAGGATGTTGTACTTGTCGATTTCCTCGTGCGAGCATTCGGCGATGGCCCAGGCGACGGCGTGCATCTTGATCAGCGGCGCCAGCTCGTCGCGTCGTTCGGCGGTCAGCTTCTTGGAATCGCGCAGGCCGTCGATGGGGCGGTCGGGATGCAGGATCACGGCGGCCGCGAACACGGGGCCGGCCAGCGGGCCGCGCCCTGCTTCGTCCACGCCGCAGACGATGTCGTCGACCGTGAACGGCAGCGCGTTCTTCTTCAGGCCCGGGTAGAAATCGACCTTTTTCGCCCTCATGGCCGGATCACTTTCATGACGGCGGCCGCGCTTTCCTCGGCGCTGTTGCGCAGCAGGCTGTGGTGCATGTCGGTGAAGCGCTGCACCAGCCTCAATCGGTTAGGCGCATCGTTCAATTGGGCCCAGGTGGCGTCGGCCAGCGCTTGCGGCGTGGCCGCATGCTGCAAAAATTCCGGCACCACGAATTCGCGCGCCAGGATGTTCGGCAAGCCTATCCACGGCTGGTAGCCCATGTGGCGCATGATGTGCCAGGATGCCGCCATCACCTTGTAGGCGATCACCATGGGCTTCTTGAACAGCGCCACTTCCAGCGTGGCGGTGCCGGACGCCACCAGCACGGCATCGGCAGCGGCGATCGCCGTATGCGACTGGCCGTCGACCAGGTCGATGCGCACGTCCGCCAGGCCGGCATTGGCGACGAGCTCCTTGAAGTAGGCGCGCTGGGCCTCGCCTGCCATCGGCACCACGAAGCGCAGGTCCGGGTCGCGTTGCGCCAGCAGCTTGACGGCGCCGATGAAGGGCTCGGCCAGGTATTTGAGTTCGCCCATGCGGCTGCCCGGCATGACGGTGATCACCCGTACGTCGTCCGGCAGGCCAAGCGTGCGGCGCGCGCCCGACTGGTCGGGCTGCAGGGGAATCATTTCGGCCAGCGGATGGCCGATGTAGGTGACGGGCACGCCGGCTTTCCTGTAAATCTCTTCCTCGAACGGGAAGATCACCAGCATGTGCGAGACAGCCTTGATGATTTTCTTGATGCGCCCACCGCGCCAGGCCCAGATCTGCGGGCTGATGAAATGCATGGTGGGGATGCCGGCTTCGCGCAGCTGCAGTTCCAGGCCTAGGTTGAAACCCGGATAGTCGGCGCCGATGAAGACACTGGGCGGATCGGCCAGCAGCCGGTCGCGCAGCGCGTTCTGGATGCCCTTGATTTCGCGGTAGCGGGGAATGACTTCGAACAGGCCGCGCACGGTCAGGGTCTCCATCGGCACTTCCGACGTGAAGCCCTGTTCGATCATGCGCGGGCCGCCGATGCCGTGGAAGCGTGCGTCAGGAAGCTGCGGGCGCAGGCCGGCCATCAGGCGCGCGGCGAGCATGTCGCCGGACACCTCGCCGGCGACCATGGCCACCGACACCTTATCGGACGATGCCACGGGTCGCTGTGCCCAGGAATGCCAGCATTGCGCCGATCTCTCCGGCAGCTTCGGTGGACGCCGCCTGGTCCCTGGCCAGCTGGCCCTTCGCTTCTTCCAGCGTCAGGTTGGAACGGTAGATGGTCTTGTAGGCCGCGCGCACGGCGTCGATCTGCGGGCGGGTAAAGCCGCGCCGCTTCATGCCTTCGATGTTCACGCCATGGGCGCCGGCCGGGTTGCCCGAAACGAGCACGAAGGGCGGCACGTCCTGGGTCAGGCTGGTGTACATGCCCACGAAGGCATGCGCGCCGATCTTGCAGAACTGGTGCACGCCCGCGTAGCCCGACAGGATGCACCAGTCGCCCACTTCCACGTGGCCGGCCAGCTGCGCATTGTTCGAGAAGATCGTGTTGCTGCCAACCTGGCAGTCGTGCGCCAGGTGCACATAGGCCGAAATCCAGTTGTCGTTGCCCAGGCGCGTGACGCCCTTGTCCTGCACGGTGCCGGTGTTGAAGGTGCAAAATTCGCGCACCGTGTTGCGGTCGCCCACTTCCAGGCGGGTCGGCTCGCCGTCCCACTTCTTGTCCTGCGGCGCGGCGCCGATCGACGAGAACTGGAAGAACTTGTTGTCCTTGCCGATGGTGGTGTGGCCTTCGATGACCACGTGCGGGCCGACCACGGTGCCGGCATCGATCGACACATTGGGGCCGACGATGGTGTAAGGGCCGATTTCGACGCTGCTGTCGAGCTGCGCCTTCGGGTCGACGATGGCTGTTGGATGGATCTTTGGCATTTACGCTCCCGCTGGCTGGCTCGCGTCGGCCGTGCTGCGAATGGTGCACATCAGTTCCGCTTCGAGCGCGGTGGCGCCGTCCACGGTGCCGATGGCCTTGTATTTCCAGATGCCGCGCGATACGCGCAGGATTTCGACGTCCATTTTCAGCTGGTCGCCAGGGCCCACCGGGCGCTTGAAGCGCGCGTTGTCGATGCCCACGAAGTAGACCACCGAATTTTCGTCCGGCTTGACGCCCATGGTCAGGAAGGACAGGATGGCGGCCGTTTGCGCCAGCGCTTCGATCATCAGCACGCCCGGCATGACCGGCTTGTGCGGAAAGTGGCCGTTGAAGAATTCTTCGTTGGCGGTCACGTTCTTGATGGCGGTGATCGACTTGTTCGCTTCCCAGGTCAGCACGCGGTCGACCAGCAGCATCGGATAGCGGTGCGGCAGCAGTGCCTTGATCTGGCAGATGTCGAGGGTCTTGTTTTCAACGGTGGTAGTGGTCATTTTTGTTCTGTCAGTGTCTTGATTGTTTTTTCCAGCGCGCGGATTTTATCCCGCATGGTCGCCAGATTGCGAACGATTGCCGCACTTTTTTCCCACTCGGCGTTTTTGGCGAGTGGATAAAAACCTGTGTACTGCCCTGCTTCGTTGATCGAGCGCGACACCATGCTGCCCGAGCCGATGTGCACATGGTCGACGATGGTCAGGTGGCCCAGCACCATGGCGGCGCCGCCGAAGGTGCAGTACTTGCCGATTTTGGCGCTGCCGGCCACGCCCACGCAGCCCGCCATGGCGGTATGCGCGCCGATGTGGCAGTTGTGGCCGATCTGGATCTGGTTGTCGAGCTTGACGCCGTCTTCGATGATGGTGTCGGCCAGCGCCCCACGGTCGATGGTGGTGTTGGCGCCGATATCGACGTCGTCACCGATGATCACGCGGCCGGTCTGCGGAATCTTGATGTAGACCCCGCCCTCGTTGGCGAACCCGAAGCCGTCGGTGCCGATGACGGCGCCCGAATGAATGATCCCGCGCGCGCCGATCCGGCAGCGTGCATGGAAGGTGACGTTGGCGAACAGGTGGGTGCCCTCGCCGATGACGGCGTCGCGCCCGATAAAGCAGCCGGCGTCGATGACGGCGCCCTCGCCCACCACCGCGCCTTCGGCAATGGTGACCTGCGGGCCCACGTGGGCGCTGGCCGCAACCCGCGCACCGGCAGCCACGCTGGCCGAGGGGTCGACGCCGGGAGCCGGCACGATCTCGTCCAGCGCTGCGAAATACTGCGCGGCGCGGGCAAAGTAGGCATACGGGTTCTTGGTGACGATGCGCGCGCCAGCGTAGCTGTCCCCCAGCGTTTCGTCGTCCGTGCTGTTGATGATCAGCGCCGCGGCGCCGCTCTGCGCGGCCTGGGCCCGCAGCTTGCTGTTGCTGAGAAAGCTGATGTGCGAAGCGCCTGCATCGGACAGCGGGGCAATCCCTGTTACTTCTATATTCGGGTCGCCCGCCAGTTGTCCTCCCAAGCGTTCGACCAATTCACCTAGCCGAATGCCCATCCTGGTCTTTCGAGTGTTGATTGATATGTGGTGCTGCGGTTTACTTGTCGAGCAGTTTCAAGATCTTGTCGGTCAGGTCGCTGCGCGGGCTGATCCAGAACGCGTCGGTGACGATGATGTCGATTTTTTCCTGCTCTGCCAGCTGTTCGGCCAGCTTGTATGCCTTGGTCGCGATGGCGGTCCGTTCTTCGCTCTTGCGCTGGATCAGGTCTTCCCGGAATTCGCGCTGGGTGCGCTGCACATCCTTGTCCAGGTCGATCAGTTCGCGCGCGCGCTTGGTGCGTTCCGGTTCGGCCAGCCCCAGGGCTTCGGCATCGAACTTGTCCGACATGGCCTTGAAGCGCGAAATGGTTTCCTGGATCGCCTTCTGGCGCTTGGAAAATTCGGCCTCGATCTTGGCATCGGCCGCCTTGGCCAGCTTCGATTCGGTTACCAGGCGCTCGGCATTGATGTAACCGATCTTGCTCGTGGCGGTTTGCGCCTGTGCCAGGGAGCATGCGCACAGGGCCAGCACCAGGGCCAGCCGCCTGGGCAGGGAAGCAGTCACAGTGTTCAACATAGTTCTCCGCAATCTAGAAATCCTGATCAGAAACCGGTACCCATCTGGAACTGGAAGCGCTCGAGACGATCGCCTGGTTTCGCGTTCAAAGGCTTAGCATAACTCAACTTGAGCGGACCGACCGGCGAAATCCAGCTCACCCCCAGGCCGGCCGAGGCGCGCAGCTCGTTCAGGCGGATTTTCTGGCCTTCCTGGTAGACCTGGCCGGCGTCGGCAAACGCGAACCAGCGCAGGCTGCGGTCGGTGCCGCTGCCGGGCACCGGCAGCTGCAGTTCGGCGTTCAGGACCACGCGCGTGGCGCCGCCCAGGGCGTCGCCCAGGCCGCCGGTATTCGGATCGACGATACCGAGCGACGAGCTTTCGTAGCCGCGCACCGAACCGATACCACCGGCGTAGAAGTTCTTGAAGACCGGGTATGGATGCTCTTTCAGGCCGTGGCCGTAATCGAGTTCACCCTTGAGCGCCAGCGTGATCTTGCGCGTCAGGGGAATATACGACTGCTGCTCGTACACGGCGCGGTAGTACTTCGAATCCCCGAAGATGTCCAGTTCCAGGTTGGCGCGCTGGTAGCGGCCCACCGACGGCGTGAGCGCGCTGTCGCGCGAATCGCGGGCCCAGGCCGCGGTCAGCGGGAAGGCATTGGTGGTGGCGGTGCCCACACCGGCGATCGCCCGCTTGTCGAACTGGGTGACATAGTCCTTGAAGCGCTGCGGGCTGGTCGGGTCGGTGGCAATGCTGGTGCGTTCCAGGCCGGCGCCGAAGAACACGGTATCGCCTTCCGAGAACGGCACGCCGTACGACAGGCGGCCGCCGGTCTGGCGCACCGTGTAGCTGCCGATATTGAGCGCCGGCGGACGCGTGGTGCGCAGGTACACTTCGAAGGCTTGCGAAATGCCGTCGTCGGTAAAGTAAGGATTGGTCTGCGAGAACGCGATCGTGCGGCTGTATTTACTGGTATTGAGTTCCAGGCCGACGGTATTGCCGCTGCCGCCGAAGTTGGCCTGCTGGATCGACGCCGTGAAGGTGAACTTCTCGGCCTGCGAGAACGCGCCGCCGATCAGGAAGTTACCGGTCGGTTTTTCGACCACGGTCACGTTCACGTCAACCTGGTCGGACGTGCCCTGCGCTTCCGGCGTGTCGATGGTCACGTCCTTGAAATAGCCAAGGCGGTCCACGCGGTCGCGCGAGAGCTTGATCTTGTTGCCGTCGTACCAGGAGCCTTCGAACTGGCGGAATTCGCGGCGAATGACTTCGTCGCGGGTGGTGGTATTGCCGGCGATGTTCATGTGGCGCACATAGGCGCGCTTGCCCGGATCGACGAAGAAGGTGAATTCGACTTCGCGCTTTTCGCGGTTGATGTTCGGGTCCGCATTCACGTTGGCGAAGGCATAGCCGAAGGTGCCCATGCGGTCCGAGATGCGCTTGTTGCTCTCGGTGAGCAGTTCGCCCGAATAGACGTCGCCTTGTTTCAACAGGATCAGCTGTTTGAGCTCGTCCTCGCGGCCGAAGGTTTCGCCTTCCAGCTTCACGCCCGAGACCTTGTATTGCTCGCCTTCGGTGATGTTGATCGTCAGGTAGATGTCTTTTTTGTCCGGCGTGATCGACACCTGGGTCGATTCCACGTTCGCTTCCAGATAGCCGCGATTCAGGTAGAAGGACTTGATCGATTCGATGTCGCCGGTCAGCTTGGTCTTCGAATACTGGTCGGACTTGGTGTACCAGCTGAACCAGCCGGAGGTATTGAGTTGCAGGACCGCGCGCAGGTCCTTGTCGGAGAAGGTCTTGTTGCCGACGATGTTGATCTGCTTGATGCGGGCGGTGTCGCCCTCGTCCACGTTGAACATGACCGTCACGCGATTGCGCTCGATCGGGGTCACGGTGGTGGTGATCTTGACGCCGTACAGGCCGTGCGACAGGTACTGGCGCTTGAGTTCCTGCTCGGCGCGGTCGACCGACGACTTGTCGAAGGTCTTGGTCTCGCCGACGCCGATTTCCTTGAGTGCCTTGATCAGCACGTCCTTCTCGAATTCCTTGGCGCCGGTGAAGTCCACCGTCGAAATGGCCGGACGCTCTTCGACCAGCACCACCAGCACGCCGTTTTCCTCTTCCAGGCGCACGTCCTTGAAGAAGCCCGTTGCGTACAGTGCCTTGATGGCGGTAATACTCTTGTTATCGTCGAACGTTTCGCCTACGCGCACCGGCAGGTAGCTGAACACGGTGCCCGCTTCGGTACGCTGGATGCCTTCGACGCGGATGTCCTTGACGACAAATGGGGATACTGCGAGCGCCTGGCCGGCGCACATGGCGAGAACGGCGGCACCGATTAAGCTACGGCGAAAGAATGGTACGGCATAACGTTCAGAGTGTAATTTCATTGGCTAAATCAATGGGTCAATCGTTTGAACAACGTACATATACAAATTCGGGGAAGCAGGCCGTTACAGGCGCCGCGCGACGTCGTTGAAGATGGCCAGCATCATCAGCATGACCAGGAGGCCAAAGCCGGCGCGCTGCGCAAAATCGACAATCCGTTCCGGCAAGGGGCGGCCGGTCAAAACTTCCAGCGAATAATACAGCAAATAGCCACCGTCCAGAACCGGAATTGGTAACAGATTCATCACGCCCAGACTGATGCTGATGAAGGCAATAAAGCGCAGGAAATCAACAGGGCCGAGGCGCGCCGTCTTTTCGGCATAGTCGGCGATGGTGAACGGGCCTGTTACATTTTTCCAGGATACCTGGCCGGTAATCATCTTTCCGATCATCCGGACCGTCATGCTGGACGTCTCCCAGGTGGTGCGCACGGCCTTGCCGACGGCGCTGATCGGCCCCACGGGCACCGTCACCATCTCGGGCACCGAGGCAAATTCGGCCTGGATGACAGCCACTTTGGTGGCGGGATCGACGTCCGGCGTGACCGCCAGGGTGAACGGCTGGCCGGCGCGCGTGCCGGAAAACGCCAGCGTGCTGCCTTTCGAGGCACGCACGACCCGGACCACGTCGATCACGTCGCGCACCGGTTTGCCGTCGATGCCGGTCACCAGGTCGCCCGTTTTCAGGCCGGCGCGATCGGCGGGGCCGCCGGCGGGCAGCTTGCCCACCACGGCGGGCGGACGTTCGACCATCAGGCCCAGGGCGCCCAGCACATCGCCTTCGAGGTCGATGCCGTCCAGGGTGGCGGCGGGAATGAGGGCCGAAAAACGCGCCCCGCCCTGCTGCGACACGGCCAGCCGGATCTCGGACTTGTCCAGCGCCGCCTGCAGCACTTCCCAGCGCAAATCGGTCCAGGTGGCGACCGGGGTGTCGTTGACGGCCAGGATCTGGTCGCCGCCGCGCAGGCCGGCCTGGTAGACGGCGCTGGTGTCGGCCATGTGGCGGATGCGCGTGGACGCGTCTTCCATGCCATGCATGTACAGGCCCGAAAACAGGGCGATGGCCACGATGAAGTTGGCCAGCGGGCCGGCGGCGAGGATGGCGATGCGGCGCCAGACGCTCTGGCGGGTAAATTCGCGCTTCGCTTCCTCGTCGGTCTTGGGGGCGGTCGCCGGGTCGCGGCTGTCGAGCATCTTGACGTAGCCGCCCAGCGGCAGCGCCGAAATCGCCCATTCGGTCTGGTCGCGGCCGAAGCGGCGCGACCACACGACATTGCCGAAGCCGAAGGAGAAACGCAGCACCTTGACGCCGCACAGGCGCGCCACGGCATAGTGGCCAAGCTCGTGGAAAATGACCAGCGGGCCGATGGCCAGCAGGAAGGCCAGCATCTGGTAAAAATAGGTCATGCGGCCAATCCGGCGACGATGCGCCCTGCCGCTTCACGGGCGCGGCTGTCCTGCGCCATCACCGCTTCGATGCTGCTGGCGGCGCCATGTTCGTTTTCGTGCATGACGCGCGCGATCACGCGGTCGATGTCGCGAAAGCCGATGCGCCGCTCCAGGAAAGCCTGCACCGCCACCTCGTTGGCCGCATTGAGCAGCGCCGGCGCAGTGCCGCCCGCCTCCAGGGCCTCGAAGGCCAGGGCTAGGCAGGGAAAGCGCTGGAAATCGGGTTTTTCGAACTGCAGCGTGCCGATCGCGGTCAGGTCCAGCTGCGCCACGCCGGACTCGATCCGCTCGGGGAAGGCCAGCGCATTGGCGATCGGGGTGCGCATGTCGGGGTTGCCCAGCTCCGCGATGACCGAACCGTCGACGTAGGACACCATCGAATGGATCACGCTTTGCGGGTGGATCACCACTTCGATCAGGCTGGCCGGGGCGCCGAACAGCCAGTGCGCCTCGATCACTTCGAGGCCCTTGTTCATCATGGTGGCCGAATCGACCGAGATCTTGCGGCCCATTTCCCAGTTCGGGTGCTTGCAGGCTTCGTCGGGCGTGACATGCTCCAGCGTTTCCACGGCGCGCTTGAGGAAGGGGCCGCCGGACGCGGTCAGCAGGATCTTGGCCACGCCGGCGCCCTTGGGCGAGCGCGCGTAGGACTGCGGCAGCGACTGGAAAATGGCATTGTGTTCGCTGTCGATCGGCAGCAGGGTCGCACCATGTTCGTGCACGGCGTCCATGAACAGCTGGCCGGACATGACCAGGGCTTCCTTGTTGGCCAGCAGGATCTTCTTGCCGGCGCGGGCCGCGGCCAGGGTCGGGGCCAGGCCGGCGGCGCCGACGATGGCGGCCATCACGGTATCGGTGTCGGGGCTGGAAGCGATGGCGCACAGGGCTTGTTCGCCGAAGTCGACTTCGGTGCGCAGGCCAAGGTCGCGCAGCAGGCCGGCCAGGCGCTGCGCCGCTTCGGCGCTGCCGACGACGGCGCGGGCCGGCTTGAACACGGCGCATTGGGCGGCCAGTTCCTCGACCCGGCCATGGGCCGACAAGGCGTAGACGGTGTATTTTTCAGGGTGGCGCGCGAGCACGTCCAGGGTCGACACGCCGATCGAACCGGTCGCGCCCAAAATGGTGATGCGTTGCATTGGCGGTCCTTTAGAGAGACGCGTGAATCAGCGCCGCCAGCGGCAGTACGGGGATCAGGGCGTCGATCCGGTCGAGCACGCCGCCGTGGCCGGGCAGCAGGTTGCTGCTGTCCTTGACGCCGGCGCGGCGCTTGAGCTGCGATTCGAACAGGTCGCCCACCACGCTGGCGGCGCTGATCACGGCCAGGATGGCCAGGGTGGCGGCCCAGCCCCACGCGGCCTGCAGCTTGACGACGAAGGTGTCGGCCAGCCATGGCTGGCCGAACAGGATGACCAGGGCCGAGATCAGCAGCACGGCGATGCCGCCGCCGATGGCGCCTTCCCACGACTTGCCGGGCGAGATGGACGGGGCCAGCTTGCGCTTGCCGAAAGCCTTGCCGGAGAAATAGGCGCCGATATCGGCGATCCAGACCAGGGCCAGGACCGACAGCAGGTGCACGGCCGACTGCTTGAAGAACACCAGCATGGCGGCGAAGCAGCCGATGATGGTGACCGCGTACAGGGTGGCCAGCATGGTGTTGCGGGCCCCTTCGGGCGGCGGCAGGCCGGTGGCCAGCGAGGGCACGAAGCGGATCAGCCAGATCGCGCAGGACAGGCCGAACCAGAACTTGAGGGCGGCGTTATCCTGGTACAGGAAGGCGTAGCCGAAGGCGGCGGTCCAGAAGGCGGCGATGACGATAGACTGCTTTTTGGTGGACTTGAACAGCTGGAAGCATTCGGCGATGGCGGCCATGAAAAACGCCAGCAGCACCGCGACGAAGGCGGGATAGTAGCCGCCGAACAGCACCGCCAGCAGGATGACCAGCAGGACCACGGCGGTAATGACACGGGTACGTAGCATCAGGAAGTCTTTTCGGCGAGTTGGTCGCCGGTGCGGCCGAAGCGGCGCTCGCGGCTCTGGTAAGACGCGATGGCTGCGTCCAGCGACTCGATCGAGAAATCGGGCCAGTAGGTGTCGGTGAAATACAGTTCCGAGTAGGCCAGTTGCCACAGCAGGAAATTGGAGATGCGCTCTTCGCCGCCCGTGCGGATGAACAGGTCGGGCTCGGGCGCGTAGGCCATGGCCAGGTGCGCGGCCAGCTGGTCTTCGGTGAAGTCAAGCACGCCCGGATTGGCGGCCACCATCTTGCCGGTGGCCTGCATGATGTCCCAGCGCCCGCCGTAGTTGGCGCAGATGGAGACGGTCAGGCGGGTATTGTTGGCGGTACGCCGTTCGGCCGCGGCGATCATGTCCTGCAGCTTGGCGTCGAAGCGCGACAGGTCGCCCACCACTTTCAGGCGGATGTTGTTGGCATGCATCTTCGCCACTTCGCGCTCGAGGGCCGTGACGAACAGGCGCATGAGCAGCGACACTTCTTCTTCGGGACGGCGCCAGTTCTCGGACGAAAAGGCGAACAGGGTCAGGTATTCGACGCCGCGCAGCACGCAGGCTTCCACGACATCGCGCACCGCTTCGACACCCTTGACATGGCCGGCCACGCGCGGCAGGAAGCGTTTGGTCGCCCAGCGGCCATTGCCATCCATGATGATGGCGATATGGCGCGGCACGGCGGCCACTTCCGGTACAACTGTCGTCGAACTCTTAAATATCATAAATCCAGATTCAAAAAACCGCGGACTTCTACACATCGCCCACGCGCAGGTGGAGGGCCATGGCGCCTCTGATCCGCCGCGCTATGGGTCCCCGCCTGCGCGGGGATGACGTTGGTGCGCGCACCAACGTCAATTCTATACCGTCAGCACTTCTTTTTCTTTTTCAGCAACCATCTTGTCGACATCGATGACAAACTTGTCGGTCAGCTTCTGGATTTCTTCCGATGCACGGCGCTCGTCGTCTTCCGAGCAGGCCTTGTCCTTGGTCAGCTTTTTCAGCGACTCGTTGGCATCGCGGCGGATGTTGCGGATCGCGATTTTGGCGTCTTCGGCTTCGCCCTTGACCAGCTTGACCATTTCCTTGCGGCGTTCTTCGGTCAGGGCCGGGGTCGGCACGCGGATCATGTCGCCCTGGGACGAGGGGTTCAGGCCCAGGTCGGAATCGCGGATCGCCTTTTCGACGGCGCCCAGCATCTTCTTTTCCCACGGCTGCACACCGATGGTGCGCGCGTCGATCAGGGTGACGTTGGCGATCTGGGTCAGCGCGGTCGGGGCGCCATAGTAGTCGACGGTGATGTGGTCGAGGATACCCGTGTGGGCGCGGCCGGTACGAACCTTGGCCAGGTCGCCCCGCAGGGTTTCGATCGACTTGATCATGCGGTCTTGCGCATTTTTCTTGACGTCAGCGATGGTCATGCTGCTCTCCTGTAACAAAAAATTAAACGTGTACCAGTGTTCCTTCGTCTTCGCCCATGACAACGCGCATCAGCGCGCCCGGCTTGACGATGGAAAACACCTTGATTGGCAGCTTCTGGTCGCGGCACAGGGCGAACGCGGTCGCGTCCATCACCTGCAGGTGCTTCGAGATGGCTTCATCGAAGGTGATCGACTCGTAACGCGTGGCGTTCGGGTCTTTCTTCGGATCGGCGGTGTACACACCGTCGACCTTGGTAGCCTTGAGGACGATCTCGGCGGAAATTTCGGAACCGCGCAGCGCGGCGGCGGTGTCGGTGGTGAAGAAAGGATTGCCGGTGCCGGCGGCGAAGACGACGACCTTGCCTTCTTCCAGGTATTGCAGCGCCTTGGGGCGTACATACGGCTCGACCACCTGTTCGATGGCGATCGCCGACATCACGCGCGCGGTAATGCCCACGTGGCGCATGGCGTCGGCCAGGGCCAGCGCATTCATGACCGTAGCCAGCATGCCCATGTAGTCGGCGGTGGCGCGGTCCATGCCTTGCGCACCGGGCGCCACGCCGCGGAAAATGTTGCCGCCGCCGATGACGACCGCCAGCTCCACGCCAGCCTTGGCCACTTCCGCCACGTCGGCCACCATGCGCTCGATGGTCGCGCGGTTGATGCCGTAATTGTCGTCGCCCATCAGAGCTTCGCCAGACAATTTCAGAAGGACGCGTTTATAGGCTGGTTTCGACATTGTGAAGGCTCCAATAAATGACAGATTGTATTCGGGTGGTGCTGTAGGGATTCAAACGCAGCCCCATTTGAAAAACGGGCCTTCCGGCCCGCTTTCATCTTACTGCTTCGAAGCAGCCATTTGCGCAGCAACTTCAGCCGCGAAATCGTCTTGCTTCTTCTCAATGCCTTCGCCGACCACGTACATCGTGAATGCTTTCACGGTGGTGTTGGCCGCTTTGAGCATTTGCTCGATCGACTGCTTGTCGTTCTTTACGAACATCTGGTTCAGCAGCGATACTTCTTTCAGGTACTTCTGGATCGAACCTTCCAGGCGCTTGGCCAGGATTTCGGCCGATTGCACCGGCTTGCCTTCGGCAACGGCTTTGTCCGCATCTTCCTGTGCTTTCAGGGCAGCGACCGAACGCTCTTTTTCGATCAGTTCGGCAGGCACCTGGTCCGACGACAGCGATACCGGCTTCATGGCAGCGATGTGCATGGCCAGGTCTTTGCCGACCTGCTCGTCCGGGCCGTCGAATTCGACCAGCACGCCGATACGCGCATTGTGCGAGTAGGACGCCAGCTTGGCGGTGGTTTCGAAGCGCTTGAAGCGGCGGATCGTCATATTTTCGCCGATTTTACCGATCAGTGCGGTACGCACTTCTTCCAGGGTCTTGCCATCGAGTGGCAGGGCCATCAGGGCAGCGACGTCGGCTGGATTGTGTTCCGCGACCAGGCGGGCTGCATTGTTGCCCAGCGCCAGGAAATCGTCGTTCTTGGCGACGAAGTCGGTTTCGCTGTTGATTTCGACCAGCGCGCCCACGTTGCCGGCGATATAGATCGCGACCACGCCTTCGGCGGTGATGCGGGTAGCGGCGCCGGACGCCTTGGTACCCAGTTTAACGCGCAGGATTTCTTCCGCACGGGCCATGTCGCCGTCCGCTTCGGTCAGTGCTTTTTTGCACTGCATCATCGGTGCGTCGGTCTTCGCGCGCAATTCGCCTACCATCGCTGCTGTAATCGCTGCCATGTGTTTCTCCTAAATTGTTTCGTATTCTGTTTAAAAAAAAGGGGAGCAGCCGCTACCCCTTTTTATTGCCGTGGCAGGTTGCCCTGCCCTTGACTTATGCCTGCTCGGACACTTCGACGAAGTCGTCGCCCGATGCCTTGACCATTTCAACGACGTCGTTGGAGGCGTTTGCACGGCCTTCCAGGATCGCATCAGCGACGCCGCGGGCGTACAGCATGATGGCTTTCGACGAGTCGTCGTTACCCGGGATGATGTGGGTCACGCCTTCTGGCGAGTGGTTGGTATCGACGATGCCGATGACTGGAATGCCCAGTTTGCCGGCTTCGGTGATGGCGCCCTTGTGGTAGCCGACGTCAACGACGAAGATTGCGTCAGGAACGCCGCCCATTTCCTTGATGCCGCCGATGGCCTTCTGCAGCTTGATCATTTCGCGCTGGAACATCAGGTTTTCTTTTTTCGACAGCTTCTCTGCGGAACCGTCTTCGATGGCAGCTTCCATGTCTTTCAGGCGCTTGATCGAGGTCTTGATGGTCTTGAAGTTGGTCAGCATGCCGCCGAGCCAGCGCTGGTCGACGAAAGGAACGCCAGCACGTGCAGCTTCAGCGGCGATGATTTCGCGTGCCTGGCGCTTGGTGCCGACCATCAGGATGGTGCCGCGGTTCGAAGCGATCTGCTTGATCGTCTTCATGGCTTCCTGATACATACCCATCGTCTTTTCCAAGTTGATGATATGGATCTTGTTGCGGTGACCGAAGATGAACGGCGCCATCTTTGGGTTCCAAAAACGGGTTTGGTGACCGAAGTGGACACCGGCTTCCAGCATTTCACGCATTGTTACGGACATGTAATTCTCCAGGGTTGGGTCTGGAATCCGGTCAGCACCATTCAGGCACCCTTTGCGACCGGACTCGCGATTTAACAAAATAGTTGAACTGCATTGCTCAAACCGAATTCAAGCAACCCGAGATTCTAACCGCTTTCCGGGAATTATTCAAGCATGGCGCCATCCCGGAACATTAACACTTCCACCACATCGCCTTCGCGCAGGGGCCCTGTTATGGCAAGCCACCTTCGCCGGGACGATGGAGTGCGTATACCTTATAATGCCAACATAACCTGATTCCTACCGTCTTCTGATTGCTTACCATGCCCAATTCCATCTCCATCAAAACCCAGGCCGACATCGAAGGCATGCGCCTGGCCGGCCGCCTGGGCTCCGAAGTACTCGATTACATCACCCCCTTCGTCAAGGCGGGCGTCACCACGGGCGAACTGGACCGCCTGTGCCATGACTACATGGTCAATGTGCAAGGCACGATCCCGGCGCCGCTCAACTATTGCCCGTCCGGCTACACGCCCTACCCGAAATCGATCTGCACCTCGGTCAACGACGTCATCTGCCATGGCATCCCGGGCGACAAGGTCCTGAAAAACGGCGACGTGGTCAACCTGGACATCACGGTCATCAAGCATGGCTACCATGGCGACAACAGCCGCATGTTCTTCATCGGCGAACCGTCGATCATGGCCAAGCGCCTGTCGGACGTGACCTATGAATGCATGTGGCTGGGCATCGCCAAGGTCAAGCCGGGCGCCCACCTGGGCGATATCGGCCACGTGATCCAGCAGCACGCCGAGAAAAACGGCTACAGCGTGGTGCGCGAATTCTGCGGCCACGGCATCGGCACCGTGTTCCACGAAGAACCACAGGTGCTGCACTACGGCCGTCCGGGCACCCTGGAACGGCTGGAAGCGGGCATGATCTTCACCATCGAACCGATGATCAACGCCGGTCGGCGCGACATCCGCCAGATGGTCGACGGCTGGACCATCAAAACCAAGGACCGCAGCCTGTCGGCGCAGTGGGAACACACCGTGCTGGTCACGGAAACCGGCTACGAAGTGCTGACCCTGTCGGCCGGCTCGCCGCCGCCGCCGGCCTTCATCGGGGCGCAGGCACAAGCCGTCGCCGCGTAACATGCCTGCCGCCGCCTTGAAAAAGCAGAACCGCGACCTGCTCAAGCAACAACTGAAGGCGGACCGGCTGGTCCTCATTTCGGCCTTCCGCGACGACGGCAAGCCCGAAAAACTGCTGCGCGGCCTGCGCCAGAGCGTGGACAATGTGCTCACCGAAGCCTGGGAATCGGTCGGCCTGCCGCCCAACTCGGCCCTGGTGGGCGTGGGCGGCTACGGCCGCGGCGAGCTGTTTCCCTACTCCGACGTCGACCTCCTGATCCTGCTGGGCGAACCGGCCGACGCCATCACCACCGCCAAGCTCGAAGAGCTGGTCCAGATGCTGTGGGACCTGGGACTGGAAATCGGCCACAGCATCCGCACCGTCGACGAGTGCATGAGCGAATCGAAGGCCGACATCACCGTGCAAACGAGCCTGCTCGAAGCGCGCCTGGTATTCGGCGACGCCGCCCTGTTCGAGCAGATGATGGAACGCTACCACGCCGCGCTCGACCCGCAAGCCTTCTTCAATGCCAAGATGGCCGAGATGCGCCTGCGCCACGCCAAGTACGAAGACACCGCCTTCTCGCTCGAGCCGAACTGCAAGGAAAGCCCGGGCGGCCTGCGCGACCTGCAGGTGATCCTGTGGGTGGCCAAGGCCGCCGGCCTGGCCAATTCCTGGGGCCAGCTGGCCGTGCGCGGCCTGATCACCCAGTCCGAAGCGCGCCAGCTGATGGAAAAGGAGCGCGCCTTCAAGGATATCCGCGTGCGCCTGCACCTGCACACCAACCGGCGCGAAGACCGCCTGGTGTTCGACGTGCAGGGCCCGATCGCCGCCACCTTCGGCCTGAAGACCACCGGCGAAGGCCTGAACGCGCGCCGCGCCAGCGAATACCTGATGCAGCGCTACTACTGGGCCGCCAAGACGGTCACCCAGCTCAACACCATCATGCTGCAGAATATCGAGGCGCAGCTGTTCCCGCAGTCGAACGAAGCGGTGGCCATCAACGAGCGCTTCAACGACGTGAACGGCTTCATCGACATCGCGTTCGATGACACCTTCACCACGCGCCCTTCGTCGGTGCTGGAAGTGTTCGTGCTCATGACCGAGCGCCCGCACCTCAAGGGCATGACGGCGCGCACCATGCGCGCCCTGTGGCATGCGCGCTTCGAGATCGACATCAAGTTCCGCGAAGACCCGGTCAACCGCGCCCTGTTCCTGCGCATCCTGCAAGCCAAGGTGGGCCTGGTGCACGCGCTGCGGCGCATGAACGACACCAGCATCCTGGGCCGCTACCTGCCCAACTTCCGCCGCATCGTGGGCCAGATGCAGCACGACCTGTTCCACGTGTACACGGTGGACCAGCACATCATGATGGTGGTGCGCAATATGCGCCGCTTCACCATGACCGAGCACGCGCACGAATACCCTTTCTGCAGCCAGCTGATCGCCAATTTCCGCAAATCGTGGCTGCTGTACGTGGCCGCCCTGTTCCACGACATCGCCAAGGGCCGCGGCGGCGACCATTCCAAGCTCGGCACCGTCGACGCCGCCCAGTTCTGCGAAGACCATGCCATCGGCTCGGAAGACTCGGAACTGATCGTGTTCCTGGTCGAACACCACCTGACCATGTCGCAGGTGGCGCAGAAGCAGGACCTGTCGGACCCGGACGTGATCGCCGCCTTCGCCAAGCTGGTCAGGGACGAACGCCACCTGACCGCGCTGTACCTGCTGACGGTGGCCGACATCCGCGGCACCAGCCCGAAGGTATGGAATGCCTGGAAGGCCAAACTGCTCGAGGACCTGTACCGCATCACCTTGCGCGTGCTGGGGGGCGAACCGCATTCGGCCGACCGCGAACTGAAAAACCGCCAGGAAGAAGCGCTGGCCACCCTGCGCCTGTACGGCCTGACGGGCGACGCCCACGAAGCCTTGTGGAAGCAGCTCGACGTGGCCTACTTCCTGCGCCACGACGCATCCGACATCGCCTGGCAAACGCGCTCGCTGTGGGACCGCCTGGACAGTCCGACCCCGGTGGTCAAGTGCCGCCTGGCGCCGATCGGCGAAGGCTTGCAGGTGGCGGTGTACACCAAGGACCAGAGCGACCTGTTCGCGCGCATCTGCAGCTATTTCGACCGCAAGAACTTCAGCATCCTGGACGCGAAAATCCACACCACGCGGCATGGCTACGCGCTCGACACCTTCCTGGTCACCGAGCAGAATTTCGCCAAGAGCTACCGCGACATCATCAGCCTGATCGAACACGAGATCGGCGAGCTGCTGGTGTCCACGGCGCCGCTGCCGGCGCCCACGCGCGGGCGCCTGTCGCGCCTGTCGCGCACCTTCCCGATCACGCCGACGGTGGACCTGCGTCCCGACGAACGGGGCCAGTATTTCCTGCTCTCGATCGCCGCCAACGACCGTACCGGCCTGCTGTACTCGATCGCCAACGTCCTCACGCGCTACCACGTCAACCTGCACACGGCCAAGATCATGACCCTGGGCGAGCGCGTGGAAGACGTGTTCCTGGTCGACGGCGTCGTGCTGAACAATATGCGCAACCAGATCCAGTTCGAAACCGACTTGCTGGAAGCGCTCAAGGTTTAACCAGAATAACGATAAGAAGAAAGCAACAACCTTATGACTGAATTAGTACGCCTCTCCAAACGCATGTCCGAGCTGGGACTGTCTTCGCGCCGCGAGGCCGATGAATGGATCGCGCGCGGCTGGGTGCGGGTCGACGGCGAAGTGATTTCCGAATTGGGCAGCAAGGTCTTCCCGCACCAGAAAATCACCGTCGAACGCCAGGCCGCGGCCGAGCAATCGAAGCGCGTGACGGTCCTGATCAACAAGCCGATGGGCTTCGTCAGCGGCCAGGCCGAAGACGGCTATACGCCGGCGGTGGCCCTGATCAAACCGGAGAACCACTGGCCGGACGACCCGTCGACCGAAACCTTCCACCCGACCCAGCTGCGCAGCCTGGTGCCGGCCGGCCGCCTGGACATCGATTCGGTGGGCTTGCTGGTGCTGACCCAGGACGGCCGCGTGGCCAAGACCCTGATCGGGGAAACCACGTCCATCGAAAAGGAATACCTGGTGCGCGTGGAGTACACCAAGGAAGGCAAGCTGCCCGAGTCCGACCTCAAGAAGCTGTGCTTCGGCCTGTGGATGGATGGTAAACCGCTGCTGCCGGCCAAGGTGCGCTGGCAGAACGACGACCAGCTCAGCTTCACGCTCAAGGAAGGCAAGAAGCGCCAGATCCGCCGCATGTGCGACATGGTGGGCCTGAAGGTCGTGGGCCTCAAGCGCGTGCGCATCGGGAAGGTCAAGCTGGGCGACCTGCCGGTCGGCCAGTGGCGCTACCTGCGCCCCGAAGAACAGTTCTGACCACCCTGGTTCCAACTACCTGCTTTCCTGGAGTAGCAATGCGCCTGTTTTCCCTGCTTGCCGCCGGCCTCGTGGCCGTGTGCGGCGCCGTTTCCGCACAACCCGTCGTCGCCGAGGCACCGCTGCGCGCGCACATGGCCTTCCTGGCCGACGACCTGCTCGAAGGGCGCGGCACCGGCCAGCGCGGGGGCGACCTGACGGTGCGCTACCTGGAAACGCAGGCGGCCATCATCGGCCTGAAACCGGGCAATGGCGCTAGCTACCGGCAATCGGTGAAAATGACGGGCGCGCAGACCCGCCCCACCAGCTACGTGAAGTTCGACGTGGGCGGCCAGACCATCACGCCGCAACTGGGGCGCGACGTCCGCTTCGGCAACGCCAGCGGCACCGAGAAGGTGCGCTTCGATGCGCCGGTGGTGTTTGTCGGCTACGGCATCGACGGCCCGGACGAACAGTGGAACGACTACGCCGGCTTTGACGCCAAAGGCAAGCTGCTGGTCATGATGGTCAACGATCCGAAGCCCACCGCGCAGGAACCGCGGCGTTTCGGCGGCAAGTCGCTGACTTATTACGGCCGCTGGATGTACAAGTATGAAGAAGCCTTGCGCAAGGGCGCGGCCGGGGTCCTGTTGATCCACACCACCGAGGGCGCCTCCTACCCCTGGAGCGTGGTGGCCAACAATGTCGAGCGCGAGCTGTTCAGCCCCGCCGGCAAGGGCAACGCCATGCAGGGCTGGATCCACGAAGACGCCGCGCGCAGCCTGTTTTCCGCCGCCGGCAAGGACCTGGACGCGCTGCGCGCGCAAGCCGAAGTGCGCGGCTTCAAGCCGGTGGAACTGGGCGCCGTCGCCCACGTCGCGCTCGACAGCACGCTGCGCACCATCGAACAATTCAATGTCATCGGCATCGTGCCCGGCAGCGATCCCAAGATGAAGGACGAAGCGGTGATCTATTCGGCGCACTGGGACCACCTGGGCAAGGCGGCAGTGCCGGGCAAGCCGGATTACATCTGGAATGGCGCCATCGACAATGCATCGGGCACGGCGGCCCTGCTGGCCATGGCGCAAGTGGCCGTGCACAAGCCGGCGCGCCGCACCCAGATCTTCTTCTGGCCCTGCGCCGAAGAACAGCTCCTGATCGGCAGCCTCCATTACGCCAGCGCCCCGCTCTGGCCGCTGGCGAAAACGGTCGCCAACCTGAACCTGGAAAGCATGAATTTCGTCGGCCGCACGCGCGACATGGGCGTGGCGGGCGCCGAGCGCAGCAGCCTGCACGCCAGCGCGGCCAAGGTGGCCAAAGCGATGGGCATGCGGCTGGCGCCGGCGATTCCCGACCTCTCGGGCGCCTACTTCCGCTCCGACCATTTCAGCTTCGCCAAGGCTGGCGTGCCGGCCTTCACGGTAGGCTCGTCGGTGTTTTCCGGCGACGGCTCCTTCGATTTCGAGCAGGACAAGGCCGCCGGCAGCGCGCGCATCGTCGGCTTCAACCAGCACTACCACAAGGACAGCGACGACTACGATCCGCACTGGGACTTGTCGGGCATGGTGCAGCAAGCCCAGTTTGCCCTGAACCTGGGCTACCTGGTGGCCAACGGCCGGGCCGTCCCGTCATGGACCAGGTCCGATCCCTTCGGGCGCGTCAAGCGCTAACAGTGCGAGCCGGATTCCCGCTTCGTGCCAGAATTGCCGGGCTGATCGGCGGGAGCAAGGGTGTTCATGATTTCCTGATTATTGAACAACTGTAGTCACAGGAAAACGTCACGTTTCTGTTGCGCCAAGACACAGAATTTAGTTGCCACACGGCAAAACGTGACGTTCATCACGCAATTCAGGCGATCCGCAGCCGATAATACCCTCAGCGCTACAGCAAGCTATTTAGCCGAAGATATGAGGAATTAGAAGCATGATCAAACAGATAACAGGCCTTGCCGTCTTGATCACGGCATTATCCGGCTTCCCGGCCCGGGCCCAGTTCACCGCCAGCACCGCCACCTACACGCCCGCCCAACTGACCGCCAACGCCACCGCGCTGGCGCCGCCTGCGCTGGGGGCGGCCATCGACAGTTTCGAGGCAGCGCCCCTGATGGGCCACCCGCGCCTGTTCAAGGGCCAGGCCGACTATGCCGGCACGATCGCCGCCACGCGCGCCGAACGCCTCAATTCCATCACCGCCCTGACCGGCTACCTGAAACGCAACAGCGTGGTCAATGTGACGGCGACGCTGCGCGCCCAGATCAACTCGGCCGACAACAATACCCGCATGGCGAGCTGGTGGCAGCAGGACCGCATCCTGGAAGGCATGGCCGAATCGGCGGTGGCTTGGTATGTCACGCGCGACCCATGGTTCCTGACCGAGATGCGCGGGCGCATGAACCTGTTCGCACCGGCCGTCCTGGCGCGCAACTGCACGGGCGACGTCGCCGAAACGCGCGACTATGCCTGGTTCTTCGCCCTCAGCTACGACTTCGCCTATGCGGCCATGAACGCGACCGAACGCCAGACCGTCAAGAACATCATCAAGGTCTGCGGCAACGCGGGCCTGGTCAACGTGGCCAACACGGTGCGCACCTATCCCGAGAACGGGATCGCCTTCAACGCCCTCGGCAAATTTGTGGGCGCCCTGCTGATCGTGCACGGCGAGGTCCCCGAAATCAAGACCTGGCTGCGCACGTCGCTGCCGACCTATGTGGCCAGCGTCAGCCCGTGGGGCGGCGACGATGGCGGCTTCGCCAACGGCTCGAGCTATGCCGAATGGGACGCCGGCGAATCGCTGGTGATGTGGGACCTGATCGAGCGCGTGCTGAACGTGCCCTTCTACCGCAAGCCCTGGCTGACCGAGTTTTCGCGCTTCATCGCCTACGCCCTGCCCCCGGGCACGCCGGTGGGTGTGTTCGGCGACGGCGCCGAAACCAACCGCGGCGAGGAATGGGCGCGCTTCGGCAAGGCCATCATGAACCGCTCGGACTCGACCCTGTCGCGCTGGTACGTCAAGCAGCAGAGCGGCGAAGACTACGCGCGCCTGCACATCCTGCTCAGCCCGCGCGAATACACGGCCGCCGTGACGCTGCCGTCCACCCAGCCCAACGGCGCCTACTTCCCGGCGATCGGCTGGTCGGCCATGCACAGCTCCCTGACGGACCGCCTGCGCACCTCGGTGTTCTTCAAGAGCAGCCCGTTCGGATCGGTGAACCATTCGCACGCGGACCAGAACAGCTTTGTCATGTATTCGAAAGGGAAAGTGCTGGCGATGGACAGCGGCGTATACGACTATTACAACTCGCCGCACTGGCGCAACTACTACAAGCAGACAAAGGCGCACAACGCGATCACCTTCGACGGCGGCCAGGGGCAAAGCCTGGGGGCGACCGGCCTGGGCGAAAGGGCGGCATCGGGGCGGCTGACCAAATTCCTGCAAGGCGCGGCCTACGACGTGACCACGGGAGACGCCAGCGCGGCCTATGGCGGCCTGCTGACCCAGGCCAAGCGCACCCTGGTCTTCATCCGGCCGTCGACCCTGGTGGTGATCGACCAGCTGGACAGCGCGGTGGCCCGGCGCTACGAATACAACCTGCACACGGGCGTCGCGCTGACCGGCACCGCGGCCGCATTCCGCGCCACGGTGGCGCCGGCGGAAATGTGCGGCACGGTGGCCTCGCCGAACTTGCTCGCGATGAGCAGCAGCGTGGGCTACTACCCGGCGCCGACGGTGGCCGCCGCGCCGCACTTCTGGAACAAGTTCGCGCAAAGCGCGGCGACCACGAAAGGCCTGTTCGTCTCGGTGCTGCGGGCCGACTGCCTGAGTCCCGTACCGGCCATCAGCTTCACCTCGGCCGGCGCCACGGTGCGCATCGGCACGCGCGTGATCACCGCCTCGCCCACCGACGTCAGCGTCCTCTGACGCCCACTTCCATTTCTTCGGCGGGGACAGTCCCAGGTTGTTGGGAAAGTATTTCCCGCTCTTGAAGTGGGACTGTCCCAGGTTATGGGGAAAGTATTTCCGGAAGCCTAAGGCTGGGCCGGATTCATGGGAAAGCATTTCCCAGAAACCCGGGACTGTCCCACAGCGGAATCGGGAAAGTATTGCCCAGAAACCTGGGACTGTCCCCACGAGAGGAAGAAGCGGGCTAGCGGGCGTGGTCCCAGAGCTTGAATTTGAACTGGACCGAGATGCCGCCGTGCAGGCGGTCCTTGTAGGTCGGCACGACCGCCAGGTTGATGCCCACGCGCTGGTATTCGAAGGTGGCCACCGGGATCGCGGCCAGGAACCAGCCCCCGTTGCGCATCTTCGGGTAGCCGTCGAAGCCGCCCACCACCGCGCCCAGCTTGACGCCGCCGATGTTCCACGGCTGGTAGTACATGCCGGCGTATTTCGAGTGCTGGCGGTCGCTGTTGTAGAAGCGCCCCGCCGTCAGCGACGAGGTGTCCGAAAACCTGTACTCGATCCCGATGCCCGGATTGCGGCCATTCAGGTCCTTGTCGCTCTGGAAGTGGTAGGTCGCAAAGCCGCTGTCGATCCATAGTTCGTTGCGCGGCGCGCTGTCGTCTGCCAGCACAGGACCGCAGGCCAGCAGGGCCAGCGCAAGCATCGTCTTAGTCGTCTTCATTGGGATCCATGTCAGGGAACATCACCGAGGTAAAGCCGAATTTCGAGAAGTCCTCGATCCGCATCGGATACAGGATGCCCAGCAGGTGGTCGACTTCGTGCTGCACCACGCGCGCGTGG
>Ga0187843_10000166_pt1 | contig 52789 bp, 37 predicted proteins | sample SpaLakP09_SKY_43_FD_134516 | JGI IMG/M metagenome (GOLD analysis project Ga0187843, IMG submission 134516) | Oligotrophic lake water microbial communities from Sparkling Lake, Wisconsin, USA - SP09_SKY_43 | ecosystem: Environmental > Aquatic > Freshwater > Lake | place: USA: Sparkling Lake... | reverse complement strand
GTGATGATCAGGTCATTTTCCTTCGCCGCACGGCGCAGCGTTGCACGCGTCGCTTCCAGGGTGTCGGGGACGATGCCGAAATCGGTGAGCGTGCAGCCCAGGTTTTCGACCAGCGCGCGCAGCGTGAAGCGATTCGAATTGTAGATCGCGCCCGGCGGCAGCTGGCCGCCCGGCGCTTCGCCCGGCATGGTCAGCTCGTCGCCGGTAAAGAAGACGGCTACCCGCAGCTTGCGGAACACCGGCAGGCTGGCCAGTCCCACCGATGCGGCCAGCCCCAGCTCCTGGCTGCGCAGGCGCGTGCCGGCGGCCAGGATGACCGAGCCGGCCACGATATCTTCGCCGGCGCGGCGTATCCATTCGCCTGGCTTGGGTGCGTGCTTGATGGTGACCATGTTCGGCGGCGTGCTGTCGCATTGCTCCTGCATGACGACGGCGTCGGCGCCTTCGGGGATCAGGGCGCCGGTAAAAATGCGGGCGGCATTGCCGGGCGCGAGGAACTGGCCGACCTGGCCGGCCGCGATACGCTGCGTGACGGTCAGCGTGGCATTGCCGCCGGCGCAATCGGCCGCGCGGACCGCATAGCCATCCATCTGGGTATTGTCGGCCGACGGCACATTGATGGTCGACGCCTGCGCCTCGGCCAGCACGCGGCCGTTGGCGCCCAGCGTGGCCACGATCTCGGTGGCGGCCGGCGGACGCGGTGCCGCCAGCATCAGGTCCAGCGCCTGCTGGACCGTCAGCATGGGGCGTGGCGCGTGCATCTCACAGTCCCGTGTTGGATGCGATGTAAGCCTTCATCCTGGCTACATCGGGCGGCATGACGATGAATTTTTGCGGCAGCGATTCGATGTCCTCGAACCCGGCCGGACGCTCGGCGTCCAGGCCCAGGGCTTCGAGGATGGTTTCGTTGAACTTGGCCGCCAGCGCCGTTTCCAACACGATCATCGGCACGCCGTCTTCCATGAACTGGCGCGCCACCTTGACGCCGTCGGCGGTGTGGGTGTCGATGGTGATGTCGAAATCGTCCTGCACGTCGCGGATGGTGTTGACGCGGTCCTTGTGCGTGGAGCGGCCCGACAGGAAGCCATATTGCGCCACCAGCTTGAATTCGTCGCCGTCGCTGCCCGGCTTGCCGGACAGGTCGAAGCCGCCTTCTGTTTCAACCTTGTTGAACAGCGCGCGTACGCGCTTGGCGTCGCGGCCCACCAGGTCGTACACGAAGCGTTCGAAGTTGGACGCCTTCGAGATGTCCATCGACGGGCTGCTGGTGTGGTAAGTCTCGGACGACTTGCGCACGCGGTACACGCCGGTGCGGAAGAATTCGTCGAGCACGTCGTTTTCGTTGGTGGCGGCCACCAGCTTGTCGATCGGCAGGCCCATCATGCGGGCGATATGGCCGGCGCAGATATTGCCGAAGTTGCCCGAAGGGACCGTGAACGACACCTTCTGCTCGTTGCTGGTGGTGGCAGCCAGGTAGCCGCGGAAGTAGTACACCACCTGCGCCACGACGCGCGCCCAGTTGATGGAATTGACGGTACCGATTTTTTGCGCGCCCTTGAACGGCAGGTCGTTCGACACCGCCTTGACCAAGTCCTGGCAATCGTCGAACACGCCTTCGACGGCGATATTGAAAATGTTCGGGTCCTGCAGGCTGAACATTTGCGCGGTCTGGAAGGCGCTCATTTTCTTGTGCGGCGAAAGCATGAAGACACGGATGCCTTTTTTGCCGCGCATGGCGTATTCGGCGGCGCTGCCGGTGTCGCCCGACGTCGCGCCGAAGATATTGAGTTCCGCGCCATCCTTGGCCAGCGCGTATTCGAACAGGTTGCCCAGCAACTGCATCGCCATGTCCTTGAAGGCTAGGGTCGGGCCGTTCGACAGGGCTTGCAGGATCAGTGTCTTTTCGCCGTCCTTTTCCAGGACGCGCAGCGGCGTGATGTCCTTGGCGGACTCGCCCTTGCGCGCATTGCGGTAGACGTCGGCGGTGTAGGTTTTGTCGGTCAGCGCCTTCAGGTCGGCCGCAGGAATGTCGGTCGCGAACTTGCGCAGGATTTCGTAGGCCAGGTCGGCATAGGACAGTTTGCGCCAGGCGTCGAGTTCGGCGCCGGTCACTTGCGGGTATTCCGATGGCAGGTACAGCCCGCCGTCGGGCGCGAGGCCGCCAAGCAGGATGCTCGAGAATTGTTGTGGAGCTTGCGATGCGGCGGCCTGGTCGGCGCGGGTAGACACGTAGTGCATAGGGTAGAAAAGTCCGGGTTGGGCAAACGGACTCTTATTATAGTGCGGCGCCCTTTCTCTTGCATAAATTCGCTATTTTCTTATATCTCCCACTGAAATTTGGCGGTGACGACCTTCTCCAGCAGGTCCGGATTGCGCGAACGGTCGGCAGACCAGGCCAGCGAGAAGGAACGGCCGTGGCGCCACACGTGGCGGTACAGCAGCGAGCGGTGCACCTGGCGGTCGGCATAGGCGTCCAGGCCCGCGCGCGGGTCCACGCGGCGCGCGTAGGCGGTATTCTGGGCCAGTACCCGCAGCGAATCGCGAGGCGTGAAATGGAGCATGCCCAGCCAGCGCCAACCGGTATCGGCGTAGGCGGCGCGGCCGGTGCTGCCGTCCACCCAGCTGCGGTTGATGCGGTGGTCCAGCTCGGTGGCCCAGCCGAAGGGCAGCGCGAAGCGGAGCTTGAGGATGGCCACCACGTCGCCACCCTGCCCCACCCGGTCCGCTTCCACGTCCAGGCGTTTTCCCAGCGAAACTTCAGTCTCCAGCAAGGAAATCCAGGGCGCCGGCCTGGTCTCGATTCCCATGTGCAAGGCTGGAACATCGTGCAGCTTGCCCAGGCTGTGGCCGCGCTGGCGGTCGGCGACGCCGTATTCGGCCCAGATCCTGGTCTGGCGCGGCCCGAACATCCAGAAGCCGGGATGGACCCGGCGTTCGACCACGTCGCTGCCCGGCATGGTGTTGATCTGGTGCAGGCGCAGATACGCCTCGGATTCGTAGAGTTTGATGCCGATGTCGCGTGGGCCGAGCCGACGAGCGAGGTTCAGCTTGGCCATGACGACGCCCGATTGCGGCACGAAGCCATTGTCGTTGATGAAGCCTGGCGAAATGGCCTGCAGTTCGAATTCGTTGATCCAGTGTTCGGAATTGTGTTTCAGCTGGGTCCACAGGAAGGCGCCGCGCCGGGCGGGCGCCAGCTGCGGACCGGCGGCACCAAAACCGGCCGTGGTGCGCGACTGCATGAGCACCCAGGTGGCCTGGTTGTCGGGGCCGAAATTCTGCTTGCCGTCGATGCCGGCGACGACATTGCTGCCGGCGTCGCCGTAATCGCGCATGGAGACGAAGGCGCCCAGCACGGCGCTGCCCCTGTGCCAGCGCGTACGCGCGAAGCTGGCCAGGGTCTCGCGCGTCTGCGCATAGGCGGCGGTTTCGTAGGTGCCGCCGCGCAAGACGATGCCGCCGTCGCGGTCGCGCAAGCTCATGGCCGTGGCGTCGGCCGTGGCCGAGCGCCAGGTGGCGCGCATGCCCCAGGCCGGATCGGCCACCGTGCGCGAATAGAACGGCGCCAGCGGCAAGCCGAGCACGTCCGCGCTTTCGAGGAAGAAGCCGCGCTTTTCCGGCAGGCTCAGGGCGATGCGGCTGGCGTTGTTGGTCGGCTCGTCGATTTCGACTTGCGAGAAATCAGGATTGAGCGTGGCGTTGAAGACCCAGTCGGCGCGGGGCCTGGCATTGATTTCCAGGCCCTGGCTGGGGCCCTTGCCGCTGCGTACGGTCAGCTCGGGGCGCCATTCCACGAAGCGGCGGTCGCGCACCATTTCCACGGTGTCGGCCATGCCGCCGATGTCCGTCATCCCCGCCATGTAGTTGGCCACTCCGGTCTTCAGTGGCACGCTGAGCAGGAATTTGCCTTCCGCGTGCGGCACGCTGCGTTCGATCATCACGCGCCAGGGCTTGCCATCCTTGTAGGGGAAGCGCAGGCTCGACAGGGGCCAGCGCACTTCCATGCTGTAGCCGTCCGGATGGCGCTGCACGGCCGCGTCGATCGGGTAGTCGGGGCCGAGGTCGTCGTCCACGTCGCGCCGGCTGATGCCGTCGGTGAGCACGCCGGCGATATTGACGCGCACGAACTGGGCCGACTGGCCCTGGCCGGTCGGGTCGATCCAGATGCCGATGAAGTCCTGTTCGGTGCCCACCTTGTCGCGCCGGGCCAGCGATCCCTGCATGCTTTCCGGCGCGCTATCCCAGGCGCGGATGCCGAACACCAGCGCCTGGTCGTCGATCAGAAGCTTGACGCTGGTGCGCAAGGTTTCCGGCGCCTTCTTGCCGTTGTTGGGTTCGAACTCGAGAAAGTCGTCGAAGTCCGGCGCAGCGCGCCAATGCGGTTCATCGAGATGGCCATTGACGACGATGGCCTGGCCTTTGTCGGCACGGGTCGCGCTCAGGGTCTGGGCTTGGACGGAGCTGGCCTGCATGGCCGCAAGGAAAACAAGTGGGAATCGGAGCATACCCGACATCTTATAGAGTTGCGACCTGCCAAGATTCACACTTTGTCACTAGTTTAGAAACATATTTCCTTGCGTACTGTTGTGACCGCCTTACATTCACCATCTCGAATCTCTTTGTGTGCCCTCAATAGCGCGCTGCCCCAATCAACGCAACATGCATTCCTAGCTCATCCATTCAATTCCTCAAACAAGACGTACCAGACCTCGCGGTGCAACTTGACAACCCCATTTTTCAGGCCTGAAGTCGCCGCCGCCCACAGCAACAGGGCGAGCGGCACCATTCTGTTGGCGCGCCCGATTTCCATGCGTGTTGCAGCAGCAATCGCAGGCTTGATCCTGTTCGGCATCGTCTTGTTTCTGACTTTCGGCCACTACACGCGCAAGATCCGCGTGACAGGTCAGATCGTTCCTGCCGGCGGCAGTATCAAAGTAGTGGCAGGCCAATTCGGCCGTATCGCCACCCGTATCGTCGATGAGGGCACCAGGGTCTCGATCGGCCAACCCATGTTTGAACTGAAATCGGAGCGGGCGAGCAATGGAGGCAGCGTAGATGCGCGCATTGAAGCATTGTTGGCCGCGCGCCGAAACGAGCTGATGCAATCGAGCCGGTTGCAAGCAGAAGAATTGACGGCGCGTGCGCAATCGCTGGCCATGAGGCAGCGCTCAATCCAGGCCGAAATCGAAAGTCGCGAACAGGAGGTAAAACTGCTGGCGCGGCAGGTCCAAAGTGCCCGCGGAAAACTGCAGCGTCATACCGTGCTCGCGAAAAAAGGGTACCTGTCGCCCGCGCAGCTTGGCCTGGTCGCCGATGAACTGATCGGCAATCAGGCACGACATAAATCGCTCGAAAGCAACGTAATCGCCGTCAGGCGAGATCTGTTGCAGGTCATCGCGGAATCGGATGCGATCAAGGGCAAGATCGCGCTGGCGGCCAGCCAGGCTGAGAGCAATTTGGCCGCCCTTGGGCAGGAAGCAGCCGAGCATGAAGGACGCAGCCGCGTTCAGATCGTCGCGCCGGCGGCCGGTATTGTTACCGCATTGACGTTCGATCCCGGCCAGACAGTTCCAGCTGGCACTGTACTGGCAACAATTCTTCCGGCCGAAGGAGAATTGGAGGCCCACATGATGGTGCCGTCGCGCGCGGTCGGCTTCATCGAGCCCGGTCAAGGCGTCCTGCTAAGGCTGTCTTCATTCCCATATCAAAAATTCGGACAGGTCGCTGGCACCGTTACGCGGGTTGAACGCAGTCCAATCGCCGAGACCCAGGGCGCCCGTACGGGAAGCACGGAGCCGGTGTACCGGATCACCGTCAAGCTTTCACAACAATCCGTGTCAGCGTATGGCAGGAAACAAGAGTTCAAAGCGGGGATGACGCTCGATGCGGACATCCTACAAGATCGCAGGCGACTGATTGAATGGGTGATTGACCCGATTATCAGCGCAGCGAAGGGTCGGTCGGGGTGATCGCAACTGATAGCCAAGGTCGAATTTTTGTTGGTATTTGTCAGAGATTGGCAGGCTCTTAAGTCGAGACTCAGCAGATGGAGGCGTATGAAAGTGAGAAGTGCCACTGGTGCAACGTTCTGGTGGCAAATTCTTGAAGTGGCGGCCAGCGGCGCGCTTTCGGCCGTCGTACTCATGGTTCTACTCTTTCAAACAAGCCTGGGCAACTCGATGCCGGACTGGCCCAAGACTTCAGCCCCCATCTCAGAAGTTCACGCCGTTTGGCTGCACGAGTGGTTGATATTTTAGTTCCTGAGAACGCAGTTAGATAAGAAGGATTGGATATGAAAATCATTGCACCGACAAGACTTGCAGTGTTGTTGTACGTAGTAGTAGGGACTGGCATTGGCTGCCTCAGCTGGATACCAGTTCTATTTTTTACAAGCATGGGAGACTCGTTTGGTGAATGGGAAAAGCTGTGGGTACCGCTAATTCTCTGGGGCGTAGCGATCACATTTTTCCTCTTGCACAGGTCACCTGACAAGAAAAGTATCGAGTTTCGGATCATGTAGCCCCCAAGGGCGGTGGTGGTTTCAGTACTGCCCACAAAAAGTGGTTTGACAAGAGCTTCGCAGAAGGTCGGTCAGGACTATTTCTTGGCCGAACATTTCGTGGTCCTTAAATCGGAGAACTATTATGTTCGAATTGCGCAATCAAGATTTACGAAAAGTTTCAGGCGGTGCACCAACGGCAGCCGAGGCTATACAGGCAGGAACGGCATTGGGCGCTGGTGTCGGTGCATCCTGGGTGATTTCTGCAGCCGCTGGAACAGCGTCCGGCGTAGTCGGAGCATATGGAGTCGGCACACTCGCAATAGTTGGAGCTGGCGGGGCTGGATTGTTCGCTGCCTGGTACGTAGGAAAAGGGATTGGTACCGCTATTAACGACATTGAGTGGGTAAATCTAAGACTAGGTGAACTTGTCGATTCGATCTTCGGCCCGCCTTAATAGGGCTTTCACGACAATCCATGTCAGCGTATGGCAGGAAGCAAGCGTTCAAAGCGGGGATGACGCTCGACGCGGACATTCTCCAGGATCGCAGGCGTCTGATTGAATGGGTGATTGACCCGATTATCAGCGCCGCGAAGGGTCGGTCGGGGTGAGCGCAGGTATTTGCCCAAGTCGAATTTTGTTGGTGTGTCGCAGCTTGGCAAACTTTAGATTCTGCAAAAAACAGGGAGGCTATATGAAAGTGAGAAGTGCAGTTGGTGCTACGGGGTGTTGGCTAATTGCTGAAATTGCAGCCGGTGCCGCCGTCTCGGCCATTGTATTTATGGTGCTACTTTTTCAAACAAGCCTGGGCGACGCAATGCCTGACTGGCTCAAGTTTTCAGCACCGATTTTCCTGTGGGTTGTTGGCGTCGTTTTTTTCATCATGCACAGGACATCAGATAAGAAAGGTGTCGAATACAAGGTGTGGTAAGCCGGGATGATCGGTCCAACAATCATTGCCGCGAAGGGGCGGACGGGGTGATTGCAGCTAATCGTCGCGGAAGAATTTTGTTGGTACTTCCGAGAGTTGGCATGCTTTCGATTTCAAAAGCAAATGGAGGCAGTATGAAAGTGCAAAGTACATCTGGTGCAACGGGCTGGTGGCTAATTGGTGAATTGGCGACCCGTGCCGCGATCGTCAACATAGTATTTATGGTCCTACTCTTTGAAACAAGTATGGGTGACCGGATGCCTGACTGGTTCAAGGTTTTGGCACCGATCTTCGTGTGGGTTGTCACTGTCGGTTTTTTTATCATGCACAGGACGCCGGACAAGAAAGGGGTCGAATACAAGATCTGGTGAGACTTCCCTTACTGAAAAAAGAAACCGTTTTGGATTCTCGCATGTGCCGAAAGGTCCACCGGATCGCCAGTCCGATTGTGAGTGCTGCAACAGCCAGAACCCGATAAGTAACGCGCTCGGATCTCAATTTTTCACCCTATTTGGAGAACTACCATGATGAAGGAAATCTCTCGTGAAACGCTTAGCCTGGTTTATGGCGGCGATGGAAACGGCGGAAAAGCCGTTGGAGCAATCACAACCGCCGCAGCCATAGGCGCCGCCGCTGGCGTTTCAGGACAGCTTACCGCAGCCGGTGGATGGACAGCATTCGGCAGTCTTGGGGCTGCATCTGGCGCGGCGGCGCTCGGTGGCATTCCCGCTGCAATTTTTGCTGGGTATGAAATAGGCACGGCCATCAACAACGTCGACTTCGTAAATAGAAATCTCGGCTATTTTGTCGATTGGATCGTTGGCCCTCCGTGACGCAGGTTCACTGTCGTTGGAACAATTTAAACAACCAAGGATTGAACATGAAGATCATCGCGCCAACAAAGCTTGTAGTGTTGTTATACGTGGTAGTCGGTACTGGGATCGGCACTTTAAGTTGGATTCCGCTTCTATTTTTCACGAGCATGGGCGACTCATGGCCTGACTGGATGAAACTAGGGATGCCGCTGGCTCTATGGGGGGTCGCCGTCATTTTTTTTGTTCTGCATAGGACGCCAGACAAAAAAAGCATCGAATTCCGGATCTTGTAGCGGCAGTAATCAACCTTCCATCGGTCATTTTTTCGTGGATTCAACTGGAGAAATATCATGCTCGATTTATGCAAACGGGAATTGAAGCAAGTTTCAGGCGGCGCACCTACGGCCGCCGAGGCCATACAGGCCGGTACCGCAGTGGGTGCAGGAGTCGGCGCGTCTTGGGTAATTTCTGCATCCGGGGGGACGGCTGCCGGAGTAGTCGGAACATACGGAATGGGTTCAGTCGCCTTGCTCGGTGCGGCTGGGGCTGGGTTGGCCGGCGCCGGGTATGTAGGATGGGAAATTGGCACCGCCATTAACAATATCGACTATGTGAACAGAAGACTGGGTGACCTGGTCGATTGGATCTTTGGCTCCCCGTAAGCCAAATCGATCAAAGCTGCCGCTGCTACTTTGATACCTTGAATTGCTGTCCCGCGCCATTTGAGCCATCGTCGAGGCAATCCCGGTTTTGCTTGCAATGCTGAGTCCAGCGACAGCACGCCAAAGAATACAACCATCGCACGCCATACCTCCCTGATCATCGTCTGAGCAAAATGGGTGACTAATGTTCAATGAGCTTAGTTTGGAATTCGGTCGGCGCAGTATGCCGTCCTTATTGCAATCCGAAGTCGCAGAATGCGGGCTCGCTTGCCTGGCGATGGTGGCATGTCATCACGGTTTTCGCACCGACTTGCCGGCTTTGCGAGCACGATTCAATGTCTCGCTCCAAGGTGCCGACATGGGTCATATTGCCGACTACGCGGAAAGGATCAAACTCAATGCCCGCCCCTTGCGCCTGGAGGTCGATGAAATACGCGAGCTGAAGACGCCCTGCATTCTCCATTGGGACTTGAACCACTTTGTCGTACTAAAGAGCGCACATCCAAAGCACATCACTATCCATGATCCGGCGGTTGGCGTGCGGCGCCTTTCCTATGCGGAGGTCGGAAAGCATTTCACCGGAGTGGCGTTGGAACTGACACCGGCTATGGACTTCAAATGTGTGGAAGAACAGCGCCACGTCTCACTTACCAGCCTGATAGGGTCAGTTCAAGGCCTCTGGCAGTCGTTCAGTCTCGTTTTTATCATGGCGCTAGCTCTGGAAGCGTTTGCCCTGCTCACACCGATGTTCAATCAGTGGGTCGTTGACGAGGCACTGGTGTCGGCGGATCGCGGCATGCTCAATGTTCTAGCGCTGGGTTCTTTACTGCTCATGCTGACCCAAGCGGCGGTTTCCCAAGCGCGTAGCTGGACCATCATGTATTTGTCGACGCACCTGAACCTGCAATGGATAGGCAACGTTTTCAATCACCTCCTGCATCTACCGCTTGTATGGTTCGAAAAACGCCATCTGGGCGACGTTGTCTCCCGATTCGGTTCCGTTAGGGCTATCCAGCGCACGATCACGAACGGTTTCATCGGAGCCATGCTCGATGGATTGATGGCAATAGCGACATTCGTGATGATGCTTTTCTACAGCCCACTGTTATCGCTTGTGGTTATTCTTACCGTTATCCTTTATGCGTTGTTGCGGACAGTAGCATACCTGCCATTGCGGGAAGCCAGCACGGAAGGACTATTCCTGGCAGCTAAGGAACAGACCTGCTTTCTCGAAACCATCCGCGCAATTCAGGCCATCAGGCTGTATGGCCGCGAGAAAGACCGACGCAACCGCTGGCTCAGCCTGATGGTCGACGTAATGAACCGAGGCGTTCGGACCCAGAAACTGGGAATGCTATTCAGCAACGCGAACTTAATCATCACCGGGACGTCGGGCACGCTTATGCTTTGGCTCGGCGCCGGCATGGTCATGGACGGGGTCTTCACCATCGGCATGATGTTCGCATTCACAGCTTATGGCACCCAATTCGGCGCCCGCATGTCCTCGTTGATCGACAATCTCATAGAATTTCGGATGCTGTCGCTGCACACAGAACGTCTGGCCGATATCGTGCTGGAACCACCAGAGGCGGATGTGCCGAACGATGGCAGCGTCGCCAAGCTGGAATCGCGAATAGAGTTGATCGATGTGGGATTTCGATATAGCGAAAACGGACCCTGGATCGTCCGGCATCTGAACCTGGTGATCGAGCCGGGGGACTCGGTGGCAATCGTCGGTCCATCCGGCGGCGGCAAGACCACACTCATCAAGTTGATATTGAGCGTGTTGACGCCGACCGAAGGCGAAATCCGCTACGGCGGAGTGCCGATCAGGCAGATCGGCGCCAGCACTTACCGATCCGCAGCGCTGGCAGTCGTCATGCAGGACGATCAATTGCTTACCGGCTCTTTAGCCGACAACATCAGTTTTTTCGACCAGCAGGTCGACATGGAACAGGTGCAGCAATGCGCCCGCATGGCGGCAATACATGCCGATATCGAAGCCATGCCGATGGGCTATTCGACTTTGACGGGCGACATGGGAACGACACTCTCGGGTGGCCAGAAGCAGCGCATATTGGTCGCACGAGCTCTATACAAAAAGCCCAAAGTGCTGATACTAGACGAGGCGACCAGCCACATGGATGTAAAACTCGAACGGGTTGTAAATGCTTCGATTGCCAGCTTGAGCGTTACGCGCATCATCGTGGCGCATCGGCCAGAAACCATTGCCAGTGCAAAGCGTGTTTTGGCACTCGTCGGTGGCTCGTTCGTCCAGGATCTGCGCGTTCCGGACGGGACGTCATGACTTTCAACCAGAGAAGCATGCACGAAACGTATCCGTCACTCGCGCGTGAATAGCAGCATCTTCCTCCGTTCGCGTGGAATGCCATCGGGCAGCAAAGGATTGTGCAGCTCGATAATTTTGCGCGATTTCAGCTTGGCGCGCCGTATCGCAGCGCCGTAGTACGCCTCGAATTCCTTCTCGAACGAGCCGTCGGCAATCATCTTGTCGAGCCCTTCCGTCAGCGCCGCCGCCAGCTCGGTATTGCCCTTGCGGACGAAGAAATAGGCTGCCGTGGTGTAGCGCAGCGCAAGGCCGGGGGCCACGATCAGGCGGGGCGCATTGGCATCGGCCTCAACCCAGATTTCGCTCACCGCGCGCGGAAAATAGTCGAGCTGCTGCTTGATCAACATCTTGAACATGCCCTCGAAATTGGAGGTGCTGTGGACCTTGAAACCGTTCAGGCGCAGGATCTCGGTATCGGGCCAGTCATTGCCCTGGGCCGCCGTCAAAGGGCGCAGGTCGTCGCCGTTGCTATAGCGGGCAAAGCGGTCGGCCTGGGATTTATGGATCAGCAGCAATCGCCAGCCGATCAAACCCTTGTCGACCGGGATGCGGATGGGGAGCAGGCGCTCCTCGCGCTCGGCCGACGTCATGTAGCAGGTGACGTCGACGCCTTCGTTCCTTTCGAGCAGCAGGAGGGCCCGCCCCTGGTGCATGGGCAGCGTCGACAGGCGCGCCTTGTAGCGCCCGCCATGGCTGGCCAGCGCTTTCTCCAGCAGGATGAAGCAATACTGCAGGCGTGGGGCCGTGTAAGTGAGCGCCTGCGGAAAGGTCACGTATTCCGTGGCGGCAGACGGGCAAGGCAGGAGCATGACTGCGGCAGCGAGCATGAGTGTCAACAGGCGCATGGCGAGCCCCTTTTCATTCGCGAAATTGCAGATTGCGCCGCTCCACCGGCAGGCCGTTGGGCAGCAGCGGGTTGTTCAGCTCGATGATACGCCTGTCTTTCAGCCCGGAGCGGCGGATCACCTCGCCATAGTATTCCTGGAACAGCTTTTCATAGCTGCCATCGGCGATCATTTTTTCCATGCCGATGGTGATGTCGGCCGCCAGCTGTTCATTGCCCTTGCGTACAAAGTAGTAACTGGCTGCTGCGTAGCGAAAGGCCAGCGTGGGTTCGACCATCAGCTGATCCTGGTGCGCGTCGGCTTCGAGCCACACCTCGTTGACGGAACGTGGAAAATAATCGATGCGCTCCGATTCGAGCATGCTGAACAGGGAATCGTAGTTGGTCGTGCCGTACACCTTGAAGCCATTGGCGCGCAGGATGGCGAAGTCGGGCCAGTCGCTGCCCTGGCCCGCGGTCAGGTCCCTGAGCTCGCCGCTGGCCGCGATCTGTTTCCAGCGCGCGGCCTGGCTCTTCTTGATCATCAACAGGCGCCAGCCGATCAGGCCCTTGTCGACGGGAATGCGGATCGGCAACAGCAGCGATTCGCGTTCGGCCGAGGTCATGTAGCAGACCACGTCGATGCCCTCGCCTTTCTGCAATTGCAGCAGGGCCCGGCCCTGCTGCATGCGCACGTCCGACTTCTGGAGCAGGTAGTGGCGCCCGGAACGCTGCAGCACTTGTTCGAGCAGGAAGAAGGGAAACTGGCTGCGCGCGTCGCGCTCCGATTCGGCGCGGGGAATGGTGACGACGGTCGGGGCAGCGCTACCCAGCAGCGGCACCAGCACTGCCAGCAAGGCGAAAAGCGCACGCACGGGACGCAACATCAACACCTCCGGAGGGAAACTTGCGTTTCAACTCCGAAAGTAAACTATTTTTGTTGAAGTGACAAGCCGAATGGATCGGGAGACCACCGCACCAGCAGAACTTCGCCCGCCCAACGTAATCCCGCCGACACCAGCCCGGCGCCAAGCGCGACCATGCCGACCCACAATGCCAACAACTCGTCCCTGGAAGTGGGCATGAAAATGAGAGCGGCGGCCATGAACGCAATGACAAAGTCCGGTGATTCGCGCCGCGCCAGCTTAAAGAGCAGATAGGGAACGACGCAACTGAGCGTCACGACCGGAAAGCCACTCCAGTAAAAGATCGCTACAAGCATCGCGAAAGTCCATGCGCTTCCCAAGATCCAGGGCCACAATTTTACGGTCGCAGCATACGAAGCCGCATGCCAAAACGACGCTACGCTGAGCAGTATCCAAAGATCAGCGATCCCGATCGCCCAGGCCGCCGCCAGACAGAAACCATACATCGGAATAATCAATTTTTCCGTGAAATCCGAAGGCTCGGTTTGTATCAGCCATTGACATCCCAGCATAAAGGCAATGAAGTAGCCCAGCTTAGCCGTGAGTTGATCTCCCGGCCCGATGACGCTATGCGAAAGCGTGAGGGCCAAGGTCAGGGGGATGATGCTGTAGAGAAGACTAAAGAGACGCGAATACGTATGTCCCGTATCGACAACCCACCAGCGGACCAGCTTTAAAGGATAGAAGAATAGTCGCAGCTTCTCGTGCCACACGTGGAGCGGAAAATAGTAACTGGCCACGAGCACGATTAACAATAACGAGACGGGTTCGCGTCCGGTCCCGCCGAAAAAATAAGCGAGCGAAGCCAACAACAAGCAGCCGACGGCGGTCCAGTTTCGCCATTGGCCGGCCTTTGCGAAGACAATACCCCCCTCGGCATACACAGTGTCATCGATCCCGAGCAGCCGTCGTTCGTCGGCTGTTAGCCCGGTCCATTGCCTGCTGAAAGGCGCGCCGCCCAGATACGCTGCAAGGCGTGCGCCACGCAGCGCCTGGCGACGCAAGAGTTGGACCAGGCGCATCGGCTCGCCATGTTGTTGCTGAGCCAGCTGGGTGCGTTGCTCAAGTGCCGTGCGCGCGTCTCGCTCCGCAGCAAGAATGGCCTTGCGTTCATGCTCGATGCGTGCGGCCACTGCCTTGCGTTCGAATTCGGCGCGAGCGAGCCTTGCATTTAACGAACTCAGTTCGGCGAGTGTGATTTTGGGTTGGCGCTTGAAGTCGAGGCCCCAGCCGAAATAAGTTTTCAACAACTCGACGAACTGCAGCGGCAATTTCGCATTGTCGAGGACCGCAAAGGCAAATGCCGTCGAGTAGGCTGTTGCATGCGCCAACGGGGTGGCTGCTAGGGTCGCCTTCAGCTCGGGCCACGAAGAAAGCAGGTACTCGTCGCCATGGCAGGCCCAGGCCTGGACGGTTTGCTCGGCGAGTTCGTCCGGATCAGACCATGAAGAATTCTCCGCCAGCGGACCGACGGGCGCCGTCGTGACCGGTGGGGCTTTGGCGTAGATCAGGGCGGCGTCAAATGCGTCGCGCAATTGTTGATAAGCTTGCGGGTCGTCGTCTGGCCGTGTGACCTTGAGTCTGGTGGCGTAAGCGCGTTTGATCGCCGCAATCTCCCGCGTCGCGTCGATTCCGAGGCAGTCCCAGCAATTCACAAGACAAAACTCCGATCGACGGAATCGAGGAATTCACGGAACAGACGTGCCTGATGCCGGATTTCACGCTCATCCTGGCGTTCAAGCACCGCCTCAAACATGCTCAGGCTGCGGCCGATGTGTGCGCGCGCATCGCCCAGCAAGCTGCCGTAAAGGCGTTTGGCCCGTTCCAGCAGGTAAATATTCTCCTGCTTGGCGCGCGGATGTACTTTCAACAGCTTCAGAGCCGCCAGCGACAGTGCGATCGCGTCGGGCGTCATTTCACCGGCGCCCCGTTCGATGATTGCCCGCACAATCTCGCCGGTGCGCAGAATCTGTGCCTCGACTTCCAGCAGACCATTCGCGTCGTAACTGAACCTGACGTTCAAGGCCGCGTCGCCGCGCACGTAGTCCTTTACATCCAGCACCAGGGTGCCCAGCTGCAAGTTCTCCGATCCAACCGGCGATTCACCCTGCCGAATATCGAGCGTGATGTTCACCGCCCCCGACGCGCGCGCTGCGTACGGGCGAACCTTGGAAATGGGAACCGGGGAATTTCGTTCTATCACAGGGGAAAAACGATCCCAAAACCATTGCCCATCGACTTCCTCGGAAACAATCACCCCCAGTGAATAGGGCATCACATCGGTCAGAACAACATCATCAAGGGCTGCGTTACGTGCTTTGAGACCAGCCTGGATTGCTGCACCACGGGCAATAGTCTCATCCGGGTTGATTGTGCGCAGAGGGAGCCGACCAAACAAGCGCGTCACCAACTGGCGAACCATGGGCATCCTGCTGGAGCCGCCGACCATGACGACCTCATTGAGCGTCCCGGCATCGAGCCGTGCATCCATCAGGGCGCGCTCGATCGGCGCGCGTAAGCGCTGGAGCAGCGGTTCGCAGCGGCGCTCAAAGCCCTCGCGCGTCAACACTGCCGAATAAGTGTGTCCGGCACACGAGACCATCATCGTCGTATGGTCGCATTCGCTCAAATCCCGCTTGGCCTGCTCGGCCAGCCGCCAGTTCGCCTGGTCTTGGATGATGGATGGGCGATGTTCCGGTTTCAAATCCGCTACTTCGTCGACAAACCATTCCAGCAGGGCCTTGACGAAGTCTTCGCCACCAAGGTTGGTGTCACCGGCACTGGCGTGCACTTGGATCACACCCTGGAAGTATTCCAGGACCGAGACGTCGAACGTGCCGCCACCCAAGTCAAACACCAGGAAAGTCGTATCCTCCGAGCGTTCCTGAAGGCCGTATGCGAGGCCGGCAGCAGTTGGTTCATTCAACAGCCGCTCGACTTTGAACCCGGCCAGTTCACCGGCGGCCTTGGTCGCCCTGCGCTGCATTTCGTTGAAATAGGCTGGCACGGTGATCACGGCTTCGGTGACTGGCTCGCCGAGGTACGCTTCGGCATCGACCTTGAGTGCCTTGAGCACCAGTGCAGACAATTCTTCGGCCCGAAAGGTGTGTTCACCAAGAACGACTTTGTGGTCCGTTCCCATCCATCGCTTGAACGACTGGACGGTCCTGCCAGGATGGGTCGAACTGCGTTCGCGCGCGGCCAGTCCCACCAGCAAGCTGCCATCATTAGCAATACTGACCGCGGATGGGGTCAACACGTGGCCGAGCGCGTTGGGGATCAGTTCAGTGCGGCCGTCGCGATAAATAGTGACGGCACTATTCGTCGTGCCAAGGTCGATGCCAACGATCATTCGTTTCTCTGCGTATAAGTTCTGTCTGACCCAGAAAGTCAGAAAAAGTTTCCTACCGCAAATTATAACCTAGGGAAAGTTACCCTCGTTGACAAAGTTTTACGACTTAGCAGGCGGCGTGGTTCACCGTGACCACGTGGATGGCCAGGCCGCCGAGCGAGGTTTCCTTGTACTTGTCCTGCATGTCGGCCCCGGTCTGGCGCATGGTTTCGATCACGTCGTCCAGGCTGACGAAGTGGGTGCCATCGCCCTTGAGCGCGAGCGAGGCGGCCGTGATGGCCTTGATGGCGCCCATGCCGTTGCGCTCGATGCAGGGAATCTGCACCAGGCCGCCGATCGGGTCGCACGTCATGCCGAGATGGTGCTCGATGCCGATTTCGGCCGCGTTCTCGATCTGCTCGTTGGTGCCGCCCAGGGCCGCCACCAGGCCGGCCGCCGCCATGGCGCAGGCCACGCCCACTTCGCCCTGGCAACCGATTTCGGCGCCCGAGATCGAGGCGTTTTTCTTGCACAGCATGCCGATGCCGGCCGCGGTCAGCATGAAGGCGCGCACGCCGGTGGCCGGGTCGCTCGGACGGCAGTCTTCGGCGTAATAGCGCAGCACGGCGGGAATGATGCCGGCCGCGCCATTGGTCGGGGCCGTCACCACGCGCCCGCCTGCCGCGTTTTCTTCATTGACGGCCATCGCGTACAGCGACACCTGGTGCAGCGCGTCGTGCGGCAAATCGTTGGCGCGGTTGTCGCCATTCTTGGCGTCGAGCGCCTGCTTCCACAGGCCGGCGGCGCGCCGCTTGACGTTCAGGCCGCCCGGCAGCTGGCCGGCCGTGACCAGGCCGTGGGCGATGCAGTCGCGCATGACTTGCCAAATCCGGTCCAGGCCATCGTCGAGATCCGCAGCGCTCATGCGCGCCAGTTCGTTGGCGCGCAGCATGTCGGGAATGGTCTTGCCGCTCGCCTTGCCGTGCGCCAGCAGCTGGTCCATGGTGTCGAAGTAAAACGGGATCGGCGCGCTGCCGCCGGAATTGCTCTGGCGTGCATGCGATTCGCCAGCGGCGTGGATGAAGCCGCCGCCCACCGAATAGAACACGCGCTCGATGGCCGAGCCGTCATCCAGTTTCAGGGTGAAGCGCATGCCGTTCGGGTGTTCCGGCAGGCTGGAACTCTTGTTCCAGATGAGGCCGGTCTTGGCCGTGAACGGGACTTCCTTCTCGCCCAGCAGCCTGATGACGCCGTCGAGCTCGACTTCGGCCAGGCGGTCGTCCACCGATTGCGGATCGACGCCCTGCGGCGTTTCGCCCATCAGGCCCAGGATGACGGCCTTGTCGGTGGCGTGGCCGACGCCGGTCAGGGCCAGCGAGCCGTACAGGGCCGCTTCGACACCGACCGCGTGATCGAGCGGTCCGCATTCGACCAGGAAGCGGCGCGCCGCGACCATCGGCCCCACGGTGTGGGAACTCGACGGCCCGATGCCGATCTTGAATAGGTCGAATACGCTCATGTCCATCTGTGGCCTCTGTTCTTGTGAAACGTGTCAGGCAGCCTGGCTCAGTCCGACGTCGATGTTTGCGAGCATGTCGGTGACCAGCTGGTCGAGTCCGATCCGGGCTTTCCAGCCCCAATCGGCGGTGGCTTTGCTGTCGTCCAGGCTTTGCGGCCAGGTATCGGCGATCGCCTGACGGCTGTCAGGGCTATAGCCGATTTCGAAGGATGGCACGGCGAGGGTAATCGCGGCGGCCAGCTCTCGTGGATTGAACGACAGGCCGGCAACATTATAAGCTGAACGGATAGCAATTTGATCAGCTTGCGCATCCATTAATTCGATGGTTGCGCGAATCGCGTCGGGCATGTAGATCATCGGCAGCGCGGTTTCCGGGCCCAGGAAGCAATCGTATTTTTCGCCGCGCAGCGCGGCATGGAAAATGGCGATCGCGTAGTCGGTGGTGCCGCCGCCCGGAGGCGACTTGAAGCTGATGATGCCCGGGTAGCGGATGCTGCGCACGTCCACGCCGTACTTGGTGTAGTAGTACTCGCACAGGCGCTCGCCGGCCAGCTTGCTGATGCCGTAGATGGTGGTCGGGTCCATGACGGTGTACTGCGGCGTCTTGTGCGCCGGGGTGTTGGGGCCGAAGGCTGCAATTGACGATGGCCAGAACACGCGCAGGGGCGTGCCCGCTTCGCCGCGCTCGCGCGCCACTTCCAGGATATTGAGCAAGCCATCCATGTTCAGGGTCCAGGCTTTCAGCGGCGCCTGTTCGCCGGTGGCCGACAGCAAGGCCGCCAGCTGGTAGACCTGGGTGATGCCTTCGTCGGCGACCAGCCTGGCCAGGCGCGCACGGTCGAGCACGTCGAGCTGGGTGTAGCGGGCCGCCTTGTAGACGTTGACCGCGCCGATGTCGCTGGCGATGACGTTCTGCGCGCCGTGCTGTTCGGCCAATGCGCCGACCAGCTCGCTGCCGATCTGTCCGTTTGCGCCAATAATGAGGATGCGTTCCATGTTGTAGTCCGTTTATTCTTGATTTTTCAGGATGCCGAGCTCGCGTCCGGCTTGTTCGAAGGCGGCCAGCACGGTGTCGAGCTGTTCGCGGGTATGCGCTGCGGAAAGCTGGACGCGCACGCGGGCCTGCCCCATCGGTACGACCGGGTAGAAGAAGCCGCTGAGCAACACGCCCAGCTCATACATTCGTGCCGCAAATTTCTGGGCGACCGGCGCCTCGAACAGCATGACGGGCACCACGGGGTGGGTACCCGGTTTGATGGTGAAACCGATGCGCTCGATCTCCTTGCGGAAGTATGCCGTGTTCTCATGCAAGCGGTCGCGCAGTTCGGTCGACTTCGCCAGGCGCGCCAGCACCGACAGCGAGGCGCCGGCGATCGACGGGGCCAGGGTGTTCGAGAACAGATACGGACGCGATTTCTGGCGCAGCGTGTCGATTACTTCCTTGCGGGCCGAGGTGAAGCCGCCCATGGCGCCGCCCAGGGCCTTGCCCAGGGTGCCGGTGATGATGTCGATGCGGCCCATCACATTGTGGTGTTCGTGCGTGCCGCGCCCGGTCTTGCCCATGAAGCCCGATGCGTGGCATTCGTCGATCATGACCAGCGCGCCGTACTTGTCCGCCAGGTCGCAGATCTTGTCGAGCTGGGCGATGGTGCCGTCCATCGAGAACACGCCGTCGGTGACGATGACCTTGTGGCGCTTGCCGGCGGCGATGGCCGCCTGCAGCTGCACTTCGAGGTCGGCCATGTCGTTGTGCGCATAGCGGTAGCGGCCGGCCTTGCACAGGCGGATGCCGTCGATGATGGAAGCGTGGTTCAGGGCGTCGGAAATGATGGCGTCGTTCTCGTCGAACAGGGGTTCGAACACGCCGCCGTTGGCGTCGAACGCGGCAGCGTACAGGATCGTGTCTTCGGTGCCCAGGAAGGCGGAGATGGCCGTTTCCAGTTCCTTGTGCACGGTTTGGGTGCCGCAGATGAAGCGCACCGACGACAGGCCGTAGCCGTATTTTTCGGTCGCTTCGATGGACGCTTGCTGGGTCTGCAGGTCGCCGGACAGGCCGAGGTAGTTATTCGCGCACATATTGATGAGCGTGCGGCCGTCGTCGGCCACCACTTCGGCGCCCTGGCGCGACGCCAGTACGCGTTCAGGCTTGTACAGGCCCTGCTCGCGCAAGCCGTCCAGGTTCTGCTTCAGGCCACTGAAAAATGCGTTTTTCGCTTGATCGCTCATTTTTTATCCTCGTCGTCTGGTTGCCGGCTTGACCAATTGTCGCAGTATGCTGTACCGTGATCACTCGACATCGTTAATTCCGTGATATCGAACTGAAATTCAATATAGTGGATATTACCGATTGCTGGTGAACTTGGCAAGCACGAGTTCGCTGCGGCGCATATAAAAGATTGAAAAACAAATATGAACACAGCTATGGGTCTCAATTCTCCGCCTGAAGTGGGCGCAACGCTACAGCGATTGCGTCTCGCGCGCGGTTTGACGCTGGAAGACTTGTCCAGGATCGCGGGGGTGTCGAAGTCGATGCTGTCGCAGATCGAGCGCGAGAAGGCCAACCCGACCATTGCCATCACCTGGCGCCTGGCCAATGCGCTGGGCGTGCCGATCGGGGAATTGCTGGAATCGGAAGCGCGGGTGACCGAGACGATCCGGGTGCTCGATGCCCACGAAACACCTACCCTGCCGGGTGCGCACGCGGGCTATATCCTGCGTATCCTGGGGCCGATGGACCTGGCCGGCAAGTACGAATGGTACGAACTGACACTGGCACCGGGCGGCGAACTGGCGTCCCAGGCGCATGACCCGGGCACCAGCGAACATGTCACCTTACTTCATGGCAACATCGAGATTGAAGTCGGGACCGACAAGAAGAAGCTGAAGATGGGCGGGACGGCCAGGTATCCGGCCGACCAGAATCATATCTTGAGGAATACGGGCAAGACCGAGGCGAAGGCATTACTCGTCGTCGTTCATCGCTAAATCGGGGCGCTCCGCATCGACCTGCTGGTTAAATGCCAACATCAAGTTGATTGTGCGGCGCGACTCGGCAGCATCGAGGATATCTTCACCGCAAGCAGGACAAAATTCTCCTGTCACGCCTGGGAGAAGCATGGACCTCCCCTTGTACATGTAAGTGATATCACGCGTTCCCGAAATCAATTCAGCGGCGCCGCAAGTTGGACATTTCAAGCGCATTTCCTCACAATGAGTACAGCGGCCAACGCTGCCAGTAGGTGCTTGATAGTATGGCCGCTCACGAGTCCCAGAACTTTGAAGCTTTCCAGGTCGCCAAGTTCAAATACTTTGGCCAGCATGTACAAGAAAATCGCCACCCCGAACGCCCTCCTCTGTCCAATCGACGCGCCCGACTGCCACTGCAGCAACGGAATCAGCACCAGCGGCGCCAGCTGCAGCAGGAGGTAAGGCCGCAAATCCCCCGTCTGGGCCCACCAGAATACGCTCAGCGCACCAAAGATGGCCAGTGGCGCCACCAGCGTCACCCGGGGATAAGCCTGCCGCACAACCGCTCCCAGCAGTCCTGCGCAGGCCAGCGCAATGGGTAGCCGGTCCCACACCAGCCGCGCGTCGTCCGGCGCCAGGTGATACCAGCTTGAACCGAACGCCGTCAGCAGCAGGCTCACGCAAAACAGGCCGAAACCGGCGTTGCGCAGGCGCGCGCGCCACATCAGCGCCAGGCCATACACGCCGGCAAGAAGGAAACCGATATTCGACAGCACATCAGCCGCGTTCGGTATTCCGAACAGCGCGCGCGCATCTGCAAAGTGGTGGTAATTAGCTGGCTGGACGATGGGACCGGCAAGGGCCATCGCGATGATGAGCAGGCCCGCGGCGTACAGGGCAAGCGGTGGTCGGGTCTGTGTGAGCGGCATGGCAATCCTTTCGTTGTGCAGGATTGTAGTGTGCCCGGCAGGTGTGAAAGTTGATACCAAACAGCAAGACGTCGCCGATAAGGCGACGTCCCGTACATCATTGTAATACTTTACTTGCTCGCGACCTTGGCCGGCTCGTTCATCTTGAGCGCGCGGCTCAGGAAGCCCCAGCGGTCGGCGACTTCCTCGATTACTTTCGTGGTCGGCTTGCCGGCGCCATGGCCCGCCTTGACGTCGATGCGGATCAGGATGGGCGCAGCGCCGCCCTGGGCTGCCTGGGCAGCGGCGGCAAACTTGAAGCTGTGCGCCGGCACCACGCGGTCGTCATGGTCGGCCGTGGTGATCATGGTGGCCGGGTAGCAGCTGCCCTTCTTCAGGTTGTGCAGCGGCGAATACTTGACCAGGGCCTTGAATTCGTCGGCGTTGTCGGCCGAACCGTAGTCCGAGGTCCATGCCCAGCCGATGGTGAACTTGTGGAAGCGCAGCATGTCGAGCACGCCCACTTGCGGAATCGCCGCGCCGAACAGTTCCGGACGCTGGGTCATGGCCGCGCCCACCAGCAGGCCGCCATTGCTGCCGCCGCCGATGGCCAGTTTTGCCGGCGACGTGACCTTGTTGGCGATCAGCCATTCGGCCGCGCCGATGAAGTCGTCGAACACGTTCTGCTTTTGCAGCTTGGTGCCCGCTTCGTGCCAGGCTTCGCCGTATTCGCCGCCGCCGCGCAGGTTGGCCACCACGAACACGCCGCCCATTTCCATCCAGGCCAGGTTGGCCGGCGAGAACGACGGGGTCAGCGAGATGTTGAAGCCGCCGTAGCCGTAGAGGTAGGTCGGGTTGGCGCCATCCATCTTCAGGCCGTTCTTGGCGACGATGAACATCGGTACCTTGGTGCCATCGCGGCTGGTGAAGAACTGCTGGCGCGTTTCGTACTGGCTCGGGTCGAAGTCCACCTTCGGCTGGCGGAACACGGAGCTCTTGCCGCTCTTCATGTCGTAGCGGTAGATGGTGGTCGGGTTGGTATAGCCGGCGAACGAGTAGAAGGTCTCGGTATCGCCGCGCTTGCCGCCGAAGCCGCCCACCGAACCGATGCCAGGCAGTTTGACTTCGCGCACCTGCTTGCCTTTCAGGTCGGTCACGCGCACCAGGCTGCGTGCATCGGCCAGGTATTCGGCGACGATCTGCTTGTTGACGATGTTCGCGCCGACCAGGGTCTCCTTCGATTCGCCGATGACCTGCTTCCAGTCTGCTGCGGCAGGCTTGCGGGTATCGATGGCGATCACGCGCGAACGCGGCGCCTTGTTATCGGTGGTGAAGTAGAACACCGGGCCGTCGTTGTCGATGAAGTTGTACGACGCTTCGAAGGCGTCGATCAGCGGCATGATCTTCGAATCCGGTTTCGACAAGTCCTTGAAGAAGATGCGCACCTTCGGCGAGGTGCCCTTGCTGGCGGTGACGATGAGGAATTTGCCGTCGTCGGTCACTTCGCCGGTCAGGCCCCATTCCTTTTCGTCCTTGCGCTCGTACACCAGCACGTCGGCGCTTTGCGGCGTACCAAGCACGTGGTAGTACATCTTCTGGAAGTAGTTGATGCCTGCCAGCTTGGCCGATTCGGCCGGTTCGTCGTAGCGGCTGTAGAAGAAGCCCTTGCCGTCCGGGGTCCACGCGGTGTTCGAAAACTTGACCCACTTCAGGTGGTCGTCCAGGTCCTTGCCGGTGTCGATGTCGCGCACTTTCAGCTCGTTCCAGTCCGAACCCGAGGCAGCGGTGCCGTAGGCCAGGTATTTGCCGTTCGGGCTGATGGTGGTGCTTGCCAGCGCGACGGTGCCGTCGGCGGCCAGGGTATTCGGGTCGAGCAGCATGCGCGGCGCGTCCGACAGCGATTTCATGGTGTACAGGACGGCCTGGTTCTGCAAGCCGTCGTTACGGCTGTAGAAATAGCGTCCGCCTTCCTTGAACGGGACGCTGTAACGCTCGTAGTTCCACAGCTTGGTGAGGCGTTCCTTGATCTTCGCGCGCTCGCCGATCTGCCCCAGGTAAGACTGGGTGACCGCGTTCTGGGAATCGACCCAGACACGGGTTTCGGCGCTGTTGGCGTCTTCCAGCCAGCGGTAAGGATCGGCGATGGTGGTGCCGTGGTAAACGTCATTCTGTTCCACCATTTTCGAGGCCGGGTACACCATCGGCGCGCCGGCCGGGCAAGTGGTCTGGGCCAGTGCGTTTGCGCCGATGGAGGCGAGCAGGCCGACGACCAGCGATGCATATGTCATTTGCATAGAGATTCCGTCTTTAGGTAAAGAGTCGAAGACGGCAGGCCGGGTGGCGGCGCTGCCGGTGCGGGGCGCGATGCCCCGCAAGATGATAGCGCGATTTCAGGAAACCGTGGCTGGCGCGTTGCCCACTGCGGGAAGCGCCGAGCGCAGCGGCGGCGCCCAGTTCGCGATCCACGCCGCCAGTTCGCCGGCCGGAATCGGGCGGCTCATGAAATAGCCCTGGCCCTGGTCGCAGCCCAGCGCCGCCAGAAGGCGCCACACGGCTTCGCTCTCGATGCCTTCGGCCACCACGCGCAGTCCCATGTTGTGGCCAAGGTCGATCGTCGAGCGCACGATCTTGGTGTCGCCGATATCGTTTTCCATGTTCAGCACGAAGGACTTGTCAATCTTCAGTTCGTCCACCGGCAGGCGCTTGAGATAGGCCAGCGACGAATAGCCGGTGCCGAAATCGTCGATCGACAGGTCCACGCCCATGGCATGCAGGCGTTCGAGCGTCTGCTGGGCGCGCACCGGGTCGTCCATGATGGCGCTCTCGGTGATCTCGAGGCAGAACGATGCCGGCGACAGGCTGTGGCGCAGCAGGATGTCGTTGAATTTGTTGGGCAGGTCCTGGTCCAGCAGGTCGCGCGTGGACAGGTTGACCGAAATTTTCAGGTCGACGCCCTGCTCTTTCAGCTCGCGGCACAGGGCTGCCGAGCGGTCCAGCACCCAGCGCGTCAAGACCCGGATAAAGCCGGTCTGCTCCGCGAAGGGAATGAATTCGTCCGGGAACACCGTGCCGCGTTCGGGATGGACCCAGCGCACCAGCGCTTCGGCGCCCACCACTTCGCCGGTATCGAGCTTCATCTTGGGCTGCACGTGCAGGCGGAATTCGTTGCGCTCGATGGCGTTGCGCAATTCGGTCAGCAGGCCCAGGCTCTTGGCGCTGGCCTTGTCCATGGCCGAATCGTAGACGATGGCGCCGTCGTTGCGCTGCTTGGCCGCGTACATGGCCACTTCGGCCATCGACAGCAGCTCTTCCGATTCGCTGCCGTTGTCGGGGAAGCCGGCGATGCCCAGGCCCGCCCCGATATCGACCGTCTGGTCTTCCAGCGACAGCGGCATTTCCAGCACGCGCAGGATGCCCGCCGCCACCACCTGGGCGTTGTCGAGGCTGGTGGCCGGCAGCAGCACCGCGAATTCGTCGCCGCCCAGGCGCGCCACATGGCCCGAGGGATGCGCTTCGGTGACCCGAAGCGTCAGGCGTTCGGCCACCTGTCGCAGCAGCGCGTCGCCGAAATTGTGGCCCATGACGTCGTTGACGTGCTTGAAGCGGTCCAGGTCCATCATCAGCACGAACACGGCATGCTCGTGGCGCTTCGCTTCGGCCAGGGCTTCGTCGAGCAGCACCACGAACTGGGCGCGGTTCGGCAGGTTGGTCAGGGTGTCCCAGTACGCCAGGCGGCGGATCTCCTGTTCGCGCTTGGCGATCCCTTCGCGCATGCTGTTGAAAGCCTTGGCCAGGGCGCCGATTTCATCTTCGCGCCTGACGTCGATCTGTCCGCGGTAGTCGCCCCGTTCCAGGCGCCGCGCGGTGCCGGCCAGTTCGCGCAGCGGCTGCGCGATGCGCTTGGCGGTGAGGATCGCGGCCACCGCGGCGACGGCAATGCCGACCACGGTGAGCACCAGCAGCGTGCGTTCGAGCCGGGTGTACTGCTCGGTGGCGTCGTCGATCGAACGGGCCAGCATGACGCTGGCGGCGCGCTTGCCATCGAGGCCGATCGGCAGCATGCGGGCGCTGTAGCGATGACCGCCGATCTCGATGTCGAAGGTTTTTGCCTGCGCCTCGGACTGGCCTTGCAGCTGCGCGGCAGCGCCGGCCATGAGCGCCGGCGCCAGGGTCGACTCGCCCGCCTTCCATGGCGCGCCGCTTTCGCGCGTGACGATGGCCACTTCCAGCGCGGAGAGCTGCTGCATGTCGACGGCCATGTCGCGGTCGATGGTAAAGCCCATGACAACCCAGGCGATGGTGATCGGCGCCTTGACCGGCATGACCACGATCTGCACCGGCTTGCTGTTGATGATGGTGACGGCACTGGCGCCGTTGGCCTGTTCGGCGCGGTCAAGCAGGCCCAGGACCAGGGGATCGAGGCTGGCTCCTTTCGCCAGGCCGGTGGACACGCTGACGCGGCGCTCGCCGTCGATCAGCATGGTGAGGTCGGCCTTGGCGCGATCCCCGCTGTTCTGGAGCGCCGTTTCGATGGTGGCGCGGTCGTCTTCGCCGCCATTGCCGATGGCTTGCACGAAGGCGGTATCGCGCGCCAGCACCTGGGCGGAAAAGCGCTGCGTCTGGGCGCTTTGCTCCATCAGCTTGCGGAACACTTTTTCGCCGTTCAGCAGTTCGGTGGCGATCGAGGCGCGCGCATTGCTGTCGATGCCTTGCTGGATGACCAGCAGGCCAAGGACCTGGACCACGATGATCAGGACCAGGAACAGCGTGGCGATGCGCCGTTCCAGGCTTTTGAAACGCAGCTTCATCGATCAGTATCCCGGACTGCCAGTCTCAGCCTCCAGGACCGGCGGTTTCATGGCGAGCTTGAAGCTGAGCGCGGCGCTGTCGCCCGCTTTCACCAGGGCGCCCTGTTCGGCCGCCTGGCCGACCATGTTGTAGTGCCAGACGGAGACCGTGTATTTACCGGCCGCCGGCAATTCGATGCGGGCCAGGCCGGACGCGTCGGTCTTGACGAAATAGGGCGAATCGACCACCTTCACGTAGGCGATCATGCGGTCATGGATATTGCAGCCCAGGACCACGGTACCGGCCTTGTCGAACACCTGTGGCGAAGCCGCAACGCCCGAGTACAACTTCTGGTCGAATTTCTTGGCTGGCGAAAAAGAATAGATGTGGTGCCTGACCTTGTCGTTGTTTGGAAACGCGACCCTGCTGCCGGTCTGGATCACGCTGACCAAGGGCAGGAACTTGAGGCCGCGCTGCTCGATTTCGGCCGGCTTCAAATGCTTGGGCATGGCCGCGCCCGCTTCCGGATCGACCACCACCACGGCGTCGGCCAGCGGCTTGCCGCTGCTGTCATTGACCTGGACCGCCACGCCGGTGGCGAAGGCGGAAGCACTGGCGAAACAAAGGCAAGCCAGGCTGGAAAAGCGGAGAGCGGTTGTCATGGTCGCAGGCAGTCGGTGGTTGGCGGGGAATCCGCAGCGTACCGGCTTATTGTAGCGTCTGGCAGTTAGTTCCGTGCAGAACTTTGTGCGCGCTTGCCTGAACGTCAAGACCCGCGAATATTGCCCAGGCTGCCGTGGGCAAGCTGCCACTGGCGCGACAGGTCGAGCGCCGAGCCGAGCTCGGACGGGGTGAGGCGGCGCGCCACGATGCTTTTGTTGGCGCTGGCCGTTTCGTCGCCGGCGTCGGCCGCCAGCAGCATCCACATATAGGACCGCACGGCGTCGCGCGGCACGCCGCGGCCGGTGCTGTACATGCCGCCCAGGTTGTACTGCGCCAGCGCGTGGCCCTGCTCGGCTGCCTGGCCATACCAGAACACGGCCAGGCCATCGTCGTGCGGCACGCCCTGCCCGTTGGCATACATGACGCCGAGGTTGTTCTGGGCCGAGGCGTCGCCCTGTTCGGCGGCGATGCGGTACCAGCGCGCGGCCTGGGCTTCGTCGCGCGGCACGCCCTGGCCTGTTGCATAAATAACGCCCAGGTTGAACTGGGCGTTGGGTGCTCCCTGGTCGGCTGCGCGGCGATACCATTCCAGCGCGCGCAGCTCGTCGCGCGGCGCGCCTCGGCCGTTGGCGTACATGCTGCCCAGGTTGTACTGGGCCAGCATATGTCCCTGTTCGGCCGAACGCAGGTACCAGGCCAGGGCTTTTTCCTCGTCCTGGTCCACGCCCTGGCCGCTGGCCAGCATGACGCCAAGATTGAATTGCGCATCCTTTTCGCCCTGGTCGGCGGCCCGCTGCAGCCAGGCGAAGGCGCGCAAGGGATCGGCGCGCACGCCCAGGCCTTCGGCATAGGCCACGCCCAACTGGCGCTGGGCCACGGCATTGCCCTGGGCGGCGGCCTGGCGGAACCAGCACAGCGCCTGCGCATCGTTCGCTTCCACGCCCTGCCCGCGCTTGTACATGAGGCCCAGATTGAGCTGGGCGATGGCTTCGCCCTGCACCGCGGCCTTGCGGAACCAGGCCATGGCCAGCGGGTAGTTCATGGGGGCGCCGTGGCCGAACAGATAGCATTCGGCCAGCAGGCTCTGGGCGCTGGCCACGCCCTGCTCGGCCGCGCGGTAGAACCAGGCCAGGGCCAGTTCGTGGTTCTGTTCGAGCCCGCGCCCTTTCCGGTACATCTGGCCCAGGTTCTGCTGGGCCGACGCGTCGCCCTGTTCGGCGGCGTGGCGGAACCAGTAGGCCGCTTCGGCGTCGCTGCGGTCGACGCCGCGCCCGTTGTAGTAGAGTGCGCCGAGATGGTTCTGGGCGAATGCCAGGCCCTGCAGGGCTGCCTGGCGCAGCCATTTGAATGCATGCGCGTAGTCGCGCTCGATGCAATCGCCTTTTTTGTACATGAGTCCCAGGTTGAACTGGGCATAGGCATCGCCGCGCTCGGCTGCCTGGCGAAACCATATGTAAGTCTGGTAGTTTTCACGCGTTATGTTTTGGCGGTTCATGCTGACCCTCCGGCCCGAGGCCGTTGTTAACGCAGAAAGAGTGGCGCCGCCCAGGCAGCCAAGCGACCTGAGAAGTATTGCTAAAATTTTAAGGTAACAAGCGCGCCGGGATTTGACTGCGCACAAGCGTCGGCGTCGCCGGAAGCGACTTCAACCAATGAAAAAACCCCGCCGTTGAGCTGATCGGCGGGGTTTGGTAGCGAGCGGAAAGTTCTCCGCGGACGAGGCTGCCTAGAACTTGGCGCGCGCGCCGAACACAAAGTTCCGGCCAGGCAGGGGCGAGATATCCTTGAGCACCGAGGTCGAGACCCGGATGTCTTCGTTCAGCAAGTTCTTGGCGAGCAGGAACCAGGTCACGTCATGCTTGCCGTAACGCTGCGTGGTCGACAGGTTGGCGTTGAGGCTGGTGTAAGCGGGCGTGGCGCTGTCTTCGAAGCTGGCCAGGCGATCCTGTTTCAGCGATTGCACCAGCGACACGCCGGCGCGCCATGCCGCGGTGCGGTAGGCCGCGTCCACACCGATGCGGGTGGCCGGCTGCAGCGGCAGGCTGCCACCGGCGTCGAGCTTGCCGCGCGAGGTATCGGCAAAGCCGCGCAGCGACAAGCCCAGGCCATGCGGATTGTATTCCAGCTCGGCTTCGGCGCCGCGCACGCTGGCATTGGCCTGCGAAAACACGCGTTCGCGCAAGTCGTCGTCCAGCAGCACGCCGGTCACGTGGCCATAGATGAAGTCGCTGACCTTGTTCAGGAACAGATTGCCCTTCCAGTGGATCGGGCCCTGGGTTTTCTGCAGCGACAATTCGATATTGCGTGACGTCTCCTTGCGGAAGTTCGGGTTGCCGATATCAAAGGTTTCGGTCGCTTCGTGCGGACCGGCCGAGTACAGTTCTTCGGTCGTCGGCGCGCGCTGGGCCACCGACACGGTCACGCCGGTGCTGTAGCCCTTGGCCAGGGTCCACAAGCCGCCCACCGAATACGAGGACAGGCTGAACTTGCGGTCGAGGCCGGTAACCGGCTTGCGCCTCACCTGTTCCAGGCGCAGGCCGGCATTGATGCGCACGGCGCCGAAGACGCGCTCTTCGACCAGGAAGGCGGCGGTCGCAGTCGAGTGCGTGATCGGCACCGTATCGGGCCCGCCGCTGGTGCTTTGGCCGGCGAAGTGGGTGTTTTCCGTCTGCATGCCCAGGGTGCCGCTCCAGCCCGCCACGGCTGCGTGGCTCGCTTCCAGGCGCGATTCGAAGGCGCGATTGGTGTAGCGGATTTCCGCCTCGTTCTCTTCGTTGAGCTCTTCGTGCTGATAGTCGGTATAGCCCAGCTTGAACTTGAGCGAGTCGATGCCCGGCAGCGGCGCCTTGAACTGGCTGATGATGTCGTAGCGGCTTTGCTGCAGGTCGATGCGCGGGCCTTCCATGGTGGGAATGCCGTACAGGTGATCCAGGGTCGAGACCGACGCGCCGGCATAGCCCCAGTCGCCCACCACCGAGGCCCCCGCGCCCAGCGTTTCCTGGCGAGTGAACGATTGCGCCAGCGTGCCGCCGGCCGATTGCGGATCGCGCCGGTCGCGCCGGCCGGCAATCTTGTAGTCGTCCGCGTGGCGCACGCTGCCGTCGAGGTGGAAGCCGATCATGCCGGCCGCGCCATCGACCGATGCGGACGCGGCGCGCCCCCGGTCCACGCTGCTGTAGCGCGTTTCCGCCTGGCCACCGACATGGTCTTCCAGGGCCGCCGGAATGCGCTCGTTGACCACGTTGACCAGGCCGCCGATGGCGCCGGAGCCGTACAGCAAGGCCGCAGGGCCGCGCAGGATTTCGATCTGGCGCGCGGTGGCGCCGTCGGCCGACACCGCATGGTCATTCGACAGGCCGGACACGTCGGCGACGCCCATGCCGTTTTCCAGCATCTTGACGCGGCTGCCCTCCAGGCCCCGAATGATGGGACGCGAGGCACCGGCGCCGAAGGACGAGGCCGACACGCCGAGCTCATGGGACAGCGTTTCGCCCAGCGTGGCGCCGAGCTTGTCGCGCAGCTCGTCGCCGCCGAGGATCTTTGCGGGGGCCAGGATCTGGTCGCTTTCACCATGGCCGAACGGCGTGGCGGTGACGATAATTTTAGGAATGACGGCGTCGTCGTCGGCAGGAGCCGGCGCGGTCTGGGCATGGGAGAACGAGGACAGGGCGGACAGGACCGCGCTGGCCAGCAGCGTACGTGGGATGTGCATGGTAAAACCTCAGGCAAACAAAATTGACAGTCAATGGCAGTACGACCGCGTGCGGTCATGTTGCGCTAGTGGGAAAGGCTTGCTGTCAGGCGTGAGGAGGTGCGCGCGAACGGAATGCCAGCCGCGTGCGGGCAATGGCGGAATGCGCTTCCGCGCTGGCGACGGCCATGGACACCAGCTCGGGTGCGGCGAAGGCACGGTGCGAACAGCCGATCGGCAGCGCCAGTTGCGCGAAGGCCAGGCACTGGTTGCAGGTCTGGTCCTGGGCGAAGGAACTGGAGAGGTCGTCCTGGTCCTGGTCCTGGCCCTGTACCGCCTGCACCTGCCCGGCCTGGTCGGACCGGGTCAAGTGCGACAGGGCGTGCGCCGTCGCCATCTGCTGGGAGACCAGCAGAAGCAGGGACAGCATCACACGGAACAAGGTCGATCGCATCATCGGCGATATTGTAAGGCGCTTAAGCCGATTCCGACGATTTATTTGCAGATGCAAATTTCTGCAGGAAATCGGGCACCTTGGCCGCGCTTAATTTGTTCAAGGACACCAATAACTGCGGGTCGACGGGGCCGATCCCGTATGCACGGTCCAGGTGTTTACTGATATGTATGAGCACTTCGGCCGCCACTTCGGCATCCGATTCGGCGCGGTGGGCGGCGCTGCGGAAGCGGATGCCCAGCTGGCCCGACAGCAGGCCCAGCTTGTAGCTGGACAGGCCGGGAAACACGCGGCGCGACAGTTTCAGCGAGCACACCAGGCCGGCGTGGCCGCATTGCATGCCCAGCCGTTGCGCCTCGGCCTTGAGGAATTTTTCATCGAAACTGGCATTGTGGGCGGCCAGCGCGTCGCCGCCTATGAAGTCGAGCAAGGCGGGCAGCACCTGCGACACCGGCGGCGCCGTATCGACCATGGCTTGGGAAATGCCGGTCAGCTGCGTGATGAAGGAAGGAATGCGCGCTTGGCAATTGATCAGCGACACGAAGCGCTCGGTGACGCGGCCGTCCACGATGCGCAGGGCCGCCACCTCGGTGATGCGGTCGCCCATGGCGGGCGAGAGGCCGGTGGTCTCGAAGTCGAGCATGACGATGGGGTGTTCGAACATGGCTATCCGTATTTGCGTACTGCATCGAGGGCCAGGCCGGCGCCGATGCTGCCGAACAGGTCGCCTTCGACCTTGCGCGCCTGCGGCAGCAGCGCGCCGATGCGCTCGCGCAGCATGCGCACGCCGCTCGAGCCGCCTGTGAAGAACACCGTGTCCACCGCGCCGGCCGGCACGCCGGCATCGGCCAAGAGTTTCAGCACGGTCTGGTCGATGGCGCCGACCAGGTGCTGGATCGATTCCTCGAAGCTGCTGCGCTGCAACTGCACCGTGTGCGGCGGCGACAGGCGGTCCAGGTCGAGCGCCGCGCTGCTGGCGTCGGACAGGGCGATCTTGCCCTCCTCCACCTTCATGGCCAGCCAGTGGCCGGCGCGCTCGTCGATCAGGCGCTGCAGGCGGGCCAGTTTGTCCGGTTCGCGCGCATCGCGCACCACGTCGGCCAGCTGGGTCCAGATCTTCTTGGTATAGGCCAGGTTGATGGTGTGCCAGGTGGCCAGGTTGAAGTAGTAGCTCGACGGAATGGCGCTGTCATTGTTCATCAGGCTCTGGTAGCCGAGCAGGGGCATGACCGACGACAGGCTCAGGTATTTATCGAAATCGGTACCGCCGATGTGCACGCCGCCGGTGGCCAGGATATCGTCGCGCCGCTCTGCCTTCAGGGCGCGTTCGGGCGACAGGCGCACCAGCGAAAAGTCCGAGGTGCCGCCGCCGATGTCGGCGATCAGCACCAGTTCTTCGCTGCGGATCTGGGATTCGTAGTCGAAGGCGGCGGCGATCGGTTCGAACTGGAAAGCAATGTCCTTGAAGCCGACCGCATGCGCGATGCCGCGCAGGGTGTCTTCGGCCAGCTGGTCCGAGGCGGCGCTGTCGTCGATGAAAAACACCGGGCGGCCGAACACGGCCGTGGTGAATTCGCGCCCCGCTTCGTGTTCCGCGCGGCGTTTGACTTCGCCGATGAACTGGGACAGCAGCAGGCGAAATGGCAGTGCGCGGCCGCCCACTTCGGTCTGGCCGTCGATCAGGCTGGTGCCGAGCAAGCTCTTGAGCGAGCGCATCAGGCGGCCTTCGTAGCCGGCCAGGTAGCCGGCCAGCGCCGCCCGTCCGTAGCTCACTTCGTCATCGTCGGCGTTGAAGAACACCACCGACGGCAAGGTGGCCTTGCCATCCTCGAGGGGCAGCAAGACCGAGCGCGGCGCGCCCGTGCCGGGGCCGACCCAGCCTACCGTGGAATTTGACGTGCCAAAATCGACGCCGCAAGCATTCGCCATGTGACCCTTCGTTGTAAGGGGCGGTATCTTACCAGATAAAGCCGGGTGCGGGGACCGCTTCAGATTTGCAACAAATGCCTCATGCTATATGGAAATATATTGCGAATGGGCAATTTTCTTTGCTACACTTGGCCACCCACCAGGCATATTTACATCCATGACCCAGTCAGCGCCGCCGCTCAGTCCCACCATCGCCGACATCAAGGCCCTGATCCGGCGCGAATCGCGCCGGGTGACGTCCTACGACGTCGCGACCGTGGCGGGGGTATCGCAATCGGCGGTATCGCGCTGCTTCAAGCCGGGGGCCAGCGTCTCGAAGGCGACCCTGGCGCGCGTGATGCAGGCCGCGCACGAGCTGGACTACACCCCGAATGCGGCCGCGCGCAGCCTGATCACGCGCCGTTCCAACCAGGTGGCGCTGATCGTGTCGCACGTGGTGACCCTGTACTACCCGGAAGTGCTGTCCGAGCTGAGCCGCCAGTTCGGCTTGCGCGGCATGCGCATCCTGCTGTTTTCGCTGCCGCGCGAAGGCGACGTCGGCCAGACCCTGTCCGAAGTGTGGCAGCACCAGGTGGACGGCGCCGTGGTGGCGGCCCACCTGTCGCCCGAGCAAGTGGCCGAATTCGAGCGGCGCGAGATTCCCTTCATCCTGTTCAACCGCCATTTGCGCGGGCACAGCGTGAACGCGATCGTGTGCGACCAGGCCGAAGCGGCGCGGGTGCTGGTATCGCGCCTGGCGGCGGCCGGGCACCAGCGCTTCGCCATGATCGAAGGACCGGCCGACTCGAGCGTGGCCAACGACCGCACGCGCGGCGTATCGGAACGGCTGGCCGAACTGGGGCTGGCCGCGCCGCTGATCGTGCGCGGCAGCTACGACTACGCCAGCGGCGGGCGCTGCCTGCACGCCATCGTCGCGCGCCTGGGCGGGGTGCCCGATGCCGTCATCTGCGGCAACGACATCATGGCCATCGGCTGCCTGGACACGGCGCGCCACGACCTGCGGCTGGACGTACCGGGCCGGCTCTCGATCACCGGCTTCGGCGGCGCGGCCCAGGCCAGCTGGACGAGCTACAACCTGACCACCTTGCGCCTGCCGGTCCAGACGATGACGCAAGCGGCCAGCGACATGCTCAGCGGCCTCATCCAGGGTAACGGCAGCGGCGCCGAGCGGCGCATGTTCCCGGCCACCGTCATCGAAGGCGCCACCGCCCGCCTCGGCCCCGCCCCCTTTTAGTTGCCTCTCCTCCTTTTAGGTGGGACAGTCCCAGGTTGCTGGGAAACGTTTCTTTACCTTCCCTTGGGGACTGTCCCAGGTTTCCAGGAAACGTTCGAGCGTGTCCAGCATATTCGATTGATATTGAACAGATGCGGCGGCGCGCGCTGCAAGTACCGTGGCGTATTCATCTGCGCGAGAGTCAACCATGCCCCGCGGCGCCCGCCTCGTCTTGCCACACGCCCCCATGCACATCGTCCGGCGCGGAAACAACAAGCAAGCATGCTTTTTTTGCGACGAGGATCGCGCGCTCTATCTCGACTTGCTCGCCACCCACACGCTGCGCACTGGCTGCGCCGTGCACGCCTACGTCCTGATGACGAATCATGTCCACCTGCTGCTCTCCGGCAAGTCCGATTCGGCAATCGCGTCCTTGATGAAGGCAGTCGGCGAGCGCTACGTTCCGTACATCAACAAGACTTATGACCGCAGCGGTTCGCTGTGGGACAGCCGTTTCTACTCATCGCTCGTGCAGGAGGACAATTACTTCCTTGCATGCCATCGCTACATCGAGCTCAATCCCGTGCGCGCCGGCATCGCCGCATCACCGGCCGACTATCGCTGGTCCAGCTACGCGGGAAATACGGGCGACAAGCACGACACTTTGCTGCAGCCCCACCTGGTCTATGCGGCTTTGGCAGCCGATCCGGCCGGACGCCATGCCGCATACAAGCAACTCTTCGAGCAAGAGATCAACGACGACATGCTCGCCGAGCTCCAGCGTAACGTCAAACGCAACCGGGTCACGGGCGACGCCGCCTTCACAGCACAAATCGCGGCGGCGCTGGGACGTCGTGCCAATCCCGCAAAACCCGGTCGTCCCATGAATCAGAGAACTATTTCCCCAAAACCCGGGACAGTCCCACTTCAAGAGGGGGAAATATTGCCTGACAACCTGGGACTGTCCCCTTTCAGGAAGGATTGATACCAGAGGCCGCTCGACTTCAGGCGCCGCTCCTGCGTGCTGTAGTCGACGTAGGTCAGGCCGAACCGACGCAGGTAGCCTTCCGCCCATTCGAAATTGTCCAGCAGGCTCCAGGCGAAATAGCCGCGCACCGGGATGCCATGCCCCATCGCTTCGTGCAATGCCGCCAGGTGGCGCTGCAGGTAGCTGCGCCGCTGGACGTCGTCGATGCTGCCGTCGGCATTGACCACGTCGTCGTAGGTCGAGCCGTTTTCGGTCAGGTAGATGACCTTGGGACCGTATTCGCTGGACACGCGACGCAGCAGGCTGACCATGCCCTGCGGCGCCACCTCCCAGTTGAAGGCGGTGCGCTCCAGCCCTTCCGGCGCCACGATCCGCAGGCCGAACGGTCCCTCGCCCGGGGCGTCGGCCACCACTTCCGGGAAGTAGTAGTTCACGCCCAGGAAGTCGGTCGGCGCGGCGATGAGCGCCATGTCGCCTTCTTCCACCAGGGGCGCTGCCGCTCCCAGCGCGGCGATGGTCTCGGCCGGATAGGGCCGCCCATGCAGCGTGTCCAGGAACCAGCGGTTACGCAAGTCGTCATGGCGCGCGGTCGCCGCCACGTCGGCCGCGCTGTCGCTGGCGGGGCGCAGGGGATGCAGGCTGAGCGTGATGCCGGCCAGCGCATCGGGCACGTTGGCGCGGATCACTTGCAGCGCGCGGCCGTGCGACACCATCACGTTGTGCGATACCTGGATCGCCGTGCGCAGGTCGCGTATCCCCGGCGCGTGGTTGCCTTCCAGGTTGCCGTGGAAGGCCGTGCACCAGGGTTCGTTGTGCGTGATCCAGTGCCTGACCCGGTCGCCCAGGCGGCGCGTGATGTGGTCCACAAAATGCGCAAACGCGTCGATGGTGCGCCGGTTGGTCCAGCCGCCCGCATCCTGCAAGGCTTGCGGCAAGTCCCAGTGGTACAACGTGGCCCATGGCTGCAGCCCCCGTTCCAGCATGCCGTCCACCAGCCGCGAATAGAAGTCCAGCCCGGCCTCGTTGGCCGCCGCGCTGCCTTCGACGAACAGGCGCGGCCAGGCGATCGAAAAACGGTAGGCGTCCACGCCCATGGACCGCGCCAGGTCCAGGTCCTGCGGCCAGCGATGGTAGTGGTCGCACGCCACGTCGCCATTGCTGCCATCGCGGATCGTGCCTTGCTGGCGGCAGAAGGTGTCCCAGATCGAGTCGACCCGGCCACCCTCCCCCGCTGCGCCTTCGATCTGGTACGAGGAGGTGGCGCATCCCCATACGAAATCGCTGCCGAAATCGTCCCGCTTCATTTGAGTGCGCTGCAAGCGATGGCATCCTTGTGCGTGGCGCCGCCGCCGACGATCTCGATGTTGGCGAAGGCGGCCCGGAACGCGCCGCTGGTGCTGACGCTGAAGGGCGCCGCGATCTTGTTCAGATCAGCCCCCCTGGCCGTGAAGCAGGCCAGCGGTATCCTGACCGTCTGCTTCTTTTTCCCCGCCAGGGCCGCCAGCACGGCGCTGGCATCGACCTGCGCCGCGCCGAAGCCGACCAGCACCGGCGCCGCCGGCACGGTATCGACGATGGTATCGAACTGCAGCGCGCCGTCTTTGGTGGCAAAGGCCGGCAAGGCGGCTTCCGGACCACGCGCTTCAAAGCGAGCGGGGCCGGTCCAGGTGATGCGCTTGGCGTCCTGCTGCGTATTGACCTGCACCGTTTCCACGGTGGCCCCGGGCAGCGTGAAGACCTTGTTCAAGTCGCTGCCGAGCGCGGTCTGGCCGACATACAGCGGCCAGCGCGCGCGGTCGCTCTGGTTCGACACCGGGTAGGCGGTCGTGACGCCGCAGCCTCCTTCAGGGAAGCCGGCATCAAGCTGGCCCAGCGCGGACCGGCTGCCGTAGCGCAGTCCGTGGCCAAGCTTGAACAGGGGCGCGTAATCCTTGTCGCCCGCGTTCACCGTCGCCTGGCACACCGACTTCGGCCACGAAAACGAGAGCCTGCCGCGAAACGGCTGGCCGCCCTTGAACAGCACATCGGCCACGCCCTTGCCTTCGGTGCCGGGCAGCCAGGCGGCGACAAAGCCGTTCGACAGATTCATCAGGTCGTTGGCATACACCGGCCGCCCCGACAGCAGCACCGTCACCACCGGCTTGCCCTTGCCCGCCACCGCTTTCAACACCGCCAGGTCTTCGGGATAGCGTGCGCTGTGGCGCAGGGTTCCCGCCGGGCCGATGTCGCCAGCGCCTTCGGCATACGGGTTCTCGCCAATCACGGCGATCACGGCGTCGAACTTGGCCACATCGATGCCGCTCGCGTCCTCGCTGTAGGTGACGTTGCCGGCGCCGGCCTTTTCGACCAGGCCCGCAAGAATCGTGTCGCCGTTCGGGAAGTCGCTGTTCTTGTTGTCCGTGCCTTGCCAGGTCAGCGTCCAGCCGCCGTTTTGCAGCGGCAGCTTGTCGGCGCCCTTGCCCACCACCAGGATCTTCCTGCCCGGCGCCAGCGGCAAGACATTGCCATCGTTCTTGAGCAGGACCAGCGACTGGCGCACCATCTCGCGCGCCAGCGCCCGGTCCTGCAGCGATGCGGCGTTCTTCGCGTGGCGGCTGTCCGATGGCTTCACGTCGAACATCCCGGCGCGCAGCTTCACGCGCAGGATGCGCGTCACCGCGTCGTCGATCCGCGCCATCGGAATCTCGCCGCCTTCCACCTGCCGGATGGTGTTGGCGATGAAGGCCTTCCAGTCGTCCGGCACCATGACCATGTCGATCCCGGCGTTGATCGCCTGGGCGCAGCTATCCTTGGCGCAGCCCGGCACCTGGGCGATACCATTCCAGTCCGACACCACAAAGCCGTCGAAGCCCATCTTGTGCTTGAGCGCATCGTTCAGCAGCGCTTTGCTGCCGTGCATCTTGCCGTAGTCCTGGCCGCCGGCCACGTCGTGCCAGCTGTTGTACGACACCATGACGGTCTGCGCGCCGGCCGCGAGCGCGCTGTAATAGCCCTGCCCGTGGATATTGATCATCTGCGCGCGCGTGGCCAGCGCGTTGCCCTGGTCCTTGCCCTGGTCGGTGCCGCCGTCGCCCATGAAATGCTTGGCGGTCGCGATCACGCTGTCTTCGCTGCCCAGCTTGCCCTGCAAGCCGCGCACGTAGTGGCCGGCATACGCCTTCACCAGCGCGGGGTCTTCGGAAAAGCTTTCGTAGGTGCGGCCCCAGCGGTCGTCGCGCACCACGGCCAGCGTGGGCGCGAATACCCAGTTGATGCCGGTCGCGCGCACGGCCTGCGCCACGGCGGCGCCCATCTTGCCGATCAGGGCCGGGTTGTGCGCCGCGCCCAGGCCTATATTGTGGGGAAACTGGGTGGCGCCCACCACATTGCTGTTGCCGTGAATCGCATCGATGCCCCAGATGACCGGGACCGGGAACTTCATGCCGGTGGCCATCGAGCCCGCGTAGTATTTGTCCGCCAGCGCCACCCAGTCGGCCTGGGTGGCGTGCTTGTTCATGGCCGGCCAGCTGCCGCCGCCATTGAGCACGGAGCCCAGGTAATAGGTGCGCACATCGTCCGGTGTTGCCGTCTTGATTTCAGGCTGGGTCATTTGCCCGACTTTCTGGGCCAGCGTCATGGCGCCGACCATCTCGCGCACGCGCGCTTCGATCTGGGCATCCGGACGGACGGCGCTGCGGATGCGCGGCCAGTCGGTCAGGGGAGCCGCTCCGGCAGCAGTGGCCAGGAGTCCGGCGGCGAGAATAAAACAGGAATGTTTGCGCATGGATTTGCTCGTAAAAGCCGGGTCCGCCGCCCACAGGGCAGGCGGACCGGCGGTTCAACAATTACAGTTTGTAGTTCAGGCCCAGCAGTACCTGGCGGCCGTAGGTGGTGTAGCGTTCAGGCGCATACGAGCCGCCCGAGAACGGGTCGCCCTGCATGGTCTGGTACGGCGCGTTCTGCAGGTTGTTTACCTGCAGCAGCACCGAGGCGCCTTTCATCGGGCCATCTTCGAAGTTGTAGCCAAGCTGCAAGTCGATCTGCTTTTCCGCCAGGATCTGGCTGAAGGCGCGCTGCGCGAACAGGCCCGTCACTTCACCGCGGTAGGCCGAACGATAGCGCTGGCTCACCCGTGCCGAAAAGCCATGCTTTTCGTAGAAGGCGGTGATGTTGTGCACCACGCCGGACAGGCCGGGCAGTTTTTCCTTGGTGCCGGGACCGTTCGGATGGATCGAGCTTTCCGTTCCCGACACGCTGGCCAGCACGCCGAAACCATCGAGCATGCTGTGCAAGGTGCCCAGTTCGAAGGAGCCCGACAGTTCCATGCCGCGCACCATGCCGCCCTGGCCGTTGGCCGGACGGTTCATGGTGCCGATATTGGTCAGCGGTACCACGGTCGACGGATTCGGGAAGCCGGTGAAGTCGAACGCGGTCTGCTGGTTGTAGATGTAGCTCTTGAGCTTCTTGTAGAACATGGCGCCCGCGACGTAGCCGCTCTTGCCGAAATAATGCTCCAGCGACAGGTCGAAGGAATTGGCGCGCCATGGCTGCAAATGGGGATTGCCGCCGCTGCCGTTCCACATCTTGGTGGTGGCGTCGACGCCGCCGGTGGCGCCGGCGCGCATGTCGGCCATGCGCGGACGGGCCAGGGTCTTGGCCACGCCGAAACGCACGGTGGTGCTGGTCAGGTATTTGCCCAGGTCGAAGATCAGGTTCACGCTCGGCAGCACGTCGGTGTAGCTGTCTTCGCCGCTGATCGGCTTGGTCACGCCGCCCACCAGGGCGATACCGTCGGCATCCTGCTGCATGTGGATCATCTGCAAGCCCAGGTTGCCGCGCAGCGGAATCGGGCCCAGGTCGGTGTCGATCGACAGCTTGGCGAATGCCGTGGTCTGCTTCTCGGTCACGCCCCAGTTATTCAAGGCATCGTTGTCGGGACGCGCCGGCTGCTGGACGTAGTATTTGTCCAGCACCGCCAGGGTGTTGTAGCTCAGGCCGCCCGGCAGGCCGGAAAAGGCCAGCGAGGTGGTCGGCACCAGCAGGTCGGACGACACCGTGGTGGCGGCGCGGTTGTTCTTCAGGAAGTAGTAATTGTTGATGTCGAGGTGGGTCTTCTCGCGCTTCGAATGGCTCACGCCCGTTTCCACGCTGCGGAAGAAGCCATTCAAGTCGTGCTTGCCGCTCAGTTTGATGGCGCTGAGGGTGTCTTCCACCACCGGACGGTGCATGTCGGCATCCTTGCCCCAGCCGCCGACGTCGGCCAGCTTGATGCGGCCGGCATCGGCAAAGTTGATGCTCGGGGTGAACACCGGCAAGCCGGCGCCGGTCGGGATGGTGAAGCCGAAATTATTGTCCGTCAGCCCGGAGCCGGCCGGGCCCAGGCCCGCATAGGTTTCCAGGACTTGCTCGGTGCGCTTGGCCGTCGAGTACGACAGGTCGCCATCGAGCGCCCAGCCGCCCAGCTTGAGGCGGTTGTTCCAGCCGACCGCGCCCACCTTGTCCTTGCGGGTATTGAAGTCGTTGCGCACGATCGGCTCCAGGTTCACCAGCGCGCCGCTGGTGGCCAGCTTGGTGCCGCCGATGGTTTGCACCACCGGATTGGCATAGGTCACCGCGCTCCACTGGTGCGAATTCCACATCATGCCGCGCATGGTGGTTTCCTGGTCGAACTGGGAGTAGTACAAATCGAGGGCGCTGCGGAAATCCTTGCTCGGCTTGAAGTCGATCACGGCCATCAGGCCGTCGCGCTTCTGCTGGCGCGACGAGGCGGTCACTTCCGCGCCTTTCAGGGCGATCACGTCGGCCGGCAAGCCATTGTTGTCGCCGCCCCACCACCACGATTTGTATTCCAGCTGCTGGCCCGGCGAATCGAGGTGGGTGTAGCCGATCGCCACGCCCAGGGTGTTGTTCATGAACTGGTCGATATACGAGAAGCTCATGCGGTTGCCGGTGGCCTTCGAACCATGATTGAGCGCGCCGTTCGAATTGCGCTCGCCGCGCAGGTTGAACACGATGGTGCGGCCCTTGCGGTCCAGCGGACGCACGGTCTGCAAGTCCACGGTGCCCGACAAGCCCTGGCCCATCAGCGTCGCGTCGGGCGTCTTGTACACGGTCACGCCGTTGATCAGCTCCGACGGATACTGGTCGTATTCCGCGCCGCGGTTATCGCTCGTCGATACCAGCTCGCGGCCGTTCATCAGGGTGCCGGCGAAATCGGGCGCCAGGCCGCGGATCGAGATTACCTGGGCGCGGCCTTCGACGCGCTGGGCCGTCAGGCCGGCCAGGCGGGAAATCGATTCGGCGATGCTAACGTCGGGCAGCTTGCCGATGTCTTCGGCGGTGATGGCTTCCACGATCGAGTCCGATTCGCGCTTGACGGCGATCGAGCTGGCGATACTGCCGCGTATGCCCGTGACGGTCACGACATTGGACGGGGCGTCGACCGCGGCGGCTGTTTGCGCCTGTGCGCCGGCCGTTGCAAACAGGATCGCGCAGGCTGCGGCGATGGGGGTTTGGTTCATGCTCATGTCTCCTGGCAGTTAATTATTATAAATACGTCGTCTTGATGTGGAATCCTTCCCACACACATGCAAAAAAAAGGGCCCTACCGGTATTGCTGGATATGGAAACGTTCCCACATCGTCCTTGAATCGTAGCTTGTCAACTTTACAAAGTCAACGACTTTGATGATCAACATCGCACGATTTGTTGCAAACCAGGCGGCGCGGCCTGTGCCGCCGCGCCGCCATCCTGCGCTACTGCTTGTTCAGCTGCCACCAGTTCACATTGAAGCCGCCCGTGCGCACGTACAGGGCAAGGTCTTGCTGCCCTGCCGCCAGTTGCACCGTCGCGCTGACCGTGGTCCAGTTCTGGAAGCCGCCCGTGTTAGGCACGTTGATGACCGTGAGGTCGGTGCCATTCCTGCTCAGCACCAGCTGCCCGCCCGTATTGGCCGTCGCGACCCGGAACTGCACCGTGTGCGCGCCCGCCACCGGCACATTGATCGGATAGCTCATCCAGTCATTGTTGTCCAGGTAGCCCGCATTGAAGCCGCCGCCGGCATCGGTCGTGGTTTCCACCCGTACGCCGCTGTGGTTGCTGAACATCTCCGCTTCGATGCGCGTGCCCACCGTCGGCTTCCAGTTCATCCAGGTCGACAGCGCCTCGTTGCGCAACAGCGCCTGGGTGGCAAAGCCGCGGAAGTGCGACTCGATGGCCGCCGTCGACGCCGTGCTGACGTTGATGTTGCCGTAGGTGCCGCCATTGACGTTGTTGGTCACCATGCCCCAGCCCCAGCCCGATCCGTTGGAGCCGCCCGGCGAGGTGGTCTTGTACGACCAGTTGGTGCCGCCCCAGCCGAGCATGTTGAAGATGTCGTAGCTGTGGCGCGTCATTTGCGGCCCGTAGCTGCCCAGCAGCGTCCATGGCTGGAATTCGCCGATCAGGAAAGGCGTGTTCAGCGCGGTCAGCTTGGTGTTCCAGGCGCAGACGTTGCGCGTGTCGGCCGTGCCGCATTGCAGCCAGTCGGCATACATATTGGCCTGGGCCTGTGCTCCCGAGACTTCATTCCACCCCCAAAGGCCTGGATAGAAGTGCATCCAGAAGGCCACGTTGGTCAGGCCGCGGGTATTCGGATTGCCGTAGGCATCGATGCCGGAATTATGGCCCGGCAAAATGATCACGTGATTGGCGTCTTTCGCGCGCACCACGTTGAACAGCTCGTAGGCGAAGGTGGCCAGGGTGGTGGCGTCCGTTCCCCACGGTTCGTTCAGCAAGTCGTAGGCAGCGACCGCGCTGCGGCCGTTGTAGCGGCTGGCGATCTGGTCCCACAGCCACTTGGTGCGGTCCTTGTAGGTGGCATTGGTCCACATGGCCGCCGGGCCCACGCAACCGTCGTGCTGCTCGCTGGCCGCCGCCGCGCCGCCCACCGCGCCGTGCAGGTCGAGGATGACGTACATGCCGCGCTTTTCCGCTTCATTGATGGCGAAGTCCAGGTATTTCCAGGCGTCCGCGCGCAGGTTGTAGGGCCTGGTGTCGTCTTCCACCACGCTCCACAGGAAAGGCACGCGCACCACGTTCATGCCCATCGCCTTCATGTTGTCGAAGTCGCGGGTGGTGATGTAGCTGTCGCGGAAGATGCCCATCAGGCGCTCTTTCTCGGCATGGCCCCAGCGCGACGACAGGGTCGCTTCCAGCGTGCACTGGTCGCCGATGGTGCCGTTGTTGTTCGACATCTGCTGGCCCATCATCCAGAACTCGAGCGCCAGCCAGTTGCCCACATTGGCGCCGCGCAGGTTCACGCGGTTGCCGTTGGTGTCCACCCAGTACTTGCCGCTCTGGCGGATGGCGGGCAAGGCCGTGCCGCCCTCTTTCGCAAAATCCACCCAGTTCAGGTTGAAGCCGCCGCCGCGCGCGAACACGGTCAGGTTCTGGGTGCCGGCGTTCAGGTACACGCGCGACGTGACCGTGGTCCAGTTCTGCCAGCCGCCCGTGTTGGGCACGCTGGCGATGGCGCTGATGTCGGTGCTGTTCTGGCTCAGCACCAATTGCCCGGTGGTGCCGGGCGAGGCGACCCGGTATTGCACGGTGTACCAGCCGGCCGTGGACGGGTTGACCGAATAGGTCATCCAGTCATTGGCATCGATCCAGCCCACATCGCTGCCGCCGCCGGCGTCGGCCGTGGTTTCCAAAGCGATTCCGCTCATGCTTGCATACGATTCGGCCTGCAGCCTGCCGGGCAAGGCGGTCTGGGCTACGCTGTGCGCGCTTGCCAGTGCCAGTCCGATCGCCAGCAATAGTTGCCGGGCGCCCGAGGCGCCTGAATAAAGTTGCGAATGCATCTTATCTCCATTTTTTAGGTGTGACCGTGCAGAACGTCGCTGCGCGGCATGGTGTGCGCGTGCCTGTTGCTTCCTCCTTCTCTAGCGGGTAAATGGGGCCGGCGCCGTGGTGCTGGTCATCCAGTCCATCAGGCGCTGCTGCGGTTCGTAGGGCACGGTGCCGTACAGCTTGAACAGCGATTCGATCTGCGGCACGGTGGCGCTCTTGAAGTCCAGCGCGGGCACGCCCTGGCCGGCGGCATTGGTGACCATGCCCCAGGTGCCGTTGCCCTGCCCGCCGTTGTTGCTGACGTACTTCCAGGCCCAGGCCGTGGCCGCCCAGCCGCTCTTGCCGTAGGCGTCGAAGGTGGCGCGCGTGATCTGGCCGCCCAGGTCGGCGCCCAGGCCGGTCCATGGCTGCAATTCGCCCACGAAAAACGGCGTGTCGAGCGCCTTGATGCGCTGGTCCCATTCGCACATGCCGCTGTTGGCGCCGCCGCTGCAGGTGAGCCAGTCGCGGTGCACGTCCACGCCGATCTGGCCCCAGCCGAACAGGCCAGGATAGAAGTGCGCTTCGAAGGCGACATTCTTCATGCCCTTGGCCGCCGGATTGCCGTAGGCGCTGATGCCGCCCGTGTTATGGCCCGGCAGGATGATCACGTGGTTGGGGTCGACCGCGCGCACCGCTTCGTACAGGGTGGTGACCACGGCCGCCAGGTTGACCGCCGTGGTGCCCCATGGTTCGTTGAGCAGGCTGTAGCCGGCCACGGAAGGCCGGTCCTTGTAGCGCCCCGCCACCTGCTGCCACAGCCAGATCGTGCGCTGCTGGTATTCGGGCGTGGACCAGTACAGGTTGCGGTTGGCGCAGCCGCTGTGGTGCTCGTTGCCCTGGCTGCCGGCGGCGCCGTGCAAGTCCAGGATCACGTACATGCCGCGCTTTTCGGCCTGGGCGATCGCGTCGTCCAGGTATTTCCAGGCGTCGGCGCGCAGCGTGCCGGGCTTTTTTTCATCTTCGACGACCGTGTGCAGGAAAGGCAGGCGCACCGCGTTCCAGCCGAACTTGGCCATCAGGTCCCAGTCGCGCTGGGTGATCCAGTTGTCGCGGAACAGGGTCATCAGGCGGTCGCGCTCGGCATAGCCGAAGCGGGCATCGAGGGCGGCGTCGAGCTTGCAATTGTCGTCGATGCCGTTCGAGCCCTGCCCCATCATCCAGAATTCATTGAGCAGCCAGTTGCCCAGGTTGACGCCCTTGAGGATGACCTGGCTGCCGTCGGCGCGCACCCATTTGGCGCCCTGGGCGCGCACCATGTGGGCGGCGCTGGTCAGCGGGGTCGGCGTGGGAGGCGCGACCGGCGTGGCGACCGGCGCCGGCGTGGGGGTCGGGGTCGGCGTCGGGGTTGGCGTCACCGGGGTGGCGACGGCAGGGCTGCCGCCACCGCCGCAGGCTACCAGGGTCAGCGCGACGGTGGCGGCAAGCCATGTGTGCTTCAAACTCATTCATGTCTCCTGTATTGATGGAAAGGATTCCACATTCTTGTAAAAAAAAGCCGGTGCTGCGTCCGGCCGTGCCGCGGCCGGAATCCTGCGTGACAAGCGCTACATGGTGCCGGCGCGCTTGGCCAGCGATGCCCTTTGCGTGAGGCTGATCGTGAAATCGCGGTTGATGATGCGCTTGCTGCCATAGCACTGGTTCAGCAGTTCGCTCAGGGCGCCCATGGTCATTTCGAGCCAGGGAATGCGCACGCAGGTCAGACGCGGGCTCGAGAAGGCCGCGCTCGGCGTGTCGTCGTAACCGACCACGGAAATATTGTGGGGCACGGCGCGCCCGATCTCCTGGAAATATGCCATCGCACCCACGGCGATCTCGTCATTGGCGCAGAAGACGGCGCTGAAGTTGTAGCCCGAATCGATCAGGCGCTTGGCTTCGGCCCAGCCCGCTTCAGGGGAAAAATCGCTCTCGGCCTGCCACACCCCGGCCGGGTCGATGCCGGCCGCCGCCAGTTCCTGCATGAAGCCGGCGATGCGGTCGATATTGTCGGGCGCGGTCGACGGGCCGCCGATCACGGCAAGCTTGGTGTGGCCATGCTCGAGCAAGGCCCGCGCTGCCAGCCTGCCGCCGTAGGCATGGTCGGCCGTGAAGCATTGCGCGTCGATGCAGGCCAGGCGGTGGTTCATCAGCACGATGCGCGACTGGCGCCGCCCCAGGCGCTGGATATCTTCTTCGCACAGGTGGTTGCTCATGGCGATCACGCCGTCGCAGCCGCGTTCGATCAGGAAATCGATGCCTTCCACCGCCTGGCGCCGGGCATCGCCCTTGCCCACGCCGAAAGCGACCACCATGTGCAAGCCCGCGTTGCGCAGTTCGGTATCGATGGCGGCCAGGATGGGCGTGTAGAAGCTCCCCTTCAGGATCGGAATGTAGACCCCGATCATTTGCGATGTGCCGGACAACAGGGCGCGCGCCGCATGGGAGGGCCGGAAATCGAGCTCCTCGATCGCTTTCTGGACCCGTTCGACGGTGCTGGGCGATGCATATCCCTTGCCACTGACGACGCGCGAGGCCGTTCCTACGCCCACACCCGCCAGCAAGGCTACATCTTTGATCGTCGCCACGTATCGCTTCTCCAGAATTGCCGTCGCCACCGAATGTGGAAACGTTCCCATGTTGCGATACTACGCCTGTGTTTTTCGAATGTCAATCTCTACGGCGCAGCCGGCTTGATCAGCACATCGACCCGGCGGTTGCGCGCCCGCCCCGCTTCCTGGCCATTGTCGGCCACGGGCTGGGACTTGCCGTAGCCTTTTACCGACAGGCCCGCCGCGGCGACGCCTTCCTTGCCGGTAAAGTGATCGCGCACGGCGGCTGCCCGCTGGTCCGACAGCAGCTTGTTGGCCGCCTCCTTGCCCACATTGTCGGTGTGGCCCGCGATGAGCACGCTGGCGCCCTTGAATTTTTTCACGCGCTCTGCAGCTTCGTGCAGCACGCGCTGCGCTTCCGCCTTCAGTTCCGCCTTGCCGCTGTCGAACAGCACCGCCGCGTCGAGCGCGATCGTGACTTCTTTCGGCGCAGTATAGGGATCGAAATCATAAGGCCCGTCGAACTTGACGCGAAAGTCCAGCGACTCCTCGCGCAAGTCCAGGCGCAGGATCACGGGCTGGCGCCGGTCCAGCTGGCAGCCGATGACGGCGCGCTTGTCGAGCGTGGTATTGCCCAGCGAGTGTTCGCACAGCTTTTCCGAACGCAGCGTGTACAGTCCGAAGGTCAGCGCGTCGGTGGTGGCGGCCGGCAAGTTCCTGCCATCGCCCGTGAGCAGCAGCTCGCCCGGGCCCGCATTGAAGGCGTAGAAGTAGGAGACCGCCTGCTTGCTCCCCGCGCCCTTGATGCGGTTGGTCTCGAGCCGGGTCGGCGCATCGATGTCGGTCGAGCCCGCGCCGGCCACGGGACGGGCAGCGCCGGGCGCTTCCGGCGGCAGCAGGGTCACCGGTCCTTCCAGGGCCACCGTGTAGTCGATGGTTTCCTCGCCCAGGTCCAGGCGCAGGGTCAGGGGCTGGTCCTTGTCGCTGCTGCATTTGAGGACCACCGTCTTGTCGCTGTTGGTGTTGCCGTGCGCATCGAAGCACAGGCGCGTGCTCTTCGCATCGTACAAGGCAAACTGCAAGGCCTGGGTGGCGCCGCTGGGCGCGTTCTTGGCCGTGGCGGTGATGATGATGGTGCCGGCCCCGGCCTTGAAGGCGTAGTAGTAGCTCACGCTCTTGCCGAGCCCGGCGCCCTTGACCTGCAGGGCCGGCAGCGCGGTGGGCGCATCGGGATCGCTGGACGCGGCCGGCGCCGGGGGTGGCGCCTTGGCCGGCGCCGGCACTTGCACCGGCGCAGGCACCGGAACGGGCGCGGCCACCGGCGCCGGCACGGCCGGCGCCTCCTTCTTGCCGCAGGCGGCCAGCACGGCCGCCATCATGCACACACCCGTCCAGGTCTTCAACGCCATCGCCATGTCCCCTCTTATTGTCCAGTGCGCCTAATGTGCCCGCACCCGGCATTTTCTGTCAATACTTTACGACAGGCGTGCGCGAATTGTGCGGCATATTCCTACGGGATCATTATGATATTGGGGTGCTGCAAAAAGACGAATCAACAATGCATGAGCTTGGTACTGGAGGCAACCGTGGAGCGCTATTCGCATTCTCCCGCCCAATTCCTAGTCGACGAGAATGGCCAAGTGGCAAGCTGGAGCAGCGCCTGCGCAAGCTTGTGGTCCTATTCCGAACTCGAAGCGCTGCACCTGCCGCTCGCTTCGCTGCTGACCTCGGCTTCCGCCGTCAGCGAGCTCGTTTCCCTGTCGCGCGACAAATCCCACCAGGAAGTGGCATGCATCCTGTGCCGTGACGGCAGCAGCATGCCGGCCAGCCTGACCACCGAAACCCAGCAGGTCGGCGACCAGTGCATGCTGTCCTGCACGGTCGATCCCACCGCGCCTGCGACCCATCCGGGCCGCGCCGCGCTGACGCTGACCACCATCCTCGAAGGCTTGCCCTGCCTGTTCTACATCATCGATATCCATGGCCACTTGCTGGTATGGAATGAACAGTTGTCCGAGACGGTGGAACGGCCCTCGGCCGACTTGCAGAACGCCGACGTCATGAGCTTTTTCGATACGCGCGACCATGCCGCCATCCTGTGCAAGATCAAGGAAGCCTACAGCAAGGGGCGATCCTCGCACGAAGCGGTGATCGTCGGCGCCAACGGCCGCCAGACGCCCTGCCTGTTCCACTGCGCCCGCACCATGCTGGGCGGCGACACCTGCCTGTTCGGCACCGGCATCGACATTTCCGAACTCAAGGAAACCGAATTGCGCCTGCTGGTCACCGAGCGCGCCATGGATGCCTGCGTCGACGCCATCGTCATCACCCGGCGCGACGGCGAGGAAAACCTGATCGAGTACGTCAACCCCGCCTTCACCAGGCTGAGCGGCTACGACAAGGAAGAATCGATGGGGCGCGATCCTGCCTTCATGCATGCCGGTAACCTGGACCTGGCCGAACGCGACCGCGTGCGGCGCGCCATCCTGGCCGAGGAAGGCGTGCAAGCCGTCATCCGCAACCGCCACAAGAACGGCAGCATCTTCTGGAACGACATGCGGATCGACCCGGTCATCGGCGCCAACGGCAGCGTGACCCATTTCGTGGCCGTCATCCACGACGTCACCCAGGCCAGGAAAAGCGAAGCCGAACTGCGCTACCTGGCCACCCACGACCAGCTGACCGGCCTGGCCAACCGCGCCGTGCTGCACGACCAGCTCAAGCTGTCGATCGAGCATGCGCGCCGCAACCTGCGCTGCATCGCCGTGGTCTACCTCGACATGGACAATTTCAAGACCATCAACGACAGCTGCGGGCACGACGCCGGCGACCTGGTGCTCAAGGGGATCGCGCGCCGCTTCAGCGACGCGGTCCGGCGCGGCGACCTGATCGCCCGCCTCGGGGGCGACGAATTCGTGGCCGTCATCAACGACTGCGATGGCGCGGACCATGTCGGCGAACTGGTCGAACGCTTGCACCGCAGCATCATCGAACCGATCGACATTCCGGGCAAGCAAATCCTGCCCAGCGTGAGCATCGGCGTGAGCATCTTCCCGCACGACGGGCGCGACCACCACGCCATCCTGCGCGCGGCCGATGCCGCCATGTACCGCGCCAAGACCTCGGGCAAGAACCAGTACAAATTCTATTCGCCCGAAATGGACCTCACGGTCCACAACTACCTGGAACGCGAAACCAGCTTGCGCCATGCCATCGAGCGCAACGAACTGTTCCTGTGCTTCCAGCCCAAGGTGGACCTCAAGAGCGGGCGCATGATAGGCGCCGAGGCGCTGGTGCGCTGGGACCATCCCAAGGATGGCTTGCTGATGCCGGTCGAATTCATCCGCATGGCCGAAGAATGCGGCCTCATCGTGCCGCTCGGCGAATGGGTGCTCGAACGCGCCTGCGCCACCATCCGCGACATCCACCGCGCCGGCTTTGGCGACTTCACCATGTCGGTCAACCTGTCCGCGCGCCAGCTGCGCCGCCCCGAGTTCGTCGATAGCGTGGAACGGCTGCTGGCCGATTTCGGCATCCGCCATGGCGCCATCGAACTGGAAGTGACCGAGAGCCAGCTGATGGACAATCCGGACCAGGCGGTGCTGACCCTGGACCGGCTCAAGGCGCTGGGGGTGCAGCTGTCGATCGACGATTTCGGCACCGGCTATTCGAGCCTGAGCCATTTGCAGCGCTTCCCGGTCGACTTCATCAAGATCGACCGCTCCTTCCTGGTCGACCTCGAACGCGAAGGCGATTCCGTGATCGCCCAGACCATCATTTCAATGGGCCACAACCTGGACATGAAAGTGATCGCGGAAGGCGTGGAAACCGAGGAACAGCTGCATTTCCTGCGCCACCATCATTGCGACCATATCCAGGGCAATTACTTCAGCCCGGCCGTATCGAAGCGCACCTTGCTCGGCATGCTGTCGGCGGACGCCGGCATGCATTAGAAGGCTGTCATCACCGGCTTGCCCGCGACCTGGGTCACGATGGTGATGCGCTCGCCGCTCGCCAGCAGCGCCAGCGGCGTGCCGGCCACCGTGCGCTGGCTGAGCAGCGCAAATTGCGTATCGTACAGGGTGACCCGGGTATCGCCGCCGCTGGCCGTGATCGTCACCAGCGCACCATCGGCGCGCCACTGGGCATCCTTGAGCGGGGCGCCTAGCGACTTGAGCAAGGTCAGCCCGTTGCCTTCGTAGATATTGCCCGTCCCCAGCACGATACGCGCGCCGCCGGGCGCGGCGCGGATCGGCCCCGCAATCGCATGCGCGCCGTTGTAAGGCGTTCCGCCGCTGCCGGTGATCTTGCCGCTGGCCTGGTCGATCGTCTCGAACAGCAAGTCATTGGTGGCGGCATCGTCGCGGAAGAAGTACACGCGGCCCTGGGCGGCGTCCCATTCCCAGGAATTGGAGTAATGGTAGTTGCCCTGGCCGTCAGTGCGGCGCCCGGCGCTGTCATGGATGGTGTGCGTGTACTTGTCGCCGATCGGTCCCTGCACCAGCAGGAAGTTGCCGACGGCCGCCAGGCCCGTGACGGCGCCGGAGCCGACGGTGAAAGCCGTTTCGCGGCTGTCGCCGGCCAGCGCGATATAGCTGACCAGGCCCGATTGGTAGCCGAGATACAGGCGGGCGTCATGCGCCGAATAGCGCATCACGTTCGGCTGCCTGGTGGTGACCTCGTTCTTCTGGCCCACCACCAGCGGCGGCAAGTGCGCGCCCAGCACGGCCGACCAGCGGTAGATGCGCGCATTCACCTTGCTCAGCAAGTAGATGATGCCCTGCTCGTCGGCGGTGACGGCATCGGGATCGTAGGCGGGGATGGCGGTGGCGTAGTCGCAATTGGCGGGCATGCTTCCCGGTGTATCGCTCCCTTGCGGGGCTGCATGGCAAGCTGCGTCGCGCGGAAAGTAATCCTTAGTCAGTCCGCTATTGCTGTCGGCGGCCGTGTAAGTACTCAGGAAATCGTCCGGATAACCGTCATTGTCGCTATCGACGGCGGCGGATTTATCGGCCGGGAATTTATCCAGCGCATTGGGCACGCCGTCCCCATCGGCGTCATTCGAGGGCACGTAGCTGAGGAATGCGATATGGCCGGCGCGCTTGACGACCAGGTGGTTGGCGCTGCCCACGACGGCCACCGCCAGCACTTCGCCCGTCACATACACTTCCTCTTGCCGGACCCTGTCGCCATTGAAGCGCTGCAGCCAGGTCCGGCCCTGCAAGGGTTCCATGGTCAGCACTTCGTCATTGGCGATCCAGGTCGCGTCCGTGAAGCTGGTGCCCAGGCTGCCCTGCCAGGCCAGGCCGGGCACGCCGAAAATGGCGCCGCTGCCGATCATCACCCGCTTGCCGTCCACGCTGGAACGGATGGGGCCGCCGATAGCAAAGGCGCCGTCATATGGGGTGTCTGCCGGCGGGCCGAATTTTCCGGTGGCCTGGTCGATGGTCTGGAACAGCAAGTCCCTGGGATTGCCGTAATCGCGCAGGTAATACAGCGCCGACGTGGCGGCGTTCCAGTTGAAGTGGAAGGAAGGCGATGTATGGACGCCGGTATCGGCCACGCTGCCCTGGCGGCTGAGCGTCCAGCGCCGTTCGATGTCGCCGGTCCGGTGCACCGGCACCAGGTAAGTCCCGGCGGCCACCAGGACATCGATGCGCATCTGCAGGTCGGCAAAGGGCGCGGGACTTTCCTGCAGCGTTTCCGAAAAGCTGTGGATCTTGCCGTTGGTGTCGCCGACGTAGATGCGTCCATGGTCGGGCGAATAGGCGTACGCGCGCGGCGTGTAGCCCGTGATGGTGGTGCGCGCGATGAAATGCCTGGTCGCCAGGTCATAGGCGTACAGGCGGACGGCTGTTTCTTCGGAACTGAAATAGATCTTGCCGCCGCCGTGGCCGATCACCGTCAGGGGCGACGCCGCCAGCGTCCTGGCATGGCAGACGCCGCCGGCGGCGTC
>Ga0187843_10000162_pt1 | contig 54193 bp, 49 predicted proteins | sample SpaLakP09_SKY_43_FD_134516 | JGI IMG/M metagenome (GOLD analysis project Ga0187843, IMG submission 134516) | Oligotrophic lake water microbial communities from Sparkling Lake, Wisconsin, USA - SP09_SKY_43 | ecosystem: Environmental > Aquatic > Freshwater > Lake | place: USA: Sparkling Lake... | reverse complement strand
GCTTCATATTGTTGGTAGGCTTTGGGGTCAGCTAGTTCAGCGGCCGTAGGCATTTCCTGGGTGACCTGGCTGCGGGATATTGGTGGTGTGCGAGGATCGCCCTCACGTGTAGCAGCAAGGCTCTGAACGGCAAAAATTTCTGGCCCTGTGGGTAGCAAGGGTACGAATTTTCTTTCGTCGGTTCGTTCCGGAAATGGTGGCGGCCATGTAGCCGTGCGCATGTTTTCCGGCGGACCCAACTTACTGGTGCTGGATGATGGTGCTACCGTTTGCTGCCGGGTTTGAGTATCGTCAGCTTGCGGCCACAATTGCCAGATCATCAGCCCTGTCGTTACTGTAATTACAATTGCGATGAATATGCTTTTCATCGTTGCCCCACCTCGCTGGTTGATTAATTAAGTAATGCCGCCTGGTTAATCTCAATTTTCGCGCTCTTGCGTACTTGCGCCTGCAAAGAAGATAGCTGGCGAATAGCTTTCTCTTGTGCTATAGCCCGGCTAGCCAGATAACGTACAGTCTCTGAAGCTGGGTCCTGATAGCCGTCATTGCGTTTTTCTACTAGAACGATTTCCCAATGAGCCGTCTCGTTGGGCGCGACAGCAGTGCGAATCGGTGGTGATACTTTGCCAGGTTCTTGCATGTAGGCCAATTGCTCCAGCCAGGACAATTGTCCCCGATGTGCGATGAGCCCCATGTCGCCGCCTTGCTGTGCATCAGGCGCTGTTGAGTATTGTTTTGCGAGGCTGGCGAAATTGGCTCCCTGGCGCGCCATTTCGCTGACCTGGCGAGCTTGCGCCCCATTATCCAGGCGTATATGGCGTGCTTTGACCGAGACAATTCGCTTGAACTCTTCCTTGTGGCTATGAAAATAAGCCTGCACCTCTTTGGGCTTCACTTCTGCTGCGAGCTGATTCAACAGCCTGCTTTCAGAATCGGTATCCGCACCTATGCCATGCAGGCTCATGACGGCCTGGACCGTATTTTTCTCTTGCAATGCTCTTCTCAGATCACTAAGCGCAGACTCTCCAAAGCGCTGACGCGCCCAGTCAAGCACATACAAATTGGCGAGATAAAGCTGGGCTTGCTGGCGAATGAAATCACGGTTACGGTTGAAAAATTCCACTCGCCCTTGCACATTCTGGCGGCGGAATACGGCATACAAGCTGATGCTGCTGGCTGCTGCAAAGTTGCTGCGCAAGACAAGTACATGAGTCGCTGCCGTTTGTTGAGTTGGGTTCAGACTATAGTCAAGCATAATCCTGTTTCTGGCGCCAAACACGGCGTTCAACTGGTCTTCATCCAGCTTGCCGTTTTCCTGGATTAGCGCATCCAATCTTCTGCCAGGAAGTTTGCTGATGGCAGTTTCCAGGTCTTTGCGATAAACGGTGCGCAAATAACCACTGAGCTGGTTGTCCAGCATCACATCAGGTTCAAACGCAACTCGCCTGGATGCTTGCAGTTCTTCTTCGGCAAATTTCTCACGCGCATCTTCTGCGAGCAAACGATTACTGAGGATGTTATCGAGGATGTCGGCGCGCACGGTTTTTGGCTTCTCCAGTTGTGCCATCTGGGTAAGTACTTCCAGTGTCAGTTTGTGGACAGGAGTACCATTCAGATGTGCAACCGGTTCTGGCTGATGTGCAATCTGGTTCGCTGCCACTGCAGGAGCAATGTCCACTGCAGTGGCAGGGGCGGACATTGCCACGCACAGTACAGACAGGCAATTCTTGATAATGGTGAGGCTCATTTTTAATCGCAAGCTGATGCCTGGTCTGTACATGGTCAACCTCAGCTATTCAGGCGGTTGGCGGCACGGTTCAGTACGTGAACCATCATGGCAATCGCGTGCGGTACTACCATACGCCCAACCCGGATACGGTCGTTCTGATCAGTTGAGGAAAGCACGATCCCGCCATTTTGATAAGAATAAGTGCCGCCCTGTGTCAACAATTGGCGTATGTCAGTGGCATTGGGTGCCAATGGCGTGAAGTCGGCCATAGCTGCATTGACCAGGGCAGGGTCATTCAAGTTCTGGCTGTAGTAATAGCTGTTGACCCATTGCTCCCATCCAGAGTGATTACGGGCCGAGGTGGTCCAGGTATGATGTGGCTGCAGCAAGTCGGTCGAATGCATGACAAAACCCAGACTTTGCAGACTGGGGCTGCTGAGGAATTGCTGGAACCAGTATTGCGCCAGATTATCGATAGGCTGGAAAGGAATTTTTTCAAAATCGGCATATTGGCTGGGCGTAGAATAACCACCATGGCGGTAATGCGCTTCGGTTATACCATAACTGTTGTACTTGCTACTGTCGCCAAACCAGCCCTTCATGCCGCCGGGGCCATCATCCAGATAATCACCAACCAGCCAGGACGCCGCCAGATTGTCTACATCGCCGGCCACAGTAAGCTTGGCATAGTTATAGCCGCCAAAAGGATTGCCATGTACATCAGGGCCTGAGGTGTGGTTTTGGAAATGCCAGTAAGACGTGTATTTGACGACGCTTTGCGCAGCGCCCCAGACAGGTGCTAACTGGCAATTGCCGGTGGTGGCGCCGCAGATGTAGGTGTCGGCGAAATCATCGACATCGTATGCCCCCTGGCCCATGGCAGTGGCAAACTGCTCTACGGTATACCCAGCGCGAGCCAAGCCACTTGCCAACGCCTTATAGTTGGTTTTGTCTGGGTTGTTTTTCATGAAGTTCACCGCGTCTATGGCGATGCGACGATGAGTCTCTTGCTGGAAGGCATGTACTGGAGTGAGGCTGCAAAGCAAGGCAGCTACGGCCGCCAGTTTGAAAAGGTATTTCATGGAACGTCCTTCAGGTTTGGTTATAAAAGGAGCGAAACTTGGACCGCTGAAATGGGTACTGCGACCAACTCATACCTTGGGACATGAGCCGGGAGCCGCAGCAAGTATGCAAAGACAGTGGAAGTTAAATAATTTCAGCGAATTAGCTTTTTAACATGGGCGGAAACGGCGGCATTACTGTTTTTTCTAGAATACGACCTCTAGTTTTCCGTAATGAATATGTTATTTTTTGTGCGTAGATATAAGAAAAAACTATCTTTTCTGGTTGCCGATGCAAACTTTGGAATGCATGCAGTGTGAGGCGGCGTCAGGCGGGATGAGGGGGATGGCTGAATTGTCAATCAATTGCAGTTCGGTAGGGGCTTACGCGAAGGATTGTGTTGGGCGGGGTATAAGGGGATAAAAACTTCAAAAATCGCGGATAGTGATGTTGTTAATAAGTAACGGCGGGATCTGCAGGGACTTGCCATTTTTTATTTCAGAAAATGACAAGTCCCATGTATGCACACTACAAACTTAATTCCAATACCTGACGACTGACATCCAGCGTCACATCTCGTTTTTCACCCAGGCCGACCATACGGTGGGTTTCAGTGCTGATAGAATTGGAGCAATATCATCGCTGCCAAGCTGATAGTCGCTGAGACGGGTTTTGACACCCATTTTCTCAAAGTAATCCTGCATACGGCTGATGGCTGTTTCTATACGGCTGTCTTCGTCACCATCATGTAAGCCCCAGACGCGTTCTGCAAACTGCAGCAACTTTGCCCGCTTGCCTTCCTTGCGTACCCGTAGCATGCTGGGCAGCACTATAGCCAGGGTTTGGGCGTGGTCGATGTTATGCAAGGCTGTCAGTTCATGGCCTATCATATGCGTTGCGCAGTCTTGTGGTACACCAGTCGAGATCATGCCATTCAGGGCCATGGTGGCGCACCACATGAGATTGGCGCGCACGTCGTAATCTTCTGGGTTGGCCAGGGCTTTCGGGCCTTCTTCTATCAGTGTCAGCAGCAGGCCTTCGGCAAATCTGTCTTGCACTGGTGAATTCACCGGGTAAGTCAGGTATTGTTCCATGACGTGAACAAAGGCATCAACGGCGCCGTTACCTATCTGGCGTACTGGCAGGGTAAAGGTTTTGGTCGGGTCCAGTACCGAGAATTGTGGGAAGCAGTGGCGGCTGGAGAAAGCCATTTTTGCCTTGATGGATTTGCGGGTGACGACGCCACCATTGTTCATTTCAGAGCCGGTAGCCGGTAAGGTCAGTACGCTGCCAAATGGCATGGCCTTGGTTACATTGCTGCCGCGTTTTTCCATGATGGCCCAGGGATCGCCGCCTTCAAACAGTGCTGCAGCGGCGATGAATTTGGTGCCATCAATGACAGAGCCTCCACCAACGGCAAGTAAAAAATCGATCTTGTTTTGTTTGATGAGATCGACTGCCTTCATCAGGGTTTCATAGCTGGGGTTTGGCTCTATACCAGTAAATTCGGTGACTTTGTGTGTGCCAAGTGCCGCGATGACTTCATCATAAACACCATTTTGTTTGATGCTGCCACCACCGTACAGTATCAGCACATGGGCTTCGGCCGGAATGGCTTTGTTCAGGTCGGCTATGCGCCCTTTACCAAACAGGATTTGTGTGGGGTTATAAAAATCAAAATTCAGCATATGCATTCCTCCAGAAAGAAGACATCTTAGCGCAAATAGAAAAAATCGACCGGTCGTGCACTTTTTAATTGCTTAAGAACAGAAAAACTGTCGGTTTTTTATGAAAATCAGGGCCTTGCTGTTTGCTTAAACTGCTTTTCCATTCGGCTGCAGTTTTTGTTTGCAGTGATTCTGTGTCCAGGCTCAAATCTGTTGCCACGCATATCAGGGTGCCTGGGTTGCAGTGATTGCTCAGTGCTTCCAGCATGGCAGCATTGCGGTAGGGGGTTTCTATGAGTAGTTGCGTCTGCTTCTCCTTTTTTGATCTTTCTTCGAGTTCCTTGATCCGCTTGGCTCGGAGTGCTGCATCCGTCGGCAAGTAACCGTGAAAGGCAAAGCTTTGTCCGTTCAGCCCGCTGCCCATCAAAGCCAGCAACAGCGATGAGGGGCCGACCAGAGGGCGCACCTTGATATTGCGTTGATGAGCGAGCCTGACCAGATTTGCGCCGGGATCGGCAACGGCGGGCACGCCAGCTTCAGATATCAGACCTACGTCATGACCTAGCAACAAAGGTTGCAACAAGCCTTCCAATGCCTGTGCCGGTGTATTGATATTCAATTCACTGATCTGGATTTCCTGCATGGCTTTTTGCAGTGGATGTGCCTGCGACAGGTATTTCAGATAAGCGCGCGTGGTTTTGGCGTTTTCAGCGACGAAATGACTGAGCTCTGCTGTCATTTTTTGTACGGTATCAGGAATGATGCTGGCAAGTAAATTAGCTTGCTGATCTTCATTCAGACCCAGAGTATTGGGGATTAAGTAAAGCGTGCCGTTCATGGGTTTTTGATTTTTTATTTTAAAAGATGGATAAAACGAAGAATTCAAAGATTGAAGAAACTCAGTCCAGCATTGCGCAACATGCTGGACAAGGCAATAAGCGGCAGGCCGGTTAATGCCGTGGGATCATCACTTTTGATGCTTTCTATGATGGCGATTCCCAGCCCTTCATTTTTGGCGCTACCTGCGCAATCGTAAGGCTGTTCTATACGTAAGTAGGCATCTAGTTCAGTATCACTTAAGTTCCTGAATTTGACCATCGTGCAGACATCCTGAATCTGTACAGGAACGACTGCATGCTGACGATTATCCAGGACACATAGTGCGGTATGAAATGTCACTTCACGCCCGCGCATGAGCTGTAACTGCGCTAAAGCGGCTTCGTGATCACCTGGCTTGCCAATTTGAAGGCCACCCAGCGTTGCGACCTGGTCTGAGCCTATGATAATGGCTTCTGGCTGATTTTTCGCTATCACCACAGCCTTTTCTTGTGCCAGGCGCAGGGCAGTTTGTTCCGGGCTTTCACCTGACCTGGGGCTTTCATCAAGTTCAGGTGCTATACTTTCAAAATTGAATTGCAGCCTTGCCAGCAATTCACGGCGGTAAACTGAGCTGGATGCCAGTATCAACCTGGTCAGCTGCTTATTTGTTTGCATTGTGAAAACATTTTCTTTGTTTTTCATAGCCATTACGTGAAAAAATCACGTCATTTCTTTGACTACTTAGGTGTAATCCTGTTATTATCGCAGGTTTTCTGGGTTCAAATAATCCTATGCAAGCATTTGTGATTGACGCTTTCACGTTCTCCCGGCTCGAAGAGCAGCGTTCGGGAAGCATTTTAGTCGCAGATTTGCCACGTCTGGCAGAAGAAAGTGCAAGCACCGACGGTGCTTTGAACTGGTCTCTGCAGGGTGGAAAAGATGAGCTGGGCCATCCGCAGTTGAAATTATCTGTGAATGGTACTGTGCAGTTGATGTGTCAGCGTTGTTTGACACCGTTTGCATTTGATATTGACTCTGAATCCAAATTGATACTCGCCAAAAACGAAGAAAATGCAGATGAAATTGATGCATTGCTCGAAGATGACGAGGTCGATGTTGTAGTAGGTAGCAAAACATTTGATGTCATGGATTTGATAGAGGATGAGGCGCTACTGGCAATACCCCAATCGCCCAAACATGCAGTATGCCCGGATCTACCGTTTGCTTCAGCAGATACTACTGCAGCGATTGACGCGGAAGTCGGTAAAAAAGAATCACCTTTTGCCGTGCTGAAGAAAACTAATGGGCGTACCTAGTGGCATTATTCTGAAAAAACACTCAGGTCGAAGTATTGTTAGGGATTCTTGGTTGGCGATGTTCGCATTCTTCAACCAGGCGTGTTAAATTTTAGAAACATTTTTTGAAGTATTAGGAGTTATCATGGCAGTTCAGCAAAATAAAAAATCCCCATCCAAGCGTGGCATGCACCGTTCCCACGATTTTCTAGTTGCACCACAACTGGGTATCGAGCCAACAACTGGTGAAACACATCTGCGTCACCACATCAGCCCAAACGGCTTTTATCGTGGTCGTAAAGTATTGAAAACCAAGAACGACGAGTAATCCCTGTTCATGGTAAAGAAAACGGCGTAACGAGTCCCAGACTTGTCGCCGTTTTTTTGCGTTTACCTACTCAAATTTGCTAACTTATTTGAGCGCGAGAGTTTGATAGAGCACTTAACCAGTTTTTTGATTGAATTGTATCGGTGAGTCTTTGAATTTTTGAGATAATCCTGCTTTTGAAAAATTAATTCGGAATGAATGCTGTTCCGGTTTGATACACTAGCTGTTTCGGATTGAAGTTTCGTATCACTACATGACAATTAAAATTTCCATAGACTGCATGGGCGGGGATCATGGCCCGGCAGTTACAGTGGCAGCAGCTGTTGCTTTTGCCAATCGCGAACCTGATGTCGAATTTCTCCTGGTGGGATCTGAATCCATTCTTCAGGCTGAGCTGAAGAAGCACCATGCCAGCAATCATACACGATTGAAAATTATCAATGCCACAGAAGTAGTGGAGATGGACGACCCCATCGAAGTCGCCTTGCGTCGCAAGAAGGATTCCTCCATGCGCGTTGCCATTAATCAGGTTAAGGAAGGTACGGCCCAGGCCTGCGTTTCTGCTGGCAATACCGGTGCTTTGATGGCAGTCTCCCGTTATGTGCTAAAAACCATGCAAGGAGTTGATAGGCCAGCTATTTGCAGCATTTTGCCAAATCAAAAAAATCTCCCTACATACATGCTGGACTTGGGAGCGAATGTGGATTGCGAACCTTTGCATTTGCATCAATTCGCCATCATGGGCTCGGCCCTGGTTTCTGCACTGGAAGGCAAAGACAGGCCGAGTATAGGCTTGTTGAACGTGGGGGAAGAAGATATCAAGGGTAATGACGTCGTTAAGAAGACCGCTCAATTGCTACGAGCAGATCATGAGCGTGGTTTACTGAATTTCTATGGCAATGTTGAAGGCAATGATATTTTCGAAGGTACGACTGATATCGTCGTTTGTGATGGCTTTGTCGGCAATGTCACCCTGAAGGCGGCTGAGGGCATGGGGCGTTTTGTAAAAATCACACTGACAGCAGCTTTCAAGAGTAATCCGCTGAATATGTTGGGTGCCATTTTTGCCCGCGGCGCCCTGAAATCCATCTCACGTACCATGAACCCATCCAACTACAATGGCGGCAGTTTGCTCGGCTTACGTGGTCTTGTGTTTAAAAGTCATGGCAGCGCGGATAAATATAGTTATGAGTGGGCAATACAGCGTGCATTTGATGCCGCTAAAAATGATGTATTGTCACGCATTGCAACTTCAATGGCAAAATTGATGCCGATGGCAGATGTTGAAGCAGTTGTTGAGATGGTTGCTAAAGACAATAATGAACTCTTGGTACAGAAAACCGCATGACTTTCTATAGCAAAATTATGGGTACAGGCAGTTACTTGCCTCCCAAAAAAGTAAGTAATCAGGAATTAACGGATCAACTGGCAGCGAAGGGAATCGAAACTTCGGATGAATGGATATTTTCCCGCAGTGGAATATCCTACCGCCATTATGCCGAACCTAACGTTGCAACCAGTGACATGGCCGTGGAGGCTGCAAAGCGTGCGCTGGACGCCTCAAAGATGCAGGCCAACGACATTGATTTAATCGTACTGGCAACTTCAACCCCTGATTTTCTCGGCGGCTTTCCCAGCACTGCATGCGTAGTGCAAAACAAGCTGGGCATCACAAATGGTGGGGCAGCAGTTGATGTGCAGGCAGTGTGCAGTGGTTTCATGTATGCCATGTCTATTGCCGATAGCATGATCAAGGCGGGTAATCATAAAAATGTGCTGGTGATTGGTGCAGAGGTATTTTCCCGTATTCTCAATTTTGAGGACCGCACTACCTGCGTACTGTTTGGTGATGGTGCTGGCGCGATCGTCATGTCCCGCTCAGAAGAGCCCGGTGTTCTGGCGACCAAATTGCATGCGGATGGCAGCTATGCCAATATTTTATGCGTGCCCGGCAATGTCCAGAGTGGTGTGGTTGAAGGCAGTGCATTTTTGTATATGGATGGCCAGGCTGTCTTCAAACTTGCTGTCAATTTGCTGGAAAAGGTTGCCAACGAGGCGCTAGGAATCGCCGGCCTGACTACAAATGAGATCGACTGGCTGATACCGCACCAGGCAAACATACGCATCATGCAAAGCACTGCAAAAAAAATGCGCATGCCTATGGATAGAGTGGTGGTTACTGTTGATCAGCATGGCAATACTTCTGCAGCCTCGATCCCGCTGGCACTGGACCTTGCTGTGCGCGACGGTAGGGTCAAGCCTGGTCACACGGTAATGCTGGAGGGTGTGGGTGGTGGCTTCACCTGGGGTGCTGCAATCGTCAAGATGTAAGTAACTTGTGTAGCAATAGTTGGGTAATCAATAATAAACAATAGAGATAAGAAATGACGCAATTTGCATTTGTATTCCCTGGGCAGGGTTCGCAGGCGATAGGCATGTTGAATGGCTTTGCTGATAATCCTGCCGTGCAGCAAACCATTGCTGAAGCATCCGACGCATTGCAGCTGGATTTGGGTAAGATGATTAATGAAGGTCCCAAAGAAGCATTGGATCTAACCACTAATACCCAGCCTGTCATGTTGACAGCAGCCGTGGCTTGCCATCGTGCCTGGGTGGCTGTTGGTGGCCCTGCACCCAAGTTGGTGGCTGGACACAGTCTGGGTGAGTATTCCGCCCTGGTTGCAGCGGGCGTTATTGCCTTCAGGGATGCGGTACCCATGGTGCGTTTTCGAGCGCAGGCTATGCAAGAAGCCGTGCCTGTCGGGCAGGGTGGTATGGCTGCCATTCTTGGTTTGTCTGATGAGGATGTGCAGGCGGCATGTGCTGAGGCAATGATTGCAGAGCCTGGTGAAATTGTGGAAGCGGTTAACTTTAATGCGCCGGCACAAGTCGTCATTGCTGGCAGCAAAGCTGCAGTAGAACGCGCTTGCGAGATCGCCAAAGCTAAAGGTGCCAAGCGCGCTTTGCCTTTGCCGGTTTCTGCGCCTTTCCATTCATCCTTGCTCAAGCCTGCTTCGGATAGGTTGCGTGAATATCTGGCTGCTATACCATTTTCTGAACCAACGATTCCATTAATTAATAATGTTGATGTTGCCGTTGCGAATGATGTCGCGTCCATCAAGGATGCACTGGTCCGACAGGCGGCTAGTCCGGTGCGCTGGGTTGAAACTATCAGTAAAATGCATGCTGATGGAATTACGCATGTGATTGAATGCGGCCCAGGCAAGGTCTTGACCGGTCTGACCAAGCGTATTCAGGCCGAATTGGTGGGTGACACTGTATTTGATCAGGCAAGTTTGGAAAAAGTATTGGAACTATTGAAATGACTCAACAATTAGAAAATCAAGTAGCACTGGTTACCGGCGCTTCACGCGGTATTGGTAAGGCTATTGCCATTGGCCTGGCTAAGGCTGGTGCTAAAGTCATCGGCACGGCAACGACAGAATCTGGTGCAGAGGCAATTACTGCGTACCTGGAAGAGCTGGCGCCAGGTTCTGGCAAGGGTGTGGCTTTCAATGTCAATGACGTAGAGCGTACTGCTGGCCTGGTCGATGAAATCCAGAAAGAATTTGGTGGCCTGTCGATTCTGGTCAATAACGCCGGTATTACCCAGGATCAACTGGCCATGCGTATGAAGGAAGAGGAATGGGATAGTGTTATCTCTACTAACCTGACTTCAGTCGCGCGTTTATCGCGCGCGGTGCTGCGTGGCATGATGAAGGCCAAGCACGGTCGTATCATTAGTATTACCTCGGTAGTGGGTTCTTCTGGCAATCCCGGACAAATGAACTATGCTGCTGCAAAAGCAGGTGTGGCTGGCATGAGTCGTGCGTTGGCCAGGGAAATAGGCAGTCGCAATATTACGGTCAACTGCATTGCCCCCGGCTTTATCGATACGGATATGACCAGAGCCTTGAGTGATGAACAAAAAGCGGCAATTTTGCAGCAAATTCCACTTGCCAAACTTGGCAGGCCGGAAGATATTGCAGCTGCAACCGTGTTTTTAGCATCACCTGATGCAGGATATATTACTGGTACTACCCTCCATGTGAATGGCGGCATGTATCTTGGCTAATTCGTTTTTTTGATTTTTATCAGTAATTTCGAGGAAAATGACAGGAGTTATTGCTGAAAATCAGAGGCTTGCTTTTTTTGCTCACAAACCTGCTAAAATGCGCGCACTTTCTGTAGGCCCTTATTTTTTTGATTTTTTCACTGGAGACACACATGTCCGATATCGAACAACGCGTTAAGAAAATCGTCGCTGAACAACTGGGCGTCGCTGAAGCTGACATCAAAATCGAATCTTCTTTCGTAGATGATTTGGGTGCAGATTCTTTGGACACAGTTGAATTGGTGATGGCACTCGAAGACGAATTCGAAATGGAAATTCCTGACGAACAAGCAGAGAAAATCACTACTGTTCAACAAGCGATTGACTACGCTAAAGCCCATCTGAAGGCTTAATCAGTCGAATTTTTTCAAATTCAGGAGAAACGCTTGAGTCGTTCGCTTAAACGTCGAGTCGTTGTAACCGGGCTCGGTTGTATTTCGCCCGTGGGCAATACAGTTGCAGATGCTTGGGGTGCCATTACTTCAGGCAAATCCGGAATTGCAACGATTACCAAATTTGATGCAACACCATTTACCACGCATTTTGCGGGCGAGGTGAAAGGCTTCAATGTTGAGGAATATATTCCGGCAAAAGAAGCGCGCAATATGGACACCTTTATCCACTTCGGCATAGCCGCAGGGATACAGGCGTTTCAAGACTGCGGCATCACTGTCACCGAAGAAAATGCCGAGCGTATTGGCGTCATCGTCGGATCAGGCATTGGTGGTCTGCCTTTGATAGAGGAAACCAAGGAGACTCTGATGGCACGTGGCCCACGTCGCATCAGTCCGTTCTTTGTGCCTGCTTCTATCATCAATATGATCTCGGGTAATCTGTCGATCAAGTACGGTTTGAAAGGACCAAATCTTGCGATAGTAACTGCTTGTACTACCGGCCTGCATTGCATAGGTTCGGCTGCTCGAATGATTGAGTACGGCGATGCTGATGTGATGATTGCTGGTGGTGCCGAGTCAACGATTTCTCCTCTGGGCTTGGGTGGCTTTGCTTCGGCAAGAGCACTCTCCACCAGAAACGATGACCCCTCTACGGCCTCTCGCCCTTGGGATAAAGACCGTGATGGTTTTGTGCTAGGTGAAGGCGCTGGTGTCATGGTGCTGGAAGAATATGAACATGCCAAAGCGCGTGGAGCCAAAATTTATGCTGAAGTCATCGGTTTCGGCATGAGTGGTGACGCTTATCACATCACCACACCTACCATGGATGGCCCGCGTCGTAGTATGATCAACGCCATGAAGGATGCCGAGATCAATCTTGAGCAAATCAGTTATCTGAATGCGCACGGTACATCTACATCGATAGGTGACAAGAACGAGACAGATGCTATCAAGGCAACTTTTGCTGACCATGCATATAAAATGACTGTGAATTCGACCAAATCGATGACTGGACATTTGCTAGGTGGAGCTGGCGGTCTTGAATCCTTGTTTACCGTTCTTGCACTGCACAACCAGGTTTCACCTCCAACCATGAATATCGTTAATCAGGATCCAGAATGTGATCTCGATTACTGTGCAAACGTTGCACGTGATATGCGCATAGATTATGCGATGAAAAATTCTTTCGGCTTTGGCGGAACGAACGGCACGTTGATATTTGCAAAAGTCTGATTTTTTTAAAAGTAGCCTTGGCACTTCATTTCAAGCGAAATGAAGTGCCATTTTTTTTACCATGACCATAGCATTGCATATTGTTACCCGTGCTTCCCGCCAATTGTTGTTGGTGTGCTTTTGCATGCTGATACTGGTGCATCTCAGTTTTTTGCTTTTATCGGCGGGCAGAGACCTGCCTGTCACTATGCTTTGTGCGATTCTTTTCTGTTCGTTGTGCAGTAGTGCCTACTTTGCCTTCATTTATTGGCAGCGCATTCAGCAAAGTCGGCAATTAAGCATTTCTGCAACTGGTGAAATGATTCTGCACATAGGGCAGCAGAAAGAGTTGCAGCGGACGGGCTTGGTAGTGCATATAAGTCACAAAAGTCGCATCTGGCCATACTTTTTATCAATTTTTTTAGTGGATGAAGCCGGTAAGGAACATAAGTTGCTTATACTGCCAGATTCATTGAGTCCTGCAGCATTCCGGGCATTACGGGTGAGCTTGATCTGGATAAGCAAGCATTCAAGCGTGTGATAAATTTTTAAAACTAAAGGGCGTGTCAGTACGTCCTGTTTAGCCTGAAATGAAAAGTTACTTCTGCGAAGGAACTTTTAATGCACTGGCGGACTCTGACGCTCTATAAATCGCGTATGTTGATGGTAATAACATGCATTTGGAACGGACATCTCTGTTCTCATGCAAATTTAGGAATGAATGAGTGACGACAGAGCGCGAAACTGATCAGCTATTGGTTGAACGCGTCCAGCGTGGTGACAAAAAAGCATTCGAGCTTCTGGTTTCCAAATATCAAAGGAAACTGATGCGGCTCGTGTCCCGGCTCGTCTATGACCACGCAGAAGCGGAAGACGTAGTACAGGAAGCATTTATCAAAGCTTATAGGGCATTACCGAATTTTCGTGGCGAATCTGCTTTTTATACCTGGTTATATCGTATCGGCGTAAATACAGCGAAAAACCACCTGGTTACTCAAGGACGCCGGGCACCGACATCGACAGAAGCAGATGTGGACGAAGCGGAGTCATTTGTAGACGCGGATGGATTAAGAGATATCAACACACCAGAGTCTTTGCTGGCAAGTAAGCAAATAGCAGAAACTGTAAATTCAGCCATGTCAACTTTGCCGGAGGAGTTGCGGAATGCAATCACCCTTCGAGAAATTGAAGGTTTGAGCTACGATGAAATTGCAGAAGTCATGCTATGTCCCATAGGGACTGTGAGAAGCAGAATATTCAGGGCGCGTGAAGCAATAGCTGAAAAATTGCGCCCCTTGTTGGGTACCACACTGGAACAACGTTGGTAATAGGCGATACCTTACAAAAACGCAGCACAAACGAATTCAAAAAATGGTAGTAAAAAGGTGAAAATTATGAACAAAAGCACAAACCAACACGAGAGCATCTCAGCCATGGCAGATGGTGAAATGAGTGATGCTCAATTGGATTCTTTGCTTGCGAGTTTAAACGAAGCAGACAGCAAGGATGCATGGGAAATTTATCACCAGATTGGTGATGTGCTCCGTTCAGAAGAATTAGCTATTACATTTAGTGCTGATTTTTCCAAGCGGTTTTCAGAAAGACTCGATGCCGAGCCAGTTATCTTGGCACCCGCTGCCATGCAAAAAAACAATGGACAGAATGATCAAGGTAGCCATAAAAAGCAGAAATTTCTGGGCACTTATGCAGCCGTAGCGAGCATGGCCGCAGCAGCAGTATTCGCCTTTGTCATGATCCCTCAAATTCAGTCCTTCCAAGCTTCACCTGATGCGGCGAGCCAAATTATTAGTAAAGCCCCAGTTGCAGGCAATGTGCAGTTGGCCAAGCACGCTGAGAAGCCAGGGGTCAATAAACTGGCAGTGAAGGAAGCTGTCACGCAATCCCCTCAAACTATTGATGGTAGCGATAAAAAGCCAGTCGAAATTGATATGCTGCGTGATCCGCGAATTGACAGCTATCTGTTGGCGCATCAACGTTTTTCCCCTGCCATCAATAACGGAGCGCAGTACGTTACGCACGCTAACGCCGTTTCATCTGCTTCGGAAAAATAAATATGATGTGCGTATGGCGTTTTGACATCGTATTGGCTTGCATTACCTGCCTGCTGGGTTTGTTGGCACCAGCAATGGCGCAAGAGGCGATAGACGAGAAGCGTGAAGTGCATAATATATTGCGCAAAATGCAAACTTCGGCACAAAGACTGAATTATTCAGGCACTTTTGTTTATCAACAGGCGAGTCAAATAAGGACTTCCAGAATTACTCACGTTCTTGATGGTAACAATGAGCTGGAAAAACTGGAAATCCTTGATGGGCAACCAAGAGAATATTTGCGAAAAAACGAAGAAGTAACCTGCTACCTGCCTGAAAGCAAAACCTTGCAGGTAGAAAAAAATGCTACACAAGAAGTATTCCCGGCCTTGCTAACCTCAAATGCGCAATCCCTCCCAGATTTTTATGCAATAAAAAAGGCTGAGCTGAGTCGCGTTGCTGGTATCGATTGCCAGACATATTCACTTGATCCACGGGATGGTTTCCGCTATGGCTACCGTCTTTGCGTAGAAAAAAATTCTGGCTTGCTATTGCGAGCGCAAACCGTTAATACCAAAAATGAAGTGATAGAACAAATTGCCTTCACTCAATTGACTATTGGGGATATAGACAAGCAGAGAGTAAAACCGACTTTTCAAAATACTGCACAGTGGCAGGTTGAAAATTTGACGGTGCAATCCAATATTAACTCCGGTTGGGTTGTGAAGTCTCTGCCAGCCGGGTTCAAAAAAATCCGTGAAATGAAGCGACTGATTCCTGCTGCAGGAAATGCAAAAAATAGCGACGGTACAGCGATCAAATCACATCAGGTAGTGCAAATGATTTTCTCCGATGGCTTGGCGGCAATTTCTGTTTTTATAGAGCCGGACAGCGAAAACCGGACTGAAGGTAGTTTGCAGCAAGGCGCCATGACTATCATGGGCAAGCGTCATGCTGAATACTGGCTGACCGTTGTGGGCGAAGTACCTGCCAGCGCTATCCGTCAAGTAATGAACTCAATTGAATTTAAACCTAAATAAGCGAATGACACCATGAAAGCGAATAGACTTTTTCCTATTGAAAAAATTGCTTCCACCCTGGTCCTGAGTGCCTGTGTGGGTTTTATTGCGCCGACTGCAATCAATGCCAATCCTATGGCTGAAGCTGCAGCCACAATTGGCCTACCTGATTTTACTGAGCTGGTTGAAAAATCCGGGCCGGCAGTAGTGAATATCAGAACCACGGAAAAAATTCAGCAAAATCAAGGTGGTGGCAGTGCTGAGGATGAGCAGATGCAGGAATTTTTCCGCCGCTTTTTTGGCACACCTATGCCCATCCCAAAACAGCAGCCGACACCGAAAGGTCGTAAGGCACCTCAGCCGCAAGAAGAGGAAGTTTCACGGGGTGTGGGTTCAGGTTTCATTATTTCCCAGGATGGCTATGTATTGACGAATGCGCATGTGGTAGATGGCGCGTCCGAGGTCTATGTCAAACTGACCGATAAGCGTGAATTCAAAGCCAAAGTTGTTGGTGCGGACCGCCGCACGGACATTGCAGTATTGAAAATTGATGGCAGCAAATTGCCGCGTGTGACAGTTGGCGATTCTGACAAAATCAAGGCAGGTGAATGGGTGATTGCCATTGGTTCACCGTTTGATCTCGACAATACTGTCACTGCAGGTATTATCTCGGCCAAAGCGCGCGATACTGGCGATTACCTGCCGTTGATACAAACGGATGTGGCAGTCAACCCAGGTAACTCTGGCGGCCCGTTGATCAACATGCGTGGCGAAGTAATCGGTGTGAACTCGCAAATTTATAGCCGCTCTGGTGGCTATATGGGTATTTCATTCGCGATTCCGATTGACGAAGCCATGCGTGTTGTTGAGCAATTAAAGTCTTCAGGCAAGGTGGTACGAGGCTATCTGGGTGTAGAGCGCATCGATGTCCCAAAAGACGTTGCAGAAGGCTTGGGTCTGGCGAAAGCGCAAGGGGCGCTGATACAGCGCGTGATGCCAGGTTCTCCTGCTGAAAAAGCTGGTGTGGAAGTGGGTGACGTAATTCAAAAGGTTAACGGCACTGTGATTGATAAAGCGGTTGATTTGAACCGTGTTGTTGGTGACATTAAACCAGGCGGCAAAGCAACAGTGACCATCTGGCGTAAAGGTGGCGCCAAGGATATCGTCATTACTGTTGCTGAAGCTGATGCAGAAAAAAGCCCGGTAAAAACAGGAAAGCAAAAGCCTGAGCCATCTGCCAATGTATTTGGACTTTCTATTACGGATCTGACTGAAGTGCAGAAACGTGATGCCCGTGTCAGCGGTGGCGTGATACTGGAAAGCGCAGAAGGGGGCGCCGCACGTGCCGGACTGCAAGCTGGCGACATCATTACACGTATCTTTAACGCAGATATCAAAGACGCCAAAGAGTTTGCTGCTGTCATGGCAAAAGTTGATCAAAAGAAACCTGTTTTGTTATTGGTCAAGCGTGGTGACGTCTCCAAATTCGTGGCAGTTCGTCCAACAAATCAATAAGTTTTTTAAGTGATGTGAAGGCCACCTGTTTTTCAGGTGGCCTTTTTTACTTTGTTGCTCTGATATTAGCGACTTATAATGCAGGCACAGAGAATGCACGCATGATGTTAGCGACCTCAACCACTTTAGGCAGGAATGATGATTCAATTTACACTCTATTCACGCAGTTATTGTCACCTCTGTGACGATATGCTTGAACAACTGCAGGCCTATAGTCCTGAATATGGCTTTACCGTCAAGGTCACCGATATCGATCAGGATGACGAATTGTTAGCTCTATACGATGAGCTTGTGCCAGTTTTGGTCGGCCAGAAAGAAGGGCAGAGCCAACAAAGAATTTGCCACTACTACCTTGACCCCGCAGCGCTGAAAGCTTTTTTTCATGCATGATCTGACACCTGGTTTATCTTTGTTTGACTATGAGAACGAAGTGATTTGTGGCGTCGATGAAGCGGGCAGGGGGCCATTGGCTGGCCCAGTCATAGCTGCAGCTGTGATCCTCGACCCAAATCGCCCGATTGCAGGTTTGCGCGATTCAAAAAAACTAAGTGAAGCAAAGCGTGAGCAACTGGCAATAGAGATCAAGGAAAATGCCGTGGCCTGGTGTATTGCCGAATGTTCAGAGCAGGAGATTGATGAACTCAATATCCTGCAAGCCACCATGCTGGCTATGCGGCGTGCCGTCGAAGGCTTGTCCGTCCAGCCTACACTGGCATTAATAGACGGAAATCGTTGTCCGGTCATGACGATTGCTTCAGAAGCTATCGTCAAGGGTGATGATAAGGTGGCGGCAATATCCGCAGCATCCATACTCGCAAAAACTGCACGCGATCATGTGTTGATGCAGTTGCATGAAACTTATCCACAATACGCGCTGGATCAGCATAAGGGCTATCCTACAGCCTTGCACCTGGAGCGTTTGCGCGAGCATGGTGTATCACCCATACACAGAAAATCTTATGCGCCTGTGAAAGCCTTACTCAAATAAATGAAATCGATTACTTCCCGCGACAATCCTCTCTACAAAGAATTTAAGTATCTCGCTACCAGTTCACAGGCAAGGCGCAAGGCTGGCCGCACCTTGCTTGATGGTGTGCATCTATGCGAAGCCTATTTTCAGCATCTGGGCGCGCCAGAATATTGCATCGTTGCAGAAAGCAGCCTGTATCATACTGAGGTGGCCGTAGTGCTGGCGCAAAGTGAGGAACACCGGACGCAATGTATTTGCCTGCCGGACGCTTTGTACAAGGCATTAAGCCAGGTTGAGCATGGGGTGGGTGTGATGTTCATCATTGCCACGCCTGCACCTGATTTCCCTGTAGCCCTGGCTGCATCTTCAGTAGTGTTGGATAATTTACAGGACCCCGGCAATCTTGGCTCCATCTTGCGAAGCGCAGCGGCTGCGGGCATACAAAATGTGTTTTGCAGTCCCGGCACCGCATTTGCCTGGTCACCCAAAGTCATGCGAGCTGGAATGGGCGCACATTTCTTGCTGAATATTTTTGAAAATGTCGATCTACCTGCATTGCTGAATAAAGCCACGATTCCAGTGCTGGCTACCAGTTCGCATACCAAACAGACTATTTATCAAAGTGATTTAAGCCAGGAAATAGTCTGGTTGTTTGGTCATGAAGGGCAGGGTGTTGCACCTGAATTGATGTCTTTGGCGACCAGTACAGTGACCATACCGCAACAGGCGGCGATAGAGTCACTGAATGTTGCTGCCAGTGCTGCCATCTGTTTTTTTGAGCAGGTGCGGCAGCAGTTAAACACGAGAGCTCAGTAAATCCGTACGTCAGACTTAATTTCCTGCAAAATCGTAGTCGAAATCTCTTCTATCGATTTTGCGGTTGATGACAGCCAGCGTATGCCTTCGCGCTTCATCATCAGTTCTGCCTCGTTGACTTCGTAGCGACAGTTTTCCAGTGAGGCATATTTGCTGCCGGGGCGACGCTCGTTACGAATTTCCGACAGGCGTTCTGGCGCGATACTCAGTCCAAAAATCTTGCTTTTAAATTCAGGTAGAGCTGATGGCAACTTGCCACGTTCAAAATCATCAGGGATCAAAGGATAGTTTGCTGCCTTGATACCATATTGCATGGCCAGATACAGTGTGGTTGGGGTTTTGCCCGAGCGTGAAACACCGACCAATATCACATCTGCTGTCGATAAATTCTTGTTGGATTGGCCATCGTCATGCGCCAAAGAAAAATTGATGGCTTCTATCCTGTTTTTATACTCTTCAGAATCTGTAATATTGTGGCTACGCCCTATGGTATGGGTGGATTTGACACCAAGCTCTTGCTCAAGTGGCGACACAAAGGTTTGTATCAAATCCATGTGCAAACCCCTGGACTTGAATACAACACCAGCCAGATCAGTTTTAACCAGGGTAGAAAATACAATGGGACGATTGCCTTCTGCTGTATAGGCATCATTGATCTTGCGCACGGCTTCGTGGGCCTTTTCCAGCGTATCAATAAAGGGTAGTCGAATTTGCTTGAATTTGAGGTCAAATTGCGTCAAAACCGAATGTCCAAAAGTTTCTGCAGTGATGCCAGTGCCATCCGAGACGAAAAAGACGGTACGATTCGCTGCAGGCCGTGCTTGCTGGGGAGTATCTGACATGATAATTTTATATAAATAATGACAATAGACTGGACGGAATATATTTGTACTCTTAGAAACAAAAAAGACTGCAAATTCTTATTCCGTTTGGATAAATCTTGCAGGACACAATGTAAAATGCTGCAACAGCATGTCAAGCGTAGCTCGCCTCAAGAATAACAAAAAAACAGCGGGATACGAAGCAGCACGGCATTAAACAGCAAAGATTTCTTACCATCAAAAAGAGGTTGTTATGTCCAACGCAGCAATTACCGAAGCAACTTATGTTGCCTCGTTTGAGCATTTACGCATGACGGATGTTGAATCCGTCGGCGGAAAAAATGCTTCTTTAGGCGAAATGATCAGCCAACTGGCCACAGCTGGCGTCCGTGTTCCTGGTGGTTTTGCCACCACTGCTCAGGCTTTCCGTGATTTCCTGACGCATAGCATCGATGGCGGCTTGCCACTTGAAACCCGCATTGCCGACCGCCTTGAGAATCTTGACATTGACGATGTCAAGGAACTGGCAAGAGCCGGTGCAGATATCCGTCAATGGATCATAGATACACCGTTCCAGCCACGCTTGCTGACAGAGATAGAAGATTTCTACAACAAGCTGGTGTCTGACTCTACGGCTGAAATGTCATTCGCCGTGCGTTCTTCGGCGACGGCAGAAGATTTGCCAGATGCCTCTTTCGCCGGTCAGCAAGAAACTTTCTTGAATGTTGTCGGAATTGACAATATTCTGGAAGCAATGAAGCACGTATTTGCTTCACTGTATAACGACAGGGCTATTTCTTACCGAGTCCATAAAGGCTTTACCCATGCTGAAGTGGCATTGTCCGCTGGCGTGCAGCGTATGGTGCGTTCTGACCTGGGTGCTGCAGGCGTCATGTTCACGATAGATACAGAATCCGGTTTCAAGGACGTAGTCTTCATCACTTCTAGCTATGGCCTGGGCGAGACGGTGGTACAGGGTGCGGTCAACCCTGACGAATTCTATGTTCACAAACCTATGCTGGAACTGGGAAAATTGCCAGTAATACGTCGTAATATTGGCTCCAAACTCATCAAGATGGAATTTACTGGTGAGGCCAAAGCTGGTCGCTCGGTCAAAACGGTGGATGTGCCAGTGGAATTGCGTAATCGCTATTCACTGAATGATACCGAAGTGGTGGAACTGGCCAAGTACGCGACCATCATTGAGAAGCATTATGGTCGCCCAATGGATATTGAATGGGGCAAGGATGGCCGTGATGGCAAGCTGTATATTGCAAGCTCGCCCAGAGACTGTTAAATCCCAGCAAAAAGCGACCGATGCACAACAGCGCTTCAAACTAAAAGGCAGTGGCACGGTATTAGCCTCTGGCCGTGCGATCGGCCAAAAAATTGGTGCGGGCCGTGTGCGCGTTATTCATGACCCATCCGAGATGGAAAGAGTACAACCTGGCGACGTACTGGTTGCCGACATGACAGATCCCAACTGGGAACCCGTCATGAAGCGCGCTGCCGCCATCGTCACCAACCGTGGTGGTCGTACCTGCCATGCAGCGATCATCGCGCGTGAGTTGGGTGTTCCAGCCGTAGTGGGCTGTGAAGATGCTACTGACGTGCTGAAGGACGGCACTCTGGTTACCGTGTCTTGTGCGGAAGGTGATGAAGGCAAGATTTACGACGGTTTGCTGGAAACTGAGGTTACTGAAGAGCTGCGCGGCGAGTTGCCGAAGTTGCCTTTAAAGATCATGCTCAATGTCGGCAATCCTCAACTCGCATTTGACTTCCAGTCGGTGCCGAATGAAGGTGTTGGCTTGGCACGTCTGGAATTCATCATCAACAATAATATTGGCGTGCATCCAAAAGCGATTCTGGAATACCCGAATATTGATGCTGACTTGAAAAAAGCGGTGGAATCTGTCGCCCGTGGTCACGCGTCTCCAAGAGCTTTTTATGTCGACAAACTGGCAGAAGGTATTGCGACCATTGCTGCTGCATTCTGGCCAAAGAAAGTCATCGTCCGCTTGTCTGACTTCAAATCAAATGAATACAAGAAGCTCATAGGCGGATCCCGTTACGAACCGGATGAAGAAAATCCTATGCTGGGTTTCCGAGGTGCAGCGCGTTATCTGGCACCGGATTTTGCTGAGTCATTCGAAATGGAATGCCAGGCCATGAAACGTGTACGTAATGAGATGGGCCTGACCAATGTAGAAATCATGGTGCCTTTCGTACGTACTTTGGGTCAGGCTGAAAAAGTCGTCAACCTGCTGGAAAAAAATGGGCTAAAACGTGGTGAGAACGGCTTGCGCCTGATCATGATGTGTGAAGTCCCATCGAATGCAATTCTGGCGGAAGAGTTCCTGCAATTCTTTGACGGTTTCTCTATAGGTTCCAATGACTTGACTCAGTTGACGCTGGGTCTGGATCGTGATTCTGGTATGGAATTGCTGGCAGTGGATTTTGATGAACGTGACCCGGCAGTACGGGCCTTGCTGTCTCGTGCCATCGCTGCTTGCCGCAAACTCAACAAGTATGTCGGCATTTGTGGTCAGGGACCGTCCGATCATCCTGACTTTGCAGAATGGCTGATGAAGGAGGGAATAGAATCGATTTCCCTGAACCCTGATTCAGTGATTGATACCTGGCAGAAATTGGCGGCAGTCGGAAAATAAGTAGTCTGAATTAAAATATAAAAGCGGGAACTCCTTGTAAAAGGGTTCCCGTTTTTTCTTGTTGGTGCGTTGCAACATAAATTAAATGTGACCCCTTGTATTTTTTAAAATTAGGGCTAGACTACTGATGTCGAAACTTAAGAAAAAGAAAATCAATACTTCAACAAAATTCTTGGAAAAGCCCTCATTACCACATCAGGTAACGGGGGCTTTTTTGTGGGTAAAATTCTATGATAATTACCGATGAAAAATATAAGTTTGTCGTAGAGAATGATAATGTAGCAGTGTTGATCAGTACAAAAAATCAATAAGGAGAATAAAAAATGAGCGGATGGATGATGTGGATGATACTAGCTGGTCTGGTCATCATATTTGAATTGTTCACGGGTACGTTTTACTTGCTGATGATTTCAATTGGCCTGGTGGCAGGTGCTTTGGCTGCTGTTTTTCAATTGGGTCCAGAGAGTCAAATGATCGTTGCTGCAGTTGTTGGCTCACTCGCAACCCTGGCTTTGCACAAAAGTAAATATGGCTGGAAAGAAAATGCAAATGTTGCCCGCGATCCTAATGTGAATATGGATATAGGCCAGACCTTGCAAGTCAATGAATGGAAGGATTTGGGCAATGGCACGTTTTCTGCAAGAACCATGTATCGCGGTGCCATGTGGGATGTTGAATTACAGCACTCGGCAGGCTATCCCGGTGCTTATGTCATTGAAGAAATACAAGGTAGCCGGTTGATAGTCAAACCTTCATAGTAGTAAAAAATTAATATAAATATAAAACAGTCTGAATAACAATAAAGGTAAGCATATGGAAAATATAGGTAGCGTCGCTCTGGTTTTATTGGTGTTGGCCATGGTATTTGTCTTCAAAACCATCAATGTCGTTCCACAACAGCATGCATGGGTGGTGGAACGTCTGGGTAAATATCATGCCACGCTGGGACCAGGTTTAAATATCGTGGTGCCTTTTGTTGATCGCATCGCTTATAAGCACATATTGAAAGAAATCCCGCTGGATGTGCCGCCGCAAGTTTGTATCACCAGGGACAATACGCAGTTGCAAGTGGATGGCATACTGTATTTCCAGATTACCGATGCCATGCGCGCCTCATATGGTTCCTCGAACTATATAGCAGCGATTACACAACTTGCGCAAACCACCTTGCGTTCAGTCATCGGCAAAATGGAATTGGATAAAACCTTTGAAGAACGCGATCACATCAATACTACGATCGTTAATGCGATTGATGAATCTGCTGCCAACTGGGGTGTCAAGGTCTTGCGCTATGAGATCAAGGATTTGACGCCGCCAAAAGAAATTTTGCATGCGATGCAGGCCCAAATTACTGCTGAACGTGAAAAACGTGCGCTGATTGCCGCTTCTGAAGGCCGCAAGCAAGAGCAGATTAATATCGCCACTGGCGAGCGTGAAGCGTCGATTGCCAAATCTGAAGGTGAAAAGCAGGCATCGATCAATCGCGCTCAAGGCCAGGCTGCTGCCATTCTGTCGATCGCAGAAGCCAGCGCAGAAGCGATACGCAAGACTGCCGCAGCGATACAATCGCCAGGTGGTTCTGATGCGGCCAACTTGAAAGTGGCTGAACAATATGTAGCAGCGTTTGCCAATTTGGCCAAAACCAATAACTCGATTATTGTTCCTGCTAATCTGGGCGATATGAGTGGCTTGATTGCGACAGCGATGCAAGTTGCCAAATCTCAGAAACCTGCTGTGATTGAATCACCACGCCGACCTGTTTAAAGGATTGAGGAGCGTGTCATGCTCTTCGACATCCAGAGGATATCAAAAAAATCGGCTGATGGAGATCAGCCGGTTTTTAAATTTTTTTCGAAGAAATTTGTTTTTTTGCAGAGTGAAACAAGGATAGCGTAAGCATGGAAGTGAATAATGTAGTCGATAACTTTCAACTCTCCTTATCAAGAGTCGTTGATTCTCAACGTGCTATTGCCATGCGTGCGTATATGAAAAATCAATTTGAATTTCTGGGTATTTCAGCACCTGAAAGACGCAAAGCATGCGCAGCAGACATACAAGAGTTAAAAACGGCAGACCCTGCGCAATTGCTGGCTATTGCGCAGGCATTGTGGGAATGTAAAGAGCGTGAGTATCACTATCTGGCTATCGATGTACTGGCCAAGCACTGGCGCAGTCTGAGACCAGACGATTCACCGTTGCTATTGTTGTTGGCGCAGCAGAAATCCTGGTGGGATACTGTTGATGGGCTGACAGGCGTAATTGGTGATTTATTGCGGAAAAATTTGACTGGAGACAGGCAAATACAAATCAGCATGGACGCAGCGCTTGAACACCCTGATTTTTGGGTAAGGCGTATCGCGCTATTACATCAATTGGGTTGGCGCGAACTCACAGATGTGGACAGATTGTTTCACTACGCCCTGGCATTGGCAGATGAAAAAGAGTTTTTTATCCGTAAAGCCATAGGCTGGGCATTGCGTGATTATGCCTGGCATGAACCTGCGGCCATACATGGTTTTCTACAAGCGAACCAGAGTAGATTTTCTGGATTGACCCTGCGCGAAGCTGCAAAAAATTTAAAGAAGCTAGGAAAATAGTTACAAAAAACCCGGCCATCCAAGTTGTTGGCGCGTATTTAAGTACCCATGTGGTGTGGCATTTGCAATATGATATCTGGTTGTTTGTAAATTGCTAAACTGCCAGCTTGCATTATTTCTGATGAAACCTAAAAAACTTGTCTTGTCTGCCATCGCCGTAGTCAGCGTGGCTGTCACTTCTTATTTCCTTGTACAAAAGTCTAACCAGACTCCAGAGAGCAAAGCGGTAGCTTCTCAGTCTGAGCAAAAGGATACATTTGATCCTGCCAAATTGCCAGAAGATTTGAATGGCTTGCTGGTAGCCTATCGCAAAATTATCATCTTGCTTGCCGACGAGAAAAAGCTCAATGCCAAAGAACGCAATGAAGCTAACCGGGTAGGTCAGGCTTTATTCCATGAAAATCTGGTCAGACTCAATGACTTGGATACTTTTTTCAGTAAATTGAAATCACTCAGCAATGCAAAACGAGAATCCAGCTTTGACACTATCCTGACCTATATTGAATCAGGTGAAGATTTAAATGATGCAGATCGTCTCGCATTCCGCGAAGTTTTGCTCAAGATGCAAAAGCTGATAGCGACTGAGCAGACTTTACCATCAATTAAACTGCACAAGCGTGTTACTGACGATTTGAATGCGCTCAGTGAAATAGAAAAAGAATACGATAAAGAACTCAAAGAAATTTTCTCTCGTTTTGAGTCGCGTTCCATAGAACTGAAGCGCGAGCGATGGGATGACTACATCGCCAAGCTGCGCAAGCTGTATAACCGCGAACAAATCCTCAAGGATTACGGCTTCATCCTGCCTTATCCGGAAAAACCGGAAGCAGCCGATGAAAAGGATAGAGAAATTTTCGGCCAAGGCCTGCCTGCCAAGACAGTGGTGCTGACCTTTGACGATGGTCCACATGCTACTTACACCGATGAAATCGCGGCGATACTCAAGCAATATAATGTGCCAGGCGTGTTCTTTCAGGTTGGCAAGAACGTCGGCATCATTGATGCGCAGGGCAAGGAATCGCTGAATAAAAATGCAGCAACCAGCAAGAAGCTGTTGAGCGCTGGTCATGTGTTGGCCAACCATAGCTTTAGTCATGCTTTACTATCCAAGCAAAGCGGCAATAATCTGAATGCGGAAATCGAACAGACAGATAAATTGCTGAAGGCCATAGACCCGGCACGATCATCTTTGTTCCGCTTCCCTTACGGCGCGAAAAACAAAGAAGGCATGCAAATCCTGCACAAGCTGGGCTTGCGTTCAGTGATGTGGAATATTGATTCCCTGGATTGGGCTGACCCTGTGCCCAACTCCATTGCAGGTCGTGTACTTGGCACTTTGGAGAAAGAACAGCGCGGCATTATTCTCTTCCATGATATTCATGAGCGCACGGTAAAGGCATTGCCGCTGGTATTGGATAAATTGATTGCTGACGGCTATAGCTTTGCTTCCTGGGACGGCACAGATTTTAAAATTGCCAAAGGCGGCAAGCCTACACCAGAAAAAGTCAGCATCAGTACTGACTATCAAAATAGCTGGGCTATTGTGATCGGCATCAATGACTATGTAAAATGGCCCAAGCTGCAATATGCAGTGCAAGATGCTAATGCTATCCGCGATACTTTAATCAATCGTATGGGCTTTGCCGGTGACAAGGTATTGACACTGACCAATGCGGATGCGACCCGCAATAATATCCTGGCCTTGTTCCATGATAAATTGGGACATGGGCAATTAAAGAAAGATGACCGGGTCTTCGTCTTCTTTGCTGGCCATGGTGCAACCAAAAAGCTGAGTTCTGGTCGCAACCTGGGTTATATCATTCCTGTTGATTCTGATCCTGAGCAATTGTCTGTCGATGCCATCCCAATGACGGATTTGCAAAACATTGCCGAGAGCCTGAATGCCAAACATATCTTGTTTGTCATGGATGCCTGTTACAGCGGACTAGGTCTGACACGGGGCGGTGGCACCAGCGCATTCCTGCGTGAAAACGGCAAGCGTTTGGGCCGTCAAATGCTGACTGCAGGCGGCGCTGATCAACTGGTTGCCGATGGCGGCCCCAACGGCCATTCAGTCTTCACATGGACCTTGCTGCAAGCTCTCAGCGGCAAGGCAGACATGAATGGCGATGGCATGATTACTGCCACAGAACTAGCTGCCTATATCGCACCTGCAGTATCAAGTGTTTCGCAACAAACGCCTGCATTTGGCAGCTTACCAGGTTCTGAAGGAGGCGAATTTGTTTTTGAAACACGAGGGGAAGGTGAATTCCTGAATGCCAAAACCAATCAATTATCTGCTGATGCCATTGCACTAAATAACAAACTGGACGGCGCAGCTAAAGCAGGCGGTGATACACCTGTTGTAATCAAGAATCTGACTGGTGGTGAACAGAAGATCGCGGCACCCAAAATGGTGGATGGCTCATCACGCCAACTGGCACAAAGAGCCAATGACCATGGGCTGCAATTGTATAAAGAGAAGCAATATGCACAGGCGGAAGCCGCATTTACCGAGGCTTTAAAGTATCGCCCTGACTTTGGCCTAGCGGCAAACAATCTGGGTTTTGTTTATTTCAAACAACAGAAATATGCAGAAGCAGCGCGCTGGTTTGAAAACACTTTGCAGATTGATCCTTCCCGTTCAATCGCCTATTTGAATCTGGGTGATGCCAGGGCGCTTTTGAATGACAATGAAAAAGCCAAAAAAGCATACGCCAGCTTCCTGGAGTTATCGCCAAATAGTCCGAATGCCAACTATGTCAAAGATGCTCTGAAAAAATTGAACTGATATTTTTTGAGAGCATTCAAAGATAACGAGAATTGAGTAAGGGATAAAAATGAATGGTGTAACTTTGAAGGCTATCCGCAGTTTGCTACATTTCAGCCAACATGAAGCTGCTGAGTTAATTGGTGGTGTCACCTTACGCAGTTGGAGTAGTTGGGAGGCGGGTACGCAACAGATACCGCAAGATGTAATATCCATGATTAATTACCTCATGGTTTGCCGCAAGAAGGCAATTACCGATACGCAAGCAGCAATTAAAACCTACTATCAGCAAATGCCGCCAGGTGTCAGTAAAAAACCGGTAGCACTAGTCTGGTACGACAGCTTTGAAGACTGGTGCACCTTGCCGTATCGCGAATCAATCATGTGGAGGCCGCAGCAGTCTGTGGTAGCGCATCTGATTTCGGTAGAAAACTGCAACGTCGTGCAGTTTGATGGTCCCGCTTTTGAAAACTGGCTGGGTCGTCGTATCGATAGCGATGCCATGCGCAATCAATGGGCAGACGAGCAAGTGCCCGCCTGATAAAAAATCAAGGCTGTGATTGTACAGCCTTGATATGTGTCACACAGCGTATACTTGTTGACTACCTTTGACCTATGCGGGTGTCACCAAACAGGTTTTTTTGATCACGTGGTTGTGAACGCCAGTACTGCTTTGGCGCATCTACTGTCGCTCCCAATTGGGCTGCTGCATGCCAGGGCCAATGTGGGTCATACAAAATACCTCGGGCAATGGCGATGGCATCTGCTTTGCCTGTCGCAATAATGTCTTCTGCCTGATGGGCATCCGTTATCAGACCCACTGCAATGACAGGTATGCTGCAATGCTGTTTGATTTCTTCTGCCAAATGAACCTGATAGCCTGGGCCTAAAGGAATCTTTTGCTCAGGTGAAACACCGCCACTGGAAACGTGAATAAAGTCACAGCCACGCTCCTGCAATTCCTGAACAAAGATTTTGCTTTGCGAGATATCCAGACCACCTGCTACCCAGTCAGTCGCCGACAAACGCAGACCAACTGCCATACTGTCTCCAGGCATAGCGGCACGCACAGCATCAAATACTTCCAGGGGAAACCGTAAACGGTTCTCAACCGAACCGCCATATTGATCTGTGCGCTGGTTGGCAATGGGAGACAAAAACTGATGCAGCAAATAACCATGCGCCGCATGTATCTCAATCGCATTAATACCCAACCGGTGTGCACGTACCGCAGCATCAACAAACGCCTGCTTCACGCGTTGCAGACCAGCATCGTCCAGTGCCAGTGGTGCGCGCTCAGCTTGCGCATGCGGCAGGGCAGAGGGCGCAACCATTTGCCAACCACCGTCTTCCAGTGCAATCAATTGGCCACCATACCAGGGAGTCTGGCTGGACGCTTTACGCCCGGCATGCCCGAGTTGTATTGCAATAGGCATGGCAGAATGCTGGCGTATCGATGTCAATACTTTAGCCAGCGCAGCTTCAGTCTCATCTGACCACAAGCCCAGGTCACCAGGAGAGATGCGGCCTATGGCTTCCACTGCGGTGGCTTCGAGTATCAATAGCCCCGCGCCTGACAAGGCAAGCCCGCCCAAGTGAATGAGATGCCAGTCAGTCGCCTTGCCATCCTCCGCAGAGTACTGGCACATGGGGGCAATGATGATGCGGTTTTTTAAACTCAGCGAGCCAAGCTTGATGGGGGAGAAGAGAGCGCTCATGTCTTTGAAAAATGCCTGAATGAAGGAAACAATCTGATTTCTTCATTATGCCTGCGCTTTTCTTTTGCTGCAGGGATCTGCTCATTCTTCAGCTTGCTTCCAGTGCTTCAACGATTGTTTTAATTTTGACTGCTTTTTCAAAGTGATCAAACTTGTGTTCCATAATCCACCATGTGGCAGCTTCCATCAATACTTGCGGGTCATCGTTTTTATTGGCAAAAAAAGCATAAAAGGAAAGGCCAACACTGCTGCCTTTTTGCGCGATTTTGTTATTGCATACTTCTATGATCTTTTTTCTCAGACTACTTCTCATGATTTATTCGTATTCAAGGTTAATGCGTGCAATCCTCGGTAAAACGAGGCAATGTGCAGCGCTTGAGAGAACTCATTGGCTTCTATCTTTTGCTGTATTTCAGGAATCGACAGAAAGTCGAATTCTATATCTTCAGATACATCCAGTTGCTGTTCACCTTTTAACCTAAGCCCGGTAGCAAAAAACAAGTGAATGGTATTGGTTTGACGGGCTGGGTTGCCATACATGGTTCCTCCGGATTGCCATAGGGTAGCGGCATAACCTGTTTCTTCCAATAGTTCTCTTTGCGCGGCAATAAGATGTGTCTCACCTTCATCAATGACGCCTCCGGGCAATTCTATGCAAACCTCTTTTGCCGTATAGCGAAACTGCTTTACCGTCAATATACTGCCATCATCTGCCTGAGCAAACACATGTACCCATGTCTGCTTCATGAGTCACATAATAAGGTTCAATGATTGCGCCATTTGGAAGCTGGCATGTATCTGCCGTCAGGTTTAACCAAGTATCGTTGACCAGCACTGTTGAGGCTATGGTTTTCCAGGGTTTCATAAATAAGATTCAAGCGTGTAACGGAGAAAATCAATAGCCCGGATCTCCGCATAAAATTGATTAATTCATATTATTCCAATGTCCTATGATCTGATAAGCTGATTGTCAAGGGCCAGGCAGTTTTATATTAATTGCTATTGAGTTTCACTTCGTCGCGCCCATTTGCATCTGACAAACGGATGTCAGATGCAAATCACATCCGCAATCCTGATTAGGTTGTCGATATGGAATGGCTACTCGCTATTATTGTTTTACTCGTACTAGGCATATTTGTCTTGCCTAAGCTACGCCTGCGTCACGTGCTGTCGCAGGCTTTCCCACTGAATTACTCAAAAATTTTGCGAAAAAAACTGCCTGTCTATTCACGCATGCCGACTGATTTGCAAATGCAATTAAAGAAACGCATACGTCAATTTCTCTATCAAAAAACTTTTGTCGGCTGTGGTGGCTTGGTTATCACTGATGAAATCAGGGTAACGATTGCGGGCAAGGCTTGCCTGTTGTTGCTAAACCGTGAATCAGATGTGTACCCGCAACTCACACATGTGCTGGTATATCCATCAGCATTTGTGGCACCAAGAACACAAATGAATACTGATGGCATTGTCACGCATACCAATCAGGGGCTTAGTGGCGAATCATGGAGTGATGGGCGGGTCATACTGGCCTGGGATCAGGTTGCGCATAATCCTGACAATGAAGCGCGAGGGCAGGATGTAGTTATCCATGAATTTGCCCATCAGCTCGATAGTGAAACGGGAACGACCAATGGTGCTCCAGCCTTGAAGTCTGTAGCAGCTTATAAGGCATGGTCAGCGCTGATGGAAAGAGAGTATGCCCAACTACATCAGGCAATCGCCAATGATCTTCCAACTATCATTGATCCTTACGGTGCGACCAATCCGGCAGAATTTTTTGCTGTCGTGACTGAGGCATACTTCAAGAAAAGCCGTGATCTTGCACACTACCATCCTGCCTTGTACGAACAGTTGCGGGCTTATTACCAGGTTGATCCATGTGACTGGTTTTAATCGCTCATGCAAAAAATAAGGGGCGCTGAATGCGCCCCTTTGACTTTATTCTACTGCTTCCAGAAATTCCTGCTGTTCCAGCCAGTCAGCTTCGATTTGCCCCAGTTCCTTGACGACGTAAGCTTGATCAAGTAACAGTGTTTTCAGCTTTTCCTTGTTGGTATCGTGATAGATATCCCCATCTTCCAACTGTGCATCAATATCTTTCTTTTTGATATTCAACTTGGCCATCTGTTCTTCCAGACGCTTGATGCGTGTTTCTATAGGTTTGCGCAGATTAGCGAGGCGCAGGCGATCATCGGCGTCGCGTTTGCGTTGTTCCTTGTCATCGACCTTGGCAACGGGAATAGGTTTTGCCTGAGGCAAAGCTGCTTCCTGCGCCTTGGTTTTTTCTGGCAGCGCTGGGTTGGCTTTTTCCAGTTTGTTTTTGAACAGCCAGTCTTTGTAGTCATCCAGATCTCCATCAAATGGTTGCAGTTTGCCGTCGGCAACAATGATGAACTGGTCAGTGGTGGCGCGCAGCAAATGCCTGTCATGGGAAACGACGACCAGTGTGCCTTCAAACTGCGCCAGGGCATCAGTCAGGGCTTCGCGGGTTTCCAGATCCAGATGGTTGGTTGGTTCATCGAGCAACAAGAGGTTGGGGCGCTGCCAGACTATCATTGCCAGTGCCAGGCGGGCCTTTTCACCGCCAGAGAATGGTTTGATAGGGCTGCTCACCATGGTGCCAGGGAAGTTGAAACCGCCGAGAAAGTTGCGCAATTCCTGCTCACGTACATCAGGGGCGATATGTGCCAGATGCCACAGCGGTGATTCGTCATGGCGCAGCATTTCTACCTGGTGCTGCGCAAAATAACCAATGGAAAGACCCTTGCCGGTTTGCATGACACCGTTCAATGGTGCGATATCGCCGACGATGGTCTTGATCAGTGTTGATTTACCGGCGCCATTCACACCCAGCAGGCCGATGCGCTGGCCGATCTGCAGTGTGAACTTAACATCGCCCACGATTTTTTTCTCGCTGAAACTATGATCGGTTTCTGATTCTATGCGGTAGCCGCAATCAACATCTTCCATCACCAGCATGGGGTTCGGTGCGCTCAGTGGCTCACGGAATTCAAAAGAGAATTCGGCAGCTGCCCGCAAAGGTGCCATTTCTTCCATGCGCGCCAAAGCCTTGATACGGCTTTGCGCCTGCTTGGCTTTGGATGCCTTTGCCTTGAAACGGTCAATAAAGGATTGCAGATGTGCTCGCTTACGGTTTTGCTTTTCCAGCATGCCTTGCGCCAGTTCCAATTGCGCCGCACGCTGGCGTTCAAAGCCAGAATAATTGCCACCATAGCGCTTAAGCTTGCGTTCATCAATGTGGACAATGACATTGACTACACCGTCGAGAAAATCGCGATCATGGGAGATAATGATCAGTGTGCCCTCATAACGCTTCAGCCAGTCTTCCAGCCAGATAATGGCATCCAAGTCCAGATGGTTGGTTGGTTCATCGAGCAGCAGTAAATCGGATTTGCACATCAGCGCCTGGGCCAGATTCAGGCGCATGCGCCAGCCGCCAGAAAAACTGGCGACTGATTGTTCCAGTTCATTGATCTTGAAGCCCAAGCCCAGCAGCAATTGTTCTGCGCGTGGGCGTACGGTATAAGCGTCGGCATCGGCCAATGCACCATACATATTGCCGATGGCAATACCGTTTTCATAGCTTTCTGGCTGGGCTTCGAGTTCAGCCAGTTGTGCTTCCAGTTTGCGCAAGGCAACGTCGCCGTCTATTGCGTAATCAATGGCGCTGCGCTCAAGCGGTGGAGTTTCTTGCGCAACGTGGGCAAGCTGCCATTTGGCAGGAAAATCGATGCTGCCCTGATCAGGATGTAGTTCACCACGCAGCATGGCAAACAGGCTGGATTTGCCTGCACCGTTGGAGCCGATCAAGCCTATCTTGTCGCCGGGATTGAGCGTCACATCGACGCTGTCAAATAAAGGTTTGATGCCGCGCGCCAGGACGACTTGTTGAAGACGTATCATATAAACTTAATTAATGGTAATGCTATTGTTGATGCAAAGAAATGGAAAGACGGGCAAAACCAGTTTTGCCCGTCTTTATTGTGTTTACTGCTATGGTTTATGCGGTGAAATCTGTCAGTTGGCCTGCCTCTACCAAAAATACCATGTCGTCACCGGCACTGGTACTCAACCATGTCAGGTTCAGTTCTGGGAAGGCAGCTTCTGCGAAGGCACGTTCATTGCCAATTTCCACCATCAGCAAGCCATCCTCGGTCAGGCGTTGTGCGGCACCAGCGACGATCTTGCGCACCAGGTCCATGCCATCATCACCACCAGCCAAGGCGATTTGCGGCTCGTGCGTATATTCCTTGGGCAGTTTGGCCATGGAGCCAGAGTTCACATACGGTGGGTTGGTGATGATCAGGTCATATCTCTTGTCCGGCACATTGCTGTACAGGTCAGATTCGATCAGCGTTATGCGGTCCTGCAATTCATAGGTCGCCACATTACGCTTTGCCACTTCCAGGGCATCTTTGGAAATATCGACTGCATCCACGTGCGCCTCAGAGAACATATCCGCCAGCATGATGGGCAGGCAGCCAGAGCCAGTGCACAGTTCAAGGATGTTTGTGACAGCTTCTGGATCAGTCACCCATGGTGAAAAATGTTCGGGTATCAGTTCAGCGATGAATGAACGTGGCACTATCACCCGTTCATCCACATAGAAATTATAAGTACCGAGCCATGCTTCATTGGTAATGTAAGAAGCAGGTACGCGGTCTACTGCACGCTTGTCAATCACGCGCAAAACGGCATCTATTTCTGATGGCAATAAATGCGCATCCAGGAATGGTTCTATCTTGTCCAGTGGCAGGTGCAAAGTATGCAGCAGCAAATAGGCTGCTTCATCGAGGGCATTGGCACTGCCATGGCCAAAGAAAAGTTTCTCTTTGTTGAAGCGAGTGACGGCATAGCGCAACAAATCGCGCAGGGTCAGAAAGGTGGTAGCGGGTGTAGTCATATTGTTTCCGTATCGGCCAGTGGTGAACTGATTAGGTCAGCAAGTTTTCCAGAGTGCGGCGATAAATGTTCTTGAGCGGGTCTATGTATTGCAGCTCTATGTGTTCGTCAATTTTATGGATGCTGGCATTTGGCGGGCCAAATTCCACTACTTGCGGGCAGATTTTGGCGATGAAGCGACCATCAGATGTGCCACCAGTAGTGGAGAGCTCAGTCTCTATACCAGTTTCTGCAAGTATGGCATCACCCAGTGCATCGCTGAGGCTGCCTTTGGGTGTCAGGAAAGGATGGCCACCTACGGTCCATTTCAACTCATATTCCAGGCCATGTTTATCGAGAATTACATGCACACGTTGTTGCAAGCCTTCGGCAGTACTGGCGGTGGAAAAACGGAAATTGAAATCAATGACAGCTTCGCCAGGTATCACGTATGAGGCACCGGTGCCTGCATGGATATTCGACATTTGCCAGGACGTTGGCAGGTAATAGTCGTTTCCTTCATCCCAGACTTCGGCCACCAGTTCTGCCATGGCAGGGGCTGCCAGGTGAATAGGGTTTTTTGCCAGTTGTGGATAGGCTATATGGCCTTGTACGCCTTTGACGATCAGTTTGCCCGACATGGTGCCACGACGGCCGTTCTTGATGGTGTCACCCAGTTTATCGACGGATGTTGGCTCGCCAACAATGCAGTAATCAAGCTGTTCGCCACGAGACTTGAGTTTTTCGCAAACGACAACTGTGCCATCAGTAGCCGGACCCTCTTCATCACTGGTGATGAGGAAGCCGATGGAGCCTTTATGATCCGGGTGGGCAGAGACGAATTCTTCTGTCGCCACAACAAACGCAGCGATCGAAGTTTTCATGTCAGCTGCGCCGCGGCCATACAACTTGCCATCCCTGTGGGTGGGCGTAAATGGTGCAGATTGCCATTGTGTGACGGGGCCAGTAGGTACAACATCCGTATGGCCGGCGAACACTAGCAAAGGCTGAGCCTGACCACGCCTCGCCCATAGATTGGTCACATCACCGGATTGTATGGTTTCGCACTGGAAGCCCAGGGGCTCCAGCAGCGCGATTAAGGTATTTTGACAGCCTTTATCTTCAGGTGTGACCGAATCCAGTGCAATCAGTTGTTCGGTCAGGGCAAGTGTTTTACTCATGTTTACTTATGGAAAATGGACTGGTACTGAGGCACAGAGAAACCGACATTCACTTGCGATTTGCCATCATTATTGATCAGCAATACCGGACGTTTGATGACCGATGGTTTGTCCAGCATGAGTGCAATTGCCTGCTCTGTATCTTTAGCAAAGCCTTTTTCTGCATCGCTGAGCGCGCGCCAGGTTGTGCCTTTGCGGTTGATAAGTACATCCAGGCCTTGATGCTCCAGCCATGTTTCTATGGCGGCACGGTCCAAGCCTTGTTTTTTGAAATCATGGAATTCAAAAGCCAGTTCCTGTTCTTGCAACCAGGTACGGGCTTTTTTAACGGTGTCACAGTTTGGAATACCAAACAGGGTAATACTTCGCGTCATACTTTTATACGTTCAGGGTAAATTCTGTGAAAGAAGCTTCTTCTTTGGTTTCTGGTTCTGGTTCTGGCTTTGCTGCTACGGCGGTGGATGCTTCATTGTTTAGCAGCCATAACAAGTTATTGGCAGAATCGGAATTTGCCAGACCTTCTTCTTGCGTGATCAAACCTTCGCGTATCAAATGCATGAGGGCGCGCTCAAATGTTTGCGAACCAGGTGACAAACTTTTCTCGATCGCTTCCTTGATCTGGAAGATATCACCTTGTTCTATCAACTCAGCCACATAACGGGTGTTGAGCATGATCTCGACTGCAGGCGCACGACCGCCATCCTTCGCACGTATCAGACGCTGCGAGATAATGGCGCGTATGGATGAAGACAAATCCAGCAGCAAGGCACTGCGCGTTTCCATAGGGAAGAAACTAATGATACGGTTCAATGCCTGATAACTATTATTGGCATGGAGGGTCGCCAACACCAGATGGCCGGATTGCGCATAGGCAATCGCCGCCATCATGGTTTCGAGATCACGGATCTCACCAATCAGGATGCAGTCAGGTGCCTGGCGCAGCGAGTTTTTCAACGCCGTTTTCAGGCTCTCAGAATCACTGCCAATTTCACGCTGGTTGACGATGGACTTTTTACTGCGGAACAAAAATTCTATCGGGTCTTCCAGTGTCAGGATATGGCCTGTTTTGACTTCGTTCCTGTGATCCAGCATGGATGCGATCGTGGTTGATTTGCCTGAACCGGTAGAACCGACCAGCAAGATCAAACCACGTTTTTCCATAATCAGCTCAGCCAGTACTGGAGGCAGATGCAGGGTGTCGAGTTTGGGAATATCACCAGGCACATAACGGAACACAGCAGAGATGGAGCCACGCTGGCGGAATGCCGAAAGACGGAAGCGACCTATGCCGGCAGCGCCAATACCGACATTGAGTTCGTTTTCGGCTTCCAGTTGCTCCATGTGTTCAGGCTCGACCACCTCACTGAGCAATGACAGGATGTTTGCCTGATCCATTTTCTGCTGATTGATAGGGAGCAGATTGCCATTGATTTTCAAATGTATAGGCGAATTCATCGCGAAAAACATGTCAGAGGCATGTTTCCTTCATCAATTGAAATAACCTCTCCATCGCTGCCATGATGTGTCCCTAAGCTGAGCTAATTATTAAAATAAAATGCAAAAAAGGCGTCAATAAAAACTTAATTAAGCGCCACGCAACAATTCATTGATACTGGTTTTGGAACGTGTCTGTGCATCGACACGTTTCACGATCACTGCGCAATACAGGCTGTATTTACCATCGGCAGACGGCAAATTACCGGAAACAACCACAGAGCCTGCAGGTACGCGGCCATAGCTGACTTCGCCTGTCGCACGGTCATAAATCTTGGTGGACTGGCCGATGTACACGCCCATGGAAATCACGGAATTTTCTTCAACGATCACGCCTTCTACGATTTCTGAACGAGCGCCAATGAAGCAATTGTCTTCAATTATGGTTGGGTTGGCTTGCATAGGTTCCAATACGCCACCGATACCAACGCCACCAGACAAATGCACGTTTTTACCAATTTGCGCGCATGAACCGACTGTTGCCCAGGTATCAACCATTGCACCTTCATCGACATAAGCGCCTATGTTGACATAAGAAGGCATCAACACTACGTTTTTGGCGATAAAACTACCGCGACGTGCAACTGCCGGTGGCACCACGCGGAAACCGCCTTTGACGAAGTCATCAGCCGTGTAATTGGCGAACTTTGTCGGCACTTTGTCGAAGAACTGCATATGCTCGCCAGAAGGCATAGTGATATTGTCTTCCAGACGGAAAGACAGCAATACAGCTTTTTTGATCCATTGATTGACTTGCCAGCTACCTTCAATTTTTTGCGCAACGCGCAGGGTGCCTGCATCAAGTTCGCTCAAGACATGGGCAACTGCTTCGCGGATTTCTGTCGGCGCAGATTTTGGCGAGAAATTTGTGCGGTCTTCCCAGGCTTGATCAATGATTTGCTGTAATTGTTGAGTCGTGTTGAGTGTCTTCAAATGAAAATGTAAAAAATAAAAACCGAAATAATCTTGTGTTTGCTGTCTGGTAGTCGTATCAGGCTACTGTCGGAGTACGACCCTTGCAAAAGCTGACTATCCTTTCAGCTGCTTCCAGGCATTCTTCAGGCTCGGCCACCAGAGCCATGCGTATGCGGTTTTGCCCAGGGTTGATGCCATGGGCCTCGCGCGCCAGATAACTGCCGGGCAGAACTGTTACATTATATTCCTCGTAGAGGCGACGGGCGAATTCTGTGTCTGATAAACCCATTGCATCAGGAATTTTTGCCCACAGGTAAAAGGCAGCATCCGGCAGTTTCACGTCCAGCACTTCTTGCAAAATCGGCGTGATCTGGGCAAATTTGCGTTTGTACTTGTCGCGATTTTCTTGCACATGAACTTCGTCATTCCATGCCACGACAGAGGCAGCCTGTATGTTTGGACTCATGGCACTGCCGTGATAAGTCCGGTACAGCAGGAATTTCCTGATGATTTCAGCATCACCAGCCACGAAACCTGAACGCATGCCAGGTACATTCGAGCGTTTTGACAGGCTGGACAAGGTAATCAGGCGTTGGTAATCATTCCTGCCCAGTGCGCGGGCGGCTTGCAGGCTACCCAGTGGCGCTTCTTCTTTAAAGTAAATTTCGGAATAGCATTCATCTGCAGCAATAACAAAATCATAACGATCTGACAGGGCAAACAGCTCTTTCCAGTCGTTCAGATTCAGCACGGCGCCAGTAGGATTCCCGGGGGAGCAGATATACAGCAGTTGTACGCGCTTCCAGATTGATTCTGGGATGCTCTTGTAGTCAGGCGCAAAATTTCGGTCAGGGTCAGCATTGGCAAAATAGGGCTCAGCCCCTGCCAGATACGCTGCGCCTTCATAAATCTGATAAAAAGGATTGGGACACACCACTAATGGCAAGCCATTCTTACAAGCGCTGGGGTCTATGACGGTTTGCGCCAGGGCAAACAGGGCTTCGCGTGAGCCAATGACAGGCAAAATCTGAGTCGTAGCATCCAACGGAGGTATGCTGTAACGTCGTCCCAGCCAGGCAGAAATGGCATTGCGCAAGGCATCAGAGCCAGCAGTCGATGGGTAACTGGCCAGGCCAGCCATATTATCTACTATGGCATCCTTGATTAAAGCGGGAGTAGGGTGCTTGGGCTCGCCTATACCCAGGCTGATCGCTGGAAACCTGGAATTTGGCGCAACATCGGCAAACAGGCGTTTCAGTTTCTCGAACGGATACGGCTGCAACTTATTTAGATAGGGGTTAAATGTCATTTTTTCGAATTGTTGTCGATGCCAAACAGGTCTTTAGCTGATTTCCCTGGCCTGCTAGCCGCATTCAGGCATTTTTTTGGTCTGCTTGAGCTTGCTACTTCTTATTTGCAATCCGTATTATAGCGTCCTGAGGATTCTATAGAGAAAGGCTTTCACCAGTGCTTGCGTGAAATGCTGATTAATATGTAAATTGTGTCATAAGTTTGAAAACTGAAAATTTTGCTCTTACGATGGTATGATGCAGCGATACAGAAACCCGGCTGGCATTGATAGCCTTGACATATATACGATACGCGGTAGATTTGACTGCAAAAGATAATAAAATTATATAAAGTGCGATTAACTTCTATTAAATTAGCGGGATTTAAATCTTTTGTAGATCCCACCCATTTTCAGGTTCCTGGCCAGCTAGTTGGTGTTGTCGGTCCTAATGGTTGCGGTAAATCCAATATTATTGATGCTGTGCGCTGGGTTTTGGGTGAATCCAAAGCATCCGAGTTGCGCGGCGAATCCATGCAGGACGTTATCTTTAACGGTTCTACCCACCGCAAACCCGCTGGTCGTTCATCCGTTGAGCTGGTTTTTGATAACAGCATGGGCAAAGCAGCAGGCCAATGGAGCCAATACGGTGAAATTGCCGTCAAGCGTACCTTGACGCGTGATGGCACGTCTACTTACTACATCAATGGTCAGCCAGTGCGCCGCCGTGATATTCAGGATATTTTCCTCGGTACTGGTCTGGGGCCGCGCGCCTATGCGATTATCGGCCAAGGCATGATTTCGCGCATCATCGAAGCCCGTCCGGAAGAATTAAGGATTTTCCTCGAGGAAGCTGCCGGTGTTTCCCGCTATAAAGAACGCCGCCGCGAGACAGAAAACCGCATCCATGACACCCATGAAAACCTGGTGCGTGTTGAAGACATCTTGCGCGAATTGAATAACAACCTGGACAGACTGGGTGCACAAGCGGTTGTTGCCTATAAATTCCGCGAATTACAGACTGATCAGGAAGAAAAACAAAAGCTGCTGTGGTTGCTGCGTAAAAAAGAAGCAGAAAACGAACAAAAAAAGCATTTCGCCGAAATAGAAAAGACACAGACCGACCTCGAAGAGCAAACGGCCAAGCTGCGTCATGTTGAGCTGGAGCTTGAGCAAATGCGCCAGGCCCACTATGCCGTTGGCGACCGCATGCATCAGGCGCAGGGTCATTTGTACCAGACCAATGCCGAGATTGGCAGTTTGGAAGCTCAAATCAAGTTCGTCATTGAATCGCGTAGCCGTTTGCAATCACAATTGCAGTCACTGACTGCACAGCGCGATCAATGGCAAAACCAGAGCCGGCAATTCCAGGATGATTTGACTGAAGGCGAAATCCATGTCGAAGAACTTGCCATGCGCGCTGAGCAGGCACTGGAAGTCAGTCAGCGACAGCAAGATAAGCTGCCAGCAATAGAGCAAATATGGCGTGAGTCGCAACTGAAGACGACAGAATCACGCGCCAAAATCATGCAGATGCAACAGCAGATAGAGCTGGAATCTGCCCATCAGCGCAATGCCTCGAATATCCTGAATACCCTGGCAACGCGGCGCGAGCGCCTGATGCAGGAAAAGCAGGGCCTGGTATTGCCGGATACGACGCATCTGGACAATCTCTCCATGCAGTTGGAGGAGAAAAAGCAGGTGCTGGAAGAGCTCAATATGCAGCTGGAAGAAGCGCAAGAGCGCTTACCCCTGCTGGAAGATGAGCGCAAACAGGCGCAGCAGCAAGTGAACCAGGATAGCGCCGAATATGCGCAACTGGAAGCGCGCTTGCTGGCCCTGAAGCAATTACAGGAAAAAGTACAAAGCCAGGGTAAGGTACAGCCTTGGCTGGAAAAACACGAATTAAGTGGTTTGCCAAAAATCTGGCAAAAATTGCATATCGAAGCTGGTTGGGAAACAGCGCTGGAATCCATCTTGCGCGAGCGTACCGCAGCGCTGGAAATGTCGAATCTGGACTGGGCTAAGGCCTTTTTTGGCGATGCGCCGCCTGCCAAACTAGCTGTGTGCGCTCCCACGATAGTGGCAGAAACCGTCGCACCTCTGGCTGGCTTCAAGCCCTTCATCGACTTGCTGCAACTCAATGACGCAGGTTTGCGTGGTTTGATGCAGGACTGGTTACATCAGGTGTATATCGCTGAAGACATTACTTCTGCCTTCATGGACAGGGTTAAATTGCCAGCTGGTGCCTGCTTTATCACCAAACAAGGCCATGTCATTGCCCGATCCAGTGTGCGTTTTTATGCATCTGATTCCGAGCAGGATGGCGTGCTGGGACGTCAACAAGAGATAGAAAACATCACCAAGCAATGCCGTGCCAAGCATATGCTGGCAGACGAGTCAAAAACCCGTGCCGTACGGTCGGAATCTGCTTACACTCAGGCTACGCAGCAATTGCAAGACTTGCGCCAGCGTGTGGGCAGCCTTACGCAGACGACTCATAGTCTGCAAATCGAATTCATGAAATTATCTGAAGTGCAGGAACGCTTTAATCAGCGCAGCACACAGATAGGCAGTGACCTGGCTGAGATTGCGGAGCAAGAGAGTGAGCAACAGCAAATCAGGGCCGAGTCTGAGCAAAAATTTGAGCAACTGGATATGGACCTGGCAGAGTTGCAGGAAACCCATGAAGAAGGCCAGACTGCTTATCTGGAAAAAGAGCAGCAATTGAATGAAGCCAGACAGCGTTTGCGTGACCTGGAGCTGGCTGCGCAAGAAGCTGCCTTTGCAGAAAAATCCCATCGTAGCAAATTGGAAGAATTACGCCGCAGTATAGCCACCGCTCTTGAACAATCGGCACAGTTATTTGCCAGTATGCAGCAAGGTCAACTTGAACTGGAGTCCATGGATGACCAGACTGCACAAGCAGGTCTGCAAGATTTACTGGACAGACGCAGTTCTCAAGAGGTAGCTCTGGCAAATGCCCGTCATGAACTGGATCAACTGACACAGCAATTGCGCAATCACGAAGAATCGAAAATGCAGGTCGAGCGTAGCCTGCAGCCGCAACGTGACCGTATAGTTGAGTTGCAATTGAAAGAGCAGGCCGCACGTCTTAGTCAGGAGCAATTCTCAGAGCAGTTGCGCAATTTTGAAGTCGATGAAGAAGCCCTGGCGCAAAAACTGCACGATGATCTCAAACCATCTTATTTGCAAGGCGAAGTTACCCGCCTGACCAATGCGATTGCAGCACTGGGTGCTGTGAATATGGCTGCGCTTGACGAGTTGGCGCAGGCAACTGAACGCAAGACTTTCCTCGATGCCCAGCATGCTGATCTGACCGAGGCGATCACCACTTTGCAGGATGCCATCCACAAGATTGATATTGAAACACGCGACTTGTTGCAAGACACCTTTGATAAGGTCAATCATCATTTTGCTGAGCTTTTCCCAATTTTATTTGGTGGTGGCCAGGCGAAACTGATCATGACAGGTGATGAAATTCTGGATTCTGGCGTCCAAGTCATGGCGAAGCCACCTGGCAAAAAGAATGCAACCATTCATTTGCTGTCTGGTGGTGAAAAAGCCCTGACGGCAACGGCACTGGTTTTCTCGATGTTCCAGTTGAACCCTGCACCTTTCTGTTTGCTTGATGAGGTTGATGCGCCGCTGGATGACTCAAATACTGAGCGTTTCTGTAATATGGTGAAACGCATGTCGTCAAACACACAATTTTTATTTATCTCCCATAACAAGATTGCGATGGAAATGGCACAACAATTGATTGGTGTCACCATGCAAGAACAGGGGGTTTCACGAATCGTGGCGGTAGATATGGAATCTGCCGTCAATTTTGCTACTGAGGTTCAAGCAGCATGACAGATCTACAAATTAGTTTGTTAGCGATAGGTGGAACGCTGGTGGTCGGCGTCCTGATTTTTAATAAATGGCAGGAATACAAAGCCAAGAAAACTGTTGAAAATGCGTTTGGCGATGGACATGATGATGTCCTCATGAATCCTGATGCGCCCGTTGAACCCATAGTCCGGCATGAACCTAGCCTGGATGGCGACGTGCAGCCTGTCGAGGATGTGCCGCAACATCATGAGCCCATGCATGCAGATGCAGCCACTGAGATGGAAGCACCGGTAGCAATACAGGATAAGGAATTGCCGGTCGATGAATTAATCGATTGTGTGATCCCATTGGAGTTTGAAACACCGGTACGTGGTGAAAAAATCCTGGCAGAAATCGCAGACCTTAAATATGTGGGTAAAAAACCTGTGCATTTCATCGGCCAAAGCCATAGCGGTGAGCGCGATGTGATTGCCGTTGGCGGGGCTTATACCTGCCTGTTTGCGGGCGTGCAAATGGTCAGCCGCAATGGCCCTTTGAATGAATTGGAATATTCTGAATTCATCATGAAACTGCGGGCGATTGCTGACAATCTCAGCGCGCATCCAGATATTCCAGACATGAACAAAGTCATGGTCAATGCCCGCGAATTGCACCAATTTGTCGCTGAGCATGATGCGCAATTGAGCGTGAATATCGCTGCCAACGGTGCGCCATGGGCTTTGAATACTTTGCTCGCAGCATTGGAGAAAATGGGCTTTGATCAGCGCCCTGATGGCCGTTTAATGATGCCTGATGGTGACGGTGGTAGCCTGTTCACCTTATCGACCAATGTCAGCGTCAGCGAAACCATGACTTCGCGTCTGACGCTGTTACTGGATGTACCCTGCGTTGCCCCTGCTCGTGATGGCTTTGGTGCCATGGCAGCTTGCGCCCGCTCTTTGGCGACCCGTCTGGGCGGTACAGTCGTGGATGATGGCAATCAGCCTATTTCCAAACTGGCACTGGATGAAATATCTGGTCAGGTTCATGAATTTTATGCGGCAATGGCAGAGGCGCAGATTCCTGCAGGCTCCTTGCGTGCGCAACGACTATTTAGCTAATTATTGTAGACATGCAGAATGATCTTTTGGATGCTGCCGCCAAGGCGGCAGACACTTCAACATTGATGACACAGGCAGAAAACCTGCGCGCAGAGTTGAACAAGCACGCACACGCCTATTATGTACTGGATAACCCCAGCGTACCCGATGCTGAATATGACAGATTGTTTTCAGAGCTTAAGCGGCTGGAAGAGACTCATCCTGAATTAAAAACCGTCGATTCACCTACTAACAGGGTGGGCGGGGCACCTTTGCCAGAATTTGGCCAGGTGCAACATGCTGTGCCTATGCTATCGCTGAATAACGGCTTTGAAGACGATGATGTCATCAATTTTGACCGCCGCGCCCGTGAGGGGCTGGATATTCAAAATGAAATTGTCTATGCGATAGATTTGAAGTTTGATGGACTGGCCATCAATCTGCGCTACGTCGATGGCGTCTTTACACAGGCAGCAACGCGTGGTGATGGCTTTACCGGCGAAGATGTCACCGAAAATATTCGCACCATACGCAGCATCCCCTTGCGCTTGAGGGTAGATAATCCGCCAAAGATACTGGATGTGCGTGGCGAAGTATTGATGTTCAAGCGCGATTTTGAAAAACTCAATCAACGCCAGCGAGATGCTGGCGCCAAGGAATTCGCAAATCCACGCAATGCTGCTGCTGGCAGCTTGCGTCAGCTTGATTCAAAGATTACTGCTAAACGCACTTTGCGTTTTTTTGCCTATGGCATAGGTTTGCTGGAAGGCATGAGTATGCCACCTTCTCATCGCGCCTTGCTGGATTGGTATAAGCAGGCAGGCATTCCTGTTTGCGAAGAAAACGCTCTGGTCAGTGGTGCTTCTGGTTTGCTGGAATTTTACAAGGCGATTCAAACCAGACGCGACAATCTGGATTATGAAATTGATGGCGTGGTCTATAAAGTCAATGATTTTGCCAGCCAGCAGTCGCTTGGTTTTGTATCACGTGCGCCACGTTTTGCAATTGCTCACAAATTCCCGGCGCAAGAGGCTTTGACGACGGTGCTGGATATAGAAGTGCAGGTCGGCAGAACCGGGGCGATTACACCAGTCGCCAGGTTGGCTCCTGTCTTTGTTGGTGGCGTGACTGTAACAAATGCCACCTTACACAATGAAGAAGAGATACAGCGCAAGGACATACGCATAGGCGATACGGTTTCTGTACGCCGTGCGGGCGATGTGATACCTGAGGTTGTCGCCAGCATATTGGAAAAACGTCCGGAAGACTCGCACCAGTTTGTCATGCCTGTGGAATGCCCGATTTGTGGCTCACCCATACAAAAGCCCGAAGACGAAGCGATTGCGCGTTGCAGTGGTGGCTGGATAAAATGTACAGCACAGCGAAAAGGGGGCTTATCTCATTTTGCTTCACGTAAGGCCATGAATATTGATGGTGTAGGAGAGCAGCTCATTGATCAGTTGGTCGACAAGAATGTCGTTACAACGGCTGCAGATTTGTATAAGCTAGGTTTGCGTGCACTGGTTGAGCTGGATCGCATGGCAGAGAAGTCTGCGCAGAATGTATTGAGTGCGCTGGAAACATCGAAATTGACCAGTTTCCCGCGCTTTATCTATGCGCTGGGTATACGCCATGTCGGCGAATCAACAGCAAAAGATCTGGCTGCGCATTTTGGCAATGCAGATGCCTTGATGAAGGCGACGGAAGAGCAGTTACTGGAAGTATCAGATGTTGGACCAGTCGTTGCAAAATCTATCTTGCGCTTCTTTTCAGATTCGCTCAATGTGGAGCTGGTAGAGCAACTGCTGGCATCCGGGATACACTGGCCGGCGATCGAAGTGCAAGAAAAAGGTGAGCAAGTCCTGGCAGGCAAGACGCTGGTACTGACGGGTACTTTGCCCACGCTGAGCCGTGATCAGGCGACAGAGATTATAGAAAAAGCCGGTGGAAAAGTCTCCGGATCAGTCTCCAAGAAAACCAGTTATCTGGTTGCTGGTGATGATGCGGGTAGCAAGCTGGTGAAGGCGCAAGAATTGGGTATCAATATTTTGACAGAAGCAGAATTGCTTCAACTTTGTTCCAGGAGCTGAAATGAGAAAAATTAAAAAAGCCGTATTTCCAGTGGCTGGTTTGGGTAGTCGTTTCTTGCCTGCGACGAAAGCGCAACCAAAGGAAATGCTGCCCATCGTAGACAAGCCTCTGATCCAATACGCGGTTGAAGAAGCGGTTGAGGCGGGCATTACGGAAATGGTATTCATCACCGGTAGAAATAAACGGGCGATTGAAGATCATTTTGATAAAGCCTATGAACTGGAAAGCGAACTCGAGGCGGCAGGGAAGGAAGCCTTGCTGGATCTGGTTAGAAATGTGATCCCTAAAAACATTAATTGCATATACATACGCCAGACTGCAGCTCTTGGTTTGGGGCATGCGGTTTTGTGCGCCCGTCCTGTCATTGGTGATGATCCGTTTGCTGTTTTGTTGGCGGATGATTTGATGGACGCGGATGCTGGTCAGCCTTCTGTCATGGCACAGATGGCGCGTCAGTATGAGGCTGAGGGTGGCAGTATCATTGCTGTGCAAAATGTACCACGTGAATTTACCCGTCAATACGGCATTGTCAGCGGTACGCCATACACTGATACTTTGGAGAGAGTGCAGGGCATCGTTGAAAAACCTATGCCTGATGTTGCCCCATCGACTCTGGCGGTAGTTGGTCGCTATATTTTGTCTGGACGTATTTTCTCTTATCTGGAAACCTTGGGTAAAGGTTCTGGCGGTGAAATCCAATTGACTGACGGCATTGCTGCCATGCTCAAGGATTTCCCGGTGTATGCCTTCCGTCCCAATGCGACCCGCTATGATTGCGGCTCAAAACTCGGTTATCTGAAGGCCAGCGTTGCTCTGGGTTTGAAACACAAGGAAACCAGTGCGGAATTCTCCGAATATCTGCAGTCCTTGAAGTAAGTAATACAAAATACGGCCAGACAGCACCTGGCCGTATTTATATATAAATCATTCATTACATTCATTAAACATCTGGTGCACCATGATTCATCCTATCTTGAAAATGGGCGATGCCCGGCTATTGAGAGTTGCGGAGCAAGTGACTGCGTTTGATACGCTAGAATTGCATGAGCTCATCAAGGATATGTTCGAGACCATGATTGCCGCCAATGGCGCAGGTCTGGCGGCACCGCAGATCGGTGTGAACCTGCAACTGGTGATTTTCGGTTTCAAGAATAACCCACGCTATCCTGATGCCCTTGTCGTGCCAGAGACTGTGCTCATCAATCCGGTATTGACACCTTTATCTGAAGAGACTGATGACGCATGGGAAGGGTGTTTGTCTGTTCCTGGTATGCGCGGCCTGGTGCCACGCTGGAGTGCTCTACGTTATGAAGGCTATGATCAGTTCGGTACGCGAATCTCACGCGATGTAGATGGCTTCCACGCCCGTGTTGTGCAACATGAATGCGATCATCTGAATGGCATCTTGTACCCTATGCGCATACGTGATCTGACTCAGTTTGGTTTTACTGAAGTTTTATTTCCTGAACTCGACCCTAACGACGATGATTGAGTCATTGATTCCAAACAAAAGGGGCAAGAATTAATATTCCTGTCCCTTTTGTTTTATAAAATGCAAATTAGAACTGCTCGTCTTCACGGAGGTAGCGCCACTGACCCTCTGGCAATTTGCCCAACTTGATCTTACCTATGCGTACACGCTTGAGTCCTATGACGCGTAAGCCTACCATTTCACACATGCGCCTGATCTGACGTTTCTTTCCTTCGCGCAGGATGAAATTCAACTGATCTTCATTTTGCCAGGTGACTTTGGCAGGTAAGAGTTTTTTTCCATCGAGTGACAAGCCATGATTCAGGCGACGCAGGTCTGCATCTGGCAAACGTCCTGGTTTGTTGTATTGCACACGCACCAGATATTCCTTCTCCACGACCGTGGTTTCACCTATCAGATGTTTAGCAATACGACCATCCTGGGTTAGCACTAGCAAGCCGACTGAATCAATATCGAGGCGACCAGCAGGCACAAGGCTGCGTAACTGAGTAGGGTGGAACTGGGTGTCGACTTCGTCTTCCGGCCAGCGGTTTTCTGGCTTGATCAGGGCGATTGCAGGTGTGTAACCATCTTCAGCCTGGCCACTGACGAAACCGACAGGTTTGTTGATGAGGACTGTGACGCGTTTCGATTGCTCTGCAGCAGCCTGCCTTTCCACGGTCACTTTTTGATGGGGCAATACCTTGCTGCCTAGTTCGGAGATGACATTGCCGTCAACTCTTACCCAGCCGCGCGCTATCCATTCGTCGGCCTCGCGGCGAGAGCAAAGGCCAAGTTCGGACATGCGTTTGGAGAGTCGTACAAGTTCAGTCATGATGCTTTTAGAGTAGTCTTGCCTGTGGCATTGTGAGAAGCAGGCAAGGGTAGGGATCAATCGGTTAAGACATTAAAAATGCCGGGTTTAAATTCTTAGCGCATCCAGCAAATCAGTTTCAAACTGTATCTGGCTGCGGGCACCTTGCAGAGCCTGGCCATCAACAATGAAAACGTCTTCGACCCTTTCGCCCAGGGTCATGATCTTTGCAGTATGCAAATTGATTTTATACTTGGTCAGAATATTTGCAACAGCATATAGCAAGCCATTTCTATCATTCGCAGAGATGGATAATAAATAATACTGCCCCCGGTCATCAGGCCGTAAATCTACCGTCGGCACGATAGGGAAGGTGCGTGACATGCGTGACAAGCGCCCGGGATTTGGTGGAGATAAAGGGGTTTGACGCGTCAGAATTTCAATCAATTCGTGCTCGATCAAATTAATGATGTCACGATAATTTTTTGCAAAAGCCGGTTCTATAACCAGGAAGGTATCGAGAGCATAGCCATTTTTGCTGGTATGAATTTTTGCATCGAGAATGCCGAAATTCTTGCTGTCAAAATAATTGCAGATGCGTGCAAACAAGTCTGGCTGATCTTTGACATAGACAGTAATCTGCAGGCCTTCGCCTATAGGTGACAGACGACATTTCACTACGGGTATCTGGCTGTCTATGCGGTCATGCAGAGCGCGTGTTTGCCAGGCGATATCGGAAGCATCGTGTCGCAGGAAATAGGCAACATCAAGCTGCTGCCAGAATTTTTCATGCGCGTCAGGTGCCAGACCATACAGGCGCAAGGCTTTCAGCGCGTCTTCCTGGCGATTCTTCAGCTCCCTGTCCTTGCTGGGCGTTTCGCCACCCAGTACCCGTAGTGTCATGCGGTACAAGTCTTCCAGTAACTTGCCTTTCCAGGCATTCCAGACCTTGGTGCTGGTGCCACGAATATCCGATACAGTCAGCAAATACAAGGCGGTCAGATGGCGTTCATCCTTAACCACATTGGCAAAATTTTGCACGACGTCAGGATCCGACAAATCCTGTTTCTGTGCCACATGCGACATCGTAAGGTGCTTCTCCACCAGAAAGATGATCAGCTCGGTATTGGCTTTGCTAAGACCGTGGTCGTAGCAGAATTTTTTTGCATCGGTCATGCCTAGCAGCGAATGATCGCCACCACGCCCCTTGGCGATATCGTGGAATAAAGCCGCGATATACAAAACCCAGGGTTGATTGAAGTTGGCCATCAACTGGCTGCAGAAGGGATATTCATGCGCATGCTCAGGCATGGTAAAACGGCGCAAATTGCGCACTACCATGAGGATGTGCTGGTCTACTGTGTATGCATGAAACAGATCATGTTGCATCTGGCCAATGATGCGACGGAAATTCGGCAGATAGCGGCCGAGTATGCTCATCTGATTCATACGGCGCAAGGCATGAGTAATGCCTTGCGGTGATTGCAGGATTTGCAGGAACAGCGATCTGTTGAAAATGTCATGCCTGAATTCAGCGTCAATCAGCAAGCGCGCATGCCAGAGTGCGCGCAGGGTCCTGGCTGTCATGCCTTTGAGTTCGCCATGTCTGGCCATGACCAGAAATACTTCAAGTATGGTCGACGGATTTGCTTCAAAGGTGTCATCTCTGGCGATATCAATGAAGCCATTCACTTCATTGAAATGCTCATTAATGGGTCTTGGTACAGAAGGCTGCGGGAACAATACGGCTTCGATATTTTGCAGCAATACAGTATTGAGTTGCGTAACAGCCTTGGCAGCCCAATAATAGCGCTGCATCAGGTATTCGCTGGCGCGTCTGGATTCTGTGGTCTTGAAACCAAAGGTTTCTGCTATCGGCGTCTGTATATCGAAAATCAGGCGATCTTCACGGCGGCCTGCATGGATATGCAGTCGTATGCGTATGTCTTTGAAGGCGCGTTCGTTGCGTTTCAACTGACGTGCCTCAGCATCAGTGATCAGGCCACGCTCTGCCAGTTCACGCCAGGAATTTCCAAGATTTGCTGCCTTGGCGACCCAGAGTATGACTTGCAAGTCTCTCAGTCCTCCTGGGCTTTCCTTGCAGTTTGGCTCCAGACTGTAGGGCGTGTCTTCGTATTTGACGTGGCGCTGTTGCAGTTCCAGGAGTTTTTCCTGGAAAAATTTTTGCGGCTGCATGGCTTCCGCATACTGCTGCTGCTTTTCCTTGAATAATTTGCGGCTGCCAGTGACCAGTCGTGCTTCCAGCAGGCTGGTTTGTACAGTTATGTCTGCCGCAGATTCCTGCATGCATTCATCAATGGTGCGTATGCTATGGCCTATATCCAGGCCTATGTCCCAAAAGAGTTGTACCAGCTTTTCCAGCTTGTCGCGAAAGGCAGCGTCTGGCCTTTGTTGCAGCAAAATCAGTACATCAACGTCTGAGTAGGGAAACAACTCACCACGGCCATAGCCACCGACAGCTACCAGTGCTGCCTCTTTCGGAAAATCAAAATAACGCCAGATTTTGCTAAGCTGCTGATCGACATTGCGGCACAAATCATGCAGCAATTGTTCTGCCTTATGATTTTCCTTGAACGCATTAATGACGATCAGTTGCGCTGATTTCAGTTCTTCCTTGAAAGAGAGTGACGGTGTCTGCATGTGGCCAGGGCCTTAAGCGAGTTTGATGAAATCCGGGATAGGTGGGTACCCAGCAGACAATGTAAGTACTTCATACCCCGTTTCCGTAACTAAAACTGTATGCTCCCACTGAGCTGACAGGCTGCGATCCTTGGTTTTGATGGTCCAGCCATCCGGCATTTCCTTGATATCACGGCGGCCAGCGTTGACCATAGGTTCTACCGTGAAAATCATGCCTGGCAACAATTTTTCCATCGTGCCCGGTTTGCCGTAATGCATGACTTGCGGCGCTTCATGGAAAATCTTGCCGATACCATGGCCGCAAAATTCGCGCACGATGCTATAGCCAGCTCTTTCAGCGTGTTGTTGTATGACGTGGCCGATATCACCCAGATGGGCGCCTGGTTTGATTTTATCTATGCCCAGCCACATGCATTCATAAGTGATGGCATTCAGACGTTTGGACAAGATGGATGGCTCACCCAGCAAAAACATGCGGCTAGTGTCGCCGTGGTAACCATTTTTGATGACAGTAATATCCAGATTAACCGAGTCGCCATCTTTTAAGACCTTGTCGCCAGGTATTCCATGGCAAATAACATCGTTGACCGATGTGCAAATGGCTTTTGGGTAAGGGGTATAGCCTGGAGGGCAGTAGTTCAGCGGTGCAGGAATGGTACCTTGCACATTTGTCATAAATTCATGACACAAGCGGTCAAGCTCACAAGTCGTTACACCAATCTTGACAAAAGGTGTGATGTAATCAAGGACTTCCGAAGCCAGCTTGCCAGCGATGCGCATGCCGGCGATATCTTCCGGCGTCTTTATAGTGATAGCTTCCATACGTTTTCTTATCGTTTGCCAAGACTTGCATAGCGAGTAAATGCCTTTGACCCAACTTTTGCCAGGCGTCGCCAGGTTCGCTTGCCAATTTCAGCCTTGGGCTGTGTAAAATTGCGAAAGTGTTGCAGAACCGGAATTATAGTCCATGAAAGGCAGCGCCGTATTGCTCCCAGCATTATGCTCATCAACGAATCACTTGAGGAAAGTACTGTTTTCATAGTAGAATAGATGGTTAGCTTGTAGATGTATAGAAATGCGGTACTTGCTAATTTATATTTTATCAATCGAATCCGGTCGAAAAGGGTGTCTTGCAGCGCTTAATTAATATTGGCTATTAATGTGCTCAGATCACTGGCTGGATTCAAGACCTAACCCTGGAGTTATTATGTCTGTAACAATGCGTGAAATGCTTGAAGCTGGTGTGCACTTTGGTCACCAAACTCGTTTTTGGAATCCAAAAATGGCACCGTACATCTTCGGCCATCGCAACAAGATTCATATCGTCAATCTGGAAAAAACCCTGGCAATGTACCAGGACGCGATGAAATACATCCGTCAGTTGTCTTCCAATCGCGGTACAGTGTTGATGGTTGGTACTAAGCGCCAATCCCGTGACATCATCGCAGCTGAAGCGCAGCGTGCTGGCATGCCTTTCGTTGATCAACGTTGGTTGGGTGGTATGTTGACTAACTTCAAGACAGTCAAAACATCCATCAAGCGTCTGAAAGACATGGAAGCTTCCATTGAAGACGGTTCCGTTGAGAAACTGTCCAAAAAAGAAGCCCTGATGTTCCAGCGCGAAATGATCAAGCTGCAAAAATCCATCGGTGGTATCAAGGATATGGGCGGCGTTCCTGATGCAATTTTCGTGGTCGATGTTGGCTACCACAAAGGTGCAATCACTGAGGCAGCGAAACTGGGTATACCGGTTATCGGCGTAGTTGATACTAACCACTCCCCAGAAGGTGTTGCATACATCATCCCTGGTAATGATGACTCCTCCAAAGCAATCGCTTTGTATGCTCGCGGTGTTGCCGATTCCATCCTGGAAGGTCGTGCAAACGCAGTAAACGAAGTTTTGGAAGCTGTTAAGCCAGGTTCTGATGAGTTTGTAGAAGTAGAGCAAGCTTAATTGCCTGTTCTGGCGCATAGTTTCAAGCTGCCAGTGGCGGCTTGAAACAAAAAATGGGGCAACAGTCGTTCGCCCTTTTTTTTAAACAAAATTTGATATCGGTGTTTTTTTAAACACCCTTGAACTAGGAGAATGACATGGCAGCGATTACAGCAGCTTTGGTAGGTGCACTGCGCGCAAAAACAGATGCGCCAATGATGGAATGCAAAAAAGCGCTGACAGAAGCAGAAGGCGATATGGACCGTGCGGAAGAAATTCTGCGTGTAAAACTGGGTAGCAAAGCTTCCAAAGCATCTTCCCGTATTACTGCAGAAGGCGTTGTCGCATCTCACATCGCTGGTAATGTTGGCTCCCTGATCGAAGTTAACTGCGAAACAGACTTCGTGACCAAGAATGATGATTTCCTGGCGCTGGCAAATACTTGTGCAAAACTGATCGCTGAGCACAACCCTGCTGACATCGCAGCTTTGGGTGCATTGCCTCTGGATGGCAAAACAGTTGAGGAAGTGCGCGCAGCACTGGTTGGTAAAATCGGCGAAAACATGTCTTTCCGTCGTTTTGTCCGCTTTGATACAACTGCCAAACTGGTTTCTTACCTGCACGGCACACGGATAGGCGTGGTTGTTGAATTCGATGGCGCGGATGAGCAAGTTGGTAAAGACGTAGCGATGCATATTGCTGCGATGAAGCCAGTATCTTTGTCTTCTGACCAAGTGCCTGCTGATCTGATCGAAAAAGAGCGCTCTGTAGCAGCTCTGAAAGCAGCAGAATCTGGCAAGCCAGCAGAGATCATTGAAAAAATGGTTGAAGGTTCCGTGCAGAAATTCCTGAAGGAAGTTTCTTTGCTGAATCAAACATTTGTCAAGAATGACAAGCAAACAGTTGAGCAGATGTTGAAATCTGTTAATGCAACTG
>Ga0187843_10000159_pt1 | contig 54369 bp, 48 predicted proteins | sample SpaLakP09_SKY_43_FD_134516 | JGI IMG/M metagenome (GOLD analysis project Ga0187843, IMG submission 134516) | Oligotrophic lake water microbial communities from Sparkling Lake, Wisconsin, USA - SP09_SKY_43 | ecosystem: Environmental > Aquatic > Freshwater > Lake | place: USA: Sparkling Lake... | reverse complement strand
CGCGCCGGCGCGGATACGCACCCCGATAAAACGGACAACAGCGCCAATGAGGTAAGGCCTGCTTGGCCAGCCTTATGCACCCGTTTCTTGGTCATTGAAATCATGTCAGCCATAAAGCTGCAATAGAGGCCTCGCAGTCCATCTGTCACCGACAAAGGGTATTTTTGCGACCAATGATTCGATGGCGTCGACGAGAAGAGTGCCGAATCAACAGCTAGGATCGTTCGGCAGGTCCGTCGTGCGGGCAATCTTGGGCAGCCTGTTTAAATTGGCTCAGCCACGACCCCGGTACGGGGCAACGCCCTGATCCGGAAGCCACAGCCCCTTGGGCGGCTCCCCCGATTGCCAGAACACATCGATAGGAATTCCGCCGCGCGGATACCAATAGCCGCCGATGCGCAGCCAATGCGGCTTCATTTCGGTGAAAAGCCGCTGCCCGATGCCGACCGTGCAATCTTCGTGAAAAGCGGCGTGGTTGCGGAAGGATCCCAAGAAAAGCTTCAGCGACTTTGATTCAACAATGCTTTTGTCTGGCGCATAATCGATGACCAGATGCGCAAAGTCGGGTTGCGCGGTGACCGGGCATAAAGACGTGAACTCAGGCACGGCAAAGCGTGCGAGATACAGCGTATCGGGGCGCGGATTGGGGACATAATCCAGCTCGGCCTCTTCAGGCGTTTGGGGAAGTGCGCTTTGCGCACCCAGATACATCGGCTTTAGTTCGTCAGTCATAGCTGCGCATTTAGCCGTTTCACCACGGGAAGCAAACGGGTCATAGCGTTTAAGCAAGATATGCACTTCGCGTGCACGCAAAAACGTATTGGGCTGGGGCAACGCGCGCTTTTTCCTGAAAACCTGTATCGCGTCCCGGACATGGCCTCGCTAACGCTCCTTTCATGACGACTCTCATTCCGGTACTCGGCGACCAATTGAGCCATGCGCTTTCGTCATTGGCGGGGCAGGACAAAAAGACATGCGTCATTTTGATGGCTGAGCTGGATGAGGAAACGACCTATGTGCCGCACCACAAATCCAAAATAGCGTTCATATTATCGGCGATGCGCCACCATGCCGAAGACCTGCGTTCAGCCGGATGGACCGTCGACTATGTGAAGCTGACCGACCCTGAAAACAGCGGCAGTTTTACCGGCGAACTCGCCCGCGCGATGGAACGGCATAGCGCATCCGCCATTTGTGTCACCGAAGCGGGCGAGTGGCGGGTGAAGGCCATGCTGGATAGCTGGGCCGACCGCTTTGATGTTCCGGTAGATATACGCGCCGACGACCGTTTCTTGTGTGACCATGCCGAATTCGAAAGCTGGGCCAAGGACCGCAAGCAGCTGCGCATGGAATATTTCTATCGCGACATGCGGCGTAAATCGAAATTGCTGATGGATGGCGATGCACCCGTCGGCGGGCAGTGGAATTTTGACGCGGAAAACCGGAAACCGGCCAAGCGCGATCTCGCGATGCCGCAACCGCTGCATTTCGCGCCGGACGATATCACGCAGGATGTGATTGAAATGGTCGAAGCAAAATTCGCGACCAATATCGGCCAGACCACGAAATTCGGTTTTGCGGTCACGCGCGCCGACGCGCTGAAACAGCAAGCACATTTTCTGAAACATGCTTTGCCGTCCTTTGGGGATTATCAGGACGCAATGCTCACTGGCGAGCCATTTTTATGGCATTCGATTTTGTCACCCTACATCAACACCGGGTTGCTTGATCCGCTGGAATTGTGCCGCGCGGTCGAAGAACAATATCAGGCCGGAAAAGTGCCCATCAACGCGGCCGAGGGCTTCATTCGTCAGATCATTGGTTGGCGCGAATATGTGCGCGGCATTTACTGGCATGCTGGGCCTGAATATGTGGAAAGCAACGCGCTTGGCGCCGAACGGCCGCTACCGGAATTCTATTGGACCGGCAAAACCGACATGCATTGCCTGTCGCAAACCGTCGATCAGACAATCGCATATTCCTACGCCCATCATATCCAACGGCTGATGATTACAGGCAATTTCGCGCTGCTGGCGGGCATCAACCCCGCCGAAGTGCATATATGGTATCTCGCCGTTTATGCCGACGCGTATGAATGGGTCGAATTGCCCAACAGCCTGGGCATGAGCCAGTTTGCAGACGGCGGCATGCTGGCGTCAAAACCTTATGCGGCCAGCGGCGCCTATATCAACCGCATGTCGGATTATTGCTCCAGCTGCCGTTATGATGTGAAACAAAAAACCGGGCCCAACGCATGTCCGTTCAATGCGCTCTATTGGGAATTCATTGCGCGCAACGAAGATAGATTGCGCAAGAACCCGCGCATGGCGATGCCATATAAAAACTGGGACCGGATGGCACAGGCCGATAAAATTGCGCTTCGTCGTCAGGCACAGCAATTTTTCGAAACGCTTGGCTAGTTTGGAAAAGCGGCTTATCTTGCACCGCACAAGAATCAAAAATAGCGGGCAAGGACAAAACATGGAATTGTTAGTAAGCACCGAATGGTTGGCGAATGAAATCGGCGCGTCTGATTTGCGCGTGGTAGATGCCACCTGGTTCATGCCCGATTCTGGCCGCAATGCGCAGGCCGAATATGAAGGTGGTCATATTCCCGGCGCTGTTTTCATGGACTTGCAAGAAATCGCCGACGCAAACAGCAGCCTGCCCAATACATTGCCGCCGCCGGAGAAATTTGCCAGCCGCATGCAATCGCTCGGCCTGGGCGACGGAAGCCGTATCGTTGTCTATGACGACAGCCCATTCAAATCGGCAACGCGCGCTTGGTGGATGCTGACCTTGTTTGGTGCACATGATGTCGCGATCCTCGATGGCGGCATTGCAAAATGGAAAGCCGAAGGCCGCGCGCTCGAAACCGGCAAGCCTGCGCTGCGCCACCGCCACTTCACCGTCTGGAAAGACGAAAAGGCCGTGCGCAACAAAGCAGACATGCTTGCCAATCTGCACAGCAAGGAAGCCGATGTTGTGGATGCCCGTGGCGCAGGACGATTTACCGGCGAAGAAGCGGAACCGCGGCCTGACATGGCGTCGGGTCATATCCCCGGCAGCCGCAACTTACCCTTTGGCAATCTTTTGAACGCAGATGGCACTTGGAAGCGCGGCGATGCGTTGACCCAAGCCTTTACCGATGCGGGCGTTGATTTGAACAAACCCATGATCACAACCTGCGGCTCTGGAATGACCGCAGCTGTTGTGCTGTTCGGCGCACGCCTGACCGGAAAATCGGACGTTGCCTTATATGATGGCAGCTGGTCCGAATGGGGTTTGGACAAGGACACCCCCAAGGCGCAGGGTGCGGCTTGAGTTCCCAAAAACCTCAAAAGCCAGCCACCAAGACAGTCACTGCAGGGCGCAAGGCTTCGCTAACGGGCCCCGTCGTGAATGTGCCTGTTTGGCGCGCCAGCACACATTTATATGAAAATGTGGCTGAGCTGGAGGCAGGCAAAGGGCGCAACGAAGATGGCCGCTTTTTCTACGGCCGTCGTGGGTCGCCAACGCAATGGTCTCTCGCCGACGCGCTGACCGCAATGGAGCCTGGTGCGGATGGGACCATGCTGTATCCATCGGGTGTTGCCGCGATTGCCTGTGCCCTGCTGTCGGTGCTGAAGGCGGGTGACATCTTGCTGATGACCGACAACGTCTATGACCCAAGCCGGTCTTTGGCCGACGGGTTTCTGAAGCGTTTCGGGGTCGAGACTCGATATTTTGACCCACGCACCACCGATTATGACGCGCTATTTTGTGATCGTACGCGCGCGATATTGCTCGAATCGCCCGGCAGCCTGACATTTGAAATGCAGGACATTCCTGCGATTTGCGCCGCTGCGAAAAAACGCAATGTCGTCACCCTTCTCGATAACACATGGGCCACATCCTATTTCCACACCGCGCTCGACAAGGGCATCGATATGGCGATTTTGTCGTGCACCAAATATATTGTCGGCCATAGCGATGTGATGATGGGCAGTGTCACCACGCACGATAAATTATGGACCAAATTGCGCCAAACCGCGCAGCAACTTGGCCAGACCGTTTCACCCGACGATGCCTATCTTGCAAGTCGGGGCCTGCGCACCTTGTCGGTGCGGATGAAGGCGCATGAGGCTTCGGCATTACATATTGCGCAATGGCTGCAGACGCAGGCGGATGTCGCGGCCGTTTTCCATCCCGCTTTATCCGATTGCCCCGGGCACGACATTTGGAAACGCGACTTTACCGGTTCATCGGGATTGTTTTCATTCATCCACACCGGCGACGCCGCAACCGCAGCGGCCTTTGTCGACGCGCTGCAACTGTTTGGCATTGGCTATAGCTGGGGCGGGTTTGAGAGCCTGGCCCTGCCCGTTCAGCCCGAAAAATACCGGTCAGTCGTCGCGTGGGATAAGCCCGGCACGCTGATCCGCCTGCAAATCGGGCTTGAGGACACAGATGATCTTATCGCCGACCTTGGCCAGGCATTTAATAGGTCCTGACCCTAGATATCAGCGTGTTGGCTGCGGCACTTCGCCCGAATAATCGTAAAAGCCGCGTTTCGTTTTGCGTCCGAACCAGCCGGCCTCAACATATTTTTGCAGCAATGGCGCTGGCCGGAATTTCGGATCGCCTGTCGATTGAAACAGCACATTTGTGATTTCAAGGCAGGTGTCGAGGCCGATGAAATCCGCCAATGTCAGCGGCCCCATCGGGTGATTAAGTCCCAATTGGCACGCGGTGTCGATATCGCGCATAGTGGCAACGCCTTCACCCAGCGCAAAACATGCTTCGTTGATCATCGGCATCAGCACGCGATTAACGATGAAGCCGGGGGCATCATTTGCAAACACCAATTGCTTGCCCAATGCCTCGCCATAGTGGCGGACGACATCGACCGTTGCATCGGTCGTCGCCAATCCGCGGATGATTTCAATCAGGCCCATGACGGGAACGGGGTTAAAGAAATGCACGCCGATGAAACGCTGCGGGTCGGGTGATGATTGCGCCAGTCGCGTGATGGGAATGGATGACGTATTGGACGCCAATACCGCCTGATGGCCAAGGACCGCGCCCACAGATTCAAATATCTTGCGCTTGATGTCTTCCCGCTCGGTTGCGGCCTCGATGATCAGCCCGGCGTCGGCCATCGGTTCATAGCTGGCAACCGGTTCTATGCGTGACAACAGCGTCTCGGCATCGCCCGACGACATTTTTTCTTTGGCGACCAGACGGCTGAGTGCTTCGGCGATGCCGGCCTTGCCTTCTTCGGCCTTCGCCAGATCAAGGTCCGACAAATAGACATGATAGCCAGCGCCAGCACTGACCTGTGCGATGCCCGCACCCATTTGACCTGCTCCGATAACGCCGACTGCACGCATTTGCCGCTCCATGTAAAACTAATCTGTGGCCACTAGCGAATGACAGGCAAAAGCGCTAGCTTGCCACCATGAAAAAGACGTTGGCGAGCATAGCTGTCCTTTTTTTCGCTGGGGCGATAGCCTCTGCGCAGGCGGTCAAACCCGGTGAGGTGCCGATCTTTAAGGACTGGACCGTCGGTTGTGACAATGGATTGTCCTGTCAGGCGGTCGCGTTGGCGGACGACGCATTTTCGGAAGACAATTTGGCTGTCGTTGTCGTCCGACCTGCGGGTGCGGAGGGCCAGCTCACCGTTGCAATCTCGGGGGCGACGGCGAAGGCAGGACACTATCGTGTCATGGTCGATGGGCGAATTGCCGCCGACGGATCAATCAAAGCCGCCGACGAACCAATCACCATATCGGGCGCGGCGGCGCTAAAACTGCTGCGGGCAATGGCGCGCGGGACGGCCGTCACGCTCACCGATGAGGCAAGTGTAAAAATTGGCACCGCATCCTTGGCCGGTGCTGCCGCTGCCTTTCGCTATATCGATGCCAAGCAAGGCCGCGCAGCCACCAACAGTGCAATCGTGGCGACAGGCAGCAAGGCTTATCCGGGCCGCCGCGTCATATTGCCAACTATCACCGCGACCAAAATAACACCGACCAATATACTACCTGATACCTCGGCAATTGTTGCCTTATCGGAATCAAGCCCATGTGCGCAGGAACGCTTCGGGTCGACCCAGGACACCCTTTATAGTCTGGGCAGCGGACCGAAAGGGCCCCGCGTCCTCGTGCTGCTCAACTGCGGCGCCGGTGCCTATAATTTTTCGTCCGGTATCTACACTGGGCAACGGGATGTTTCGGGCAAATGGTCGTTCGAACCGGCAAAGTTTGATTATGGTGCGACTGGCTTCGGCGAGGAAAGCGCAATCCCCATACTGATCAATGCTGGATGGGATGGGGCAACGCAAACCATTAGCAGTTATAGCAAAGCGCGTGGCATTGGCGATTGTGGATCATCGGAAAACTATGTGTGGGATGGACAAATGTTCCGGCTTACCGCCGCAAGCTTCATGGGCGATTGCCGCGGATCCACCGATTGGATTCCGACCTGGCGCGCCAATGTTCAGTTCAAGAATTAAAGCTTCCGTCGTTTCAACAGGATTTCTGCGATAGCGTAAGTGCGGGGGTTATCGACGTCCACCGCATATGCACCGTCTTCGGCGATATAGGGTACAACGCGCGTTTTAAGAGCGCGTGATATCGCGCCAAAAGCGGTCTCCATATCCCACCAACCCAGCCGAAATCGCACCAGATTGATCAGGCCAAAGGCCTTCGCAATGCGGCCCTTGGTCTTGATGAACTGCCCGCCTTGACGAAATGCTTCCGCAGCCTTTAACGCGCGGGCATCGCGCAACCAAAATAGGTTGCAGTTGGATACCGCGACATCGGAAAATTCGTAAAAACGGCGCTGACCCTCGGGATGCGCCGCCTGAATTGCCTCGCGCGTGGACAGAACGATAACCGCGTCACCATCACCAGCCATCGCATCGGAATGGAGGTCACGCATAAGTTCTGGGGTCACGAGGACATTGTCCGCAGTGGTGATGATCAACGGCCAACAATTATTCCCCGACTGTGCAGCGGCGTGCTCAACGCTTTCGACAATTCCGGACTGCGCGTCGCAAATGATCAACCGCCCAGAGGCCTCCAGTTCGGACACCCGAGGTAAGTCCGCAATTGCGGCACGGTCGTGAACCGAAATCAATATCCGGTTTTTCGAAAAGGCGGGAACAGCGGCTTCCAACACCCATTGGACAAGTGCTTTACCGCAAATCGGAACCCGGCATTTGTGGCTGACGCCGGCGTCCGCTGCCATAGGATCAAGTTGACCATCCCGTTTGCCGGCAAGAATGAGGATGTCGGGCGCGGTCATCATGCGAATCGTATAAGGTTCTATCCCGGGTGCAGCAAGCCGGGGCTGGCAATTGAACACAAATCCGCTTAAGCGCGGCGCAAATACGCATTCTTTCGGCAGGAAATTAGAAGCTATGTCCACCCCCTCTCGTATCGCCCCGCTTAAGGTAGGTCTGGCTGGTCTTGGGACAGTAGGAACCGGCGTCATCCGCCTTCTGGAAGAAAACAGCGCCTTGATCGCGCGCCGGGCGGGCCGCGAGATCCAGATTGTTGCTATCACCGCGCGCGACCGAACCAAAGACCGGGGTGTTGACCTGTCCGGCTATCGCTGGGTCGACGATATGGGCGAACTCGCCACCGCAGACGATGTCGATGTTGTCGTTGAACTTGTCGGCGGGGCTGATGGCCCAGCGCTCACATTGGCGCGCGAAACGCTGACAAACGGACGTGCTCTGGTCACGGCCAACAAAGCCATGGTCGCCCATCACGGCGCTGAGCTGGCGGCTCTGGCCGAAAGCAAGCAGGCCGCGCTCAAATTTGAAGCTGCCGTCGCTGGCGGTATTCCCGTGATTCAGGGCTTGCGCGACGGTGCCGCCGCCAACCGGATTGACCGCGTATATGGCATCCTGAACGGGACCTGCAATTTCATCTTGTCAACGATGGAGCGTGATGGCCTCGACTTTGCGCAGGTGCTGTCCGACGCACAGGCAAAGGGCTTTGCCGAATCCGATCCTTCGTTCGATATTGACGGCATTGACGCTGCGCATAAGCTTTCCATTCTGGCCTCACTCAGCTTTGGGTCGGTCATTGACTTTGGCGGCGTCGAAGCGCGCGGTGTTCGCAAAATACTCGCCGCCGACATCGCCCAAGCCAAGACGCTGGGTTACCGCATCCGCCTGATCGGGCTTGCCGAAATCGACGGCGACAATGGCGCGGCGAATATTTTCCAGCGCGTTGAACCGTGCCTTGTCCCGCTCAGCCATCCGCTGGCGCATGTCATCGGCGCCACCAACGCTGTGGTGGCTGAAGGCAACTTCTCCGGACGGCTGTTATTCCAAGGCGCGGGCGCAGGGGACAAGCCAACGGCATCCGCCGTTGTGGCCGACCTCGTCGACATTGCGCGCAAGGAAACTGGCCCCGCATTCTCCATGCCGTCGGCCGAGCTCGAAAAATTACCGCGTGCGGCCTCGGCACACCGGGTCAGCAAATCCTATTTGCGTATGGTCGTCGCTGACCGCGTCGGCGTGCTCGCGGAAATTACAGCGGCGATGCGCGATGCGGGACTTTCGATTGAAAGCCTGATTCAAACCGAAGCTGGTGACGACGGAACAGCGTTGGTGGCGATGGTCACCCATGCTGGACCCGAGCAAGCGATCAACGATACGCTTCAGGCACTCAAGCATTCGGACAGTCTGCTTGGCGAGCCAATGGTCATGCACATTTTGGGCGGATAAGCTTATGGGGGCGGTGCGCCCTCTTGCACGACCATATCTGGTTCAGGCAGGCCTTTGAGGACTTCCTCCAGCGGAATCGCGGGCGGCGGCACATAGCCAAAGCCCATGCCAACACCCTTCATATAAATTTTGCACATATTGTCGCCGCGCAGGCAGGCCGCCGCTCTTTTGGTCGACACTGCTTCGCCCATCCGGATGCGGTCTTCATCCGGCGCACCGCGGTCGCGAAAAACACGCTGGCTTTTGTTGTCGGGATTTTCGCCACATACAACGATTTCGTCATTCTGCGGATATTTCACACAGCCTTCTTCGTCCACGGCAACCAATTTGCGCGCGCGTTCGATGCTTGCCGCAACGCCATCTTCAGTCGTGGAGGGTTGTGCCGTAGCGGACGACATCACCACGTGCGCAACAAAAACGGCGACAACTAATCTCGACATTTGGCGCGACCTTCCCTATCGAAACCTAACTCCCAAAATGCCGTTCCATTTAGGGTGCAGACTGCGCACCCTGACGTTCAAATAGCTAGGAAAATACGATGACTGCAGCAAGCCAAATCCTCGACCGCGTGCTTGTCTTGGAAATGGTCCGCGTGACTGAAGCCGCGGCGATTGCTGCCGCGAAGCTCATTGGACGTGGCGATGAAAAGGCAGCAGATGCCGCAGCCGTCGAAGCGATGCGCGCGGCGCTCAACGAATTATATATGGATGGAACGGTTGTCATCGGCGAAGGCGAACGCGACGAAGCGCCCATGCTGTTCATTGGCGAAAAAGTTGGCTCCGCCATCGGCACTGGCCCACGCATCGACATTGCGCTCGACCCGCTGGAGGGCACAACGATCACGGCAAAGGCCGGACCCAATGCGCTGGCCGTGCTGGCCGTTGCCGAAGAGGGCAATCTATTGAACGCGCCTGATGTCTATATGGACAAGATTGCGGTTGGCCCGGGTTACTCGCCCAACATCGTCAACCTCGACAAAACGGTTGCTGAAAATGTGAACGCAGTTGCCAAGGAAAAGGGTGTAGCGCCAGGCGACCTCATCGTTTGCGTACTCGACCGCCCGCGTCATGAAAAGCTGATCGCCGAGCTGCGGGCGCTTGGTTGTGGCGTGATGCTGATCCCCGATGGCGACGTTGCGGGTGTCATCGCAACAACCAATCCCGATACCACAGTCGACATCTACATGGGCAGTGGCGGCGCGCCAGAGGGCGTGCTTGCGGCAGCGGCCCTGCGCTGTGTCGGCGGCCAGTTCAAAGGCCGCCTGCTGTTCCGCAACGACGATGAACGGTCTCGCGCGCGCAAATGGGGCATCGAAGATCTCGACAAGATTTACGATCTGGAAGAGCTGGCAAAAGGTGACTGCATCTTTGCAGCGACGGGTGTCACCGACGGTTCGTTGCTGGCTGGCGTCAAAACTTTACGCGATGGCCGGGTCACCACAGAAACCGTCGTAATGCGCGCATCATCAGGCACCGTGCGCTGGGTCAAGAGTGAGCATCGCAAGGCTGATCAGTAAATACCCATCAACAGTCCCGTCGCGATTTGTTCGCCGAGATCCCCCGCCGCCCGTTGATCGGCCTCACTGATGGTCTTCGGCGCCAAAATGGCTTCGGGCGTTTGTGCATGGGTGCAGACGATCCGGCTTTCGGCAATCTGCCGCAAGCGCCATCCTGTCGCTATGCGCTCGGCCTGCGCCACAGCATTGCGTCCGTCCGATCCGGCGCACACGATCATCGCATAAGGCCGCCCGTTCAGTGCGCCAAGGCATGGGTAATAACAACGGTCAAAAAAGCTTTTCATGCCGCCGCTGATGGCCGCGAGGCTTTCGGGGAACGCGAATAGATATCCGTCGGCCGCCATAACCTGCGCCGCACCTGCATCTCCTGCGTTGACCAATTGGACATCGACACCCTGCGCACGGCGCGCACCGTCATAGGCAGCGCGGGCCAACGCCTCGGACCCGCCGGTCATACTGTGCCAGATTATCAACAATTGCCGCATCGATGCTTGCTAGCACCGCTGGTGCACCATAGGGAAGCATGATGAAGCCCGTACTCGACATTAACAGTTCCGTTCTTGAGCAAGCCTGGCATTGGCGCGGCGGCGGCACCGATGGCCGCGATCCGGATTTCCAGCCTGACGATCTGGTGACCCAGTTGCTGATGGCGCGCGGCGTTGACCGCGACGATATCGAACGGCACCGCAACCCGACCATTCGCAACTTCATGCCCGACCCATCGATATTCCAGGATATGGATAATGCGGCGCTGCGCTTGGCACAAGCCGTTGAGGCAGGCGAACAGATTACCGTCTATGGGGACTATGACGTCGATGGCGCGACCAGTGCGGCGTTGCTTATCCGCCTGTTGCGTATGCTGGGCCTTGATGCAGGTTATTACATCCCCGACCGGTTGATGGAGGGCTATGGCCCGTCTGGTGAGGCGCTGGTGCGCATTGGCGAAAGCGGAAGTCGCTTGATCGTAACCGTCGATTGCGGCGCAATGGCTTATGACGCGCTTGCGCAAGCCAAGGCGGCCGGACTTGAGGTCATCGTTGTCGACCATCACAAATGCGCCAGTGAGCTTCCTCAGGCCTTTGCGCTCGTAAACCCCAACCGCTTGGACGAAACCGACGATGCGGCCGCCCACGGGCATCTGGCGGCGGTTGGCGTGGCATTCCTGTTGGGCGCGGCGCTCATTCGGACGCTGCGCACGCGTGGCCATTTTGCAACGCGCGCAGAACCCAAGATCATGGACTTGCTCGATTTGGTCGCGCTAGGCACCGTGGCAGACGTGGCGCAGCTGCGGGGGCTGAACCGCGCGTTTGTTGCGCAAGGGTTAAAGGTAATGGCCGCGCGCCGCAATATTGGCCTGTCTGCGCTCATTCAGGCGAGCCGCCTAACGCGTGCACCTATTTGTTCCGACCTTGGCTTTGCCTTGGGCCCACGCATCAACGCAGGGGGCCGTGTGGGCAAGTCGGACCTTGGCGTGCGGCTACTGACAACCGAGGACGCAGCGGAGGCGCAAGAGATTGCGCTTGAGCTCGATCGGCTCAACGAAGAACGGCGCGCGATTGAATCAGTGGTTCAGGAACAGGCCGAGGCTATGTTGGCGGGGCAGCACAATCGCGCGGTGGCATTGTTATCGGGCGAAGGCTGGCACCCCGGCGTCATTGGCATCGTCGCGGGCCGGATTAAGGAAAAAACCGGAAAGCCATCCATCGTGATTGCCGTGGACGAACATGGCGTCGGCAAAGGCTCCGGCCGCTCGATTGCCGGCGTTGATTTGGGCGCCGCGATTATTTCTGCGCGCGAAGCGGGATTGCTGGAGGCCGGCGGCGGCCATGCCATGGCAGCGGGACTGACCGTGGCGCATGACAAAATTGATGCGCTGGCCGATTGGTTGGATGCGCGGCTGTCCGTCGACGTTAGCAACGCATCAGGATCAAAGGCGCTTTTGATCGACGCCATCGTCGCGCCGCGCGGCCTAAACCCGATTTTTGTCGACGCGATGGAATCCGCGGGCCCTTATGGCATGGGCTGGCCCGGGCCACGCGTCGTCACGGGACCGCTGCGCATCATCAAGTGCGACATCGTCGGCAAAGACCATGTCCGCGCGATCGTCGCGGGCGACGACGGGCAGTCGTTCAAAGCCATGGCGTTCCGTCAGGGCGAGACTGTTTTGGGCCAGACAATGCTGCACGCAGATCGCGGGCGACGGTACTGGTTTGCGGGCCGCGCGAAGATCGACGATTGGGGCGCAACGCCAAAAGCGGAGCTTCATGTCGACGACATTGCATTCGCCGACTGAAATAGCGCGAACTTGGCCTTGACGAGTGCATAACGAATCCGTAAAGGCGCGGCTCGCCAAGCGATTGGCCCCTTCGTCTAGCGGTTAGGACGCGGCCCTTTCACGGCTGAAACACGGGTTCGATTCCCGTAGGGGTCACCATCTGGACGTCCACAGGCATCCAGATTCGTCCATAAAAGTGGCTGTTTTTCTAGGCTTTTTGTGATACTACGTCCGTAGCGATACGGCGATGTCCTCCTATGGCCAGCAATTTTGATGGTATAAATGTTGGTACATTGCTGTTGGTACAAACGGAGATACCAACATGCCTCTTACAACGGCGGCCATCAATGCGGCAAAAGGACACGAAAAATCCTACAAGCTGACAGATTCGGGGGGCCTGCACCTGTTGATCCTGCCATCAGGCAGCAAGTACTGGCGAATGCACTATCGTTTTAATGGCAAACAGAAGTCCTTGGCATTTGGCGTTTGGCCAGATGTAACCTTGGCCGACGCGCGCGCCAAGCGCGACGCAGCGCGGCGGCTTATCGCGAATGGTATTGATCCTGCCGAGAAAGCAAAACAGGATAAAGTCGCGGCAAGCGTTGCGGCTGCTAACACATTCGAAGCCGTGGCAAACGAATTGCTTGCCAAGGCGGAACGTGAAGGCCTGTCTGCCATCACGCTCAAGAAAAACCGTTGGTTAATCGGCTTCATCACACCCGTCCTTGGCCGTCGCCCCATTGCCGAGATAACCGCGCACGAATTACTTTCGGTGCTTCGCGCTGTCGAAACGCGGGGCCGTCACGAGACCGCCAAGCGGATGCGCGCCATATGCAGCCAAGTTTTCCGTTATGCCATCGCCACAGCTCGTGCCGAGCGGGATGTTGCCGCTGACCTTAAAGGCGCGCTCACTGTGCCTAAGGTAACGCATCGTGCGGCAATCACCACACCAATGGGAGCTGGTTCATTGTTGAGAGCCATAGAGGGCTTTGACGGCCATCTGATGACCCGCGCCGCGCTTCGACTACTCCCTCATGTCTTTGTGCGTCCAGGCGAACTGCGCTTTGCCGAATGGGCTGACTTCGATGTCGACAAAGCGCTTTGGAATATCCCTGCACACAAGACCAAAATGCGGCGCGTACATGCAATCCCGTTGTCGCGCCAAGCTCTCGACATCATCGCCAGCATCGAAACGGATGCCGCATTCAGCTCTTACTTATTCCCTTCGCTTCGGTCCACAAAACGCCCGATGTCTGAGAACACAATCAACGCGGCGCTGCGTCGCTTAGGATATGCCCAGGATGAAATGACGGGCCACGGATTCCGCGCAATGGCGGCAACGCTGCTGAACGAAATGGGCATCTGGAATGCCGACGCCATCGAACGCCAGCTAGCCCACGCTGATAACAACGCCGTGCGTCGTGCCTATGCGCGCGGTGAATATTGGGACGAACGTGTCCGCATGATGCAGCACTGGTCGGACTATCTCGACCAGCTCCGCGATGGTGCAACTATTCTGCGACCCAATTTCGGGAACAGCGGCTCATAACCGCTGCTGCTTTGCGCGCTCGATTAGCCCGTGAAGGCTTGCCGTTGGGATTAAAGTGCAACTCCCGATCTTGACCGTTTCGATATCGCCCGCCGCTATCAGCTCATAGAGCTTTGATCGTCCAATGCCTGTCAGTCGGACCGCTTCCAATATCCTGACCGCTATAGGTTCCATTACCTGTGTCTTGCCTGCTGGCGGGGAAACACCAAAGGGCAGACCAAGCTGCGAGTTATCAGCTTTGCTGTTGCTCATGCGCCGCATCATTGCCCGCGCTCCATCTTGGCTTGCTCGACCTTGCGGGCGTAGGCTTCATGCACCCGCTCGCGCAAAGCAGGGTCGGGATGGCTGGCAAGCAATCCATCCAATGCGCAGGTAATGAAGGTGAGTTGTCGCCTAATATGCTCGGCATTCTTGCGCGCCTCATCTCGCATCTCCTGACCCTGATAAAGGTCCAGGATCATCTTCCCAATCCAGAGACTACGGCTGAGATTTACCCTGCCCGCCTCGTCGCCAACCCAGTCGGCGACATGCGGCGGAAGATAGGTCTGGACGGATATACTGCGTCCCATTTTTCAAACTCCTATGAAAACAGGAGCCTGATTCACTTGCGAAAGGCGCACTTGTTCTACATTTGTTTCAATTTGTCGTCAAGTCTGCCGTAACTGTCTGATTTTCAAAGCTTTTGCTTCTACATGATTTGCTTTCAAATTGGACTTTGAGGCAAATCATTTTCAATTGGAAAGTTGCCACACATAAAAACCACCATTTTCGTGAATTATATCATTGTCTTATTCAATGCGATTTGTCGCGTACGGTGTGCCTTAAAGTTTCCTGCTGCTGGGCTTTGATCCAGTGCTTTTCTTGGCTCGGATAATAGCTCATGAGGCAAGGTGCTTTATGTCACCTTCGCAGCATTTCGGGCGACTGAAATCCAGACTATCGGCCAAGATAGCCATGTAGTCGGGGGTGCAGAATTGCACTTGATGATCAAACAGCCATATTAAAAGGCCAGAAAATGAGGACCGCTCTTCGCCCCTCCATTTATGCCCTTTGATCGCAAGGTGTCGGGTGTGTGGTGCCATAACCCTGACATATCAGATATGCAAAAGGCCCCGCAAGTTTCCTTGCGAGGCCTTTCAAGCTAACATTATCATACGTTGGAAGCGTTACTTAGAGCGCCGCTTTTTGGGTTCATCCTTGGTCGCTTCCTTGGCCTTTGCAAGGAAGTCGACCTGCTCGGCGATGATCTCGCATCCGTAGCGGTCGGTGCCATGCTGGTCAGTCCATTTGGTGTAGTGGATACGTCCCGTGACCATGATCATTGCGCCCTTGGCGACATGCTCTGCGACGCATTTGCCGATGCCGTTGAAGCAAGTAATCCGATGCCATTCGGTCTCGGACTGGCGGTTGCCATCGCCGTCCTTGAAGCTGCGGGTGGTGGCGAGAGATACGGTGGTGATTGATGCCCCAGACTGGGCGGTGCGGACTTCCGGAGTGTTGCCAACGAAGCCGACGAGAGTGACTGTGTTCTTCATGGATTTGACCTTTCGAAGCTGTTTTAACCGTCCAAGGGACCATCCCTTTGACTGAGCCCCGATGAGACCGGGCACGGTCAGGTCTGCACCGGGCGCAGTGAGGGAAACCCCGCTCAAAGGAGTGGTGCGGGCAGCGGAGCGAAGCGCCGCAACACGGTCCGAATGAGCGCGGGTTGCAGACCTGTCCGGGTCCGGTCAGGGGCCTGGATCAGTTCATGAAAGGGGATGTCAGTTGGAGGGTGCAGGGCTACCGGGGTCTAACCGATGAATGCAGATTTTCACACCGACGTCTGTGACAGCCGCCGTTCGCCCAGATCAATCAGCCATATCATCTCAAGACCCTTGCCGACTGCCCCCAAAATGGCGTTTGCTGCAATTGCTCCGACCCCAAAGGGCGCGGTTTGACTTTGTCGGTCGGCAAAAAATTTGCTCGAAAGTTCGCCGATCACGCGCAGATATTCGATGTTAATAGTTCAGCATGCTTCCCGAATTGATCGGCTATCCGGTTTCAGCACCTGTGCCGCTGCCCCGCAAGATAGTCCCGTACGTGTCCTACTCCGCCCGATGCTTTGATGAGTGAAAGAGGCGTTTGGCCGAGATCTAGATTCGTTGTCTTTAGCCAGTCAGACTGCGCGACACGCGAGCTGCCAACCAATACCGTCAGATGCTCAATCAGCTCGATGAATTGCAATTCAACGTTACCGCCGATTCCACCGTTGGCGATTATAATACAGTGAACGTCATCCCATGATAATCCGCAACTTGCACTAACCTTTTCGATTGCGCGATTGATCAATCCACGATCATCGTCGGCTGCTGTTGAAGTGTTTGACATTGCGAGGCAGCCTATTCGTCTCACCCGACCTTGCCAAGAGACGATGACCGCTAAGTTGGACGTTGCCGACAGTCTCCAATTGAGGACGCAACCGCGGTAAGCGACCATTCGTTCATCCGATTCCGTGACGGCAGCTTAGTTGGACGTTGCCGACAGTCCGGTTCTAGAAGTGTAAACACAGTAATCAGCCGTTCGTTCAACCCGTACCCTAATGGCGGCTTCGCGCCCAAATGCAGTCATTATAAGCGCCAGCTGGCTCCCCCAAAAGCGGACATTGCGTCAGCAAGGTTGATATGGCTGATTTGTTGGAGGATCCGGACAGTCCGGTTATCTATGCACGTCTCGGTAAGCCGCCGTTCTTTCACGACGCAAGATTATGTGCTTGATGCGGCTCAGCATGTTGGGGATAGGGTCGATCGGCTGATGGGGGTCTGATATGATGTTTGAGCGCATCTAGGGCGGCGCACTGTTCGGCTAAAAAGCTCTCGTAATTCCGATTTCTGTTCGAATCCTACGAAAATTATAGATTTCTGTGGTGCTGTGATTGCGCTCATAAGTTGCCCTGACGAACGGCGCGAAGCTGCCGATACGGAAATTGCGGAAAGTGGATCCAAGGCTTGCCCGATAGAGATGGTCGCTTCGCAGTTTAGGAAAAAGCAGCAACCGCTCGTCCGCTTTGAGCCGTTCGTAGCTCGCGGTAGCAACTAGAGTCAGTGGGCCTGCCTCACGATATGCAAAAACAGTAGCCTGGCTTCCCCAAGAGGTATAGCCCGGATCGCGCAAGGCTTGCCGATTACCAGAAAGCGTGATCCCGATGCCTGCACGGTTCGACAAGGCCCGCTCGTAGCTCACTGAGGCCGAGTAGGTCTGCCCATCCTGAAGCCGATTCAATTGGTTGTCGATGAAAGCAACGCTCGCGGTGCCTCGCAACTGAGACTTGCGACCAAGCGGATGAAAGTAGTTCGCGCTAATCGTGGTGGCGCGCGAATAGGAAACTCCGCCAAACCATCGCCATAAGCTCCCGACTTCCAGCGAAAGGCGGTCCGCACCGCTGCGCAATTCGGGCCCGACGCCGACGGCCAGGGCAAGATCGCTGAACTGCCTGTCACGATAGAGGTCGGCCGATCCTGATACCCGGCCAAGCATGTTGGCATTGCCCCCGAGCGGAATCCGCGCGTAGCCTTGGCCGCGAAGGGCCAGACCTATGCCCGAGCGCTGCTTGGCGTCCTTGTCGAGTTCGAAGTCGCCCAAGACCGTGCCCAGAGTGTCCGAGCGTGTTGCTCGGTTGATATTGCTGTCTGGAGCGACAGCGATGTCAATGCTGGCTCCGATGGGTTTCTGCGCGCGCAGGGCTGTCGAATAGCGATCGACAAAACGCGCCACATCGGGCGGCAGACCTCCGGCTTGGGCCTCACGCAGCGCGCGCCGCGCTCCGGCCTCGTCCCCCATCAGGTCCAGCACCTGCGCCAGTTCGAGCCGGACGCGTTGAGCGTTCGGCTGCTCATCAAGAATAGCACGCAGCAAAGTGGCCGCCTCGGCCAGTCGGCGCAGACCAATCAGCATCATAGCAAGGCGGAACCGCCCCTCGCTGCGGACTTCGATCGATGGATCGGCGAACAGCGCGCTATAGGCTGTCTCGGCTGTGGCGAGGTCGCCTGCACGGCGTGCCCGATCCGCCAGAATGAGAAGCTGATCGGCCGAAACGGCGATCTTTGCAGGCTCACCTGAACCTGTTGTTGTTTGACCAAGCGCTGGCTGTTCTGCCGTGAACAAAACAGCCAGCAGCACGGCAAGGCTCCGTTTGTGCGCTATCAACACAAGCAGTCAGTCACGCTTGGCGGCGATAGCTCCGCCTGCATCCATCCACCGTTGATACTCCGGATTGAAAAACGGCATGTGAAATTTCGACATGAGCTCCACAGCCCCCGGACCGGCAAAGAGGCCGGAGAATGTTCCGGCTGAAGGTGCGCCCGAAGTCGTCACCTGACCGCTGAAAGTCGTGCTGCCGCGCGCAAAGTTGGTCTGGGCAAACTGGTAGCTAACCTCGTCGTAAGTGCAGCCCATCATGCAACGTAGGCCGACCGTGAGGCCGCCTGACAGCAAGGCTCGCGCAAAATCGAAATCGAACGTTGCCTTGCCTTCAAGCCATGTTGCCCCCGCGTCGCCGGCGAAATGTCCGAAAAGGTTACCGGAGTATGTTGCGCTTCCGGTTGTGGGCACTTCACCGGGCTTGGTCGGTTGTCCGACAGCGAAGGTGCCATATGCGATCGTGTCGAGGTTCGATCCCGCTGGCGCCGGAGCGTAGAAATCGACGAAGGACACGTAGCTGTAGCGCGACTGCGGCCGATCGGCTGCTGATAGGCTGAGTGCATTGCAGCAGTAATTCGTGGGATTCTTGTTTGACGGATCGGCATGAAAACCGGGCAAGGCAGATGGGTAACTGAACGGATAGGTCGTATATTCGCCAGTCCGCATGATCGTACCGGAACCAGCAACAGGCACAGTGATCCGGTAGGAATTAGTGGCCTGGTCATAGGTAACGCTGAGGCCGTCAGCATCTCTCAGATTAAGCGCACCCCCGGTATTGGGAACATAGTCGTACTGCCAGCCTTTGCCGGCCACGGCCAAGTCGGGATTGTAGAGCGGTTCGGGAAAGATCGTGGCTGCGACCGGCTGAAAAGGAGGCGGAGTTGGCGTGGGCGAAGGGGCCGGGGTTGGGGTTGGGGTTGGCGGTGGGGATGGCGACAGCGTTGGCGGGGGTGTTGGAGCCGAAGCTACGCCGCTACTGCCACTTCCTCCGCAAGCGGCAAGCATCATGGTGACCGCAACAACAAACGCGGCAGAATGCAGGGATAAGCGCATGGTGATTGTTCCTTTGCTTATGTATTAGTTGCGTTGCTTTGCGACCCACACGCCGCTCATAGTGCCCCAGCCTCCGGCCGTCGGGTGACGGAACGGCGCCAGCCAGTTTGCCATGAGCTCCACACCCTTTGGTCCGGTGAAGCTGCCGAAGAAGGATGAATGCGCAGTTGAACCAGGCACAATGAACGCACCGGAAAAGCTCGGACCCCCGGTCGAATAGACCGTGTCGCGGAAAGAGTAGGTGCCCAGCGATACCGCGTCCCAAACCGGCGCTATTTCTGGCCTCATTTCGCCGCTGAGCGTTCCCGCCCCGAAGTCGAACGAAAGGGCAACCGTTCCAAAAACGTCCAGAACTGGTCCGATCCCGCCGCTGGGCGAAGACGGCTCTCCGTTAGTGAGGCCCCGAATTTCCCCGGCGTAGCTGGCTGTGCCTGTCACTGGAATGTCGGCAGTAGCGGTTGGAGTACCGTAAGCGAAGACGCCGTTGTTGTGTCCCATTGGCAGGGATCCGGACCAGCTGCCGAAGCTTGTATAGCTGTATGCCGAGGAGCTAGGCCAATCGAGGGTAACAGTCACATTCTGCGTTTGCGGGCCGCTTCCAACCGTCAAATCACTGTTTGTGCTGGTGAGATTGACCCAGCCGCCCGCATTGAAAGAACCGTTCCCACTCCGGGGAATGAGAGTGCCTTCCTGATAAGCCGGAAGACTGACTCTGTACTGTCCATCGGCTGCTGAATAGGAGATGCGGACGGCGTCCGCTTCAGCATTGATCGACCCCCACCCATCGGTGCGGGCGCTGTACGTTTTGAACGGTTGTGCACCCTGCAGCCCGATCGCCGCCGAGGGGATGGGGGGAGGTGTTGGTGTTGGTGTTGCGGTCGGTGTCGGCGTTGGTGTCGGTGTAGACGCGACCCCACCGCCAGCGCCGCAAGCGCTCAAGAGTGCCAACAATGCAGGCGAACATGTTGCGGCCAAACGAGTAGCAGCGCCGGCACTCAGCGCCGTGCCAACTAGGGCGAGCGGGTTGGCTATTTTCGAGCTTGACTTACGCATGGTTTCCTCCGTTCGATTGCCCCGCCAAGGCTATCGAACGGAGGCGAACCACGGCAACGAAGGGCAGACGAAGATTTGCCGATGGATTGCCGATGTTTTTGCTAAGAGTGTTTTTTCAGGCCAGTTTCGCAGGATTGAGCGCTCCGCGCACGAACGGATCGGGCCATATGCCTCGCTTCCGCCAATAAGCAACATGCCCCATCCGCCGGCACAGTTCGGAGAACCGAGCGTCGGCCCTGAACGGTTGAGTCGCCGGAATAAAGAGAAACTGGGTGCGTCCCCAGGGGGAACCGGAATAGAAATCCTTGATGCTGCCGCCACGGGTTTGCTGGACGATCGTTCCGCGCCCTTCGAACAAACCGCTCGCAACCCGGTATGCTGCGTCAAGCTCGCCAAGATATGAAAAGGCCATAATGGCGTTGGCCGCAAGCCCGGGGGCGAGCCTAGCAGCGGTGGTGCAGACATCCAAAGCGTTCGCGACATCGGCTGGTGCTCGGGTTGCTATGGCATGCAGCGCTGCGCGCCACGACTCGGCACTCTGAGGCGTTAGGTTGTCCGGACGGCTCGCTAGGTCGTCAAGCAACGCTAGGGCGGCGGGCGCACGGTCGGTAAAGGCATAGATCAGCAACCTTGCGTTCCACACGGTCGAACTGCGCGGCCAGAGCCGAAGAGACTGGTCGGCGACCTTGTCTGCCTCGCCAATCCTACCGAAGATCCAGTGTTTGATCGCTCGCCTATGTTGGTGAGTGGGGTTGAAAGGCTCCGCGCTGGCCGCCCGCTCGTTAGTAAGCCATGAATCCTTGCAGCGCCCCATTCCCTGATAGAAGAAGGTTAGGTGGCCGAGCGCCTCGGCGTTATCCGGCGCATCGGCCAGCACTCCCAGCAGTTCGTCTTCCCACTGCGTCCAGGCGCCCAGATCGCGGCGCTGTAAAGCAAGGATCGCGCGGGCATTCGGCTCGCGTGCGTCCAGGATGAGTGCACGTTGAGCCGCCTCGCGGGCCGAGTTCTGATCGTCGAGTACGCTGGCAAGCCAGCCCCAGGCATCGGCCCGCTTTGGATCGCGCTCGATGGCCTGCCGGAACAGGATCTCTGCGCGCTGCTTATCCTTTGGACCGCCTGAGCCCTGGAGCACCCTGCCACGTTCGATCAGGTTGTCGATTTCCGCACTGCGACTGCGATAGACCAGCGAGACACTGCCCCCAGCCAGAACGGTAACGGCAGCGATACCGCCGATAAGCAGCTTGCGTCGGCCCGCCTGCAAGCCTGACTGGGGTGCGGCCGGCACCGGCGTTGCGTCCCAATCGACACCGGTAATCCGGTAACCGATGCGCGGCACGGTCTCGACCTCGAACCCGGCCCCGACAGTTGCGGCAATCCGGCGCACTTCGGCGATGGCCCGGTTAATTGCATCGTCGCCGACGATCCGTCCTTCCCAGCATAACTGCAAAAGATCGTCTCTCGTGAGCACGGCGCCGCACGCATCGGCCAAAGCCACTAACACCTGGATCACACGCGGCTCTCCAGTAACGCCGCCTAATGGCCCTTCCAGCGTGCGCAGCGATGGTCGCACAGTCGCGTCGCCAAGCACAAAATCAGCACGCCGGGCAAGCGATTGCGTATCGCCCGATCCTGTTACCGATGGAGAGAATACTTCATTCACCTGGTCATCTTAGCAAATTCCCATCAGCACTGCGAGAGGTTGGTTGCAGCAGTCAGAACCTGGCTTCGATGCCAATGCCAAACTCGCGCGGATCGCCAGCAGTGGCGAGGCCATTGCTGAACAGGTAGGTAAGATGGAATTCATCGAACAGGTTACGGACATAGCCGAACACCTTCACGCCATGCGATGTCCATGCGGTCCTTGCGTCGACCGTCGTCGAACTTTCGATCCTACGCGTTGCCGTTTCCAAATCATCGCTGAAATAGCTACTGTTGTGCCGCACCTGCGCCGACAGCATAAGCGGGTTGACCGGTGTCCATATGACCGATGCCGATCCGCTGAAATGCGGCGAGCGCTGGAACTGTTTGCCGATCAGGTTCCTGTCCGGCGATCGGGTGATCCTGGTGTCAAGCAGCCCAATCGCTCCGCGCAGGTGGAAGTGGCGAAAGGGGTGCCAGTCCAGTTCCATCTCAAGGCCCGAAGTCCGGGCGCGGGGCGCGTTGTCAACTTGGGTGCTCGGAACTGGCGGACCATTCGGCTGGACGATGAAGGTCGTCTGGGTCCGCTGGGCATCGGTCATCTCGTATTGGAATGCGTTGCCAGATAGGATCAACTTGCCGCCAGCTAGCCGAGCACGCGCGAACAACTCGAAATCCCAAAGGTGCTCGGCATCGAACAATTCGACCCGTGCTCTTCCGGTATTGAGATTGATCCCGCCAGGATTGGAGGCCCGCTGCGCTAGCGCACCAATGCGGACTGCTGGCGATATGTCCCACGCCAGTGATACCTTCGGAAGCCAGGCGGTATAGGTCCGGTCATAGTCAAGCTGCAGGTTTAACCGGCTGCCCGTCAGCCCGCCTTGCCGCTCTTGCCGGTCTTGCTGGTAGCGCAGGCCTGCCGTCAAACTCAGCCCGGGGGCCATAAGCATTGTTCCTTCGCCGAACAGCCCAAGGCTGTTCTGAACGTCTGTGAAGTTCCCTCGACCCTGTACCGACGTCAAAGCGGTGAGGTCGATGGTCTGGTCGAGCGTGGCGCGGGTGTAATGGAGCCCCCCGGTAAGGCTCAGCCCCGATGGCGCGCGCCAGGCAATCAACGGCTCGAAAGAGAAATCTTTGGCTTCGATGACGGCGTCACCTAGCCCGGGTGTCGGGTAACGGCGGACATCTGCATTGCCATAGCTCAGTGTTGCACGCGCTTCGAAGCCTCCCGCTGGCTGGTAGGCAAAGCGACCGGTCAGCGAATCCACCTTGATCGCGAAGATGCCATAGGTCGCGTTCGGATTGCGGCGCTCTTTGTAGGGTGCCTCGATCCCTTCGAACTGCGGCATCTGCGAGCGGCCATGTGAATAGGTCAAACTCAGCCGGGTGTCGGGCAATCCCTTGGGTTCGGCTAGCAGTTTTACGCGGATCAGTTCGGAATCATCGCGGTTTGGATCAATCCCGACCGCGCCATTCACAATTTGGCTCGATGTCCGACTCCGTCGCAAGTCGCCGCTCACTCTGAAGGCCAATTGGCCGTCGATCAGCGGGCCGGATACTACACCTGCCGTCTGCCAGGTGTCTCTCTCACCGGCGACAAGGCGCGCCCTGGCTTGCCAATCAAAAGAAGGCTCCTCGGTCTCGACAAAGATTGCCCCGCCTATCGAATTGCGCCCCTGCGTCGTTGTCTGCGGACTGCGGAACACCTCGATACGTCCAATGTCCCAGACCGACGTCAGCCCAAAGGCGAGTTCGTAGTAGGTGGCAGATCGGCCATCAATCCGGATCGTCGTGCGCGGCCGGGTGCCCGATAAAAATGCGGGAAGATCGCGCACCACGCCAGTCGAATCCTGCCCCCTAATAACTGGGCCTTCACCACCTGACCCCAGCTGAACATTTGGAACCATTTGCAGCACTTGCTCGATCCGGTCCGACCCGGACTGTGCATCGATCGAACTCGCATCGATAACCGCCACGCTGGAGGCAGTTTCGTGCTGGCTTCGCGAGATCCGCTCCCCCGTGACGATAATTTCCTGTCGCCCATTATTTTCTGTTTGCGCAGTCACGACCGGCGCAGAAGCATCTTGGATAAGAGCATCGATCAACAAGCTAAAATATTACAACTGATAAAAGTAAATTGCAACGCTATGTCTTGTTTGGGGAAACTGCCTCAAAGTTCTCCGTCCGAACGTCTGCAACGCTGAGTTTTGAGACATAAAGCAGACCGTCCGCTTAAGGCCCATTTCCGGACAAGTAAGCGACCATGCCTAAGCAACCAGTGGAGGAGATATACTTCTCTCGGCCATTCCGGCCGAAGGAGTTGTATCATGGGAGTATCAGACCTTGACCCTGGCGCGCGTGAGCGTCGGCCTTGGAACGCAGGCAATATGGTCGGTGCCAAACGCCCACTCAAACCCCGCGACGTGTGGGCAATACGTTTCTTTCTCGACGAGCACCGACGATTGCGCGACAGAGCCCTTTTCGACTTGGCGATAGACAGCAAACTACGGGGCTGCGATCTCGTCAAAAAGAAGATCGGTGATATTGTTGCTGGCGGGAATTTAAGGAACAGAGCGATAGTTGTCCAACAGAAGACAAGTCGACCCGTACAGTTCGAACTAATGACCGAGGCTCGAAAAACGCTGCTAGCCTGGCTCAACCGCCGGGGCGGTTCGCTAGATGATTTCATTTTCCCAAGTCGCATCAACTATATGGGGCACCTGAGTACCCGGCAGTATGCTCGGCTGGTTGACGAGTGGGTCGGCGCCATCGGCCTGAATGTCCGAGAATACGGCACCCACTCCATGCGCCGGACGAAGGCGGCTCTCATATACAAGGCAACGGGAAATTTGCGGGCTGTGCAAATCTTGCTTGGTCACACGAACATCGAAAACACGGTGCGATATCTCGGCGTTGATGTAGACGACGCTCTTACTTTGGCGGAACGCACAGATATTTGAGCGAGGCGGCTCCCCGTCGCGACGGTGAGCCGCTTTCTTATCTAAACGAAAGGCAGCTTTGGATGAGCTGTCGGCGATACATCTGCGTCTGGAATGTTAGCGAGAGCAGTCGCTCCCACTAAATGTCCGGTTTGCGTCCAGTTCCGGCGATAGTCGGTACGCGCGAGAGCGTCAGCAAACGGGACGCCCGTCTTGGCTGACCCATCGGCCCAGATTTGCCACTAAACCCGGCGTTCTGATTATCGGGCGAGTAGCAGCAAGAGAAAATCGGCATCCGACCATTGGCTGCGCTCGCCGGCTACCAGCGCGCGCAAGTCAAGAGTAGCTTGGCGCACGATCGTCAGCTTGCGCGACGGGATGACATAGAGGCGCTGGTCGCCAGCGCCCGCGGCGACCACCAAATCGGCGGGTAGTTCGCTGGCGCGTACGGTGATGTCGGTCGAGCGCGTTACCAAGTCGCGCGCTGGCGTTGACCTCGGCAGCCACCAGGTGAGTCCGTAGGCCGGATTCGCTGCGCTGCCCTTGAACAGTTCGACGAACGCCTGCGGATCGACAATCGACTTACCGTCGATCCGTCCGCCGGAGCGGACGAACTCGCCGAGCTTCGCCCATTCCGCAGCCGCGAGCACCATACCCTGCGGCATCAGCGGCTGGCCGTCGGCACCGTTACGCCACTCGGCCACTTTTACCCCTAGGGGCGCAAGGATTCGCCGTTCTGCATAGCGCCTTGGGTTCGCATCCTGACCGGCTTCCTTGAGCTTGCGCCGCAGTATCTCGCCAAAAATCTGCATAGGCGCGGGGCCATATTGGAAGGTGGTTCCCGGCGCTGCAGTCACAGACGCGTTAACCGAGTCCGTATAGCCGAGCGGCCGACCGATCGTCGAAGCCTGGCCGCTCGTCATCGACAGCAGCTGGCGAATCGTGATCGCCTTCTTCCGTGGGTCGGCCTGCCATTCTGTTAGCGTGTCCGACGCGCGTTCGTCGAGCGTCAGCAATCCATCCTGCACCGCGGCGACGGCCATCAGGCCGACAAGGCCTTTTGTTCCCGACCAGAGTTCATAAGGTTTGTCGGTCCGTTCGGAACGACACACCGGCACTCCATTCTCGAGAACGAGGACTGCGACACCTTTGTTCGCGTCCGAATAGGCCAAGGCAGCTGTGCAACCGGGAAGGCTGTTCATTTGTTGGGCGGCACTGGGCGACGGCAGCATCAATCCGGTGATGAGGAGGGCGACGAGCCCCAGTTGCTTTACGACCATGTTCGGCTCTCGATTTTCTGTTACTTGCCAACTTCCTTATTATCGATAATAATTCCAATCGCAATCGCTGATTGCTCCGTGTCGGTACGCCACTAGGATGCAGACTGGGAATGATAATGAAAAGCCGAACCGGGACCATGAACGCAACGACGATCGAAGAGAATAACGCTCCGACCCAGGACCGCGTTATCGCGCGGCTCCTGACCGATGATATTGTCGCGTGGCGGATCCCGCCCGGCTCGTGGCTGCGCGAGCGCGAGATTGCCGAGCGCTTTGACGTGTCACACGCGCCTGTCCGCGAAGCCTTTCGCCACCTGTCGCGGATCGGCCTCGTCAAGGTTGTGCCGTGGCGAGGAACCTTCGTGATCGACATCGACCAGCATGCCGCGACCGAGGTTTATGAACTGTGGAAGTCGCTATTTGGTGTCGTCTGCCGTCTTGCCAGCACTGAAATGAGCGATCGGGACGGACGAGAACTGCTGCACCGTCTCGTCGAATATAAGGATGTGACACAACGGACCGAAAACACGTTCGAACATATCAAGGTCTCGAACCGCATCGGCCGCTTCATCGCCAAGCGCAGCAACGCCCCGCTCGCGCTCGAGCTGCTCGATCGGATCGCGCTACTCGCGCGCTGGCAGCATAATGTCTACACCAACAGCTATATCGAAGAGCACGGCAATGAAGCCGGCAGGCGCTCGGCGGTCCTTTATGAAAAGCTGTGCCGCCACATAGTAGCGCGCGAAGGGGACGCGGCCGATGCCGCAGCGCGTGAATTGATTGCCGTGACGCAGGATAGCTTCGGTCAGGCGCTTGAGGAATATAAGGTGCGGCATGCAAAACCGAAGCCGGGGCGCCGCCGCGCCAAGTCGATGTGAGCCGGGTAAGGACGGACCGCCGAACGCTATTGAAGGCGGGATTGGCCGCGCCGCTGGTGCTACAGTCGCACCCTGCCGACGCGGGCTCGAAGGATGATGCGATGTTCGGTCCCGAGAGACTGTTTGCCGACGTGCGCGCCTATGCCGGAGCGGGAAACAAGCAGTCGGGTGGCGCGGGTGATCGGTGGACGGCCGATTGGACGGCCCTGCGATTGGCCGCCGCCGGCTTTTCGGTCGAGCGTCAGGCTTTCGAAGTGCCCTGGTTCGAAAGCGGGCGGGCAGAACTGGCATTGGGCGACATGCGCATCGCGCTCACCGCCCAGCCCCTCGTCGTCCATACTCCCGCTGAAGGATTGGCGGCGCCACTGCGTCTGGCCGAAACAACGGGGCCGCTCGATGGCACCATCGTGGTTGTTCGCTTGCCGCACCGCCGCTGGTCGACACTTGTCGATCGTGCCGTTCGCGAACCGATCGCCGATGCACAGGCGCGGGGAGCAGCGGCTATCATCCTTGTCACGACGGGTCCGACAGGCGAGGCACTGCTGCTCAATTCGCCCGCCGATCATTTTGTCTCCGACAAGCCGCTGGCGCTGCTTGCGCCAGCCAAGGCGGTGCCTGTGGTCGAGGCAGCGCGCCATGGCCGCGAGGCGCGTCTTGTGCTGACCGGCAAGGGCGGGAGCCGGACTGCCGAGAATATCGTCGGGCGGCGATGGCGTGGTAATGACCGGCCCTGGCTGGCGGTATCGACCCCGCGATCGGGATGGACCGACTGCGCAGGCGAGCGCGGACCGGGAATCGCAATCTGGCTGGCGCTCGCCGATTGGGCACCGCGCGTCTTTCCGCAGCACAATCTGCTCTTCGTCTGCAACAGCGGTCACGAATATGAGAATTTGGGCGCAGGCCATCTGGTTGAAGTTTTCGGCCCGCCGCCCGCTCGAACCGATTTCTGGCTCCATCTCGGCGCCAATGCCGCGACGCGCGACTGGCAGGAAATGCCCGGACGCCTGCTGCCGTTGCCGAGCGCCGACCCCTATCGGTTCCTGATGACCTCACCCGACCTGGTCGAGCGGGCGCGGGCGATATTTGCGGGTCAGCCGGGGATCGAAATGGCCTATCCTTCGAGCGAGAGCACCGCTGGCGAGCTCAGCGAGGTGGTCAAGGCCGGCTATCCGCGCCACGCCGGTGTCTTCGGCGCTCACCGCCATCACCACGCCGCCAGCGACGATATGTCCACCGTCGTTGCCGGGCCGCTTGCTGCTACGGCACGCGGCTTTCGCGATCTGCTTGTCGCGGCTGTCCCGACCACCCGCTGACCCTTTCCATCGCCGTTCGATGTTTTCCGGCTTGACTTGCGCAACGAATTGCGCAAATTATCGATAATAATTGACATAAAAATACCGGTGGGAGGATTTTCATGGTTCGCAAGGCGCATCTTTTCCTGTGTTCGGCTGCACTCTGGGTGATCGTGCCCGCCGCTGCCTCGGCGCAAACCACTCCCGACACTGCACCGCCCGCCGACGATGGCGCCGAAACCTCCGATGACGGCGCTATCGTTGTCACCGCCCGGCGCCGCGAAGAACGGCTGATCGACGTCCCGACCGCCGCCTCGATCATCGACGCCCAGTCGCTCGCCGACCGTGGCGGCGCAACCGGGAGCGGAGAATTGCTCGCCGACCAGCCGAGCGTGCGCTTCAACAACCTCAACTCGTCGGTGACCTCCGAAATCTCGATCCGCGCCTCGTCGACCGCGCGCGCGACCAACGGCGATCCCAGCGTCGGCCTCTATCGCAACGGCTCGTACATCGGAGGCGGCGCCATCGGCGGCCGAAACTTCACTCGGCTCGACTTTCTCGACATCGGCCGCGTCGAAGTGCTGCGCGGTACCCAGGGCGCGCTTTACGGTCGCAATGCGGTTGGCGGTGCGATCAACATCATCTCGGCCGAACCCGACTTCAATTTCGGGGGGTGGATGAGCACGCGTTACGGCTTCGAGAATAACAGCTTCCAGACGCAGGGCGCGGTCAACGTGCCGCTCGGCGACGGTGCCGCGCTCCGCCTCAGCGGCGACCTCGTCGAGCAGGACAAGGGCTTCTTCTACAACCCGGACAACGACGTCTATTTCGACCGGCAGAAGGGCCATGGCCTGCGCGGCCAGCTCCGCCTCAAACGCGGCCCGGTCGATGTGGTGCTGCTCGCCGAGACCCAGCGGCTGACGACGCCCACGATCCACTATCAGATCTTCATTCCCGCAGGAACCCCGGGCTTTCCGGGCGGCTATATCCAGGACCGGTTCCGCTACCCCTGGAGCACCGCGCCGCGCGCGAGCCAGGACGTCGACGGGCTGCAGGCGATCGTCCGTGTCGACTTGGGCGATGCGCAGCTCGCCTCGACGACCTTCTATCGCAAACGTCACTCCGAATATGATCTCGATAATGATGCGATCAGCCCGGCCGAACTGGCGCGGGCGCGTGCGGCAGGCCAGGTGGGCGCGCTGACCCCGCTCGATCCCAACACCGCCTCCTATGTCATCGACACGACCGACAGCTTCTCGCAGGACATCCATGTGAGCGGCGCCAGCGACCGGTTGACGTGGCTCGTCGGCGGCGAGGCGCTGATCCTGGACAGCGATTTCTCGGTCGCGACCACGCGAACGCCGACGCTTCTTAACCCGTCGCCGGGCAATATCGTGCCATCGCGGCTCCATTTCGAAAGCTATGCCGCCTATGGCTCGCTCGGCTTCGACCTTACCGACCGCCTCAACGTCACCGGCGAGCTTCGCTACACGCGCGACAGCCGCAGCATCAGCGCCCGGCAGTTCGATCTAGCAACCGGCCTGCCGATCGGCGGCGCGGCGCGCATCATCGACGCCACCATCAGCGCCGAAAACCTGTCGTATAATGCGACGCTCTCCTACAAGCTCGCGCCCGACATCCTCGCTTATGGCAAGGTGGGGAGCAGCTATCGCGCCGGCGGCTTCAACACGCGCCTGTCGGACCCGCGCGCACCAAGGCCGGTCGAGGTGCTGTTCGGCAACGAGAACAGCACGACCTATGAAGCCGGTATCAAGGGCAGTCCGGTCCGCCGCGGCTATTTCGCGATCGCGGGCTATTATACCGAGCTGCAGGATCTGATCGCGCAGGTCGACGACGGCTGCGCGCTGACCAACCCGGCCTGCCCGGTGGCGGCGGTCGCTTATCTGACCAACGCTGGCGACGCGAAAAGCTGGGGCATCGAGGCCGAATATAGCCAGACCTTCGACCTGGGCCAAGGGACCGGACGGCTTGCGCTCAGCGGCTCGCGTCAGGGCGGCGAGGTGAAAAACGGGCGTTACGCCAATCTCGATCTCGCGCAGGTTCCCGACTGGCTCGCCTCGGCCAATCTCAATGTCCGGCAGCCGGTCGGGACCGATGTGACGCTCACGGGCAATATGCTCGTCAGCGGCCAATGGGGCGGCAAGCAGGAACTGACCGCGACTTCGGTCGATCTCGACAATTATGTCCTCGTAAACTTGCGCCTCGGGGTCGAGGTCGGCGACGTCAGTATTTCGGCATTTGCCAACAACGTGTTCGACAAGGTTTATTTCGTCGCGCAGGCGCCGACGATCAACCGTTACAGCCAGCCGCGCGTGATCGGCATCGAAGGACGACTCACCTTCTGAACCCGATAAGCGGAGGAGCGACTAATGCGATCTGGCTTCGGGATATGGGCACTGGCGGCGGCAGCCTGGCTTGGGACGGCAAAGGCCCATGCCGAGCCCGCCGCCGCCTCGCCCGAGGTGCGGATCGCGCAAGGGGCGCTGGCCGGCGCGGCCGATGACGAGGTCGAGCATTTCTTCAATATCCCGTTCGCCGCCGCGCCGACGGGTGATTTGCGCTGGCGCGCCCCGCAACCCGCGCCGCGCTGGCCGGGGGTTCGCGAAGCGTCGCGGCTTGGCCCCGCCTGCCCGCAACCGGTGCGCTCGGCGCTGGTAGCGGGCGGGGTCGCCGAAAACCAGTCGGAGGATTGCCTTCAGCTCAATATCTGGCGACCGAAAAACGCCCGCAAGCTGCCGGTCATGGTGTGGGTGCACGGCGGCGCGAACATCCTGGGTTCGGGCACCTTTCCGGTCTTCGACGGCAGCGCCTTCGCGCGGCAGGACGTCGTCTTGGTGACGATCAATTATCGGCTCGGCGCGCTGGGCTTTTTCGCGCATCCCGCGCTCTCCGCCGAAGCGCGCCGCGGCGAGCCCTTCGGCAATTATGCGATGATGGACCAGCTCGCGGCGCTGCGCTGGGTGAAAAAAAATATAGCGGCATTCGGCGGCGATCCGGCGCAGGTGACCCTGTTCGGAGAATCGGCGGGGGCGATCGCGGTGACGACCTTGCTCGCCAACCCCGAAGCCAAGAGGCTTTTCGCGCGCGCGATCGTCCAGTCGGGGGTCGGACTGCTCGACCCGCGCACCCTCGCCGCACAGGAGGCGTCGGGCACCCAGTTGGCCGAGCGGGCCGGGGCCGGTTCGTCAGCAACAACCGCCGCGTTGCGCGCGCTGTCGGTCGAGGCGCTGGTCGCCGCGCCGACCGACCGCGCCGCCGGCATGATCGCACCCTTCATCGACGGGCGGCTGATCCGCGAGGCGCCGTGGCGCGTGCTCGCGCGCAGCGAACCGATCGACGTGCCGCTGATGGTCGGCGCGAACAGCAACGAGGCGAGCGTCATTCTGGCGATGGGGGTCCCGCCCGGCGCGGCGCGTGCCTATCTCGGCGCGGACATGGCAGCGGCGACCTCGGCCTACGGTGCCGATCTGCCCGAGGACGAGTTGGCGCGGCAGGTGCTCGGCGACGCCTGGTTCGTCGCCCCCGCGCGCTGGCTTGCGGAGCGGACGCAGAACGGCGCGCCTTCCTATCTCTATCATTTCGCCTATGTCGCCGCAGCGCGCCGCGACCGTGCCAAGGGCGCCGCCCATGGCTCCGAAATCCCTTATATGTTCGGCACGCTCGACTATCTCGCCGCGCTTGCGCCACCGGTCGAGGCCGAGGATCGGACCTTCAGCGATGCGCTCGTCGGCTGTTGGGCGAGCTTTGCCAAGCGCGGCGTTCCGCTATGTCCGCTCGTCCCTGACTGGCCGCGCTATGGCTCCGCCGACGACAGTCTTGCGCTGTTCGCGCCGCAATCGCGCCGGGCGACCAGCTTTCGCAAGAAACAGATCAACCTTCTCCTGAGCATCCATTCGAAGGGGCGGGCGCCGCAATAGCCGTCCCGGAAGTTGAGGCATGACCGCAGTCCGCGAGGCAGTTTTCCAATAAAGCTGACGCCTGATAAATCGACGGCAGCTATTATGACCCGAATTAATTAGACTGAACGGCAGCAGAGTTAGCGAAAGCTGCCGAGACACATTTTTCTAACTGGTTGCGGGTATATCTGATGGTATATCGTGATGACGGTTTGAAAATTATATATTATATCAAAGTGTTAATTGTTACTCACGATTCCCGTAGGGTCACCAACTTTTTGCACGCGATGGGCAGTGCAGGCTTGGTCTTCCAGACATGTTAGAAGTTGGCGCGATGCGCCGCTTTATCGCGAAATCTTCGATAGCCTTGCCGCAGCCAAAACCCGTTCCGTGCCTACCGCAGCCCTGCGTTCTGCTGCGCTCCACCTCCGGCCTTCCCCCCGCCAAGGCGGCAATCATAAACCAATTGTTAACCATATTCGGGAAGTAAGGCGGATACATAAACCGGCAAACGGTCAGTGGGCCACTTTCGGGGAATATATGTACAACTATAGCTTTCGCACACGGATGGGCGTCGCTGCGATCCTCGTGGGCCTTTTGCCGGCATGGATGGTGCTGGCACCGCTCGACATAACGAGCACGCCCGAAGTATGGCAAGTGCTCGTCCGCGCCAACGCATTAGTGGTCCCGCTGGTTCAACTGGTTTTTATACTGTTGGCGATGGGGGGCAGCTTTTCCCCGATCCGCGCGGTGCATGAATTGCCATTCATATCCAAGCTTGCGTTCGCACTTTGGTTTGTAATCGCGAGCGTTGTGTCGTTCCAACCCGGAAAAGAACATTTTTTCGCGACTATCGGCATTTCCAAACTGTTGGTGGCCGGCTTGTTTTTTCTGGCGCTCATCCATAGTTTGCGCGCGGAGGGTAGCCGATTGACGCACGTGATATGGTTATCCATCGGCGCAGGAACATTGATATGGACGCTTTTGTGGGCGATCCATATCTTCGTCCACTCCCCTCAAGGCGACGAATGGGTGACTCGCATACCGGGCGTGAATAATGTCCGGCATATGGGGCATTTTGCCGTTGCAGGCGTGACCGCAGGCCTCGTTTGCGTGATCGCATTTCGCGACCGCGCGAATATATGGCTGCGGTGGGTTTTGCCGATTTCGTTTGGCGCCGTCAGTTTTGGCCTGTCGTTATGGACCGGGTCTCGCGGCCCTTTACTGGCATCGTTGGTCGTGGTGGCTGTGACGCTTTCCTTGGCTGCAGGTCATCGCAAATCGATCGCAAAATTCTTTGCGGCGTCCGCGCTGCTGTCCACCGCGGTGGTCGCTACAATGCCTCTGCCGCATCACATATATGGCATTGCAGAAGCGACGGGCATGGCGGACGTCACAGCGAACGCCGACCACGATGCCAGCTCGGGTCGGAAGGTCCTGTGGTCCGGCACAATAGAAAAGATTAGCCAAAGGCCACTGCTGGGCTGGGGCATCAACCAATTTGCCACTTCCGGCCCTTCCAAACTCGGCAATTTTTTTCACCCGCACAACTTTCCACTACAACTCATGTTTTCCGGCGGCATAGTTTCGGTGCTACTGACCTTGTTGATCGTCATCCCGATTTTGCTGCGGTGGCGTTGGCCCTACGCCAAAGGAGAAAGCGCAGCGGGAGTCGGCGTTGTCGTGGGGTTGCTTGTCTACTCGCTTTACGATGGCGCGTTATATTTCAGCTACCCCACCACCATCTTCCTTGTCGCCATTGCGATGTCTATTGCGCCTGCTGACGCGCAACACGCCAGCGACAGGTAACATTTGCGGAGCAGTCGCTTCACTTCGCGCCACTATTTTGGGGCAACGCCATCAGCCGTTCGCGCAAGACGCGATCAACGGGACTGATGCAATGCCCCTATTCAGCGGAACCCGAACCAGCGCTGCGTTCGGGTACGGTGCCAGCGAACCAGAGCCAGACCAACGCGGCAAAACCCATCATTGCGGGAGTACGTAAGGGGTAATCCGACAGACTCGCGATGGCTAAAATCACTATGATAACACTTGCCATGCGGCCTAACGCCACCGACCGGCGTGCGCCATCGCACCGAACCCACAAAACAAAGGTGCGCCAGAAGTAGTAAAATGCACCGGCCAGCATCAGAAGGATGCCGGGGACGCCGTATGTAACGCCCGTCTCCAGCCAGTCATTGTGCAATCTGTTGAGGTACGAACCGTCTAGTAGGGCAATCGGTTCATCAACTTGGAATGCCGGAACAAATGCGCCGGGTCCGAAACCAAATGGAAAATATTGCCAGAAAAGCGGCATGCCCGATGTCCAGAAATCCGCACGAACATCAACTGTTTTATTTTCAACAAAAATGCGTTCAATTGCCTCCGCTCGAGAGAAATAAATGGTCGCAAAGACGAGGCAGATAACCACGGTTACCGCCAAAACGGGAATATGTGGCATTCTTGCTTTCGGCCCGCGGTGGGCTTGACCCGTCGAAACATACAGGAGCACGCCACCCATCAGACCGATAATCGCCGTTAGCATCCCAGAGCGCGAGCCAGTCACAAGAATGAGAGGGATCAAAACAATCGCAACGGCGGTCGCGACAAGTTGCCGCGTGTTCCGACCATCGCCAGATTTTCCGTGCGAACGTCCTGTAAAAATCGCCAGCATGGGGAAGAGGCAGGCCAAGAAAACCGCGGCGTGATTTCGGTTGGCGAAGAGACCCACGGCGCTGCCATTATTCGTCATGTTATAAAAATAGAGCGGTCCCCTGGCGTCGCCCGCCAATTGAAGGACGCCGACTATTCCTGAAACGCATCCCAAGATTATCATCGGTAGCAGCGCCAGGCGCAACTCATCTCGCCCAAGCTGCACCGCAAACAAAATCACCGCCAGGGGAGCAAACAGAAAAAAGCCAGGCTGCAGGGCGGCTTGGGGTGCCATCGCTAATGTTTGCGGAGAACCGGAAACATCGGTGGCGGCGCGAATATCTGCTATGTTACTTAAGCCTCGTGAGTAAGCCTCAAGATGTACGGGCTGTGGGACGATATAGAGTAGTCCCAAGAAAAAAATGAATCCCACAAAATATGCGAGCCGCTTCCGTTCAACACAGTGCTCCCGCCTGAGTGTCAAGAGAGCAACGCCGCAACAGGTTATCATTGCTGGGTTCAAGATTGCCAGGGACTGCACGTCGCCGCGCGCGGAACCTCCTGTCAGAAACAGCAGTGCGAACGCAATAAGAAGTCCCCAGAACGGCGTTGAGGGCAAGGCCGAGCGGTCCAGTTTTGGCAACTTTTTCTCCTGAAAATAGTTTAGAATGGGCGTGAAGCGTGGGCATACTAGTCACCGCTAGAAAAGGGATACTACTTATAACTCCGCCAGCCTAAATGTATAGACCAAGTAAAGCGCGCGACTGGAAGAAAAGCTATGGCATTGTTGTTGTGCTTCGGTTACCTGCGACGCCGAAATGTTAATTGCCGACTGGCCGGGCAACTCGTTCCTATGAAGCCCATTCCAGAACAAGGAAGACAATGCAAAATACCACTCCCCCCGCACTTGGAATTGCAAACTCAGGCGTAGCATCACAGGAGGTCGGCGCGGAGCGCGGCTTGGCGCCGCCAATTTTGCTACAGTACTGGCACGTGGTCCTGCGCTGGAAGTGGCTGATCCTCGGAATTACAGCCGCAGCGTTTACGCTTGGCCTCGTAGTGACGCTCTTGGCGACACCGCAATATACAGCCACGTCGCGGATCGAGATTAGCCGCGCCCAGAAAAACGTGACAAATGTGGAGAGCCTTGAATCGGCTGAGGCGGGACGTGATTTGGAATTTTACCAGACGCAGTATTCCCTCCTGCAAGCTCGATCACTGGCGGAGCGTGTGGCCCGCCAACTGCGCCTAGGTACAAGCGACGCATTTTTCGAGGCACATGGCGTAAATGCAAGCGATGGTGGGCTGTTTACATCCAAATCCGGCCAGCAGTTAAGTGCAGCCGAGCGGCAAAAACGCGAGAAGAAGGCGGTTGATTTGCTCGCCGACAATATCTCGATATCGCCAATCCGTGGTTCTGCTTTAGTGGATATTAGTTATACAAGTGCCTCGCCTGTCCTGTCGGCACAGATTTCCAATACCTGGACCGAGCAGTTTATCGTTCAGAGTATGGACCGCCGCTTTGCTTCTACTGCCGACGCACGAAAATTCCTCGAGGGCCGCCTCGCCGATCTTCGTGCACGCGTCGAAACTTCCGAGCGTGAAGTCGTTAACTACGCGTCACAAAAGGGCATTGTCGCTCTAGGTTCGTCGAAAAGCGCCGACGGTAAGACCGAAGTCGAGAGGACTTTAGTATCAAGCGACCTTGAGGCATTAAATAGCGCGTTGGCTGAGGCCACTGCCAGCCGCATTGCAGCAGAAAGCAAGGCACGCGGCCGCAATGGCGGCGCGAACTCAGATGCCCTCAATAACGTTGCAATTTCGCAATTGCGGCAGAAGCGGGCAGAGGCGGCATCTGAATATGCAAAGCTGCTTGTGCAGTTTGAACCCGGCTACCCCGCAGCGAGGGCCCTCAACGAACAGTTACGTGTTTTGGATGCAAGCATCGCACGCGAGGAGAGCCGCGTTCTCAATAGCCGATCGTCAGAATATAGTGAGGCGGTCCAGCGAGAACGTGACCTGCGGCAGCAAGTCGAGACCCTTAAAAAGCGAATGGACCGCCAGCAGCGTGACAGCATAAATTACAACATTTACCAACGTGAGGCGGACACCAACCGACAGCTGTATGATGGGCTCCTGCAGCGCTACAAAGAAATCGGTGTCGCGGGTATTGGTGCAAACAATATTGCCATCGTCGATCAGGCAAAGGTGCCAGAAAAGCCATCAGCACCTAGCTTGCCGTTAAATATGGCGCTCGCGCTACTTATCGGAATTGGACTGGCCGCAGCAGCCACATTTGCCCTCGATCAAATCGACGAAGGGATTCGCGATCCCAGCCAAGTCAATCGGTTGCTACAATCTCCTCTTCTGGGAAGTGTTCCAGACGTTGATCAGGGTAATGCGCTTGTACTGTTGAGCGATGCAAAATCTATGATATCCGAAGCCTATTTAAGCATCCGTTCGAATTTGGCCTTCAGCACTGATCATGGGGTTCCGAGTGCGTTTATGGTAACCAGTACGCGACCTGCGGAAGGAAAATCAACGACAAGTCTCGCCTTGGCGACAGTGCTGGGCCGTACCGGCAAAAAGGTTTTGCTTGTCGATGGCGACATGCGTTCGCCGTCCATGCACCACTTTCTCAACCTTAATAACAAAAGTGGCCTGAGCAATTTTCTTGCCGGGGACAACGAATGGCAAAATATGATCTTGGTGACGGAGCAAAAGGGCTTGCATCTGCTACCAGCCGGACCAATGCCCCCCAGTGCCTCGGAACTACTCAGCAGTGATCGCATGCTAATGTTGGTGAGACAGTTAAGTGAGCACTTTGACCACATTGTTGTAGACGCCCCTCCAATACTAGGCTTGGCAGACGCTCCTCTTGTATCGCGAGCGGTGGAAGGTTGTATATTTGTCGTTGAAGCGGAGGGCGTTGCGGTAAGAGGCGTTAAATCATCACTGGGACGGCTTCAGTCTGTTCATGCGCATGTGTTTGGCGTCATTCTAACCAAGCTGAAACATCGTCAAGCTGGCTATGGCTATGGCTATGGATATGGATATGGATATGGAGATCAAGCCGATTCTATTTAACTAGGATCTTGACGGAAAAATATTGATCGCTGTCAGAATGAACAACCTTTATGAAAACACCACAGACATGACAAAAAAGCGCATTTTAGATTTTACACTTGCGGTTATCATTGCACCATTTGCGTTTATTTTGTGTGTTACTATCATTCCATTTATTTATGTTATCGATGGCGTTCCTCCGATTTTTAAACAAACAAGGGTAGGTTTAGATAATAAAAATTTTGTATTATTTAAATTACGCACAATGGTTACGTCAGCGCAGCAAGCAGCAAGTCATGAACTAAATTCCACACAAATTACGCGGACGGGCAACATTCTGAGGCGGCTTAAGCTTGACGAGCTCCCGCAAATTATCAACGTGCTAAACGGAACCATGAGTTTCGTGGGCCCTCGACCATGTTTGCCGACACAAACTGAATTAATCCGAGCGCGGACAAAACTCGGCGTCGACTCATTGCGTCCAGGAATAACAGGGCCGGCACAAGTCCAGGGCTTAGATATGTCCACGCCCGAACAATTGGCAATTGCTGACTCGTCCTATCTGCAAGAATGGTCACTCGCGCATGACTTGTTACTAATGATGCAAACCTTCGCAGGTAGAGGTCGCGGCGACGCAATTACCCGCAAACACGAATTATAGACCCTTCGTGTCAATGTGCTTTGTGTAAATGTGGGTGCAAACCACGGACAACATTGAATTATTCAGATGCCCAGGAATGACATTATTCTGTGGTTTACATCTTTAACGTTGAATTTGATTTCGGCCAATTTCCGACTTGCCTGCCCATAGCGTCTTGCGGTCTCAGGATGTTCGCAGAGCTGAAGCATCGCAGACGCAAGGGCGTCCACATTTTTTATTGGGACAAGTATGCCATTGTTCAAATCGACAGTCTCGCGACAACCAACATTATCGGTCGTAATGATAGCCCTACCACTCGCCAGCGCCTCTTGGACTCCCCGAGGCACTCCCTCACGGTAATATGAAGGCAGAACGAACACATGACTCCGAGCAAGATACGGGGTCACGTCATTCACGTGCCCTGGCCATTCAATGCCGCCGGCAGCAACCAAACTCTCAACTTCCGACTGAGATAACCCTTCTGGGTTGGCGTCCAATCCCCCCAGAAGAATAAAATGCGCATCAGGGTAAACTGCCTTAACGCGTTTTGCGGCGGAGGCATATTCTGCCACCCCCTTCGGTCGAATTAAACGCGCCGCCATAATGAATGTCATAGGCGCAGGAGGCCACACCAATTCTTTAAACTGTTCTAAGTCGACCCCAGTTCCATTGGTTCGAACGGTTTTGGAAATACGCAAATTACCATTAACCGTGAACTCATCCCGATCTTCTTCGTTCTGGAAAATAACACCGCTGCAGACCCTAAATGCAGCAGTTAACATATTTTTTGCCAATAGCCGCGTTAAGTGATGGCGAAGGCCAGAGCCTGCTGGCTTTTCTGCAAATGCATGACCCAAACCCGCAATCAACGCGAAGCGCTTTGGGATCCCAGCCAATTTAGCCGCTATACTTCCATAAATAACTGGCTTCACAAAATACGACAATACGATGTCGGGCTTAATCTTTCGCAAGACTAAGGTGAGTTTGAAGGTATCGATTACGTCACGGACTGGCTTCATACCTGTCCGATCAAGCGAGTAGTCAACAGCTATAACGCCAAGTTCAGCTAATCGAGCCCGAGAAGCTGCGTCATGATCCGGAGCCAATGCGTATATGGTGCAACCCATGTTAATCATGTCCCGCATCATTGGGCCGCGGAAGTTTGTAAGCGAATATGCCTGGCTAGTGATCAGTGCGACCCGGCGCCCGACACCGTCTTCGAATTTTGTCATCTATCAATACTCACGTCACCGGTGCGCCAAATGTCTACTGCCAATGTATGCCGTAATGATTTCATCATCAGTTCGTTCAATTTCCGACTTTGTTCCAAAAAAATATGTCCCACATGCGCCATCCATCGCAGCGTCTTTCGTGGCGAAATAGGGATCAAGGTATTTCAGCCAACCCCAGAAAAGCCTCGAAATTCCTGTCACGACCATCCGCATACGAGATGATACGAAAAAGGATCGTACAAAGCTTTCAATGCTCCACGCTAACGCGCTACCGGGCCCCGCGGTCATCCCAGCATCGATCTCCCGAAAACCAATAAACAGACGCCTGTGCCCGGACAATGTGTATCGAGTAAAATCATAAGCGCCCTCATGCACCTGCTGCATGAATGGTATTTCAGAGTATAAAAGGCCATCGGTTTTCAGTACCCGAAAGATTTCTTTCGCTGCCTTTTCAGGGTACATTACATGCTCAAGGACCGCAGTTGTGATTACTGCATCTATGCTGCCTGTCGCAAATGGCAAATCCTGAGCATCGCAAAAAATGTCGACATCTGCCGCTGTGTCAACATCCGTATAGATCACCACATGATCGACATTCGCACAGATAATCGGTGTCAACCATTCCCGCTGACATCCCCCGCCTACTATGACGACCTTACTGGGACCACACAAATCTAGCTGGGCTGCCAATCGCGCAACCGTGCGTTCAACAGCTAGGTCTGCTGTTATTTTTGGAAAATAAGAAGACAACGACGTTCGTTGATAAGTTTTAGGCGGAGCGTTTACATAGTCGGAGGACTTGAAAAGCTGATTTGAAATTTTAAACAAAACAGGTTTGTCTCGGACTACCGGATAAGACACCCCACACAGACCACACACAAGGCTACCGCCATTCAAAATAGTCACAGTTGAATGACAATCGGGGCAGCACAACCTATCCGCGATGATGTCCAAAATTTTCATATTTTGCTGCTCAATTCCAAAATAGACGGTAAAAATACCCTTGCTGTAGATTGTTAACACAAACTCAAATATTTGTTATCCAGCGCAGCTAGCATGCAGGTGGGAATGGTGCAACTCGCCGTGACTGAATTGAGCGTATCTCGTCTTGGGCGCGTTTCTGGCTTTACCTGGCATGAAAAGAAGCTATGCAAAACAGTCTGTCAGACGGCTGTGTGATGCATGATAAGCAAGCGTAAGAGCCAGCTTGCTTTGGATCGTTTTCGTACGCCTGCCTTGGTTCATTTATCCTGGATAATTCATCTTCATGAGACTTGTTTACCGTTGGTTCGAATCAATGCCCGTAGGATTTCTAGCAAACTTACGCTGGCAATATCTGGCCAACTTAGCGGTTGGTTTGTTGGGCGGCCTGTATCTACTAATGCTTGGCCGAATGTATTCGCCAGAGGAGTTTGGCCTCTATTCGGTTTGCCTTGCCATCGCGACTATCATCTTCAGTTTTGCCGATTTCCGTCTTCAGGAAGCAGCCATTAAATTCGTTGACCCCAATGCTCAAAGCTCTTCGGAGGCGCGGTTGTTTGCTGAAGCATTGTTCACTTTAGATTTCATCGCGAAATTCGGTTCAACGTTTATCGGTGTTATAGTTTTTCTAAACTTCCAGTACATCCTTCCGGCGGAAAATTCGGCGCAATTAATCTTTGTGCTGTGCATTGCTAATCTTGCTGTCGGGAAAATCGGGAACTCTGTGGCCATCGGATTAATCAGATCCGCAGAACGTTTCAACGTTCATGCGCAGATATTAGCCGCGGAATGGTCAGCCAGATTGCTGCTGACGGCTATAGCAATATTTGCTTTTCAAGTAAGTCTAACTTTTGCTCTGTTTATATCCGTTCTGGTAAGCCTTGCCTCAAATGTCACAATGCTGATTCTCGGGATAAAATATTCACATACTAAAATCCGGTGGCTATTTTTGAACAATCGAACCCAATTGGCGTCGTTGCTGAACACGATGCGAAACTTTGTGTTACCTAGCTATGGGATTTCTCTTCTGGAAAACATGGCGAAGGAGGCAGACGTCGCGGTAGTGGCCCTATTTTTACCACTGCCGCTGGTCGGAATCTACAAAATGACGAAAAGCCTTGCGCTGATGATTTGGAAAGCGGCGGACCCTGTTTTTTTGGTCATTATGCCCGTGCTGGCGCGCTTTGTGCGGGACGGCGACCGCACGGGTTTAATTATTTTCCTTAGGCGCCTGAGCATAATGTTGGCGGCTGCCGCCTGCATCATTATTATCGTCGCCGCGGTCCTAGTGCCTTACATCGTCGATCTCTTTCTTGGGTCAGAATATGTCAGAATAATAGGCATTTTTCCTATTATGATGGGATGGATCTTATTTTCTCTGCCGCTAATTTGGGTACACGCCTACGCTGCAGCGATCGGCCGTCCATCGCTTCAGCTAATTGGGAGTGGCGCAGGCAACGCTTTACTTCTTTTGCTGTTAATAATTTTGACGCCATTGTTTGGACTGGAGGGCGCTGCAGTATCTTGGTCTATCGGCCTTGGCGCAACTTTTGTCGCTAGCTTCATTGCATTGCGTCAGCAGAATGCGTTTAAAAAAGAAATATTTGAGGCTTGAGCATGCACGTCAACATCATATTGAATCCCAACCATGGCTCTTGGATCATCGAAAAGATGGCCCAGCGCGTAGTGGACTATGCGCCTGAGCTGGGATTTTCGGCGGCCATTTCAGATGCACCGGACGAACAAGCCGATATCAACCACTGGATGAGCTATGCTTTTGTCGATTCCGCTACCAAATCTCCAAGCACGGTATTTATCACCCATATCGATGACGCGTTTAAGCTTGCGTATGTGAAGAAAGCCCTCCAGCAGCGGGTGGATATTGGCATATGTATGTCAAGCTATGCCGTTGCCGAGCTGTCTGCCCGTGGATTGCCGCGTGATTCCCTCTGCTATGTCCTGCCCGGGCATGATAGCCAAGTTACACCCCGCAAGATTGTGATCGGGTTGACAACGCGGCTGTATGAGGACGGCAGAAAACGTGAAGCATTGTTATTGGAACTGGCCCGTGACATGTCGTTGGCATGTTTTTGCTTTGAGATTCATGGTGCAGGTTGGGACAAAATAGTACCCAAACTGGAAAGAGCAGGCGCCGAAGTAAGATATTTTCCCGGCACGCAAGATTATGTTGGTGACTACAAGCTGATGGTGGAAGCAATCCCCCATTTTGACTATTATCTTTATCTAGGTTTGGATGAAGGGTCGCTGGGAACGCTAGACGCGCTGGCAGCCGGTGTGCCGACAATTATTACGCCGCAGGGCTTTCACGTCAATCTGCCGAACGCGATCACACACAGTTTTTGGGATTATGGGGAACTTCTGGAAATCTTCAAAAAGTTGGCTGCCGACCGCAAGTCGCTGTGCGACGCCGTTAGCGAACTGACGTGGCCAAGCCACGTCCGTCAGCATGAGATTATTTGGCGCGCACTACATGAAGGTCGAAGGGCCGACCTTCTCCATTTGTTGGGGCAAGCAAGCGAGGAAGACAGTGCAGGCTACAGAATGGTGACGTCGAAAGAGTTTCATGCTAAAAGCATATCTCCACGACGCATATTGTCGTATATTGGACGACACCCAAAAATTCAGATATGGCGTAACGCTATTAGAGCACTGATAAAATAGCGACGCGGCTGACAAAGCTGGAAATAAGTGTTAGAGGAAAAAAAATGGATCCGGAACAATGTCCTATTGGCGAACGACCTGATGCCCCTTACTTTTTTGGCGCTTCCGATGCCCCGTTTCTTAAATCTACGGAAGATCCATTTGAAACCCTAGGCTGGATTTCTCATTGCAGGGCAGCCGCTGAACATTTATTTCAGCAAAGGTGGGCGTGGATTGATTACCGCCAATGGGCCCGATTATTGCTTTATGGCCATTACGGGATGCAACGACACCTATACCCATTAAAAAATATAATTTCTAAAAAAATAAAAAAAGAGATTAAAATTTTAGATATAGGTGGAGGCTTCGGCGATAACTATATGATCCTGAGAGATGCCATCGGATTTAAGTCTCCCGACGTTTCTTATACTGTTATCGATAATAATCTCAGCTGCGAATTAGGAAGAAGTATATTTCCTGATTGTAGGTTTTTAACAGAAATTCCTGACGAAGAATTTGACGTAGCGATTATAATCGGCACTCTTCAGTATATCCCAGAGTGGAAAAAATTTTTAGGCGATCTGAACAAAAAGGTTGACTGCATATACATAGCAAGAACACCGGTACGCAACGATGGTGATACATTTTACACCCAGCAAGCGGTGTGCCCAGCTCTTGGTGCAAGTACACTGAAGAAAGTCGGATTAGCCAATCTAGCAGTGATAAGCAAAATTGATATCATAACTGAATTTGAGGCCATAGGATGGGCTTCAAATTACTGGAAGCTTCATGCGGATTATTCAAGCCAGTTGAAGCGCTTGCCTTCGCAATATCAAAATGTGTCATATTATAATATGGCATGGACGCGCCGTTAGCGCGATCTCGTCAGGTGATCGCCGACTATTATGCGGTTACGATTATAGCCTCATGCGCATGCCGCGATCTTCTCGTAGCCATGATACCGGGTACGCCCGCCAGACGCTCGCGCGTCACGTCATCGACGACGTTGAGTGCCCGGTCTTGCCAGCTAATCGTGCACCAACGTCGGGGCTCCAGCGCTGGTTGGAAAATAGGGAAGCCGGAAGCGCGGCGCTGGTGCGCACGAGCACGCAGCGTCTCGCCATCAACGCAGCGCGACTTGGTAGCGGATAACCGGCCGGCCCGCCGCTACGACCCGCCACGCCTACAGCTTGCTAACATCAAACAATATTTGAGGATGCGCGACCGCTTCATGCTTTGCTCGCGAAGCACTATCATTTTTTGTAGCTGCTCCTGAGGACCTGCATTATCCAACGTAGCGTCCGCTAAAGGTGCCTTAAGCCGACCATTCCCGACCTACAGCGCGCGGAGATGCTTCGCCTCGGATACCGCAAGATCGCCATACTTGCCCAACGAGAAGCAGCAAACGCATGGCGGCTGAGAGAACTTGAGAGCGCCAAAGCCAAACAGATGCGGGCGGGCACAATATTGGGGAAATTGTCGTCCGAGAGTTGACCCAGCCAATCGCCCGACGTGGGGAGCAGGAAATCAGGTCATAGGCACCAGAAAAGTTAAAGTTCGCTGGTTGCCGAGCAATGGCGGCATGGAGGTATTAATGAATATTACCACCGACCCTCATAGAAAAGATAATTTGTTATTATGAAATGCGGCAATACAATAGCGACAGAAATCATTGAATAGAATAATCTATTTAATAAATTTCTATCATCGAGCAATAAATACTGATAAGTAGATGCCATTACTATGGCTTCTATTATTATTACTCGATTTAGATATGGAAATTGATATGCGGTTATCAAAAATATAATCAAAAAACCAAATATATCTTGAACAAATTGACTACTACTGTATTCTTTTGAACGATATTTCAAAAAAGAGAAAATTAGCAATAATATTAATATACTTTTTAAACCAGTTGATTTTATTTCTTGCAAATCCGTGCCCGCACGCTCACCAATTGCAGTATTATATGCTCCTAACGCCACAAAAATGACAGAAAAAGCTATAGGTACGAACGCTTTTCTCGATGCAAATGCACCAGAAATCAGCATAATTGCATGGGACGCGGACGTTATAACGGTTATCAAAAAGAGGCGTAAAACATCTCTGCGTGCCCAGGCAAGCATTGTTGCGAATATCAAAACAGCGAGAGCAAACCTCATGGAAGAGGTATTTAGAGTAAGAAAAAAAGCACAAGTTAATATAAATGGGAATGTACTTGCGGATTTCCTATAAAAAACGAAAAGCGTAATCAAAGAAACAATTGATTCCAATATTAGCCATATTCTGAATTCACTGGAAATTTGCATCAAAAATACGTGAAGCGGCTCAAGTTTTGTCAATCCAAAAATATTGAAATTTTGTTCCAGACTATAAACATACACGTATGATGCATAGTTTCTAGTGTCAGAATTATAATCAATCGGCCGGAATGCTCCCATCGAAACCACAATCACGCACAGAATAAGTGTTGCGAATTTAATCGGGAATTTTTTATTGATTACCCAAAATAATGAAAAAATAATAAACGACGCACAAGAAATCATCTCTGCGTTGAACAAGAACTCACGATCAAACTCAAAGTAGATCATCGGATAAAACGCAGTCAAACGCAGCGCGCAACTGCGAATGCGTTCCAAGCCTCGTTTGATAATTCGACATCCAATTCGGGAAACTGGCTCAAAGAAATCAATTCAAAGCCGGCTTGTTGCAGTAGTAATGCAAATTCTTGCGGGAAAAAGTACCGCATCGTGTGTGTTTCGGACGTCTCACCCAAATATGTGTCGCCCTGGGTGCTCCAAAGTTTAAAAGTCACATCGGCTGTATGGCGGTACGTATCGAGGGTAGTCGATGCCGCTCGAATTGTTTTTCCATTTTGTGTGTCAAGCACCCGCACACGTTCATTGGGTTTCACGGAAAGAACTGCAGGTCCGTACCAGAAATCGCAGATAAACAAGCCGCCAACATTGAGGTGCCGACGAATATTCCTCAAGGCTTGAATGACATCTTCGTTGCGAGTCAGATAACTAATGACGGCAAACATCATCACCGCGACATCGAAGGTCCGACCTGCTTCAAATTCGCGGGCATCGGCATTAAGCCACTGCGGCGAATGTTGAACATTAAGCTCTGCCGCTTTAGTGTTGGCAATAGTTAGCATGGCTGGCGAAAGATCTACGCCCGTACAATCATACCCTCGACGGGCGAATTCGATCACATGTGTCCCGGTCCCGCAGCCGATATCGAGTATCGATTTCGGGTGAACGCCATTTCGCCGACATGCGGCCTCGACCAAGTTACATTCTGCCGCATAGTTTTTCTCGGTATAGAGCGCATCATATTGGTCAGCGTAAAGGGCATTGAAAACGGACATAATAATTCCCAGCTTTTTACGAGAGGACAGCGCGAACGGCGCTGGAGACTTTGTCTATTTGGTCTTCGGTGATGGCTAGGCCTGACGGGACATACAAGCCCTTTTTTGCAATACGTTCCGTCACCGGATAATGCTCTCCAACAAAGAGACCTAAATCATGAAAAACGGGTTGTTCATGCATGCCCAAAAAGAATGGTCTTGTTTCAACGCCGCGCTCACGCAAAGCGTTAGCAAAATCAACGGCATTCATTGCACGAGCATCATCAAGCAAAATGGAATATACCCAGTACACACTCTTTGCCCAAGAATGCTCCATAGGCAACTGGATGCCGTCAATGTCAGACAGTCGTTCGTGATAATCTTTGGCTATCCTGCGTTTCCGATCAACGATTGATTCGATTCGTTTAACCTGATTGACGCCCAATGCCGCCTGCAGATTGGTCAAACGATATTGGTAGCCGTGCTCGGTATGCAAAAAACGCCGATCTTGACGGAAACACAAATTACGCAAATCGCGCGCGCGGCGGGCATAGTCGTCGTTAGATGTTATGACCATTCCGCCTTCGCCAGTCGTGATGAGTTTATTGGCAAAAAAACTAAACGTGGAAATGTGGCCCATGCCTCCGCACTTTTTCCAGTGCCGTGTTTCGCCGGCCCTTCCGGATAGATATTGTGCGCCGTGAACCTCCGCCGCGTCCTCAATCACGATGAGTCCGTGCTTAGCAGCAATCGCCATGACTTGATCCATGTCCACCGGATGGCCGAACATATGAACGACCATGATTGCCTTGGTCCGGGGAGTGATCCGTGACTCGATTTCAGATACGCGCATACAAAAAGTGTCAGTCTCGCAGTCAACCAACACGGGGCGCCCGCCAGCCCTGACGACGGCAGACGCACAGCTGATTATGGTATAGCTGGGCATGATAACTTCGTCGCCGCTCGTGATACCGATCGCTTCAACGGCGACCTGAAGTGCCGTTGTGCCATTTGAAACGCCAATGCCGTACTCGTGACCGCAGTACTGAGCCCACGACTCTTCAAAAGCGTCAACATATTTCCCGGCCGATGAAATCCACCCAGAACGAAAAGCGTCTTCCATCGCAGCGAAATCTGCTTCCTCTAAAAGAGGTTCATTTACAGGTATCAAACCCTGGTCCTTTCTACATTCGATGAAAAGCGTTTCGCGAGGAACTCACTGGCTCGGCGCACGAAATAACTATCTATCCGATTAAAAATGAGTGACGAGATAACTAAGCTGCCGATCAGTCCAATAAACAAATTTATGGCAAGTAAAACCACAAAATGTGTATCGAGAAACAGATCATTCATGATCTTCGATGACACGCGCAGCAAAAGAATATGGGTGAGAAATACGGCATAGCTCTGCTGACCAAAAATTCGTAAAAATGCAAACGCACGATGGATAAGCCCGGCGGGGTAAGATACTGCGGCCAGTACCAGCGGTATCAAAAAAATGGCGCGCCCCACAGATATCGGGATAGGCGCTGTTTCCATTCGTACATGACCGGCGATTAACATCAGCGAAACTGCTGCTCCTCCGAGCGCAAATGGACGGTATTTTTCGGCAAATTGAGGGATATGCATGGCGTGGAAGATTCCCAGGCCCACGACAAAAGCGGGCAATTGGGTGGGAAACCCATAATAGGTGTAACCCGTCTTATTCTGCAAAATGTAGCCAAATATAATGTTAAACGCAGACGCAAATATGCAGGCTGCAAGAAAAATAATAGGCGCGTTCTTCAAATTAATATATTTATGACACACTGCATATATAATGTAAAAGTATACTTCATTCAATATTGACCAATCTCCATCAAGAATAGTATTTATACATTTATAAAAAATCCTTGCAGAAATAGCAAATGAACCATGATATTAATCGCCGTAATATCATCCCAATAAGTATCGTGATTTAATTTAAATTTAAATAAATAAAATTCCTGATCCGCCAAAAATAAAAGTATGTTTATCGTGATAAACATATAATAAAGTGGCGCTATCTTACTAAACCTCCGAACAAAATAACCAAATAGGCCCTCTCCATTCCTAAAACTACGCGCAAGACTGAGCGCAACCATAATTCCGCTCAAAACAAAAAATAGCTGCATTCCGGCGCCCATCGGATGGGTCAGCTTGAAAACTATCGGGTGCTGTCCCGCATTCGGCGTGAGAACAATTGCATGCATTATCACAACCGCGACAATTGCTAACCCGCGTAGTTGGTCGAGAGCTACGCTCCGTTCTGCATGCACGCCATGCGCACTCAAAATCGTTCCTTGTCCGATTCGCCAACGTACGGCCCTTGTTTAACTTCAAACAAGATTGTGTCTTCGAGCATTTTGAAACCATGCCCGCCGCCCAATAATAATATAATGGCACCCTGAACCAATTCACGTGAAGCCACAAACTCGCGCTGGCTATTGTATATCGTAATTATGCATCGTCCCTCGCGCACGACAATGCACTCTGACGTGCCATGAACCTCACGTACAACGGGCAAATGCACGTGCGGTACAATTTCTTTACCGGCTCCGTAGACGATCATTCCCATCTGCAACCCGAGATTACCCGGGGTGAGAAAACTGGTTTCAGGCGCACGCCATTCACTGTCTATTATGTAGGCGAGCGGGATCCCTTGATCTGCGATAATTTCTACCGGACTTTGCGGGTTAGCGTTTATCATGAAAAAAGAGACTTCCGACGGGAGGCCGCGACGGCAAGTTCTGCTTCAGCCTCGATTAGGTCAGCCTCAGCCATCTCCGACACAAGCGATTCAAACGATACTTGAGGCGTCCAACCTAGCTTCTCGCGTGCTTTAGCAGCATCTCCGAGAAGTGTTTCAACCTCCGCGGGACGAAAATAGCCTGGATCAACCTCAACAACACACGTTCCATCGGCCAAATAACCTTTTTCGTTAACGCCTGTGCCACGCCAATTTATCTGCATTCCAAGACAACTTGCCGCTGTTTCAACAAACTGCCTGACGCTGAATTGCACGCCGGTCGCAATAACAAAATCCTCGGGAACATCCTGCTGGAGCATCAACCATTGCATCTCAACATAATCCTTTGCGTGCCCCCAATCACGCAACGCATCGAGATTTCCAAGATATAGCTTGCGTTGCGTCCCCAACTTTATTCTCGCCAAGGCGCGTGTGATTTTGCGCGTAACAAACGTCTCGCCTCGAATGGGTGACTCGTGATTAAATAGAATGCCGTTGCATGCATACATGCCATAGGCTTCACGATAGTTTACCGTTATCCAATATCCGTAGAGCTTAGCGACCGCATAAGGGGAACGTGGGTAAAAAGGGGTTGTTTCCCGCTGCGGCGTTTCTTGAACTAGTCCATAAAGCTCTGAGGTAGACGCCTGATAGAATCTAGTTCGCTTGCTCATTCCGGTTATTCTTATAGCTTCTAGCACACGCAACACACCAAGCGCGTCTGAATTAGCAGTATACTCTGGCTCTTCAAATGAAACGGCAACATGACTTTGTGCAGCTAAATTATATACCTCATCTGGCGCCACTTCCTCAATAACCCTCACAAGACTACTTGTGTCAGTCATATCGCCATAATGCAGATTCAGACTGCCGCCACTTTCGTGGGGATCGCGGTACAGGTGATCGATGCGAGCGGTATTGAACAGTGAGCTCCGCCTACGAATTCCATGAACCTCATACCCCTTCCGAATTAAAAATTCAGCGAGATAGGCCCCGTCTTGTCCTGTAATCCCGGTTACTACTGCTTTTTTCATTTTGCCGAGACCCTCATAATTTGTAAACTCCGTTTCAGTGACACTCGCATCAATCTCGATGTCACGCAGGCATCAAATACAAGCCTTTATTAAGAAATAAAGGTTATAAATAGTGATTTTAAGATTAATGTAATTTCGGCATATCCCGTTGGTTACGCTCACTGAAACTTCGAAAAAATGCATCTCCTATCATCAATCCATTGCAATGAGGGCCTCGCGCTTTATTCTGTATAGATACCAACCGAAACCGCTATGCCGAGACAAATCAGACCGTGGCAACAGGGTTAATAATGCCTATTTCTGAAGTGCGTAGTCCGTTAGATCATATTGCATTCGGTTACGCTTGCGACGCGGAATCCCGTTAAGCTCGAACCTATTGCGCGTCAGCGACCGCCACATCGTGCTTTTGAAGCTTATGGGCGGTGGACATTTTCACCGACATCGCGTCCGAGCGGAGGCAGGGGCGCTACACGGGGTATCGATGCTGGCGATTGAGCAGTCTTTTCTCTCGAGACAGTTGGCCGATGCTTAAGATAATTGCCATCAGCGCCGCGCCATTGGTCATTTCTGTCGCGCCTGCCCTCTCGACGACCGTCGCGGGGGCGTCGCACATCGTCGACGCGGCCGCCATGTCGTTCGGGCCAGGCGATCACTCCTAGTGTTCCGCCGTCTGTGTAGCCCCGGTTGCGCCCTTGATACCGACCACCATCGCCGTCGCGCCGGCGATTTTCGCGATACCAGACATGCCGCTTCTCACCCCAATAACGGCGATATTGTTCGCGCATTGGGTGGCGGCGTCCGAAGGTGTCGAACAGGAAGATGCCGTGGCCGGGATAATAATAATTGTCGTACCAACCGCCGCCAAAGCCGATGTTGCTGAACCCGTGCCCATAATCGCAGTTATAATATGCGTCATAGCCACCGTAGGGATCGCAGCCATACCCGTCGTCATAATAGCCATCACTGGCGAAGCCGAGGCCGATATCATAGACACATCCAGATAGGCCCGTGCTTGCGCCAAAGAGCAGCGCGGCCTTCCAAATTGACTGTCTCGTAATTGCCATGACACCTGCCCCCTGCGAAATACTTTCGGCCAATGTCCGTAGGTCTGGCCGCTATTGCGATGCTTATTCATCGGCAGTTGAATTGCAGATGAATACAACTGCATGATGCCGTTCATATTGGCCGCGCCCATGTCGCGCTTGCACCATATCGGCATCCATGGCAGTAAACATTAACCGCGCAATTAAACAGGAATGAAGCCCATGGCCCTTGCCCATAGCGAAGCTGCGAACCCGCATTGGGTGCCGCGCAAAAAGGTTGATGAGCTGGCGCATATTCCTGGCGAAAATGGCCTGCCTATTGTCGGCACGACGTTCCGCGTGCTGCGCGATCCGCCAGCTTATGGCGCGCGCATGGTCAAAACCTACGGCAAGGTTTTCCGCACCAACGCCTTTGGCAACCCGACCATCTCTCTGGTTGGTGCAGAGGCGAATGAATTGATGCTGTTCGACCGGGAAAAGCTTTTCTCGTCTGAGCAGGGCTGGGGCCCGGTGCTTAATTTGCTATTCCCCCGCGGCCTGATGCTGATGGATTTTGACCATCACCGCATGGACCGCCGTGCGCTGGGCATCGCGTTTAAGCCAGGGCCTATGCGTGCCTACACCCAAGACATGAACCGCATCTTTGCCGAACAGTTGAAGGATTGGCGCGGTGACATGCTCTTCTATCCAGCGATCAAGCAACTGACACTTGATGTCGCGGCGAGCAGTTTCTTAGGGATCCCATTGGGTCCAGAGGCCGACAAGATTAACAAGGCCTTTGTCGACATGGTACAGGCCTCGGTCGCGCCGATCCGCGCGCCCATTCCCTTTACCGCGATGGGCAAAGGCGTTGCTGGTCGCAAATATCTCATCGACTATTTCGGGCCGCAAATTGCCGAGCGCCGCCGCAATGAAAACCGGCAGGATATGTTCAGCCAGTTTTGCCGGTCAAAGCGCGAAGACGGCGAATATATGTCGGACGGCGAGCTGATCGATCACATGAACTTCCTGATGATGGCGGCACATGACACCATCACGTCATCGGTCACATCGATGATCTGGTATCTCGCCAAACATCCCGAGTGGCAGCAGAAACTGCGTGAGGAGTGCCTCGCCATCGCGCCCGCCGGTGCGGACATCGCTTTTGCTGACCTCGATAAGTTCGAGCTTACCGAATATGCGTTTAAAGAAGCGTTGCGGATGATTTCGCCGGTGCCGTCGATCCCGCGCCGCGCGCTCAAAGACTTCGAATTTATGGGCTATCACATTCCGAAGGGCACGTCGGTCAGCATCAGCCCGTCTTATGTCCACATGATGCCCGAATATTGGGAGAACCCCGAAACGTTCGATCCCATGCGCTTTACGCCTGATAAGGTGAAGGCGCGGCACAAATATGCGTGGGTGCCCTTTGGCGGCGGCGCGCATATGTGCCTTGGCCTGCATTTCGCCTATATGCAGATGAAGCTGTTCACGCATCACCTGCTGACCTCGGTTCGCGTGGAGATTGCCGATGGTTACGCGCCCGATTGGCAGGCATGGCCAATTCCCAAGCCAAAGGATGGATTGAAGGTCCGCTTCGTTCCGCTGTAGTCTGCGACACGTCACGCACCGTTCAATTCACGCATTGCAAGCTCTGCCTGATACCGTAAAGGTCGCCCTGCGCGCATGGCCTATTCAGAACAGACAGATTGGACCACTGAACCACGGTGGGATTTGGTCCGGCGACGGGGCCTTGGTGTGGTCATCGCGCTCTTGCTCGAAGCCATCATCATTCTCGCTATACTCAGCCTCAGCATGCGGTCTGGTGGGCCAGCGGCGGGGACGCGCGGCCTGAATACATTTTCGTTGGAGGCTGAATCGGACTCGGCATCATCGGCAGAAAAGAACGAAACCAAGACGCCGGTGACCAAAGAGCAACAACAAACCATCACGCAGCCACTCCCGATACCATTATTGCCGCCGGTCAATCCGGTGAAGGCCCCGCCGCCCAGCCCCGACTTCATCAAAGTGAGCAAGTCTGAATTGGACGCCATGGACCTATCCAAATTTCCGGCCAGCGGCGGCAGCGGATCGGGTGAGGGCAAAGGAAACGGACAGGGCGCCAAGGGCATGATGGGCCCTGGCCTTGGACCCGGCGGCGCGCAGCTGTACCCCGTGGCGTGGCTACGCGAACCTTATGACAGCGAACTCGCGCCCTATCTCGCTGCTATCAAGCGGATCCCCCCCGGCGCATCCGCCGACATCGCCTGCCGCATGGCGGAACATAACCGCGTCGAAAACTGCCAGATTATCGCTGAAACCCCGCGCGGCACTGGCCTCGCCAAAGCACTTCGCCTCGCCGCGTGGCAGTTCCTCGTCAAACCCCCGCGCATCGACAATAAACCGCAACTGGGCGTCTGGGTGCGGATTCATTTCGATTTCGGGGTGCGGGCGGTTGAACCAGCTTTAGATGAATGAGCGCGCTAAGTTGCTAGAACGGCAGATTATAGCCGTTAGGGTCGAAACACCCGCTTATTTCCGCCCGACGCTGACATAATTGAACCCGGCGGCCTGCGCTTCTTCCGGGCGATAGATGTTGCGCAGGTCGACCAGCACGTCGCCTGCCATCGCGGCATGGAGCTTTTTGAGGTCCAACGCGCGATAGGCG
>Ga0187843_10000158_pt1 | contig 54391 bp, 36 predicted proteins | sample SpaLakP09_SKY_43_FD_134516 | JGI IMG/M metagenome (GOLD analysis project Ga0187843, IMG submission 134516) | Oligotrophic lake water microbial communities from Sparkling Lake, Wisconsin, USA - SP09_SKY_43 | ecosystem: Environmental > Aquatic > Freshwater > Lake | place: USA: Sparkling Lake... | reverse complement strand
CAAGGCAGTCTCAGTCATTTCGCCATGTTTATGATCTAATAACTGTTGTTGACAAGAAGGACAAGATTTGTCAGCAAGTTGTTCCACTTCTTTTTTGTACTTGTTCACAGACTTTTCAGCCTGTCCAACAGCAGTTTCTAAAGTGGATTTTTCCTTGTTGAGACTTCGAATTTTGGCTGCTAGTTCATCATAACTTTTTAATAGAGCATGTTGTGCTAATTCTTGTTCAATGTCAATGTTTTGTAATTCTAAAATCTTTTCGGCAACCTTTTCACAATCGTCTTTTTGCTGTTTGCGCCACGCTCGTTGTTTGGTTTCTAAACCAGTAATGCTTTGTTCAATACGATCATTACTCTTTTTAGTAGCTTCAATGTTAGCTGACTCCTGACTGATTTCGTCTTTGGTCAGTCTAACTTGTTCTTTTAGGCTTTCACTTTTTTCACTAAGCAAGGTAACGCCCAGTAATTGTTCAATGATCATTCGTTGATCAGCAGCTCGCATACTGAGAAAAGGTTCAGTATAGGTATTCAGTGCCACAATGTGTTTGAACATGTCATGACTCATGCCTAACAATGTGTCTAAGTCACGTTGAGTTTCTCTAACATCACCTTGACTTTCGTCAATGTTGTCAGTGTCCTGTTCTTCACCATTGATAAAAAATCTAAAAATGTTAGGTCTACGACCACGTTCTATTTTATATGTCACACCATTTTTTTCAAAATTCAGTGTGACAATCATGTTCTTATTATTGGTCTTATTAACTAAGTTATCTTTCTTAATGTTAGTAAGAGCTTGTCCAAATAAGGCATAACTTAAGGCATTAACTATAGTAGTTTTGCCTGTTCCGTTGCGACTACCGCTGTCATCACCACCTTGGTCTAGATTTTCACCTAGCACCAGTGTAAGTTGTTCTTTGCAAAAATCTACAGCTTGAGTTTGATTACCCACGCTCATGAAGTTCTTAACAGTTAAATCTTTGATACGAATCATAGGTTGTTATAGATATCTAGTAAAAGGTTTACGTCGTAAGTGTCGCTTTCCACACTGATTAGTTGATTAGTCACAATTTGATCTACACTTTCAAATGCTTTGACATCAGTGTCGCTGCTCAATTCTATTTCACGTTTTTCTGGAATCAAGGTCAATTCTCTAATGGCATAATCTGCTAGATAAGTTTCTTTAATAAAACTGGCTTCTTCATAGCTGATGTCAATATCAAGTGTAACTCTAAGATGTTGTTTAGGCTTGATAATTTTAGCACCGTTGTCAATCAGTTCGCTAAGTTTAACAGTTCTAAAAGTGGGTTGATCTGGCCAGCTATAATATTCTGGCTGCCCGCCCCATTCCAGTACGCACATGCCACGATCATCATCCCATGTATCAGCGTAATTATGTGGGAAAGCATTACCAATATAGATCATGTTCTTTTGTTGTTGACGTTTATGGAAGTGTCCACTAAAGCCAAGTTCGTAATTTTGAAAATGTTCTAATTTAATCTCACCGTGATCTGGCATCTGTACCATGGCGTTCATAAAAAAACTAGGCAATTCAAAGTGACCAAAGATATATTTGCCGCCTTTTTTGCCTATGTTTCGCCATTCATCTCCCACTAGCCAAGGACACATGGTCACATTGCCCACAGTTATGGGCTTGTGTACTATGGTAACTCCTGGAATGTATTTGCCAAATTCTACGCTGTGAATATCACGTTTGTCTTTGTAATATAAGTCGTGATTGCCAGGAAAAAAGTAGAATTGATCAAATGCTTGTCCTAATTTTTCCAAGGCCCTAAGACTATAATCCATGGTAGTAATATTAAGGCTATTGCGATTATGATGCCAATCGCCCATAAAAATTCCCACATCGCAGTCTAACTCCTTGGCTTTGCTAATATACCAATCTACAAAATCTTCACAGTCTTGATTGTGTGTGGCGCTGTTGCTTTTAAGTCCAAAGTGTATGTCTGTGAATAGGGCCACACGTTTAAAAAGATTTGTCATTCTTCCTCACGTTCATGTCTACGTACTCCTGCTGAATATTCAGCGTTACTGGTTCTAGTATAACTAGGTGCCATGTCATTCATTTCTAGTATGTCGTCGCGAATATTTTGATTTTTCTTTTCAATATTGATAATGCGTACAAAACTGTTGGTCACCGCGGCAGTAAAGTATGCAAAAGGATTATTACTTTTTGACTCATTGAATTGCAAACCAATTTGCGTTAATTGTAATATGGCCTGTGCTCGCATTTCGTCATTGTATGTGTAGCCTCTGACATTGCCTCGGGTAGCATAGCGTTCACATAGTTTGATATACATACGAGCAAGGTTATTTGAAATTTGCCCATGATCCTTACTGAATCGACCTTTGTCCAAAGTGCCTTTCCAATGACTTTTGCCTACACAGACAAGTTCGTCATTTTCATCAAACTTCCAATGTTGGAAAGGAGGAAAGTTTACTTTATCTCTGCCATCAGCTTCAGTTTTTTGACTTTTCTTACGTGTTTTGTTTACTGGGATATGCTCATAGGTCATAATTCTAAAGACCAAATCAATCTTTGGAATTTTTTTATAATCTATTTCGCAGTCAGCCATTTTGATTTTTTCACCTGCTGCTTTTCTACGTGAATAATTTTCGTCACCAATGCGTTTGGCACGATTGCGTTTAGCTTCAGCTGTGGTTCTAATATTAATTTTCTCCAAGCTGGGAAGAATAATATCGTATTGGTGATGTTCTGGGCTAGAATAAACGCTATAGGAATTTTTACTTCTGTGAATTTCCTCTAAGAGATCACGATTGTTGAGATAGTTTACGGTCATCAGTCAGTCCTGTGTTAGGTATATTATAATATACATATATTATAAAGTCAAATAAATATTAGTCAAGGAGTAATGAATATGCCTTTCGACCCAATTAGTGCTGCAAAAGGTGCATTTGGTAATATAGCTGCCGGAGTTAATGTAGTATCCAATGTGGCATCTGCATTAAATAATTTATCAAATCCCGGTAAATTGGCCAGTGCCATACGAAGTTTAAATATCCCAACAGGTGGTAATAGTTTTGGTGCAAACGCCAAAAGCGTAGCCACCATGGTCAGTGATAAGAGTACAGATTGGAGGGTTAGATTAACGCTTCCTGGAATGGATGCGGCATCCCTAAATGAAGTATATGGGACAGGTACTTTATTACAGCCCATAAGAGACAGTGGAGGGTTAATATTTCCGTATACTCCTACAATAAGCATTAGCCATAGTGCCACTTATGGGGAACAAACACTGACTCATCAAAATTATCAATTTATAGCCTATCAAAACAGCAAGGTCAGTGACATAACTGTAAACGGTGAATTCATTGTACAGGATTGGGTAGAAGCCAAATATTGGATTGCTGCTGTACATTTTTTAAGAAGTGTCACTAAAATGTATGCAGGCGATAGCCCTTATACAGGAAACCCTCCTCCCATATTAAAATTCAATGGGTATGGTGATTATGTTTTTAAAAATGTACCAGTTGTAGTTAAAAGTTTCAATGTGACCTTAAATAAAGATTGTGATTATATCAGTGTGGATGTAAATAAGCCAGCACCAGGTGAGTCATCTGCCGGCAGTAATGGCGCTTCAAAAACCGATAAAATTGGAGCAGGTGCTAGATTATTATCAGGAATTGCCAATGCCTCAGGTGCTACATCAGTTAGTAAGTTTTTAAGTGTTGTTTCTACTGGAGCAAATTTAGCCAAAGTTATCAGCGCATCAGGTGGTAAGAGTCCACAGTCAGCAGCGGCTGTTGCGCCAAGTCATGTGCCAACAAATAGCTCAATTAGTGTAACATTAATGCCAGTTTACAGTAGAACTCAAGTAAGAGAATTCAATTTAAAGACTTTTGTTACAGGCGGGTATGAAGGAAAAATGTATTTATAATGAAAATAATAGAGTATAGTACAACAAGCCCTTGGTATAATACAGAAGTAACCAATGAATATCTAAACATATTGACTATCAGACCAGTCAGTGCAGAGATGGATGACTTTTTATATACTTTAGAAAGTCAATATGCTTATAGACCTGATCTATTAAGTTACGACATGTATCAAACACCAGCTCTCTGGTGGGTTTTTATGCAACGTAATTTAGATGTTATTCAAGATCCTATATTTGATTTTGTTCCAGGGCTACAATTTTATATCCCAAAATCTGCTTCATTATTTTCAGTATTGGGTGTTTAAATGGCTTTTAATTTAAAAGATGCAGCCACTACCGCTTTGGGATCTATTACTAAAAAATTAGAAAATATTAATCCAGCTAATGCCATATCTGGAGCGCTATCTGGAGCTCAGAGCTCATTAAATGGTTTATTAGGACAGGCTAAATTGCCAGGAGTAAATGGTAGTGCAAAACCTATCCCTGGTAAAGTTATACCTACCGAGATTGACCAAACAGCAGCAATAGACCTAAATGGTATTATAGAGAGTGGTAAAGAATTATCTCAAATTAAAAGTAAACCAGGAGAACCATTCCCCAATGAATTAAATCAATTTAACAGTTATAATTGTATTTTTACTCTTAGTGTGCTCACAACTAATGCAATTAATTTTCCAAATCAAACTTATAGGAAAGGAATTTATGGTCCTATCATAATGAAAAGTGGTGGTACTGGTGATATAAAAGATTCAGATGCTATACAATTAACTAATTTTAAAAGTAAAGCAAATAATAATTCTGGAAGATTTGATTGTTTTATGGACAATGTTAAAATTAGTGGTATAATGGGCTATAATCAAGCTACAGGAACTACTAATGCTACTGCTGTAAGTTTTACAGTAACAGAACCTTATAGTGTAGGACTGTTCTTTCAAGAAATTACAACCGCAGCAATCCAAACTGGATGGAAAAATTGGTTAGGCATGCCATTATTATTGACTATAGAATTCAAGGGCCATTTAACAGCTAATCAACAAAATTTCACAGCTCCTTTGGCTAAAAAAAACATTCCTTTAAAGCTTAGAGAAATTACTATGCGAGTTACTGGGCAGGGGTCTGTTTATCAAGTTGAAGCATATCCGTGGAATGAAAAAGCGTTCAATACCAGTAATAATTCCTTACTGACGCCGTGTGAAATAGAAGGTGGCTCAGTACAAGAAATGTTGCAAACAGGATCAGAAGAACATAAACAAAGTTTACAAAAAGCAATTAATGATCACTTGGCAAAAGTAGCTAAAGATAATCAGTCAGATGCTGATAAGGTTTTAATATATTTTCCCATAGATTTACAAACAGGTAAAGGTCAAGCTGAAACAACCGATAAAAAGAATCCACCCGGAGCCACAATTTCACCAGAAGATAAGAAAAAGATAGCAAATGATGATAAAACTCTTTTTTCAAATTTGGGAGTAGAAATTGAGGGAAATAATATAGTTCAAAATGCAATGATAAATCCTATTGGTTGTAGCCCTATTGGATTTGCAGCTGATAAAAAAAGACCGGAGGCAATCTTTGGCAAAGAAGACGCTGTCTATGATGAAAAAACTGGAACATGGGTAAGAGGTAATTTACAAATTTCAAAAACCAAAGGCATTGCCAAATTTGCTATAGGGACTAGTATCACAGCGGCCATTGAAGAAATACTATTAGCCAGTGATTACGGAAGAAGAGCATTAGACCCTGTTAATATTGATAAGAATGGCAAAGTAAATTGGTTTAGAATTGAAGCACAATATTATATATTAAGCTCGACTAAAGAAATTAAAGGACAAAATCGTTATCCTACGTTGACTGTTTTTAGAGTAGTTCCATATAAAATTGATTATACTCACTTTATTTCAAAACCCGCACCAGCTAAAAAAATACAAGAAAAAAAGTACAACGCCATTAAAAAATATGAGTACTTGTATACTGGAAAAAATCTTGATATCATAGATTTTAATATTGATTTTAAAGCGTCGTTTTATATGCCAATAAATGCCGACCTTGGCAAGAATAATGAATCGCTTCAACAAAATTTACAAGATGAAAAAAGACCTGAAAATGCAACCTCCAGTGGTCCTGAGTCGACCGCTGTTGATAAGAAGGTTGTTTATAAAGCGGAAGTGAGACCAGATCAAACATCAATGGGCGCATCAAGGGGTGGCATTACTGCTGGCGAAGATGCTAGCACCATTGCTGCTAGACAGTTTAGTAAAGTTTTAAATTCTCAGGCCGATATGGTACAACTTAGTTTGAAAATTTTAGGTGATCCTTATTACATAGCCGACAGTGGTATGGGAAATTATTCAGCAAAAAGTACTAATATACCTGAAATGAATTCAGATGGCGCCATAAACGCACAGGATGGTGAAGTTTTTGTAGTGGTAAATTTTAGAAATCCCATTGACCTTGATCCTGATCAAGGTCGTTATGACTTTGGCGGAGAAGCCAAAGTGGTTCCAGGATTTAGTGGATTATATAAAGTTATTCAAGTTGAAAGTAGTTTTGAAAGAAATGTATTCACACAACAATTAAAACTGGTAAGAATGATGAATCAAGACAGTAAAGAAACAGCAGATAAGCCAGCAGTATCACCATATACACCGCCTGATGCTGGATATAGCGGCGTGATAGGGGGTCCATAATGGGTAGTCAAGATAAAAGAGTATCGGATAATAACAATACTAAAAGTAATAATCCTGGACCATATCTAGCTAAAATCATCAGTTTTTTAGATCCAGCATATATGGGAAATTTACAAGTTCAACTTTTACAGGAAGTTGGCGGCGAACCTAGAAAAGGAAGCCAAACTCATTCGGTAAGATATATGAGTCCGTTTATGGGATATACTGATTCAGAATATACCACAGGGGAATTAGATTATAATAATTCACAAAAAAGTTATGGCATGTGGATGATACCTCCTGATGTTGGCTCCATTGTGATGGTAGTATTTGTAGAAGGAGATCCCAAAAAAGGTTATTGGATTGGCTGCGTACACAATGCACAAAATCCTGGTGTGAATTTTATGACACCAGGATATGCTGCAACGACTTATAATAATGAAAATATTAAAAAACGGCTGCCGGTTGTCGAATATAGTCATAAAGCATCGCAAATAGCCCTAGCAGACCTAACTAAAACTAAAAAGGCCATACATCCTTTTAAAGATATATTAGATAAACAAGGATTACTATTAGATGATATCAGAGGTATTACTACTAGTAGTGCTAGAAGAGAATGGCCCAGTGCTGTATTTGGAATTAGTACACCAGGACCCATAGACAAACAAAATGGCGCAAAAAAGGCTAAAACAGGTAAGATAGATAACGAAGCTACAACTTTTGTTAGCAGACTAGGAGGTTCTAGTTTTGTTATGGATGACGGTGATGATAAATTTCTTAGAAAAAAAACAGCAGGCGAGGGTCCTCCAGAATACGTATCAGTTGAAGGAAAGGAAAAAGGTGGCGATGTTACTATTCCCCATAATGAACTAATTAGGCTAAAAACAAGAACTGGGCATCAAATATTATTACACAATAGCGAAGATTTGATCTACATAGGCAATGCTCGTGGTACTACTTGGTTAGAAATGTCTAGCAATGGTAAAATAGATATCTATGCAGAAGATAGTATTAGTGTTCATACAAAAAATGATTTAAATTTCTATGCTGATCGAGATATTAACATGGAGTGTGGGAGAAATTTTAATACCAAAGTTGGTGGCGAAATGCAGACTGAAGTAATTAAAGATCAAAACTCCATAGTAAAAGGTAATCAATCTAATTGGGTAGTGGGCAACGTCAATACTACTATTGATGGAAATCATTTACATAAAAATGGCGGTAATTTTGATTTAAAAAGTGGTGGCAATAATAAATTAACTGCTGGGGGCAATTCAGAGCTTAATTCTGGAGGCAATAACGTGATTACTGCTGGAGGAGCTCTTGATATTAAAAGTGGCGGCGCCAGTAAATGGACAGGCGGCGGTGCAACTAGTATTGGGGGAGCAAGTTTAGTACTCAGCGCTAGCACAATCAATCTTAACGGACCAGCAGCACCTACAGCAGCCACTGCGGCTGAAGCTGCTGAAGCTGAATTACCAAAAGTATTGAAAACCCATAGTGTACCAGATGAAAAGGGATCAAAATTATTTAATACTATTATGCGTCGTGTGCCAACACACGAACCTTGGGCACATCATGAAAATTTAGACCCAAAACAATTTACTCCTGAAAAAACAGACAGGGATATTGATGGGAGAAATGAAGAAAATAGTGAATCAATTTTATTAGTGGACAAAAATTTACCAGAATATTGGTCAGGGCAACCAGCTGACAAGCAAAAATATACCACCAGTACTGATACGTTTGCTAAAATTCAAAAGGAAGAATAATTATGGCTATTCAACGTCTTTATGAAAAACTAGTAGTAAAGGGCAAAACTCCTAAGGCAATACCTCCCTTGCCAAGAACTTATAGAGGGTTTAGCTCAGTGAGTACTGATACTGAATCATTTGCTCTTTATGATTTGGCCCTGATCAAACAGGACATTATCAATCATTTCCATGTGAGACAAGGTGAAAGATTAATGAATCCTGAATTCGGTACCATAATTTGGGATGTAATTTTTGAACCTCTAACTGATGAATTACAGGCTTTAATATTACAAAATGTTGAAGATATTATTAACTATGATCCTAGAGTAGTAGCCAATGACGTAATTGTCACTGCCTATGAAAGTGGTATTCAAATTGAGTGCAGTTTACTCTATCTTCCTTATAATGTGTCTGAATCATTGAGATTTAGATTTGATCAAGATAATGGATTAATCGGATAAACTAGCAGTTTATTATCTACTATAAATATCAAGTATAAGGACTGCCAATGTCATCCACCAATAGACAAAATAGATTATTAGTTGCCGAAGATTGGAAAAAAATCTATCAAAGTTATCGTAATGCGGACTTTAAAAGTTATGACTTTGAAAATCTTCGCAGAGTCATGGTGGATTATCTAAGAGAAAATTATCCAGAAGATTTTAATGATTATATTGAAAGCAGTGAATATCTAGCATTGATAGATATGATTGCTTTTTTAGGGCAAAGTATTGCATTTAGAGTAGACCTAAATGCACGTGATAATTTTTTAGAACTGGCTGAACGTAGAGAAAGTGTACTAAGATTATCAAGAACTATTGGATATAACGCCAAACGTAATCTTGCTGCTAACGGATTACTTAAATTTCAAAGCATCAGCACAACACAAGATATTATTGACAGTAATGGTAGAAATTTACGAGGTCAAGAAATAATATGGAATGACAATGCCAATAGTAATTGGTATGAACAATTTATCAAAGTAATTAATGCAGCATTGCCAGCAAATAGTCAGTTTGGTAATCCGAATAACAAAGCAGTAATTTATAATATACCAACAGAACAATATAGATTACAGTCAGCAAATAATATAATCCCAGTCTATGGATTTAGTAAAATTGTAGATGGAAGAAATATGAATTTTGAAGTTGTCAGTACTACCATAGAAAATGGCACTGACATTATGGAGGATCCTCCGCAAGTTGGGAAAAGTTTGGCATTTCTTTATAGAGATGATGGAAGAGGCCCTTCAAGTCCCACTTCTGGATTCTTTTTACATTTTAGACAGGGCAGTTTGAATACTGGTACATTTTCAATCTCAAATCCCAGTACTAACGAAATTATTGATATTGACTCTGACAACATTAATAATACTGATGTTTGGCTTTACAAATTAAACTCTGATGGAATAGAGTCAGAATATTGGGCAAAAGTCTCAAGTTTTGAAGGTAATAATGTAATTTATAATAGTCTAAAGAAAAATATTAGAAATATCTATTCAGTTATTACTAGGGCCAATGATAGAATTAGTATAAACTTTAGTGACGGTACGTTTGGTACATTGCCATTAGGTAATTTTAGAATATATTATCGTATCAGTAATGGACTTAGTTATACAATTAATCCTAAGGATATTAAAAACGTTGTCGTTGAAATTCAATATGTTTCGAACACCGGCCAAAGTGAAGTAATATCATTAACTATGGGATTACAATCTAGTATTAATAATGGTGCTCCATTTGAAAGTAATGAACAAATTAAGGCCAATGCTCCTGCCACGTATTATACACAAAATCGTATGATCACAGCAGAGGATTATAATATTAGTCCATTAAGTGTCAGTCAAGAAATAATAAAAATTAAATCTATCAATAGATCTAGTAGCGGTATTAGTAGATATTTTGATCTCAATGATCCAACTGGCAAATATAGTAGTACAAATTTATTTGGCAATGATGGTATTCTTTATAAACAAGAATACGAAGATAGTTTTAGATTTAATTATATTAATAAAACTGATATTGAAGGTGTAGTATATAATCAAGTTTTTAATGTTATTAAGGATTTAAACCTTCGTAATTTTTACTATGATAAATTTGGTAAAACAACTATTATCTTTTCTAACTTAACTTGGACTCAGCAGACCAAGGACACTAATCAATCTACTGGTTATTTCAAAGATTTTGCTAAAATAGTAATTGGCTCAACAAACAGTGATTTAAAAAATGTAGAACCTGGCGCTTTAATTAAGTTTGTTCCACAACCTGGATTTTATTTCAACACATTAGACAGTAATACTACTGTGAAAATTCCTAGTACAGGTATACCATTTGGCGGTGTCACATATATTTGGGCCAAAGTTGTTAGCATAACCAATGATGGCTTAGGCAATAAATTAGGTGAGGCAGATACAGGTATTTTAACAAATGGCAATGGAGCCATAACTTTAAATATTCAAGTGCCAACTAATTCACGATTAAACAAAATAATTCCAAGATGGAGAACTTCATTAGATACTAATACAATTTCAACTATTGTTGATTTGGTGTTTGCTAACAAGCCTTTTGGTCTTAGATATGATACAATATCTAAAAACTGGAAAATAGTATTTGAAAGTAATCTTAATATTGTTGATGAATTTAATACTGGCAAAGCTGGTGACAATGGTAATCAAAAACTAGATAGTAGTTGGCTATTGTTATTCACCACTGATACAGAATTCTATGTTGTTAAATCTAGAAAATTAAAATATGTTTTTGCAAGTGATAATCAAATTCGTTTTTATTACGATAGTAATAATAAAATTTATGATAGCAGAAGTAATTTAGTGGTCAAGGATCAAATAACAGTATTAAGCATCAATTCAGATCCTACTAGTTTAAATCAAATATCCCCGTTTACCTATAATTTAAATTGGGAAGTCGATCAAGAATTTTTAGGGGCAGATGGGTATGTGGATACTAAAAGAATAGAAATAAGTTTTAATGATAGCAACGATGATGGGGTAGTTGATGACCCTGATTTGTTTGATGTTATTGTAAACCCCAGTACTGATCAATCAAAATATATTATTTTAGAAAGATACGAAGTTGCCACAGGACAATTGGATTATAGATACGTTAAAAATGTTTCTAGCAATAATACACCGATAATATATATTCAGTCCAATATTGAATCTCTAATAGATAGAATTGATAATCAATATTATTATTTTTTAGATACTAAAACAGTCCAAAAATGGAATGCAACGCAAGGAAGATTTATTGCTAGTTTAGATTATAAAGTTTTTCAAGGTAGATCAGATTTAAAATTCCAGTATATACATAGCGCAGACTATGAGTCTAGGATAGATCCTGGACAGATTAATATCATGGATCTTTATGTATTAACCAAACAATATGATTCAGAATTTAGAAAATGGTTAATTGGCACCTTAGATCAAGAACCTTTCCCAGCCAGTTCTGATGAATTAAATTTGGTATTATCTCCAAGTTTGAATAATATTAAGGCTATGAGTGATGAAATTATATATCATCCAGTAAAATATAAAGTATTGTTTGGGCCCAAAGCCAGTTTAAATCTAAGAGCCACATTTAAAATTATTAAAAATTCTGAACAGATTATCAGTGATAATGAAATAAGAACTAATGTATTATTGGCCATAAATGAATTTTTTGCCATAGAAAATTGGGACTTTGGTGACAGTTTTTACTTCAGTGAATTAGTTGCCTATGTTATGAGTAGAACTACACCATATCTAGTAAACATAATTATAGTTCCTAGACAACCTGATTTGCGTTTTGGAAGTTTGTTTGAAATTAAAGCAGAAAGCGATCAAATTTTTATCAATGGTGCTACTGCTGATGATATTGAAGTAATTAGCACTATAACTGCTAGTAATATATTAGCTGATGGTATCATCAATTCACCTAATACGGTGGTGTCACAACAAAATATTACTAGCAGAACAGGGGATTATTGATGGCAGATAACCAATCAGATTTGTTTCCTTCAAATGACCCTAATCAAAAAAGAAAAGCTGAAAATCTTATACCTAGATTTTATAGAAGTGACAGCAATAAAAAATTTATTTCTGGTACAATTAATCAACTAATTCAAAATGGTACAATACGGCGCCTTAACGGTTATATAGGTAGGGAAAATTCCAAAGCAACCTCTGCCAATGATATCTTTTTAAATGAGCCTATTCAAGATAGAAAAAATTATCAACTTGAGCCTAGTTTAGTCATTGAAGACACTGTAGGCAATGTGACTTTTTATAAAGATTATTTAGATTATATCAATACTATAGATGTACTGGGTGGCATAACAAACAATCATGAACGAGTTAATCAACAAGAATTTTACAGTTGGGAACCACATATAGATTGGGATAAAATTGTTAATTTTGCACATTATTATTGGTTGCCATTTGGACCAGATGCTATAACTATACCTGGCCAACAACTGGAAATAATCAAAACCTACAAAGTTGTACTAAGTGACGAGGGTGATAATAGAGCACTTCTTTTTACTCCAGATGGGTTAACTAGAAATCCATCACTAACTTTATATCGTGGTCAGACTTATCAATTTGAAATTAATTGCCCTAATGAACCATTTAGTATAAAGACTCAAAGAGAAATAGGCGAAGCACATAGATTTACAGATGGGGTGGACAATTATGCTGTGGAAAATGGTGTAATAACTTTTACCGTTCCATTAGAATGTGCCGACGTGCTTTATTACGTTAGTGAAAATACACCTGACGCTTCAGGCATTATTAAAATATTTGATATTACAGAAAATACTGCTATAGATGTTGAAAATGAAATAATCAATAGTCAAACTTATACCTTACGCAGCGGACTGAGTTTGAGCAATGGTATGAAAGTCAATTTTAAAGGTCAGGTAACCCCTGAATTTTATAGTCAAGGTGATTTTTATGTCGAGGGAGTTGGGGATCGAATTCAACTTATACCTGAAAAACAATTAGAAATTGTAGCACCATATACTAAAGATTATGATGTGACTTTTGATGACACTGGCTATGATAAATTACCATATAATGATGTTAAATATTCGCCCGTAGCTAAAGACTATATTTCAATTAATAGAGCTAGTGCAGATAGAAACCCTTGGAGCAGATATAATCGTTGGTTCCATGAATCTATTATAGAAAAAACTGCTATTGCACTTGGCCAGAAACCAGTATTTGATCAATCACAACGAGCTAAACGTCCAATTATAGAATTTGACGCCAATTTAAAACTTTTTAACTTTGGTACCAGCCCCAAACAGGATGTTGATTTGGTAGATGATTTTACAAGTGATGTGTTTTCTATTATAGAAGGCTCATTAGGATATAACATCGATAATGTTCAATTAGTAGATGGGCATAGAATATTATTCACTGGGGATAGTGATCCGTTAGTTAATGGTAAAATATATCGAGTAAATTTCATAACGACCCATGAAAATAACAGTAGTATTGGTGTTCGTAGGATTCATTTAGAGGAAGAGCCTGATACGGAACCAAACTTACATGATGTAGTATTAGTTAAAAATGGTGTAAAATATACAGCACAAATGCTATGGTATAACGGAACAACTTGGATAGTTGGTCAAACTAAAACCACTCAAAATCAACAACCATTATTTGATTTGTTCGACGAAGAAGGAGTTAATTTAACTGAAGTTAACAAATATGATGGCTCGACTTTTTCAGGTAATAAGATTTTTTCCTATAAAATAGGCTCTGGTAAAAAAGATTCTGAATTAGGGTTCCCTTTAAGTTATAAGAATATAAACAATGTGGGGGACATTCTTTTTAATTTTGACCTATTACAAAATACTTTTTCTTATAAAATCTTATCTGAAGTAATAACAGAAAGTACTGATAACAAATTTATTAAAAAAGTTAATAAATTAAGCACTGAATATCTAAATGGCTGGACTACAAATAAATTAAAAAATGTTCAGCCTATTGTGAGAATTTATAAAAATTCTAATTTAACAAATAACTTTCCCATAGATGTATATGAAGATATTAATAATCTTGATGATCTTTTAGTAAAAGTTTATATAAACGGTAAAAGATTAGATAAGCATTTATTTTCTGTAGTGGATGACATTGTTTACAAAATAGTTGTATTAGATAATGCTGTGACAGATATGGACATTGTCACATTAAGATGTTATAGTAAACAAACTAAAAATAACAATGGCAAATACGAATTTCCTATTAACTTTCAAAATAATCCATTAAACAATAATATTAATGATTTTACTTTGGGAGAAGTAATTGATCATGTGGATTCTATTATTGATAATATTCAAACTTTTGAGGGAATTTACCCAGGAATAGGCAATCTAAGAGACCTTTCTAATGTCAGTAGTTATGGTACAAAATTTGTTCAACATAGTGGAAGTATTAATTTATCATTGTATCATTTAACAAATAAGACAGCCAATATTCTAAAATCTTTAGAACGGGCTCGAGATGATTATGGTAAATTTAAAAGAAATTTCATAGGGCATTTAATAGGATTATCAAATGATATTTCAGTTAAAGAATCAGTAGATCAAATTTTGTTTGAAATTAATCAGGGAAATCCCAAAACAGCACCTTATTATTTTAGTGATGTATTAGGTTATGGGGCATGTAAACAAACTAATTTTACTGTACAGGATTATAGAGTAAAAAAATATCCTTTGTCTACGCCATTTACACTGGATGAATTAAACTATAAATCTGTAAATGTTTATTTAAATGGTGTTCAACTAATTCATGAAAGAGATTACATATTTGGCATTGATGGGTTTATTGAAGTATTAACGCCCATCAAAGAAAATGATATTATAACTGTTTATGAATATGAAAGTACTGATGGCTGTTATATTCCATCCACCCCAACAGTATTGGGTCTATATCCTAAATTTGAGCCGCAAAAATATTTAGATACTACATTACTTGAACCAAAATACTTAATACAAGGTCATGACGGCAGTGTTATATTAGCGTATAATGATTATAGAGATGATATAATATTAGAATTAGAAAAACGAATTTTTAATAACATCAAAGTCAAATATAACACAGATATATTGGACATATATGATTTTATTCCAGGAGCTAATAGACCAACAGCCTATTCACTAGATGAATTTAATAAAATTTTAGGCCCTAGCTTTTTTAAATGGACTGGGTTAATTGATAAAGATTTTACAAAATCTTTAGTTTATAATTCAAACAATGCTTTTACATTTAATTATAGTGAAGCAATTGGCATAGATGGGGGCAATGTTCCAGCATTTTGGCGTGGCATTTATAAATGGTATTTTGATACAGATCGTATACATTTAACTCCTTGGGAAAGTTTAGGATTTAGTATTAAACCAAAGTGGTGGGAAGATACATATGGCACAGCTCCATATACATCAAATAACTTGATTCTTTGGCAGGATCTTAGAAATGGCGTTATTAGAGAACCAAATAGGCCAGTTAATAGAAATCCTAAATTTGCCAGGCCGGTACTTGATGTCCCCCCAGTTGATGAAATAGGCAATTTGATAGATCCCATACTAGCTAATTTAACTCAAGGTATATTTGATACTAACCCAAACGAAAACTATGTATTTGGAGACCAAAGTCCAGTAGAAACAGCTTGGCGTCGAAGCAGTTATTATCCTTTCAGTTTGCTAATAACTATGATTTTAATGCAGCCAAATCGAGTATTTGCTGCTTATTTTGATCGTTCAAGAATAGTTAAAAATGATAATAATCAATTAGTTTATAAAGATACAAATTTAAGATTACGTTTGACTGACGTTAAAACACCAAATACAATAAAAGATTCAACTAGAACGTTTACATCTGGTTTAATTAATTATATCATAGATTATCTACAAGGTGATAATACTTCATTTTTAGATACATATAAAACTGATTTAAAAAATATTAATAATAAATTAAGTCATAGATTAGCAGGATTTAGCAGTAAAGAAAAATATGAACTTATATTAGATAGTAAAAGTTCAGCAGCTAAAGCAGGGGTTTTTATACCAAATGAAAACTATAAAATATTTTTAAATGTTGGCAGTCCAACTAAAAAATTATCTTATAGTGGTGTTATTATAACTAAAATTAAAACTAAACGTGGAATTGGATATGTAATAAAAGGTTATAATCAAACTAATCCTTATTTTTATTATTACCCTTGGCTACAAAGTGGTGTCAATCTCAATGTGGGCGGTATTAGTGAAAGCTATATTGATTGGAGACCTAATCAACAATACTTGGTTGGTAATATATTATCAATTGATAGATATTATTATAGGGTTAAGGTCAGTCACGCTAGTCAAGATAATCCCAGTTATGATCTTTTACAAAAAATACCAGCACTACCAATTGTTGGCGGAGTTGTTGCTAATTTAAGAAAAAAATGGCAAAGAGATCCTGTAGTATTGAACTATGGAACTATATTAAATTCTATTCAGGAAGTGGTCGATTTCCTACAAGGGCATGGGGAATATTTAAAAGATCAAGGATTTAGCTTTGATAATTTTAATCCAGATTTAAGAAATGTGGCCAGTTGGGATGTTAGCATAAAAGAATTTTTATTTTGGACTACACAAAATTGGAGTTCGGGCAGTGAAAATTATATAGAATGGACTGAAAACACAGCTTATAAATTAGGTACGGTGGTATTTTATAATGGAGATTATTATAGATCTAAACAAGATCAAGCACCAAGTGAAACTTTTAATCCTGCTAACTATTTTAGATTAGAAAGTTTAAATTCGGATGGAGCTTCGGCTATCAGTTTAAGTCCGGCAGCACTACAATTGGATTTAAATTTAAAATTTAATACTGTAGATGATCTTAGAGAACAGAATAATGCTTATGAAATATTTTCAGCAGATGGCAAAGCATATCCGCCTAATCTTTTAAATTATACAAGATACGATAATACTTTTACACTTAGGCCTAAAGATGAAAATTTAGGAATATATGGGGCTACAATATATCTAGTACAAAAAGAACACGTCTTATTAATTGACAATGTGACACAATTTAATGACCTAATTTATAATCTGGAAACAGGTTATAGGCAAGAAAAAATACAAGTTGCAGGATATAAAACAATTAATTGGGATGGCAGTTTAGATGCACCAGGATTCATTTATGATCGTGCTAATATTGATGATTGGACACCGTGGAAGGATTATCACCTTGGCGAGATAGTTAGATATAAAGAGTTCTATTATAGTGCAACTACTTTCCTACCTGGAATAGAAACTTTTAATAAAGTTGATTGGATTCGATTAGACAGCAAGCCTACTAGTGAATTACTGCCTAATTGGGATTATAAAGCTTTGCAGTTTACAGATTTTTATGACTTAGACAGTGACAACTTCGATGTTGGTCAACAAAAAATGGCACAGCACTTAATTGGTTATCAAAAACGTCAGTATTTAGAAAATATTATTAAAAATGATGTAAGTGAATTTAAGTTTTATCAAGGGATGATTCAAGAAAAAGGCAGCATAAATTCTTTAAACAAATTATTTGATGTGCTGAGTGCTGAAGACAAGGATAGCATAGACTTTATTGAAGAGTGGGCTATAAGAGTGGGCCAATATGGCGGTAAAGATGCATTTGATGAAATAGAGTTTGTTCTAGATGAAAGTTTATTTAAAATTAATCCACAAGCTATTGAACTAGTAACTACAACTAATGATGCTTCGTTAGATTTTATAATTAGACAAACTAAAAAAGACATTTATCTAAGATCTAAGAATTATCAAAATAATATTTGGGTTGCTAACAAAAACTTTATTCCATTTTTACGTACACCTGGATTTGTCAAATATGATCAAGTTAAGTTTAACACAGACAAATTAGAAGATTTATTAAGTCAAAATCCAATTAATTTTGTCTCAGGAGATTATATTTGGACGGCATTTGAACCTAAGTTAAATGAATTTAATGATGATTGGAATGTGTATAGATTTACACATATGCCATATGTTGTTATTGATTTGAATTTTAATCCTGTAGATAAAGAGTTAACTATAACACTAGATCAAGATCAAATTCCTAATTTTGAAGTGGGTGAATTAATTGCCATAACAGCAAATTATGAAAAATTAAATTTATTTTGTAAAATTAATTCTATTAGTAGTAAAACTATTGTGCTAGCCACAGCATTAGATAGTTATTCTCCACCTAATGATTCACTGCAATTTTTGTTTCGATCAACCAAACTATTTAAATTAACTAAACAAAGATTTAATACTATTGATGATTTAGTAGTTCCTTCCTATCTTAAAGAAAACGAATTGGCTTGGATTAATAAGTCAGTTGACGACAAATATGCAATATGGGCCAACAACTCAGTTTACGATAGAAATAAAATTTACAGAACAGCCCTCACCAATAATAGTAGATTTGGTGAAACTATATCTATTAGTAAATCTTCAAATTGGTTAGCAATTTCTAAATTTGACAATCAAGTTTTTGTTTACTATAAGCCATCAATCATATCAGATTGGTCATTGCTTCAAATTATAAATTCAGACAGAGATAATTTTGGTAAAAGTTTGGCTTTTAGCGATGACGGTAATTGGCTGGCCGTTGCAGGTGAAATGTCTATTAGTTTATTTTTATTCGACGAGCTCACTCGCAAATACATTTTTGAGAATGTATTAACAAATTCAATTGATTCTTTTGGATATAAAATTAAATTTGCCTACGACGAAACTTATTCATTAGTTGTCGGTAATAGATCTAGTGTGTATTATTATAAACTTATAGAGAATTCTACTAACATTTGGCAATGCTTAGATCAAGTAGATAAATCAGACGGTAGTGATTTTGATGTGGATCAAAAGGCTAAAACATTGGCAATCACAGATCCTCAAGATAAAATTTTAATCTATCAAAGAAGTGGTGATGAGTTTGATAAAGATCAATCAATGATCTATGAAATAACAAATTTAAATTATAAACAATTCGGGTTAGCCGTTTCGTTATCAGAAAACGCAACTTATTTGGCAGTAACTGGTGTCTTACAAAATACCACGCAACAACGGGCCGTATGCATTTATAAAAATTATGAGCCATTTCAAACATTAACTGATAGAAATAGTGAACTTGATCCTGATGAACAATTTGGAACTTACATTAAATTTGTTAACGATGAAAAAACCCTAGTTATTCATAGTAAGTACGCAAATAGTTCTAGAAATAACTTGTTCAATTATGATGATAGTACAATAGAAGATAGCACTCTTGCAGATAGTACGGTAAAATATGATGATAGTACAATATTAAATTATGATGATAGTACTGTAAATCTAATCAACTTCGACTCCGGTCGCGTAGATGTGTATGATAGATATGAAAATAAATTTATCTATGCAGAATCATTAAGTGTGGAAACTGATGGTATTGATGAATATGGATATAAAGTAGCTGCTGCTGATAATGACATCATAATATCCGCACCAAATGCACTGAATGATCGTAGAAGTGGTGCTGTATATACTCATTATAGAAATGATTATAGTTGGAAAATTATTGAAAAAGAAAGTCCAAAAATTGATTTAAGTCTATTTAAAAAAATATTTTTATATAATAGACGTACTAATGAGTTATTAACATACTTGGACATTGTAGATATTATTCAAGGAAAGATCCCGGGCAAAGCTGAAGAACAAATCAAATATAAAACTTATTATGATCCAGCAACATATTCCTATGCAACCTTAGATAGTCAATTAGATATCAATGTGGACGACGGAATGTCGTGGTTGGACAAACAAGTTGGCACATTATGGTGGGACTTACGTAGAGCCAAATTCTTAGATGCTCACATAGGTGATATAACTTACAAAAATAATACATGGAATACACTATACGAAACAGCCAGCATTGATATTTATGAATGGGTAGAATCTAAAATCTCTCCAGAGGATTGGGATATATTATCTAACACAATAGATGGCATATCTCAAGGAGTTACTGGTACTAGTTTATATGGTGGTTTAGCATATAGTATAAAGAAGAAATATGATTCAGTGTCTAAAAAATTTACATCACTTTATTATTTCTGGGTAAAAAACAAAAGCACATTGCCTAATATAAATGGTAGAATAAATTCAGCTTTAGAAATTGCAAATATTATTAGTAATCCCAAAGGACAAGGATTAAAATATATTGAATTTACCAATTCTAATAGTATTAGCTTAACCAATATTAGAAATTTATTAACTTCTAAAGATGTAGTATTATCAGTTCAATATTGGTTACCAAATATTGATCATAGTGCAAACGTTCATAGCGAATGGAAAATTATTAGTGAAAACGAAAAAACTGAAATTCCTAAACAGATTGAAAGAAAATGGATCGATAGTCTTGTAGGCTTTGATGAAAATGGCAAAATGATTCCTGATTTAACACTATCACCTAAGCAACGATATGGGATAGAATTTAAACCAAGACAAAGTATGTTTGTCAATAGATTAGAGGCTATTAAACAAGTTATTGAAAGATTTAACAGTGAATTTAAAAAGATCCAAATAGAAAATATAAATTTAACTGATCTGGTAAAGAAAGACCTAGCACCTAGTGAAATTTTTGGGTTTTATGACTATGTTATTGATACTGAAAAAGAATTGCGCTTTATTAATGTTGAATTTTTTAAAAAGCCAGACCTTAAATTAAATATTGAAAACGGTAAAATAGTTTCAATTAGTGTGTTAGAAAGTGGTGCTGGATACAAATATCCACCAGTATTAAATATTATTGCCGGCGGTGGGATTGGTGTTAAAACACAAGTAGTTTTAAATAATACCGGCGGCATATTAGAAGTTAAAATTTTATCTCAAGGTGAGGGGTATGATCTTGATATCTTAACATCAACTGCCCCCTATATTCCAAATAGAGGCATATCATATAGGTCTCTCTGTGTATTGGTTCGAAGTGATAGTACAGTATTTGGCAATTGGTGCATTTATGCCTATAGTAATAAAATTTGGAGTAAAATAAAAATCCAAGAATATGATGTTACTAATTTTTGGCATTATATTGATTGGTACGAAGATGGTTATGATCAGTATACTAAAATAGACTATGTGGTAGATAGTACATATCAATTATTTGTGAATGATATCAAAATAGGTCAAGTAGTTAAAGTTAATAACGTTGGAAGTTCAGGTTGGTTATTGTTAAAAAAATATTCTAATATAGAATCTATTGATTATACACAGAGTTTTCAAGTAATTGGTCGTCAAAATGGTTCTATTCAATTAAGTCCTAAATTTTATAATTTTACAGATAATAGACTTGGTTACGACAGTAATTTATATGACATTAATAAATTTGATAATTCTGGCAGCACAGAATTAAGAATAATTTTAAACACTTTAAAAGATAAAATATTGATAGACAATCGTAGAATGATCTATCTAAATCTTTTCTTTTTAAGTATCAAATATGCCCTGTCAGAACAACCGTTTTTAGATTGGATTTTTAAGACTAGTTTTGTTAAAGCATTGCATAATGTGGGTAAATTACGCCAAAAAATTACCTATAACAATGATAATTTAGAAGATTATGAAAGTTATATTGCTGAAGTTAAACCTTATAGAACTAAAATAAGAGAGTTTGTCAGTGTTTATAACAACATGGATAATTCACAAAGTCTAGTTACCGATTTTGATTTGCCATCATTTGTTGTTAACAATCAAATTGTAGCGGCTCAAACTAGGATTGACGCAGATCTAACTTATTTTAGTAATATTGTTCAAGAATATCCTTGGCGATTATGGTTAGATAATTTTAGTTTTTCCGTTAAAGAAATACTTGTTTTTGATGGCGGCAGTGGATATTTGTCTAGACCAAGAGTAGACATTGAGGGCGATTGCTTGGTCCCGGCAACAGCTAGAGCGTATATATCTAAAGGTCAGGTAACAAAAATTGAAATATTGACCGAAGGATCGGGATATTACAAAGCACCTATTATTAAAATAGTAGGCCATTTAGATATTGACGGAGTACAAGCTAGGGCCACTGCTGTAATTAAAAATGATTTAGTTAGAACCAATACTATGGCTTTGAGATTTGATCGGTATGCCAAAGAACCAATAGAAAATATACTACCTTTAACTAAAACTGAAACTTTTATTGGAGACAGTTACACTATTTCCTATGATTTAATATACAGTCCAAATACTGAAAAAAATCAAAATTCAGTGAAGTTTACCATTGATGGCATTGAAATTGATGCTTTAAAAGGTAGTTACTCATTGGTAAAAACTAGTAAACCTAGCCCTGATGGAAGTCATACAATTTATTATGGTAAAATAGTTTTTAACTCACTGCCAGTAAAAAAGGACCCAAAAAAGATCTTTACTATAACTGTTAACTATAAAAAAGATTTTTATCATCTGAAAGCATTGGATAGAATTACTCATTATTACAATCCAGAAAGTGGTATGATAGGCAAGGATTTTGCTCAGCTAATGACGGGAATTGACTATGGCGGAGTTAGCATTGTGGGAATAAACTTTGACCCTCCTGAAAAATGGGATAGTGAAAACAATCCTTGGGGTGAAAAAGCGTGGGATCCTAGATCCAATGGCGATGATATTAGAATTTATGACACGCTAGTAGAAGGCGGTAATTTTAAAACAGGCACATATGCGACTGCTACAGGAGTAAAAGCCGAGGATATTATTATTGATGGTGATCGTTTTATTAGCCCATTGACTAGCCCAGCTCCAGAAGAAATGCTACCAGGACATGTGGCAGACACAGTGGTAATCAAAGTATCAGACATATTAATCAATGAGTCAGCAGACATTATCTGCGACAATTACATTTCTGATGGCAGCACTTCTGATTATAAAATTGGCCAATATCCAAATAATAAATCAGCAGTAATTGTTAAAGTTGGACCTGATATACTATCGCCCAATGTCGATTACGTTGTGGATTTTGATAATTTATTAGTTAAATTTAATGACCTGCCTAGTCGTGGAACCCCAATATCTATTATTAATATGGGATTTAATGGTGATAATGTTTTAGAAATTGATCATAAAATTATATCAACCCCAACTAAAGAAATAGTGTTGAACATGGCTTGGCAGAATGATTTAGAATTATTGGTATTAGTTTCAGGTGAAATTGTAAACTTTACAATAGTTAAAACTGATAAATCTTATTCAATTGAAAACAAATTAGCTATTAAATTTACAGATCAATTAGCTATTGGGCAAGTAGTAAACTATGTAATTTTTAAAAAATCCAAAACTACCAGTCTAGTGTATAGAGAAACTTTTAAAACAGATGGTACTACTTTAACATATGATCTATCAACTCTTTTTGGAAAATCACTACCGTTAACACAAAACACAATAGTTAGAGTTGGTAATCAAATATTAAATTCTACAGATTCTTTTTCATTCATATTAAAAAATAACGAATATAATTATGATATACCATTGGGCAAGGGCGGCGTCAATCAAACAGACGTTTTTGATATTATCAAAGACTATAAAGTCTATATTGATGGCAAAGAAGTTGTGTTGAGTGCTGATTATAATATAAATTTGATTATACAACGAATTGAAATCCTGCCAAATGCCTATATTGAAAACGCCAAAGTATTAGTTACAATTACCAAATATTCAGATTATGAAATTACTCCAATTACGGAGAATCGATCTGATGGAAAAATAGCAAATATTAAACTTAAGAACTCTTATCCAGATAATACTGAGATAGAAGTTATTTCAATGTATAATCATGATGTATTAAACATACAGCGTAGTGATTATAAACGAATATCCAATATAGACAATTTTGTAAATTCAATTTATTACTTGGATGCTATTAAAATTGGGGGTGGAATACTAACCTTAAATGAACCAATAATTAATACTAACTATGTTTGGATAACTAAAAATAAAACTTTATTAATTCCCAATAGCGATTATATATTGTCTGAAAACAAAAAAGAAGTAATACTCAGTATATTGCCAACAACTGATGACGTATTTTCAGTATTGACTTTTGGCACAAATATTTCTAGAGATCCAATTGCATTTATGCAATTTAAAGATATTTTAAATAGAGTTCATTATAAGAGATTAAGCAAAAATAAAACCACCAAATTAGCCGAAGATTTAAAATTTTCTGATAAGGAAATTGAGTTAGATAACATCACAGCATTGGGTGAGCCGAATATAACATTAAATCAACCAGGGGTCGTTTACATTAATGGAGAACGAATCGAGTATTTCATTAAAAATCAAAATACAATCACTCAATTACGTAGAGGAACTTGGGGGACAGGTATACCTCAGACACATCCTTTAGGTACAGAAGTATTTGATATTGGGGTCACTGAGACAATCCCGTATGAGGATAAGGTGGAAATTCATGAGTGGGCACCCGATACTGATTTACCTTATATTCCAAATAAAAACGGAATCGAGATTTTCGTAGGCGGTGTTAGACAAAGAAAAAACAAATATTGGATGCACGACCCAACAATACATCCAGAAAGCCCCGAGGGAGATGTTGAATATCCTGCAGATTTTACAATTGATGAAACTACCGCTCGTATTCAATTAAATACAGTCCCAAGGCCAGGAATTAAAACACAGGTTGTAAGAAAAACATTAACCGTTTGGGAAGACTCGGGCAAAGATATAGCTAATTCGACCAACAGCGTAGCATATTTTTTAAAATTCAAGTCCAAAAACTAGGTGGCGGATAAAATAAATATTTTGATAGAGAAATAATCATGCAAAACAAAGACTTTGGCGGTATTCATATAGAAGGGCATATTAAGATTTGGGATCCAAGTTCTAAAGAAATTTATGTCAATAAGCGTAATGCCATTCATTATGAAAATATGAGTATTGCATTGGCTAATAGCATATCTAATTCTGGGCAAGGATTTATTTATGAAATGACCTTTGGCAACGGCGGAACAGCAGTAGATCCTACAGGTATTATTACATATCTAACACCTAATTCTACTGGTATTAATGCCGATTTATACAACCCCACATATACCAAAGTAGTAGACGATAGAAGTATTACTAATTCTGATCCTATAAGAAATTATATAGAAACTCGCCATGTCACGGGTACAAATTACACTGATGTGTTTGTCACTTGTTTTTTAGATTATGGCGAGCCAGGCGGCCAAAGTGCTTTTGATAATACAAACAATAATGAATCAGAATATGTATTTGATGAATTAGGATTGAAGTCATTTAGTAATACAAATCAAAGTAGATTATTGACTCATGTGGTATTTCACCCTGTACAAAAAAGTTTAAATCGTCTTATTCAAATAGACTATACAGTTAGAATACAAAGTCTAACTGGTCTAGGAACATAACATGGCAAATACTACACCAATAACCAATACTGCTGGCGACCGAGTATACTCGGTGCCTGATGGTGCAACAAACACAGACACTAGCTTGACTTTTATAGGAAGAAATTCTACAGGATATACACAAATTATTGGCGAAAACTTTTTACACTTATTAGAAAATTTCGCAAGTCCGGCTCGTAATCCTAATTCAAATATAAACTCTGGACCCCGAAGTCCAGTGAAAGGTCAACTTTGGTATAATTCATTAAATGATGAGTTGTCCAAAGGATTAAGAGTTTTTGATGGTACAAGTTGGATTCAATTGGGTATTATTAAAAAATCACCAATCCCCCCAACAGCACCGATTGCTGGTTTTAATATAGGCGATTTTTATGTTGATACTACTAACAAACAGTTGTACATTTACGCTGATGGCAGCAACCCATGGGTATTAATTGGTCCAACATCTAGTACTGATGAAAAAACCATAGCTGAATCGTATTTGATCACTGATGCTGCTGACAATACCTCAAGACCGGTATTGGCATTATATGATAAAAGTACTAAAGTGGCCATAGTCAGTAATCGTGAATTTACTCCTAAAACCGTTGAAGCAGGATTTCCTATAATTAAACAAGGAATAAATTTAAATAATAATATTCCACAAACAAATTCAAAGGGTGTTAAATTTTGGGGAGTCAGTGAAAAAGCAGAATCTCTAATAGTGGGAGATACTGTAGTCGCTGCTAACAATTTTCTTAGATCAGATCAACTTAGCGTAACAAAATATGGGTTTAATGTTAGAAATGATAGCGGGGTACTAGTAGGTACTGATTTATCATTAAGCATAGGTGTTGATAATGGTGAAAGTGTGTTCGCCAATAAAAATGTTGGATCTAGAATAAATTTTAAAATTCAAAAAAGTTTAGCTACTGCGACTATTTTGACCATTGATGCTGGAGATGTTGGATCCGGAATTGGAAGAGTTGGTATTAACAATACTGCGCCCGCTCAAAGTTTAGATGTAAATGGAACTATAAAGTCTAATCAATCATTAATAATTCTTAAACCAGGCCTAGATAGGGAACTAAATGACAGTGATGCTATAGAACCAAATAAACCAAGCATATATACCGAGGGCGGGGCAAAAATAGCCAAATCTTTGATCATAGGATCATCAATCGATATGGTTACAAATCCTAACTCAGTAGGATTGACTGTCACAGGGAAGTCCAAACTAGAAAATATAGAACCAAAAATTACCGAACAGTATAGTTTAGGAAGTCAAACAAAAATATGGAACAATATTTGGGCAAACAATATTGATGCATTAACGATGATTACTGGTAATTTAACTGGCAATGTGACTGGCACAGCAGATAACTCTAAATATTTAACTAAGCATATCACTATTAAATTTACTGGTGATGTTGTAGACAATTTGATTAATCTAAATACACAAGCTGCACCAATTCTGTTGGATGGCAAAAATAAAACCACAGGTGATATTACATTTATTTTAAATTCAAATATTATTGCTAATAAAGATAATATAGACGAGTTTACCGATAATGATTTATTATTAGTAAGTGGCGAAAGAACTATTAATGGAAGCACTTCTAATAACTTATTTAAAATTACTAAAACTGATTTAATTAACTCATTGCCTTGTGTGGCTATAGGGTCAATTATCATATGGTCAGGGAATCCTAATAATGATCTACCATTTGGTTATAGAATTTGCGATGGATCTTCTTTAAAGAGATCGGATTATCCAGAATTATTCAGTGTTATTGGAAATATCTATACTCCCACTGGGCAGGATCAAGAAAACGGTATTCCTGTATTTAAATTGCCTAATCTCAGCAATGATAGTACTAATATTAAACCTAATCTTGGTGGCCCATTGAATATTGTTGATAATAATCCATTAAACAATTTAAAATTTATAATTTATACCGGTAGGACTCTATAATGCCATATACCATAACTAAAACTGATGGAACTATCCTAGCTGATATTTTAGACAATAGCGTTGACAAAATCAGCTCTGATTTGACCTTGGTAGGCAAGAGTACAAATAACTATGGTTTAGAATTTAATCAAAATTTTGTTAAATTATTAGAAAATTTTGCTAGTACTAGTGCTCCAAAGTATCCAATCAAAGGTCAAATTTGGTATGATACCAGTGAAGAAAAAATTAGAATTTTTAACGGTAGTGTTTTTAAAGAACCAAATAGGCCACAGATCAGTAGTACAGAGCCAGCGTTAAGTCCTGGCGATATATGGATTGACAGTTTAAGAAGACAATTGTACTTTAATGATGGTCAAGGCACACGATTAGCTGGCCCTATATATACTGCTCAACAAGGTGTATCTGGATACGAAATTGTTAATATAACTGATATTAGCGGATCAATTAAAACATTAATTAAGTTAAAAATTGGGGATGTACTTTTAGGTATATTCAGTAAAGACACATTCACCCCAAATTATCTAACCACAAATGGGCGTACTTTACAAACTGAAGGTATAACTGGTGTGGTAAAAAAGGGATTCACACCAGCAATTTCTGAATTTAATTTTTATGCCACAGCATTAAATGCTCAAAACTTAATTGATGCATTCGGCAATGTTATTAATGCTAGTAACTTTGTCCAAACTGTTGGAAATAGCGCTATCAATGGTGCTTTAACTATAATAAATCAAACTCCTTTAACATTAGGCTCGTCTAATAATTTAATATTCCAAATAAGTCCTGCGCTATCTGTTATTAAAAATACTATTCAAAATAGTAATTTTGCCATAAATGCAAAAGACAATACTAATACATCAAGTGATGCTATTTTTGTCAGTGCAGGTAATAAAAGAATAGGCATATATAATTCGACCCCGTTGGCCACATTAGATATCAATGGCGATGCTAATTTTCGTAATAATATTGTAACTAATAGTAATTCAATTGATATCGTCAATACCACAGCAACAACATTGAATTTGGCAGGCGCTGCTACAACGATTAGTATTGGTAGTAGTACTGGTACTACTACCATCAATAACGATTTAAATGTTGTAAGAAATGTCAATATTAATGGCGGTAGTTTAAATTCCACATTACTTAATTTTAATTTGCTTAATACCGCAGTTAGAACCATTAATATGGGTTCTGCTGCAAATACTATAAACATTGGAAGTGTTACTACTGGTTTAGTTAAATTTAATAATGATGTAGATATACAAAATCGTTTGTCAGTAATTGGTGAAACTCAAACAGGTAATATTTTAATTAGAGGAAATACAGTTAGATCCACATCGGGCAATTTACTTTTAAATTCCAATAATAACATTGAATTTGAAGCAAATGTTTTGGCCAAAGAAGATTTGGTATTAAGAAAAAAATTAATTTTTGACGTGGCAGGAACTGCTGAAATCACTAGTTCAAATCCTGCTGGTTTATATTTTAATTTTTTACCAGATACCGTAGAAAATATATATTTTGGCAATGAGGCTACTTTTATTACTATAGGTGCTGTAACTGGTAATACTTACATTAATAATGATTTAAATGTAATTGGTGAATTTTATGTAGGATATGCTGATAGTACACCAGCTTATATAAAGAGTAAGGCAGAAACAGTCTATCTTTTTGATAATAAAGTTAGAAATATAAATTTTGGGAGAACAGCTGATAATATAGTTATTGGTTCTACTGATGGTAGATTGTATGTGCGTAATTCTTCAGCATATTTTGAAGGCGACATTGTAATTAAAGGCAATTCATTAACTGGTGGTTTACAGGCTGACATTAGATCCGATGTTAATACATTATCAGCCAGCGTATTCAACGAAAATGTTAGATCTTTGGCCATCGGTGGAGCTGCATTTAGTATTGAGGTTGGGAATACTTTTGGTCAAACTCTTATTAAAAATAATTTAGGAATTAACGGATCTATCACAGTTAATGGTCAAGGTATTAATAGTAAAGGAACATTTACTGTAGGTCAATTTACAACTGAATTTGATTTATTCCCATCATTTGTCACTGACTTAAGAATCGGTGCAGTAGCCAGTCAAATTAAGATAGGACGCATTGAGGATACTGCTAATCTACAAGTGGGCGGTATGGTCACTATTCAACATGATTTAACTATTAACAATGATTTAATTAGTTTAACTATTGACCCTAATGCTAATAGTCTTGGAGGATCTGGTCTATTATTTAAAGATAATAGAGATGTAATTATAGCTTCAGACTTAGTGAGAACATTTGGTGCATCACGCGCATTGGGTGTTACTGGGGATATATACCTTAACGGAAAAATTTACGGCCCTAGTTCTACAGCTAAAATTTGGAACGCTCAAATAGAAGAAGATCTTATATTAGAACAAGGTCAGATCAAATCTTTAACAAATATTGCAAATCTTTTTGTTGACGACGGCACTGGAATAGGAGATCAGGTAGATACTATTAATATTGGTAATGCTGATACAGTAGTTGATATCCCTGGCAAGTTAACACTTGCTTGGCAAGTGATTAGAAATAATTATGAAGCTAAGGCCGGAGATCGACTATTAATAGATACTGTAAGATTCAATAATAATATTCAAATAACATTGCCGTTAACACCAAATGTGGGGGATGAAATTCGATTCATTGATCAAACTGGGGTTAGTGTCGCAGCCCAATTGTTTATTAGAAGAAACGGCAATTTAATTAATGCTACTACTAATGATATTAATATTACTACTCCAGGACGAGCTTTTAACTTAGTTTATACTGGTGCTACCAGAGGGTGGGTCGATGATAATGCTTGATTTTGATAAATATTCTAAAGGGGTTTAGGGAATGCCATATAATATTAACAAATATGATGGTACACTGGTTGCAGTTGTAGAAGATGGCACAGTGGATAATACATTAGATATCAGTCTTATTGGCAGAAATTATGCCGGCTACGGTGAAGTTCAAAATGAAAATATCGTACATCTTTTAGAAAACTTTGCCAGTGGCTCAGCTCCCTCTAGGAAGATAACAGGGCAAATTTGGTATGATACCAGTGTTAAAAAACTAAAGTTTTTTGACGGTTCTCAATTTAAAAGTGCTGGTGGTACTGAAACAGGACGGATTAAACCTAGTGGGTTATCTCAAGGCGATTTTTGGTATAACACTGAAACCAATCAATTATATACTTGTTCCGGGGGCGACAATTTTGTACTTATTGGTCCACAGGCTGTTCAAAATGCACAAACTACTGAACTTAAAAGTACCAGCGTTGACGATAATAATGGCGACCCTCACCCAATTATTAAAGGTATTATTGACGGCAAAGTTATTTTTATCATAAGTAAATCCGAGTTTACATTACCAACAGGTGTCACTCAACTAGATCCTGATCTAGTTGAAAATGGAGCAGCAGTATTTACTACAATTAAAATAGGTATTACTTTAGCTCATACTACTTCTAATAGTGGAGTTTCAGATGACAATTATATCTATTGGGGGACTGCATCAAATTCAGTAAAATTAAATGGGTTTCTTGCCACTGATTTTGTAAGAACAGGCAATCCAATTTTTGAAACTCGTACTAGATTTCTTAACGACGGATTTACTGTTGGGAATAGTAATGATTTAGCTGTTTTTATTGATAATACCAATGCTGTTATTAAAAATGTTTCAGCCGATAAATCTATAATTTTTAAGACCACAGTAAATGTTCAAGGTGGAGGCACCACTGAAAAGATTCCGTTTAAATTACAAGGGGTAGCCATATTACCTGGTTCTGAATATAGTACTGTGGGATCAAGTGATAATAAATTTAGTAATGTTTATGCTGTTAATTTTAATGGCGATGTCAGTGGCACTGCTACTAGAGCAGACTATTTAAATGTTGGCGGAACTTATAGAACTGGGGCAACCGCAGCAACAGCTAATACTGCGGCTGTTAGAGATGGTAACGGTGATATCACGGCCCGTAGATTTATTGGAGCTGTAGATAATACTGATAGTATCAATGGTGGCAGTGCTGGAGCAATTGTCTATCAAAGCTCGCCAAATTTAACTAGCTTTTTAGCCAAAGGCACGGCTAAACAAGTATTAGCTATAAACGACAGTGGTGATTTAGCTTGGACTTCATTGAGTGGATTGTTTAACGTTGGTGAAGCCTCAAGAATTGAAGTCACTAATACCACAGATTCTAACACTAATTATTTTGTTACTTTTACTACTGGTACTTTTACTACTGGCAACACTAGCACTGATAAGTTAAGAGTTGATAATGATGCACTAACATATAACCCAAACACAAACACACTAAAATGTATTAAATTTGATGGAGTTTCGACCACAGCAAAATATGCTGACTTGGCGGAAAAGTATCTACCTGATGCTAACTATGAAGTTGGTACCGTATTAATGATTGGAGGAGATAAAGAAGTCACAGCAGCACAAACAGGATTCCGTGCCATAGGAGTTGTATCTGAAAACCCAGCTTACTTGATGAACGATGGATTAGAAGGCGGAGTGGCAGTTGCGCTAAAGGGTCGTGTACCAGTTAAAGTTAATGGAAGCGTTATTAAAGGTCAAAGACTAGTAGCAGCTCCTAATGGAACAGCACAGGCATTTGGCAATCACAATGATGCATTTGCCATAGCATTAGAAACCAACGTTGAAGCTGGTATTAAACTAGTAGAATGTATAATACTATAATAAATAACGAAAGGAATTAAAATGGCTATTGGCAGCGGAAATTCAATACTAGCAGCAGATTATAATGCAATACAGACCATAGTGGGTAATGTATTAGGTACTGGATCTGAGCAAACAGGATATGGTCAGGTAGTCAGTAGTAGCCAAGTAGCGGCTGGCAATAATATAACAGCCAGCCAAATGCAAAATTTAAAAACTGATTTGGATAAAATTTCCTACCATCAAACAAATGCAGCAAGCACAGCTCCTAGTGTGTCAGTTGGGGGCAGTATTACAGCCAGTGATTGGAGCACCTATAATAGTCAGGCAACCACATTACAAACTAATAAATTTACATTAAATGTTAACCAAGCAACAACAGTAGATGGGGTAACACCAACCTTTGCTAATTGGAACGGGTCACGTACTCATAATGTGACTGTGACTTTTGCTGATGCTGCCAATGCTAGATACTTTTTTAATGCAGGCGGAGAAATAAGAATAGTTCCTAGTCATAGTTCATCAGGCGCTGCTGCCGATACTCTTGCAAAAGGTAATGCTTGGGTCAATTTTCTATCCACTATTGGTACTATAAAATTTGGATATACTAATACAACAGCTGGTGTTACTGGATCCAGTATAGGTTGGTATGGGTTAACTAGTTCGGCTCAGACAATTTTAACTAGTACCAGTACTCTTACTTATGCAAATAATATTTTTAGTGTACAAGCTTCTTGTAATGTTGCCAATAATAGTACAGGAACAGCTACCGTTTTAACTTTAATTATTAACTTTAACGACGCTGGAAATTCTACCTCTGGTAGTAATACCATTGATGAAGCTGTTGGTGGCACTACTACTAGTCGTGTACAACACTATCGTGCTACTGGCGCTAATGTGGCAGTTAATGCACCTACAATAGCTACCGTCAGCGGTCCATAAATTTTCTAACACCAACTCCTAGCAGATAATTAATATACAATGCAGGAGTTTTTATGGACGAAAGACTGGAAAAGGCTCTAGAGTTTGCCAATTTTATGGTGACTCTAAATAATCAAAAACGAGCTCTAAAAGAAAAATATCATACTGATTGTGTATACTATCAAAATGGTGGCACATTCACTATTACTAAAGATCTTATTACTTTCCTCAAAACACTAATAGACATGGGCAATACCACTGATGTTGTGGTAATTGACGACAACGACTTACCAGTTAGAGTCGGAGATTTACAACAATTTTTAGATGATGTAATTGATCAATATTTTATTGCTTCAAACAGTTATTATAACGATTATCAACTTCTTAAAAAGAATAGAAGCGTAGAGGCATTGACTCAATGAGTAAAGGTGTTTTAATCTATGCTCTAAACAATGAGCAGATTGACTATGCTAAATTGGCCTTAAATGCAGCAAGAAGAGTAAAACAGCATTTGGGAATACCTGTGGCATTGGTCACTGACAGTGCTGATTGGTTATATCAACAATATCCTAACTATAAGGATGATGTTGACATGGTTATCAAAGTTGTTCGAGAAGCAGAAGTTGCTCCTTGGGCACCAACATGGCAATATCCTGTAGGCAGTTTAGCATTTTATAATGGCACTATATGGCAAAAAATTAATGAAGGTCCTGAAGTTGTTGAAGTTGTTGAAGTTGTTGAAGTTGTTGAAGTTGTTGAAGTTGTTGAAAAGGTAGAAATTGAGGTTGTTAAAGAAACTATATATTCTTTTAATCAAGAAGACTTTGATGCGGTTTATCAAGGCATTGATATCGATAAATGGTATCCCAATTTACCATATTTGATAGGTCAACATGTTTGGTATGAAAATACTTTGTATAGATGTGCAATTCAATACACTGAAGGCGAAACATTTAGCAAAGACAAATATATTTTATTAATTGACAATGTTCAAGATGGTGAAGCTATAGAAAAGTTATCCAAAGGCGATTTGGTCTTATATACTCGCAATTTATGGATGAGCAAATTTGATATAAAGAAAGAAATTATAACTTATAAAATTGAAGACTTTGAACCAGTTTACGAAGGTATTGACATTGACAAATGGTATCCAAATTTACCCTATTTGGTAGGCCAACACGTTTGGCATAAAAATACTTTGTATAGATGTCACACTGAATACGAAGAAAAAGAAGAGTTTAAGGCTAGTCAATATGATATTATATTAGAAAATGTTCAAGACGGGAATATTTTAGAAGAGATAACCAAAGGTGACATAATTCTTTTTAATCGTAGTCTTTGGATGAGTGATATTAATGGACAGAGAAAAAAAGAAATCATAACTAATATTAATATTCAAAAAACTTATAAAATTGAAGATAATTTCACTAGGGTTTATGAAGGTATTGACATTGATAAATGGTATCCCAATTTGCCCTATTTGGTAGGTCAACATGTTTGGTATGAAAATACTTTGTATAGGTGTCATACTGAATACGAAGAAAAAGAAGAATTCAGTCTTGTTCAATATGACGTTGTTTTAGAAAACATTAAAGAATTAACGCAGCAAACCAAATTTAATAAAGGCGATATATTATTTCATGAAAGAGTTTTGTGGATGTCATTAATAAATTATGATCTTGCACATAACACTAAAGATAAAATTAGATATGATTTGTGGGAAGATACCAAAGAAAGATTTTTAGTATATGATTCTGCTCCACAATATCGTCAATATTTTGACGGAGCAATGACTCATAAAAAACTAAGATTTAAAAATGATATTCGTGTTAAAAGTTTTGAATTAAGTCCATTTGATGAAACATTGGTCATTGATTGCGACTATCTAATTAACAATGACATATTACAATATTGCTGGCAACAACCACACGATTTTCTAATACATAAACAAGCTGTAGATCTCAGTGGATATAGATATGATCCAAGATTAATTACACTAAGTGATAAAAGTATTGACTTTTATTGGGCCACTGTGTTCTTTTTTAGAAAAAATAAAAATACTGAAATTTTCTTTGACTACCTAAATCATATACAAGAAAATTGGAATTATTACAGATATGTCTATCAAATAGAGCAAAGTTTATATAGAAATGACTTTGCTTTTAGTATTGCTATACATGTTATGAATGGCTACCAAAACGGTACATGGGCACACGATTTGCCAGGAAAATTATACTATACTATTGACAAAGACATATTACTCGAACATACCAATACTGAAATGAAATTTTTAATTGAAAAAGAAAAATATCGTGGAGAATATACCGTTATGAAAACTAATGGTATTAATGTTCATGTTATGAATAAGTTTAGTATTAGTAGATTATTAAATGAGGAATTAAATGTCTAAAGGGTTCTTAATCTTTGCTGAAGATGCTAAATTAAAAAAATATACACGTTCTGCGTATGCATTGGCATTGAGTATTAAAAATCATATGCCCGATGCTGACATAAGCTTGGTCACTGATAATAAAATTCCTGAAAAATATCGTTTGGTATTTGATCAAATAGTCCCAGTACCTTGGCGCGATCAAAATAAATCAACGACTTTTTTTAAGACAGAAGATAGATGGAAACTTTATCATTGTAGCCCATACGATGAAACTATTGTATTAGACGCTGACATGTTAGCATTCTCTAATTTAGATCTTTGGTGGGACTATTTAAAAAATTATAATCTATTTTTAACTAGTGATGTGTTAGATTATAGAGGAAAAATTATAACTGGTAGATATTATAGAAAAACCTTTGATAGTAATAATCTACCAAATTTTTATTTTGGTGCAGCTTATTTTAAAAAGAGCGAGTTTTCCAAAGAGTATTTCAATTGGGTGGAAGACATCAGTAATAATTGGGAACTTTTTTATGGACGTTATGTCAATGTAAACTATCCTAAATTGCCCAGTATGGATGTCACTATGAGTTTGGCTGCTAAGATTTTAGATTGTGAAAATTTAATCAGTCATAAAAATGCTCCCATAACTTTTACACATATGAAGCCTATGATTCAAAATTGGGAGAGTCCCACTGAGTCTTGGCAGGATAGTATAGGGGCATATTTTAATAAAAAATGTGAACTTAAAATAGGCAACTATCAACAACACGGCTTATTCCATTATACAGAATATAGTTTTTTAACAGATTACATATTGAATCAATTAGAAAAAATCACGGGAATTAACTAAATGTTACAAGTAGAATGGGACATTACTGAAGAGGATTTAAAATCCTACGACAACAAACTTAAACAAGATGATTTTAGATTTGTCTTTTATGAACCTGAAACCGGGGAAATAAAAGGCATATCCAACATGGCCAATGATCAGACATTGCCATCGGTCACAGTGACTTTTAGTCAAGTTAAAAGCTTATTAGAAGGCACAGATGTTATCCATAACTATAAAGTAGTCTTCAGTCCAGATGCCAAGGACTATGCATTCATTCGATTAGATGAGCAAGAAGAAATACTACAAAGTGTGCATGATGTGATATTTCAATTTCCATATGTAGTGGACACAAGTGTTCCTTTAGAATATGATCCCACTAACGACATCACGGTTATCCAAGACTATACAGAAACTTGCTGGAAAATATACATTAATGGCACGCTAGCCAGATCATTACGTGATAGAAAATTGTATTTTGATCAAATTTATGAGATCTACTTAACAGAATTTAATGATCCTAATGTGCTTTATAAAACACTAAAAGTGCCTATGACCGAATTAATTAATAACTTTTATTGCATAATGCCATTTGATCGAGTAGATGAAGATGAAGTTAGAGTCAGTGTATATGCAAGAAAAATCTTTGAAAAATATCAATATATTAGAACAAAAATATGACAAAAATATTCAGACCACTCGATTATGATATCATATATCTCAGTTATGATGAACCAAATGCTGAGAAAAATTATGCAGATTTATTGACCAAAGTGCCTTGGGCAAAACGTGTACACGGAGTTAAAGGCAGTGACAGTGCCCACAAAGCCTGTGCTCAATTAAGCGAAACTCCAAGATTTACTACAGTGGACGGCGACAACATAATTCGTGGGGATTTTCTAAACATAGAAATAGACATAGCCAAATATCCCAATTTAGAAAATAGCGTGATCAGTTGGAGTGGATATAATATTATCAATGGCCTAATGTATGGCAATGGCGGTCTAAAATGTTGGACTGTGGACTTTGTCATGAACATGCGTACACATGAAAATGCTGATCCTAAAGATCGCGTGGGCCAAGTTGATTTCTGTTGGGATAATCAATACATTCAAATGAATGGTTGTTATAGCGATGTACATAACAACGCTACACCTTTTCAAGCATGGCGAGCAGGGTTTAGAGAAGGTGTGAAAATGAGTCTAGACCGTGGCGCCAAGTTGACCAAAGTTACAGTAAAAGAAGGTGTGCATTGGAAAAACTTACATAGACTAATGATATGGTGTAATATTGGCAGTGACGTTGACAACGGGTTATGGGCTATGATGGGTGCTAGACAAGGCTGCTATATGACCAATTTAACTGATTGGGATTATCGTAATGTGCGAGATTTTGACTATTTAACAGACATGTGGCATAGTCAAGTTAAAGAAATGGATCTCATTGAGAGATTAGATTTTTATGCAAAAGAATTAGTTAACAATTTAGATTTAAGTGTAGCCACATTGGGCAGTATACAATCTAAATTTTTCAAAATGGTATATCAACCTCATAATAGAGTTGATTTAATAGAAAATGACTAAAAAATTAAAAGATCTTTTTAACAATCAAAGTTTTTGTGCGATTCCTTTTGTTAGTTTGATGATTAATACTGATACTACTGTCAGGTATTGCTGTATGGTTAAAGGATCTCATAATAAATTAAAAAATGAAAATAATAATTTTTATTCTTGTAAAGATAATTTTGTACGCGATGCATGGAACTCTTCTGATTTAAAATCTATAAGAATTAACATGTTAAATGATAATAAAATAGAAGGGTGTAAAGTTTGTTATCTTCAAGAGGAAAGCGGAAGAACCAGTAATCGACAACATGCAAATCAAGAATGGTCGTCGAGATTAGGGGAATCTCAATTAGAAAATATCATTGATCAAGCATTAGAAAATGAAGGCCATATTTTTGATGATCTTGTTTATTTAGATTTAAGACTTGGTAATTTATGTAATCTAAAATGTAGAATGTGTAATCCTTGGAACAGTAGTCAAATAGCAAAGGAACATATAGAGCTAAATGAAAAGGATAGTGATTATGCGTCTGTTTGGAAGAAAACTTTTGGTAGATTTCCATTGACAGTCATGGAAGATCAAGTTTGGTTTGACCACAATATAATGTGGGATCAGATTATAAGTTTAATACCAAAATTAAAAAAAGTTTATATGACCGGGGGAGAACCAACGTTAATAAAAAATAATTTTAAATTTATGCAAAAATGCATAGAAGCAAATAGAAGCGATTTATTATTATTCTTTAACACAAACTGTACTAATTTAAATAAAAATTGGTTAGAAATTATTGGAAAGTTTAAAGAAATTAAAATAAATGCCAGTATTGATGGAATAGGCATAGTAAATGAATATATTAGATCACCGAGTGATTGGTCCGCAATTAGTAATAATGTTGAGCAGTTAGTTAAAATTCCTTCAGTTCATCTAGGGATAACACCTACAGTTCAAGTATACAACATTTTTAATATTGTAGATATTTTACAATGGGTTGAATATCTAAATAACAAGTATAATAAAAATATTTTTATTGATTTTTTAATCAATATACACCCTCATCATTTGAATATCGATATATTACCTGACGATTTACGAAAACAAGCATTGGATGAAATTTTAAACTTTAAAGAAACTAAAATGGGTTATCATCCTGAAGCAACAATGAACAGTCTTCAAGGAATAATAGGTCTTTTACAAAAACCTAGGAACATAAACTGGAGTGAGGAAGTTCAGAGATTTAAAATTTATACTGAATCGTTGGATAGAGAAAGATCTCAAAATTTAGAAGATGTTGATCAAAGATTATATTTTTGGATGAATAATGTTAGATAAAAAGAATTTTTGTATTCAGCCATGGATTCATTTTGCGTCATACAATAGTGGCGAAGTACCACTATGTTGTGTAGCTAAACCAGAAGTTGGATTAAATTTAAATAATCAATCTCCTATAATGATTTGGAATAGTGAAAATTTTAAAAAAGCAAGAATATCTTTTTTAAATGGGGAAAGAATCAGTCAGTGCTCCACTTGCTGGAGTGAAGAAGATAGTGGTATTATAAGTCATCGTCAAATAGAAAATAAATTATGGATTAATAACTTAGGACAAGAGTTTGTAGAAAATTTAATAAAAAATACCAAAGAAGACGGATCTGTTGATACTAACCCCATAACTTTAGATTTAAGAATTGGAAATACTTGTAATTTACAATGCGTTATGTGCAGACCGATGGACAGCAGTAAGTGGTTAAATGATAGTAAAAAATTAAGCGAAATATTAGTATATCCTACGGCTAAATCAGACTGGGAATTTAAAGCAAATAGTATTGACGATACAAAAATGTTTGATTGGTTTCATTTAGAACATAATCAGGAAAGTTTACAATATCTTGCACCTGATATTAAACATATCATTTTTGGGGGTGGCGAACCGTTATTAATTAAAGATCACGAAGCATTTATAAAATATCTTGTTGATACTGGAGATTGTGAACATATTGTTTTAAGATATCATACTAATGCTACAGTATTAAAAGATAAATTTTTTGATCTATGGAAGAAATTTAAAGGTGTTGAGCTTTCACTTAGTATTGATGATTGGGCAGAAAGAAACGAATATGTTAGGTACCCTGCTGATTGGGCAACAATATACGAAAACCTAAAAATTTTAGATAATTCCCCTAACAATATAAAAGTTAATATTTTAACAACTGTACATGCAATGAATGTTTATAATTTGCCTAATTTTGCTATGAAATTAGTTGATCAAAAATTTAAAAAAATTGGGGTAAAGCATTTTGGGTTATTTTATGTTGGATTTACACATTGGCCAAAATACCTGTCTTTAACAGTATTGCCTAAGGAAATTAAAAAGCAAATCATAAACCATTGGGAATCTTTTGATTTTTTAAATCAGCATGTATTTTGGCAGAAAAGAATTAAATCTCAGTTAGACTTAATGAATTCTCAGGACAATAGTCATTTATTTTTAGATCTATTAGATTATATTGAAAAATTAGATTCCATTAGACCAATAAAATTCAAAGATGTATATAATGATTATTATAATATATTAAGGAATCATTATGAATAAAAAATTAAAGATAGAATTTATATCTAGAACTGGTGAAATGCATCCTTTATACTTCAATATATATGATAGCAAATTAGCAAGAAGATGGATTAATATATTCCTAAAAAACCAAGTAAATGAAAATAAAAAATTAACTTATAGATTTACAAATACTACTTACAAAAATATTGACAGAGTTAGACAAGATCTCTACGATTGTGTGATCAAAATAAACAATATTTATGATTCCAAACTTCCATGGTTTGATAATAAAGGTGAGTTATCTGAGTTTGAATTAAATGCATTACATGAAGAGTTTGAAAAATACGGTGATCGAATAAATTATTTGGTAGAATTACAATCAAAAGCAGCGCTAGGCGAAGTTTTTTGGACAAAAGAGTTACATGAAAATTTTTTAAAACTAAACGAATTAATACATTTACATGAGGATGTTGTTAAAAGTAATAATAATCCTTTTCCAAATATGGCAGTACTTGTTGATTATTATCCTCAGGATACTTTTCAACCTATTCTAGAATCAGACAAAATTTGGTTGCAACGTGATTTTAAATGGGGCGGACTTTATTTAGGATATAACACTTTAGGTAAAGATTGGCTAAAGGTCAATGCTGATAACGATTTAGAAGTGATAGAACGAGATCAAGTTAGACCTCAAGAAAGGTTTTCAGCAGAAACTTGGATAAACTTTGGTCCTGACTGTTCTGATTATCATAGAGGCCTTCATATAGAAAAATGGTTAGCTGATATGCCTTATGAGTTAAGAAAGAAAGTGCCTATTGATAATTTAAATAAGTTTTGTTTTGGTCGATTTAAAATTGGACAATTGATAACTAATTATAAATATTTTATGGATTTTGATCCTGATCAAAGAAATTGGCAAGTTCCAAATAGTGATACTAAGCTTGCATGGAATGATCAGATATTTACAAGTTTTGAATCAATTAGATATATGGAAATTATGGATCATGGATAAAAAAGTCATTCAGATAAGACAATCAAAAAACATTATGCAGTTGACTTGGGTGATCAATAACATATGTACTAACCAATGTGATTACTGCCCTCCCTCCCTTCATGCCGGAACAAATCATCATTATGATTGGGAAAAGGCTAAATCTTTCATTAATCGATTAATAAACAGATACAAATCAATTCATTGTTCTATATCCGGTGGCGAGCCTACACTAAGTCCATTTTTTCGAGAACTTGTTAAAATATTTTATGATTCAGGCAATAGTGTTGGCATAACAAGTAATGGTGTCAGAAGTGTTAGTTACTGGGATGAAATAGCTCCTTATCTAAGCTATATTTGTTTTAGTTATCATCCGCAATTTGAAGATAAATTTTTATTAGATAAGGCAATTAAAGCGTCAAACCATACTCATGTAGCTATTAGGATTATGATGGACAATCGTTATTGGGACCAATGTGTTGAGAGATTTAATGAATATATGAATTGTCCATTTATAAAAGTAGAACCTGTGAGAATTTTATCAGAAATGGCCGGTAAAGTTATAGGAAACAATTATACTGACGAACAGGAAGAATGGTTTAAGAATAATGTAGGAAAAAGTGCTTCAATATACAAATATTTGACTAATAATCCTAAATACAAAAGCAAACTAGGACATTCTGAATTTTATTATGACGACGGAACCATGGATCAACACGGTGATACAAACGTTTTAATTAACGCAGAACAAAATGATTTTAGAGGGTGGGCATGTAATATTGGTTTAGAAAGTCTTTTTATAAGTTTCGAGGGCTGGGTTAAAAAAGGTAATTGTTTCCAAGGCGGTGATTTGTTTCATATTAATGAACATGAAAAAAATGAATTACCTGTAACAGCAGAAATTTGTGTACAGCATATATGTCATTGTGGAACAGATGTTTCAATTTCTAAGGTGCCAGTTTTTGACAAAAAACACCCAATTATTAAAAATAATGAAAATGTTAGAAATTTTGACGATGATGGCGAATTTCAACTTAAAAAAAATAAAACAATAAAAATTATTCTAGAACAAGTGTGATTAATAAAATGAATGAAGAATTAAAAGAATTTTTTTTCAAAAATAAAAAAAATAATTGGGTCCCTAAGAATGTCCCAATGAATATTTGGCAGAGTGATTGGCCTTGGGCACCTTTATTTGTCAATAACTATTTCGAACAAGAATTTTTAGATGAGTTAACTATTCTAGATGATTATTTTGTTTTTCATAGAAGTAAAGATAAATTTAAATCGTACGGACATGAAGGTTGGCAATCAGTGACAATTCATGGAATCGAATACGATAAAACAGAAGATTTTAGTCAATACGGCTTTAAAAGCCAAGATGATGCCGGTTACACTTGGACAAGTGTTTGTAAATTAATCCCTAAATTAACAGAGTTTATCAAATCCCTTCCATTTAAGAACTATGGCAGAATTAGGATTATGAAATTATCGCCTAATGGTTATATAATGCCACATACTGATGGAACCGGGCGGATATTTGGGCCTTTTAATTTTGCACTGACCAACCCCGATGATTGTGAATTTGTTTTTGAAAATTACGGAATAGTTCCTTTTAAACCAGGAAGAGGATTTATTTTAGATTTAGGAATCAAACATGCTGTTTGGAATAATAGTGATAAAAATAGATATCATTTAATTATTCATGGGGAAACTTGTCTCAATATACAACCTCTTATAAGTGAATCTTTAAAACAACTATGAACATAATTACCGAACCATTTATTAATGACGTAAACCTAGCTATTTGTATTTTTCCAAGTGATGCCCTAAAACATGATGAATTAGAGGATAGAATGATGGAGTTTACTACATTTTATGCGTTAAGATTTCAACAACTATCAAATGATAAAAATCCCCCAATAGACATACATCAATCGATAAACATTGAAACCGCGTTATATGATTTGTCAAATGAATATGATCATGTTTTGTTGATTGCAGGAGGTGTACGTATTTTTGACATGTCCGTCTTATTTGAAATAAAAGAAATAATAAAAAATAATCCAAACTATTTTGTAGCAGCTCACGTATTAGATTGGAAAGATAAATGGTATGAGTTACATCATCAATTTTTATTAGTTGATACAAAAAAATGGATTAAGGCAGGTTCTCCTAAATTTGGAGGATGGTTTGGAACAACAAAAGAGCTTCCTGTCATAGAACGAAGTGTTGAAAATTTTCATGATGACTATACTCCTTTATGGATAAAATTTAATGGGGAATATAAAGAACAATTCCACGCCAAACAAGGATGGCATTTTATTGATACTGCTGCTAGAAATGATTTTGATATAATAAATTGGCCTAAATCTGTTAGAGATAAAAGAACGTACTACTATCCAGAAGATAATTCTGAAAGATTTTTTAAAGGATTAACCACATTAGATATCGACCCCGAAGCAAATGCTAATCAAAAAAACTTGATTAATCAATGTAAATCTATTAAAGATCAAATATGGTTATTGAATAGTGAAAATATGGACCTTGAACTCATGGGAGAAAAATTTGATACTATAGCTTTGCCAGCAGCTGGATTTAAATTTTTAGATACATTATTTAGGGGAAATATAAACGAAAACGGTCAACTTGTCATTTATGATTTTAACCCGTTAAGTATTGAATGGATCAAATACATATATGATAACAACGAACCTATAGAAGATTTAATAAAATCTTTTACATATAAAGACAATTTTAAAATTTTTCAAAATAAAGTTTTTGGAAAAGAAGGAAAATTTACTTTAGATTTTCATAATAGTTTTAAAATTACTCAAGAATATTTTATGGGTAAATTAAATTTTGATAAGTTAATAGATAAATTTAGAAATGTTAATGTAAAATTTGCAAATGCTGATATCATACAACACCCAACTAGCTTAGTGGAATATTTTGTAGATAAGACAGCAATTAATATTAGTAATATTTTTGCTACAGATTTTACTAATACTGTGTTTGGAATGAAAAAGGCTACAGAGTTTTATAAAGGGTTTTTAAATACTTTGCCAGTGGGTACATTAGTTTTAGGGCAAGATTGCTATTGTAGAAATATTAGAAAAATAATAGAATCTAAATAACTTCCATAATAAACACTTTTTTAGTTTGCCCAGATACTATTTTATCACCAGCTCTATGTTTTAATGATATTAACTCATTATCCCCTTCTGAGCTACCTTCAAAAAAAGTAGTAGTTGATTCAGATAAATTTGCATCTTCATACCATTTACCGTGACCTTCCCATTTACAATGAAAAGACTTAGTGCCTTTTAACCACCATTCACCCTCGTGATGAAATTTATATTCTTGCTTACTGGACCAAATTCCATTTTGATCTATTTGAAATACAATATTTGCATCAAAGTTATCGCTTATATACTCACCAAATTCTGTTTTATCTTTGGTCTTATCAAAAGAAAAGCTTATCCTATATGCTCCTTTGGCTCTCCAAAGCATACGTAAAACACCGAACATTTCATTTACTACAGTATCTGCAAATACTCCTAAATTTGGTTTAATGACCATGTGATCCCACTCTTCGTATTCCAATTGATCCACAAGAAAAACATCATCCCCAAACACTAATTCATAGTCATTTTGCATCAATGGTCTATTTTGATTATTATTTACAACTCCGTATTTTTTATCAGAACATAAAAATAACCAAAGATTAAAATATTTGAGTCTTATGAAACGATGAAGCTTAGTATTAGTCCAATCTAATGACCACCACTTTCCTAAAAATAGCTGATCAGTTGGGCTCATATCATATCGATCTCTGTTGAATTCATAGTCAGTTAATGCGCTATCACCTAACGTAGCACCGGGGCTTATCCCATCAATATTTTTTCTATGATTCCAGATAAGATTCAGACTATGGGCCATGGCTTGAATAGTTTCCCCAGGGGCTCCAACAATCCAATTAACATGATTATAAATACCTACTTTTTTACTATTAATTAAATTTTCATTTATTTCTTTTAATTTAACCTTTTTTCTCATCATGTCTAACACATGTTGACTGCCAGATTCTACTCCAAAACTTAGATTAACGCATCCACCAGCTTTAAGGTCTTGAAAATATTCTAAATCCATTCTCCCATCGCATCGAGAGTACCCCATCCACTTAATATCTAATCCTCTTGCTACAACACCTTTGACAAATTCTCTAAGTTCCTTAAGATTGCCGTTGACTAAGCTGTCAATAAACCAAATAAAGCTAATACCATATTTTTTATATTGATCTTCAACTTCATCTAAGATACTTACAGAAGTTCTATTTCTATATTTCCAAAACCAAGTTTCTCTACAAAAGCTGCATTTTGCTACGCAACCTCTGCTTAATTCTGCACTTATCCCATAGCTACTAGTATATTTTGAAAAATCATAATCAGAATAATCTGGTAATGGCAGACTATCAATATCAATTCTTGTATCGCTATATGCTGATCCTAATTTTCTATCTAATATAGGTTCATTGTTCTCAAATTTTTCTAAAAAATCAATTAGTACCTGTTCACCCTCGCCTATTACATAATGGTCAATTTCTTTACAAGGATTGTATTCAGGCATTTGACAATTTGGACCACCTACTATAATTTTAACATTTGGTTTGATTTTTTTAATTTCTTTTATTAGCCATTCTGTGGGCACTACATTTGTATCGTATAGACTAAATCCTATAATATCTGAGTCATCAGCTAATATTTTATCTATATACTCTCTTAAAATTGGTTCTAGTGTAGAGTGTAATCTATTAAAATAATCTTCCTCAAACCAATAGTAGTGGTTATTGGCGTCCCATGCGCCATCTAGATTAAATTGTTTTAGCCTATGGTGACTATCAACATTAAAATCATAGACAATGGTTTTAAATCCAGCAGCTCTGGTTAGTCCAGATAATCTTGCTAGGTTATAGGGAGGAAAATATATTCCCCAACACCCTAAAATACAAAGAGTTAATCTAGTTTTTCTAGTTACGTTTTCAAAGGTAACGCTTTGAAGATTTTTTTTCCTAGGTGCAGTTCCGTCGTTTTTTGGTAGAACGTTTTCTGCTAACCAAACATGTTTATCCATGGGAATATTTATACTTAAAACAATCTTTAATAAATATTTAAAAGATTATTTTATGAAAATATACGGTTATGGTGATAGCTATTTGGCCTCCGACAACTACAGAGGACCATCTTGGGCTCAAATTTTAGCAAGTCGAGTGTCAGCAGATCTTGATAATAAGAGTGTGAACGGCGGCAGTGCTGAACATGCAATTAAGATGTTTGTCAATGATATTAAAGAAAATAAATTTAAAGACGGTGATTTGATAATTTTTGTAAGAAGTACTGTAGGCAGATTTGCTCTGCAATATCAAATTGAACATCCAGGTTCATCAGCAGCTTTTAATGACCCACTTGTCATAAATCCGAATCATGCAACTTACTATAATCTAAATAAACATCATATAAATTGGTACAAAGAAAATCTTGATTACGATTTGCTAGATATCAATCATCTAGCATACAAATATTTAATAAAAGATTTTGCATTAAATAATCCAAATATCAAAATAATATTATTAGAATTATTAGAGGACAAAATCTTTCCTACAATAGGCAAAGTTCCAAAAAACCTTTATATACCTAATATAAAATTAGTTGATATTTCTAAAAATGAGATTAAAAATGTTGGAATTCTTAAGGATTACTGGTATCATGCTTGGGTAAAGTACTCCGTTGTCGATGCTAGAGTTAATCATTTAACTTTACCTAATCTATATAAAATGGTGGATTTAAGTTATGATTTTTATGTTAATAATATTCGTACAGAGAATTTTCAAGATTATTTTTTAACTGATTGTATAGATATTTTAAAAGATCAGTCTGATTTTAAAAATTACGTAAGCAAAGGACTTTTATACGACTACAATTTTAAATATTTTAAATAGTTTATAGATACTTTTTAATCTCTGCTAACCAGATAGGTAGATTTTTTCTAGGACCTTTGGCACACCATATACTACTGGTTTCTTTCATATCAAAATCAACGAAACTTAAAGACAATGACTTTTTAGAATATATTTGTATAGCCACATCTAAAGTTTCTTGATCTAAAAACCAATATAAGGTATCTTTGGCATATTCCTCTAAGATTAATCGAGCATGATCATGAATTAAACGAAGACTACGGTCAGTCCCAGTATAAAATATAGTACTGGCCAAATGTTGAGTATGTTTTACATGCTTTTTGTGATTTTTTTCATAAATGTGTATGTCATACTCCTTACTTAATAAGTCAAACCTATTTCTAACCAAACTGTCAGTGTCTAACATAATAATATAGGTAGGTTTGGTCAATAACTCACTTAATCTTATAAATCTAGTACAGGCATAATAAGTTTTCATCAACTCATAACGAATTTTTTCAACATTTTCACCAGGCTTGATCATTTTACTGCGACGCCGCTGTAATTCCTCATCATTAGGCAGATTACGATAAATCTCAAATGCTGGATCCACAATTTTTACGTCAACAATCTCATAACTATAACTAATACTATTGACTTCACACCAATTTTTTGACTCTTCACTGGGCGTGTATAAATGAAAGTGTATGGGGTATGAAAAATGTTTTCTAATACTGTGAATCAACGGTTTGGCATGCTGATTAAAATAATTTTCATCAGCAGCTACAAAAAAACAAACATCAGATTGAGGGAATTTCCCTATTAAAGGTGGCAGTTTCAAGATTAAATAATAATATATGTATATATCCTACTTTCCCTACCAAACAGCTCAACAATCTCAACCTATATGGCAAAGTTTTTTAGATAGTTGTAAAAAATTTAATATTACTCCTGTAGAAAATAGCATGACAGCTGATGCAGCCTTAATTTGGAGCGTACTATGGCAGGGAAGAATGGCTCCTAACAAACAAATTTACGAATATTACAGAAAACAGGGAAAACCAGTTTTTATATTAGAAGTAGGCGCACTAGATCGTGGACGTACTTGGAAAGTTGCCGTAAATAACATCACAAAAAATGGTATATATGCCAATGAAACTGATTTGGACGACAACAGAGCAAAAAAAATAGGCATTGAATTACAGAGTAAAAAAATTGATCAAAATTTACCTATTTTAATTGCTACCCAACATGAAAATAGCCTACAATGGCAATCAGGCCAACGTGTGAGAGAGTGGACCATAACTCAAATAAAAAATATTCAAAATTTTACCAAGAAAAAAATTGTTGTTCGATCACACCCAAGATTTGACATTGGTGATTTTACAAATTACAACGTCACTATGGTAAAGCCCATTAAAATTGCCAATACCTATGACAAATATGACCTAAATTTTGACTATTCCGCCATTGTTAATTATAACAGTGGAGTGGGTGTTCAAGCAGCTATCAATGGAATACCGGTGATCACAGATGCTAGTAGTTTGGCTTCAGAAGTTTCCATGCCAATTACTCATAGTGATGACACATACTTGTTAGATCGAACTGAATGGTTCAAAAAACTAGTTCATACCGAATGGACTATTGAAGAAATTGTCAGTGGCGTTCCATTGAACAGATTATTACATAAATTAACCTTGACTTCACTATGACTTTCATGTAAAATCTATACTTATGATAGATGATATTATTTTCAAATTATCTAATTTAGGCATTGATAATCTCAATGGCGCAATACCTAGTAGAGATAAAAAAATACTGAAAATTATGGCAAAATTAATGGTCGATGAAGACTATATAACTGAATCTCAAGCCAATTTAATAATAAAAATTTTAGAAGAAAATTTGAAAAATCTAGATGACATTGGTATTGATTTGGTTGATGCTATTAAAAATCCAGTTTGGCGCAAACCATTTAAAAATTTGGAAATTATTAAAAAAGTTGGTATTTTTCATGATTCAGATCATGGATCAATGATTGATATAATGTTTAGTTATGAAAAAGATTTAGCAAAATATCTAAAAAATTTACAAAGAAAATTAAATTGTAGCAGTGTAATCAATGAGGGTAAGCATACTTTCTTACCACTGGTTGAAAAAAATATAATTGACGTTTATGAGGCACTTGTCCCACTAAATTTTGAATTTTCTGACGATTTTTTAGAACTAGTAGAAAAGATAAAAAACTTGGACATTAACATAATTTCCAAAAAATTTAATTTTGAAAATTTTCCTAAAAATAAAATTACTGAGGATTTATCAGAAAATAATTTGTTAATTTTAGATCGAAAAATTCGCTATCAATACCAATTTGACCAAGAATTTGACAAAAATATAAAGGCTGTCTTGGCATATAAAATTGCCAACAGAAATCAAATTAATGTTTTTTTAAAGTATAACGAAGTTGGACTAATTGACATTTTAAATAATTTAGCTCTCTTGAAAAGAGAGAAAATTTTATTCATTTTTAATGAGTATGCACCTTTAGAATGCGTAGACCAACTGATAAATTTAAAAAATTCTTTAGATGAGTCAAGTAAAAATAATGTAGGAATTTATTTTAGATTTGATAATAAAAAAAGTGGATTTGAATTTAATAAACTAATTGCAGAAAATTCATTTAATAAAAAATTAGACAAACATACCAAAATTGTAGGAATTTCAAATGGGAAAGTGCCAAAATTCATGATCGACAATGAATGGCAACCAGATGCAGTTATATCTTTTACTAACAGTTTTAGAAATAATCGAAGTGTAGTATATTGCAATTCCTGTGATCTTATAGTATACTATACTCCTACTAAACCAATAAGCATAAAACTCGATGACATCATGTAAATTAATCATTAAGGATGAAGTTAATATAAAACTTGAAGGGCTTCCTATTGAAGCACGAAGAAAGTTGGCTAATACTTTTAAATTTCAAGATCCCACGGCAAGACATCGCCCCAGCTACAAATTGGGACGTTGGGATGGATCAATTAGTATGTTTAGTATTGGTGGCAGTGGCTACTTATATCAAATAGAAAAGATTCTAGAACTACTAGAAGAGATGAAAATTGAAGTTACTGATGTCAATGACAATAGAACAGCAGTAAATATTGACTTTGAACCAATAACAGAAACATACTGGAAAGATCAAGGAAAAGTATGGCCAGAAGGTCATCAAATGGCTGGTCAACCTATCATGCTACGTGATTACCAAGTTGACGCTGTTAATACATTTTTAAAGAATCCACACAGTTTACAAGAAATTGCCACAGGTGCTGGTAAAACTATTACTACGGCCACATTGAGTCAACTATGTGAACAATATGGCAGAACTATTACCATAGTACCCAACAAAAGCCTAGTTGAACAAACAGAAGAAGACTATATTAACGTGGGCTTAGATGTTGGTGTATACTATGGTGATCGTAAAGATTTAAATAAAACTCATACAATTTGTACTTGGCAAAGTCTCAATATATTGGATAAGAAAAGCAAAGGTGCCGTAGAGGATCAACTGACTTTGGCGGAATTTTTAGATGGTGTTAGAGCAGTTATTGTTGACGAAGTACACATGGCCAAGGCTGACGTACTAAAGAATTTACTCACACGCAACTTAAATAATGCCTGTATACGTTGGGGATTGACAGGCACTGTACCAAAGGCCAAGCACGAAAGCGAAGTTATATTTGCATCAATTGGACCCGTAGTTGGCGGTATTGCTGCTCATGAATTGCAGGAAAAAGGCGTACTCAGTAATTGCCATGTGACTATTTCACAATTATTAGATGTGGCAGAATTTAGAACATATGCAGAAGAATTAAAGTATCTTGTCACGGATGAAGACAGGATGATCTTCGTAAGTAAATTAATTAAGCAAATAGCAGAATCAGGCAACACACTAGTATTAGTAAACAGAATAGACTCAGGCAAATTTATAGTAAATGAAATCGAAGACAGTGTGTTTATTTCAGGCGAAGTAAAGACCAAAGATAGGAAAGAAGAATATGACGAAATTAAAACAAGTGACAACAAAATTATCGTGGCCACTTATGGCGTTGCTGCCGTTGGGATTAATATACCCAGGATTTTTAATCTGGTCCTTTTGGAACCAGGAAAAAGTTTTGTCCGAGTTATTCAAAGCATTGGAAGAGGAATTAGAAGAGCCGAAGACAAAGACTTTGTGAAAATTTGGGATATTACTAGCACTTGCAAATTTGCCAAACGTCATCTCACAGAACGAAAAAAATTTTATAAGGACGCACATTATCCTTTCTCTTTAGAAAAGATAGACTGGCAAAAATAATCATGCAAATATTAACATTAGAAAATAAATTATTCTCATTGAATAATTTACCCGATCAAGTGGACGACGATACTCGTTTTGCTGTATTGGATAACAGTGATCCAAAAAATCCAGATTTCTTTTTTGTACCACTGATATTTTTAGAAAGCTTTAATAGTCCAGCAATTGTACTAAAAATTGGTGACAAAGAAATTTCCATGCCCATAGATTGGAGTATTGCTGTAGGTGATAGTTCTAGCAATATAGATGCAGAAATACTGCCGCTGACCAGCTTGAATGACCGTGGATTTGATGCCATAGTTTTTAATCCCATAAGCAGTTTTAAAATTGACTACCGACCAATTGAAATAGTAAATTTTTACAATGATGTCAAATGGTACTTTCCTAAAATGCGTAATAATCATTTATTAGTCACCCCATTAGAATTTGAAGAAAAACCAGAATGCGTGTTTTTTATCAAGGAAGTTAGTCGACAAAATGAACTAATTGACATTAGTAAAATATTATGATGAATCAAGATAGGATGGTCTTTGAAAGTCCTGATGGAGGGGAAACTGTTTATGTTAGACCATTTGGCTCCAATGAAAAGACATTGCACTCCATGAGTCAACGAGCACGTGATCTCCTTGTAGAAGCTGAACAAACTATGCTTTGGCAGGAGATTAGAGCAGCAGCGAAGACCAATCCTACTTTACAAAAAGCCCTTGATCGTGCTATACTAATACATAAATTAAGTGTCAACTATGAGCAAAATAACACTAAATGAAATCCTATCTGCCATCGATCAAGGTGGCAGAGATATTTGGGACCTTCTCGATGATGAACAAAGAAAAGAGGTAAAATTTTTCCTTTTGAATAGATACGTTAGTTCTGTGAAAAATCCCAAAAGAGACATACAAGAACACTACGTGTTGGCCACAAACGAATATTTTAATAAACATTTTTACTCACTGGGCAAACACCCTAAATTACTTTGGCAATTGCTTTGTATGTGTGGCTATGAAACTAAACAAGCATATTTCCACGAATGGATTGGACATAAAAAGAAAACAGGCGATAATAAAAAAATAAAATTTTTAGAAAAAATTTACCCTGAATTAAAATCCAGCGACATTGAAACATTGGCTAAAATTAATTCCAACAAGGAACTAAAACAATTGGCCGTTGATTTTGCCTGGAGTGATGAAGAAATTAAAAAATATTTTTCATGACAGATTCATATAGTTGCGAACACTGTAAGGCAAAGTTTACCAAAGAAAAAACTCTGTTCGTACATATGTGCGAGCAGAAGCGTAGACACTTGGCTAAAAATGAAAAACATGTTCAAATGGCCTATCAAACCTACGATAGATTTTATAAACTTAGTCAAAAAAACGATAAAACAAAAACCTACGAAGAATTTGCACAAAGTCCTTATTATAATGCCTTTGTTAAGTTTGGCAGTTTTATAAGCAATGTAAATCCACTATATCCAGAAAAATATATCGACTATGTGGTCACTAGCGGAGTAAAATTAGATCATTGGTGCAGAGAAAGTTTATATGAAGAATACGTTTTAAACTTGATTAAAAATGAACCTGTTGAAGTGGCCCTACAAAGATCTATTATGCACATGACTGATTGGGCCAACACACATGACAGTGTTTGGAATCATTATTTTCTTTATGTGTCCACAAATAGAGCAACTTTTGATATTAGGGATGGCAAGATTAGTCCTTGGATTTTATTGAATAGCGACACTGGAAAAAAATTATTAAGCACATTAAATGATGAACAATTGGTGTCAATTGGCTCAACTATTGATCCAGATTTTTGGTTTAAAAAATTTAGAACCATGCCAGATGATGCGGATTTTGCTCGTCAAATTATTAAAGAAAGTAATTTATGACGTATACTAAATTAGAAATAAGTTTTGAAATTGATGAGGATGAAAAATCTATTCATGTTGCATTAAAAGGATTTGACACACTAGAGGACGCAGAAAAATATTGTGAATTCTTACATAAAAATGCTAGATTAATTTTCTTCAACAGCGAGGTGGCACATTAATGGACATTGATATAGACTTTGCAAATAGAGAAAAAATATTAAATATTATTGATCATATACGAGCAAGAAGAGATCATACACATCATAATACGGGCATATATGCACAACATATACCCTATGACCCAGTAACTAATATTGCCAGTATAGATTATAAAACAGCGGAAAATAGAGGCTATTTTAAAATTGATTTTTTGAATCTCAGTGTTTACAAAGACATTAGAGATGAACTACATCTTACTACTTTAATGGAGACTGAACCACTATGGGACCTACTGGAACAACAAGAATTTGTGGATCTACTATTTCATTTGAATGGCCACAGTTCAATTTTGAAGATGAATTGCCCACGTTCTTTG